>Ga0068872_10003309_pt1 | contig 12338 bp, 10 predicted proteins | sample NOAtaG_7_FD_66441 | JGI IMG/M metagenome (GOLD analysis project Ga0068872, IMG submission 66441) | Freshwater lake microbial communities from Lake Erie, under a cyanobacterial bloom - NOAA_Erie_Diel1S_2200h metaG | ecosystem: Environmental > Aquatic > Freshwater > Lake | place: USA: Ohio, Lake...
TGGGCCGATGGTGCCTTCGGTGAGAAGGAGAAGCTCAAGGATCCGGTCTCCGGGGAGCCGACCAAGCGAAATCCCTTCATCAACATCCCCGCCGGAGCGACGCATGCGCTGACCTGGCCCGATGGGGCGCTCGACACCCTGATGAAGCGCGGGGTGATCGTCCTCGCCTGCGGGCTCGCGCTCGACAACTTCGCCTCGCAGATCGCGACGCGTCGGAAGATCCCGCGGCAGGACGCCAAGGCGATGGTGACGGAGAGCCTGCTCCCTGGCGTGATCCGGATGCCCTCGGGGATCTTCGCCACCTGCCGCGCACAGGCGGCGGGGTGTGGCTTCATGTATGCGGGGTGAGGGCGCGGGCCGCGCGACTCAGCGTCGCGCGGCTTGATCGGCGAGGACCGCTTCCGCCGCGCGGCGTCCACTCCGCATCGCCCCGTCGATCGACGGGGTCTCCAGATGATCACCGCAGACGTAGAGCCCGTCGGCGCGTCGCACCGACGCGGCCGCGGCTGATTCGCCGACGAGCGTGCGCGGGAGCGAGAAGGGCACGCGGCTGACCGTGAGGCACTGCCAACGCGCCACCGTCGATGCGCCGAACCACTCGTTCAGTTGCGCACGTGCGGCGCGATCGAGCGCGGCATCATCTTCTCCGGGCGTGCCGATGATCGTCGCCGAGACCAGATGGCGCCCCGCCGGGGCATAGCTCGGCGCGACGACACTCGGTACGCACACCTGGTTCACCGGTCCGGGGTCGTCGGGCGCTTTGAGCGCGAGATGGCGCGTCGTGATCGGTGCGTCAGGCGCGGCATACGAGATCGTGACGCATCCGGACCACTCGGGTGCGCGCAGCTCAGGAAGGAGTCGCGCTGCCGCCGTCCCATCGGTCGCGAGGATGATCGTCTCCCCCTCGATCACCTCACCGGACTCGAGTTCGACGGCGCGCGCCTGCAGTCGGCGCACCGGGCTCTCCCGCCTGAGGTACCCTGAGGGAATCGCGGAGGCGAGCTGGGCAGGGATCGCCTGCATCCCCTCGCTCGGGAGGGTCGCGCGGCCGGTGGCGAACATCCCGAAGAGGAACTCGAACCAGGGGCGCGCGGGGGTCAGGTCACGATCGAGGAAGACGCCACCGAAGAAGGGGCGGAAGAAGGCCTCGATCGCCTGCGTGGAGAAGCCGCGGGCGCGGAGTGCCTCGAGTGTGGTCGGTCCGTCCGTGCGGAGCGGAGCGTCAGGCGCCGCCGCACTCGCGGCGCGGAGCCCGAGCACACGCACTGCATCGCCGAGGGTGAAGGCCCCCGACGCCAATGATCGGAGCCCATCGAGCGGCGCGCGGAGGGGATCGCCGATCCGACCGAATCGTCCATTCCCTCGATGGAGCAGGGCCCCCGGCGCGAACGGCCGGAGATCGAGTGCCGCGAGGTCGAGCCCGCGTCGTGCCTCCGGATAGGAATCGAGGAGCACCTGGAACCCGCGATCGATCCGGAAGCCATCGACGAGGTCGGTCGCGACGCGTCCGCCTATCCGATCGCTCGCCTCGAAGATCAGGCTCGGGACGCCATGCGCCTGCAGGGTCCGCGCCGCCGAGAGGCCGGCGAGGCCCGCTCCGATGATGATGACCTCTGGTCGCTGCGCCATGAGGGAATGGATAATAGTTTCCCCACGCCATGACGACGCCCAAGCACTACGACGCCGACTACTATCGCCGATGGTATCACGACCCGGCGCAGCGGGTGATCACCCCGGAGATGGTCGCGCGCAAGGTGCGCCTCGTGCTCGGGATCGCGGAGTCATTGCTCGAGCGACCGGTGCGCTCGGTGCTCGACGTGGGGTGCGGGGAAGGGAGTTGGCGCGCGCACCTGCGGCGCCTGCGCCCAGGCCTCCGGTACACCGGGGTGGAGAGTAGCGAGTACGTGCTCCAGCGCTTCGGGCGTGCGCGCGACATCCGCCGCGGGAGCTTCGGCACGCTCGGCGAGGTCCGGCTCGCCGCCTCGTACGATCTGGTCGTCGTCTGCGATGTGCTCCAGTATGTGCCCGACCGCGAGCTCAACACCGGGCTGTCCGCGATCGCCGATCGGCTCGGTGGGGTGGTCTACCTCGAGGCCTACGCGACCGAGGATGCGATCGAGGGGGACCACGCCGATTGGCACCATCGGAGTGCGGAGCAGTACCGGCGGCACGTCCGGCGGGCCGGGCTGCAGGCGATCGGGATGCACTGCTATGTCGGCCGCGAGCTGGCGGGGCGGACGGCAGCCCTCGAGCGCGGGCACCCGTAGGCACGCGCTACCCCCCCCGTCTTGAGTGCTCGCACCCACCCTTGACCGGGGGGCGCCCCTAGTTAACCTTTCATCCGGATATACGGATGAAGAAGACCCTCCTCCACGACCGCCTCTCGGCCCTCGCCGACCCGATCCGCACCCGCGTCCTGCTGGTGCTGGAGCGGCACGAGCTCACCGTCTCCGAACTCCGGACGGTGCTGCAGCTCCCGCAGTCGACGGTCAGCCGGCACCTCAAGGTGCTCGCCGATGCGGCCTGGATCGGCTCGCGCGAGGACGGGACCTCCAATCGCTATCGCCTCGACACCAAGGGGCTCGACGCCGGGACCAAGCGGCTCTGGAGCGCGGTCCGCGCGGAGGCCGAACAGCTCCCCGCCGCGCGCCGGGACGCCGAGCGTGTCGTCGGGGTCCTCGCCGATCGCCACACCCGCTCGCAGGCCTTCTTCGCCTCCTCCGCCGCGCAGTGGGACAAGCTGCGCGGCGAACTCTTCGGGGTCCGTACCGAACTCTTCGCCCTCGTCGGTCTTCTCGATGAGCGCGCGCAGGTCGGCGACCTCGGCTGCGGCACCGGCCAGCTCGCCGAGGTGATGGCGCCGTTCGTCTCGCGCGTCATCGCGGTGGACGAGTCGGCGGCGATGCTCAAGGCGGCGCGCGCTCGACTCGCGGCGCTCGACAACGTGGAGCTCCGTGAGGGCTCGCTCGAGACCCTCCCGATCGAGGATGGGGCGCTCGATCTCGCCGTGGTCTCCCTCGTGCTCCACTACGTGGCCGATCCGGGGGCGGTGCTCGCCGAGATCCGTCGCACGCTGCGCCCGACCGGGGGGCGCCTCCTCCTCGTCGACATGCTCCCACACGATCACGCCGAGTACCGGCAGACGATGGGGCATGTCTGGCTTGGTTTCGATCCCACGCAGCTCCGCGACTGGGCGCTGCAGGCCGGTTTCCGTTCCATTCGTCATCACGCCCTGCCCGCCGCGCCGTTGGCGAAGGGTCCCACGCTGTTCACCGCTGTCCTTTCTACCTGATCCCTTTCACCTGTCACCTGAGACTCGCATGACTGCCATCGCTCCAGAGCTCCATCCGTTCGACGCCGTGAAGGCCGCGGGCCGTCCCCCGTTCAAGGTCGCTGACCTCTCCCTCGCGGAGTGGGGGCGTCAGGAGATCCGCCTCGCTGAGTATGAGATGCCCGGCCTCATGGCCCTCCGTGCCGAGTTCAAGGGGAAGAAGCCCCTCGCCGGCGCGCGCATCATGGGCTCGCTCCACATGACGATCCAGACCGCCGTGCTCATCGAGACGCTGGCCGAGCTCGGCGCCGATGTGCGCTGGGTCTCGTGCAACATCTTCTCGACCCAGGACCATGCGGCGTCCGCCGTCGTGGTCGGCAAGGACGGTTCGGTCACGCAGCCGCGCGGCGTCCCCGTCTTCGCCTGGAAGGGCGAGACCCTCGAGGAGTACTGGTGGTGCACCGAGCAGGCGCTCATGTGGCCCGACGGCCAGGGTCCGAACCTGATCCTTGATGACGGCGGCGACGCCACGATGCTCGTGCACAAGGGCACGGAGTACGAAGCCGCAGGGAAGGTCCCGGCCTTCGATCCGAAGAACGAGCCCGAGGAGTGGGGCGTGATCCTCGAGTTGCTCCGCAAGACCCTCAAGGAGGACCCGAAGCGCTGGACGAACGTCGGGCGCGCCATCAAGGGGGTCTCCGAGGAGACCACCACCGGCGTGCACCGTCTCTATGAGATGACGCAGGCGGGGACCCTCCTCTTCCCGGCGATCAACGTCAATGACTCGGTCACCAAGGCGAAGTTCGACAACCTCTACGGCTGCCGTCACTCGCTGACCGACGGCATCCTCCGTGCATCCGATGTGATGCTCGCGGGCAAGGTCGCGGTCGTCTTCGGCTACGGCGACGTGGGCAAGGGATCCGCGCAGTCGCTCCGCGCGCAGGGCGCGCGCGTCGTGATCACCGAGATCGACCCGATCTGCGCGCTGCAGGCGGCGATGGAGGGGTACCAGGTCACCACGATCGATGAGGTCGTCAGCACCGCCGACGTCTTCATCACGGCGACCGGCAACGCCAACATCATCACCGTCGATCACATGGCGAAGATGAAGGATAAGGCGATCGTCGGGAACATCGGCCACTTCGACAATGAGATCGATATGGCTGGGCTCAAGGCGATCAAGGGGATCGTGCGGAACCAGATCAAGCCGCAGTTCGACGAGTGGGTCTTCCCGGACGGGCACTCGGTCCTCATCCTCGCCGAGGGGCGTCTCCTCAACCTCGGCTGCGCCACCGGCCACCCGAGCTTCGTGATGAGCTGCTCCTTCACCAACCAGGTCCTGGCGCAGATCGACCTGCACCTCGCGGCGCAGGGGAAGCCGACCCTCTCGGGGACCAAGTACGACACCAACAAGGTGAACGTGCTCCCGAAGAAGCTCGACGAGAAGGTGGCGCGCCTCCATCTCGGCAAGCTCGGGGTCAAGCTCACCGCGCTCTCCGAGAAGCAGGCCTCGTACATCGGCGTCCCGGTGGACGGGCCGTACAAGCCGGACCACTACCGCTACTAGTCGCGCGGTAGGGCGATGCGGACGGGCGTGGGACCGCGAGGTCCCACGCCCGTTTCGCTTTCCCGTCGGCGAGGGCATCCTTCAGGAGTGACGACGCGTCGGCATTTCCTGGGGCAGATGACCGTGGCGGTCGGGGGCGTGCTGGGCGCCCCGACGATCCTGCGCAGCGCCCGCGAGGCCCCCGATCTCATCCTGCGGGGCGGGGTGATCATCGACGGGCTCGGTCGCCCACGCTTCCAGGCCGACCTCGCGATCACCGGCGACCGCATCACGGCCATCGGGCGCAAGCTCCGGGAGCAGGGTGCGGTCGAGCTCGACTGTCGTGACCGGATCGTGGCCCCGGGATTCGTCGATGTGCACTCGCATGGCGATGGCACGGTCGTCGACGACCCGATGCAGGAGTCGCTCATCCGGCAGGGGGTGACGACGATCATCGTCGGGGCCGACGGGAGCTCGCGCGCACCGGCGATGGATCCGGATGGTGATGCGCCGCTGACGATCGCCGCGGTGCTCGAGCGCTTCGATCGCGTCGGACCCTCGACCAACATCGGGACCCTCGTCGGCCTCGGGAGCGTGCGGGCGCTCGTGGTGGGGGAGGCGGATCGTCCGGCGACGCCGGCCGAGCTCCGCCGGATGGTGACGCTCGTCGAGCGCGCCCTCGCTGATGGCGCACTCGGGACGTCGACCGGGCTCGAGTACACCCCCGGTGCCTTCGCCTCCCTCGAGGAACTGATCGCCCTCTGCGCGCCGCTCGCCGAGCGTGGGCTCGCGTATCACACCCACCTGCGCAACGAGGATGATGCGTTGGTCGAGGCGGTGGAGGAGGCGATCGCCGTGGCCCGTGGGGCGACGTGCGGGTTGCAGATCGCCCATCTCAAGACGCAGGGCCCGCGGAATTGGACCAAGCTCGACACCGTCTTCGAGCGGATCGGTACGGCGCGCGCCACCGGCCTCGACGTCGCCTTCGATCGCTATCCCTATCTCGCCTACCACACCGGGCTCACGAACCTCTTCCCGGCGTGGACGCGTGATGGCGGGATGGCGCGCTTCTTCGAGCGGATCGAGGACCGTGCGACGGCGGATCGCATCCGGGCGGAGGCGAACGAGAAGGCGGCGCTGATCGGCGGGTGGGAGAACGTCCAGATCTCGCGCGTCGCCGTCGCCGAGGACGAGGTGGTGGTGGGGCAGCGGCTCGGGAGCTTCGCGCAGCAGCTCTCGCTCGATCCCTACGATGTGGCGGTGGGGCTCCTCCGGCGCAACGACGGCTCCGTGAGCATGATCGGCTTCGCGATGAGCGAGGCAAACCTCGAGCGGATCCTCGCGCATCCGCAGGGGATGGTCGCCTCCGACGGGACGGCGTACGCGGTCAGTGGGCCCGCGCGCCGCGGCTCCCCGCATCCGCGCGGGGCGGGGAGCTTCGCCCGCGTCCTCGGCCGCTATGTGCGCGAGCGGAAGACCCTGACCCTCGAGCAGGCGGTGCAGAAGATGACCGCGCTCCCGGCGTCACGGGTCGGGATCACCTCGCGCGGGCGGCTCGCCATCGGTACGTATGCCGACGTAGTCGTCTTCGACGCGGACCGGGTCAGCGATCGTGCCGACTTTCGCGATCCCTTCCAGTACGCCGAGGGGATCACCGCGACGATCGTGAATGGTGGGCTCACCTTCGTCGATGGCGGGCGTGGGCTCCGGACGGGGCGCGCGCTCCGCGGCTAGGGCGGGACGGGTTACCTTCCGGGGGTCTCCCTCCTCGAGGCTCACCGATGTCACCGCGCTGCATTCGTCACGCTCTCGTCGCCGGCCTGCTCCTTGTGGGTCGTACCATCCCCGCGACGGCTCAACGAGCCGCCACGCCCACGCAGGATCCGCATCTCGCGAAGGCGCTCAAGGTCCTGACCTCGACGCCACTCATCGACGGGCACAACGATCTCCCGTGGGCGATCCGCGAGAGCAAGACGGCGCCGAGTGATGTGGAGGCGTACGACCTTCGGCAGCGCACCGTGGGACACACCGATCTCGCGCGTCTCGCTGCCGGCCGACTCGGTGGACAGTTCTGGTCGGTCTACATCCCCGGGGACACGAGCATCGCGCGGCAGGGGTACGCCAAGGTGCAGCTCGAGCAGATCGATATCGCGCGCCGTGTGATGGCGAAGTACCCGGAACAGCTCGCCTCTGCGAGCAGTGCGGCCGAACTCCGAGCGGCCTTCCAGCGTGGCCGCATCGGTGGGGTGCTGGGGATGGAGGGCGGGCATGCGATCGAGAACTCGCTCGGCGCCCTGCGCGCGTTCTATGACCTCGGCGCTCGGTATATGACGCTCACGCACAATCAGACCCTCGAGTGGGCCGATGCCGCGACGGGGGTGCAGCGCCATGGCGGACTCACGGCCTTCGGGAAGGAGGTCGTGCGGGAGATGAATCGGCTCGGGATGCTCGTCGACCTCTCGCACGTCGCACCGTCCGTGATGAGCCAGGCGCTCGATGTGAGCGAGGCGCCGGTGATCTTCTCGCATTCGAACGCGCGGGCACTCGCCGATCATCCCCGCAACGTTCCGGACTCGATCCTCCGACGGATGCCGAAGAACGGGGGCCTGGTGATGGTGACCTTCGTCCCCGGATTCACCTCACAGGCGGTGGTGGAGTGGAATCGGACGCCAGCGGCGCAGCGGCCGGCGAGTGCGCCGCGCGCCACGCTCGCGCAGGTCGCCGATCACATCGAGCAGATCCGGAAGGTCGCCGGGAGCGATCATGTGGGGATCGGGGGGGACTTCGATGGGATCAGCGACGTGGTCGAAGGGCTCGAGGATGTCTCGACCTATCCTGCGCTCTTCGCCGAGCTCTCCCGTCGCGGGTGGAGCGAGGCCGATCTGCGGAAGCTCGCCGGGGAGAACATCCTCCGCGTCTTCGCCCAGGCGGAGCGGGTGGCGGTGCGACTCCGCGCCACGCGAGCGCCGAGCACGAAGACGATCGCGGAGATGGATGGCGTGCGGCGGTAGGTCCTTCGGGGCCCTCGCGTGGCGAGGGCCCCGCGAGGATCAGGCGCGCGCGAACACGGTCGTGGCGCGCGCACGCAGCCAGCGCCGGAGATCCGTCACCGAGGTGAGCGCATCGGCGCCGATCTCCGAGACGACCTCGCCATACGCCGCCGCGCCGCTCCCACCGATCACCAGCCCGACGCGCGGCGGCAACAGGGATCGCAGCGTGCGGAGCTCGCGGGTGATGCGGGGGTCGTCGGTCGGGTAGACGATGGAGAGCGCGACGGCATCGGCCTTGGCGATCTGCGCGGCGCGCGCCAATTCCTCGGCCGGAAGATTCGGACCGAGGTAGATCACCCGCCAGCCATGGCCGCCGGCGCTCGTCGCGGCGAGCATCGCGCCGAGCTCGTGGAGCTGACCCGCGGGTGTCCCGACCACGACGACCGGTGCCCCCTGCGGGGGGGCCGAGCTCTCTCCCATCCAGGTGAGGACGCGTCGGATGGTCGCCGTCGCGAGATGTTCGTTGGCGGGGAGGAGGAGCCCCTGGTGCCAGAGCGACCCGATGGTGAAAAGCATCGGACCGATCACCTGATCGATGACCTCGTCGGCGGGGAGCCGGAGGGCGGCGGTGCGAAGGGTCATCTCCAAGGCATGGCCGTCGAAGGTCTCGACGGCGATGAGTGCGGAGGAGAGGAAGCTCTCGATCGCGGGGCCGTCGCCGGAGGGGGCCCGGTTGAGTTCGGCGGCCCGCTCCTCGGCGAGGATGAGCTTCTGGAGCTCGTCGTTCGGCAGGGTCGCCACCTGGCCGATCTGCCGACCGAGGCGGGTGAGCCGGACGAGCAACCGCAGGCGATCGATATCCGCATCGGTGTAGTGCCGCTGACCACCGGCACTTCGGACCGGCCGAATGGCGCCATAGCGCTTTTCCCATGCGCGCAGCAGGTCCGGGGTGAGCCCGGTCCGTTGTGCGACGATGCGCATCGGGTGGAGGAAGGGGGCGCCGTCAGGCTCAGCCATGTCCAGAAATAAACTGGACAAACGGTCCTCCTGTCAAGATAATTCCTAGGAACCGTTCAGTGATTTCCTGTACGAATCACCACTCTCAATCGGAGCATCCCATGCGTCGTTTCCGGATCATCCTCTCCCTCGCCCTCCTTGGTAGTGCCGCCTCCTCGTCGGTCGCGGCGCAGGGCAGCCGCCTGACCGCGGCTGCCAGCACGCGGGCGACCACAGTCGTCTCCCTCTCCACCCCACGGGTGCAGGGGCAGCCGGCACCGACCCCGCTCACCATCAAGGTGGAGTACGGCCAGCCCCATGTGCGTGGGCGCGCGGGGCTCCCGACCGAGCTCGCGAAGGATGGGACGGTCTGGCGCGTCGGGGCGAATGCCGCGACCACGCTGACCACGGAGGTCGATCTCACCATCGGTGGGGCCGAGGTCCCGAAGGGTGCCTACTCGCTCTACGCGGTGCGCGAGGGGGGGAAGACGCTCCTCATCATCAACAAGAACACCGGGCAGTGGGGGACGGAGTATGACGGGTCGAAGGACCTGGTGCGCGTGCCGTTGACCTCGCGGACCGCGGCGGAGTCGCTCGAGTCGCTCCAGATCGCCCTCGTCCCGGCGCCGACGATGCCGAACAGTGCGGCGCGTGGGATCCTGACGATCGCCTGGGGGACGATGGCGCTCGCGGCGGAGTGGGTGGTGCGGTAAGCCACCGACGCAGGTGGCGCGGTGTGCTGACCACGCACCACGTCACCCGCAGCCGATTCAGAAGCGCCGTCGAATCGTGAGGCCGCCTGCTGTGTAGGCATACGCGCCGACGAGCGAGGCGGCGGCGCTGTTCGCGTGGAGCATCGCACCTTCCACCTCGGTCCGACCGAGTCGGCGCACCACGCGGAGCTCGCCGCGCCAGAGGTCCTGGACGACGCCGGTCCCGATCTGCTGGGTTCCGGCACCAGCGCCGGCCGCGGCCACCCACGGGCCGCGGTCGATCGACCAGTCGGCGGTGATCTCTCTGATGGAGAACCGATCCGGAGAGAAATACCGGAATCCACGGGACTCGAAGCCGAAGGTCGCCGCCCCGATGCCCAGGACGAGGGAGGGATCCACGCGCCGGCTCACCCGAGCATTCCAGCGCCACCGACGATTCCCATCGCGGAGCTCGAGGATCGAGGCACCGCCGAGGAGGCTCGTGGTCCCGTCACCGACCCATTCCAGTGACGCCTCGCGCTGTGAGAGATCGAGTTGCAGGGGGGTCAGCGAGGCGACCTCGTCGAAGACCGAGCGCGACGCCCCCGCTCGCACGATGACGCCGCCACCGAGACGCTGTGTGATGCCCAACTGCCCTGTCACCCGCTGCCGATCCGCGGGTGGCGGTTCTCCAGGATCGAGCGGTGCGGGTGTGATGGAACGCAGGCCCAGTCCTCCGGACACGGTGCCATTCGCGAGGGGATGCGCGACCGTGGCTTCCACCTGTTCACGTGACCCGGTGCGGAACGCGTCCGAGGCGACCAACCATCCAGCCGAGACGCCGAGGTGCCAGTCACCGCGGGCGAGGGCGCGAGCGCTGAAGCTGGTCCAGCGGTTCGCATTCCCCTCGGAGTCACGACTCACCCACGACGCGGCCTCCACCGTGCTGGCGCGCTGTCTGAGCAGCCCCTCGCGATGCGCGCGCACGTCGGCAGTGCTGGAATCGCCCGGGGTGACCCGCGAGGCGGTGCGTTCGGCTGCGGTGACGCGGCCCTGCCAGACCTCGATCTGGGACAAGAGGACGAGGACCCGTGTCTCTCCAGGCTGGACCGCGTCGAGGGTGCGCAGGTGCCAGGCCGCCTCGTCCAGACGTCCGCTCCACGCCGTGAGTTGCGCGAGACCGAATGCCGCCTCTCGATTGCTGGGGTCGGCACGGAGGATGCCTCGATAGACGGCGTGCGCAGCGGCGAAGTCGCCTTGGAAGGCGAGCGTTCGCGCGCGTCCGTTCCGATAGCGAAGGTCCGCAGGATGGGATGCGGTGGCGATCAGTGAGTCGAATCGCACCAATGCTGCGCGCCACTGACGGCCCCAGGAGAGGAAGGTGGCTTCCGCCTCCAGGAGGTCGGGGTCTCTTGGGTCGGTCCGACGGGCGATGCGGATGTGGACGAGGGCCGAATCGATCTGTCCCTGCCATGCGAACGACTGGGCGAGACGGAAATTCGCCTGGATATCCCCGGGACGGGCGGCGACGCGCCCACGGTATTCCTGAACGGCATCGGCGGTCCGCCCCGCACGCCAGAGGGAGTCGGCGGCGGACTGCTGCCCAGCGAGCACGGAGGTCACCAGGGTCAATCCGATGACGCCACGGAGGAGGGGGCGCACAGCGTGGGGGAGAGAGGAGGGACGCAGGATCGGTCAGCGTTGGATGACGCGATGCAGCGCTGCGGCCAGCGTCCGTGGATCGAACGGTTTCGGGAGACAGGCGATGGCCCCGGCGGCCAGTGCTGCGTCGCGGGCGGATCGTTCCGCCGCGGCAGTCAGGAAGACCACGGGAATCGGGGCGGTGATCGGATCGGACTTGAGTGCTCGACAGGTCGCGTATCCATCGGGGGCGGGCATCATCGCGTCGAGCAGGATGACGTGCGCGTCCCCATGGCGGGCTCGCTCCAGAAGGGCGGTCCCACTCGGGAAGATCTCTGGCTCGATTGCCGGGTCGAGTCGAAGGGCGGCCTCGAGGATCACCCGCATGTCGGGGTCATCGTCCGCACACAAGAGGTGAAGCACGTGGGAAAGCTGACGGCAGGAAATAGGGGGCGCAACGCGCGTTCTCCTAGGTCGGTCGCCAGATGTCGTCCAGTAACGGTGAATTGACGGTGCCGTCCCACTGTTCTAGCTATCTGCGATGGTCCCGACCGAGTCTCGGCATCGGTGTGACGTTCCTCCTCCCTCCCTGTGGAATGATCGAATCCGACGGACTCGTCCCACCGCCCGATGCCTCGACGATGCTCGGTCAGCTCCACGAGCGGTTCATGTTGAACGTCGGGAACACGGTCGAGGCGTTTCGACAGCTCGCTGATCAGCTCCACCGTGCTCCGGCCGCCCCTGAGGTGTTGGATGCCCTGTCTCGAGAGCTGCATCGCATCCGCGGGACCGCTGGGAGCTACGGATTTTTGGACGTCGGTCGCTTGGCTGACGCGTTCGATCAGGTGGTCGCCCGATGGGTGGGGGACCTCACCCTCGACCGGTCTCGTCGGAGTGCCGTGGTGCGGCAATTTGCCCGCATCCTCGCGGCGGCCTTCGATGAGGGATCCGCTCCAGCGGTCGATGAGCGCTCCGCGCCGATTCTCCTCGTCGATGTGCCGGATGGCGAGGCGACGGGGCTCATCGTCGAAGCGTTGGCGCGTGGGCATTTCGTCCAGCGCCTCCCTGCGGTCGTGGCACAGCCCGCCATCGATGCGCGGCCATTCGGGGCGGTGATCGCGCCGGCGCATGTCCCACTGACCGTTCCGGACCCATCCGCTCACATCTTGCTCCGGGACAGGGAGGGAGCGCTCGTCCCGCAC
>Ga0068872_10003313_pt1 | contig 12320 bp, 7 predicted proteins | sample NOAtaG_7_FD_66441 | JGI IMG/M metagenome (GOLD analysis project Ga0068872, IMG submission 66441) | Freshwater lake microbial communities from Lake Erie, under a cyanobacterial bloom - NOAA_Erie_Diel1S_2200h metaG | ecosystem: Environmental > Aquatic > Freshwater > Lake | place: USA: Ohio, Lake...
CGATGTAGATCGACAGCCACTGGAAAGGTGGAAGGATATGCGAGATGCTGAAATCGCCGTTTGCTGGGATGCACAGGTCGGAGGCTTTCCGGTGGCGATGGTCGGGATCGAGTCTGAGCCAATACCACGCAAAAGTATTCCAGCTTCTGATGGTCCAGAGCAGTGGACGGGAGGAACCCTCTTTCCAGCTAGCTCGAAAAAAATTGCACGGATGATCAATGCAGCCAGCGGGAATCGTCCCTTGGTCCTACTCGCAAATCTATCTGGCTTTGATGGGTCACCCGAGTCGATGCGCAATGGTCAACTTGAGTTTGGAGCAGAAATTGGCCGTGCTGTCGTCAATTTCCAGGGTCCTATACTCCTCTGCGTTGTATCTCGCTTTCATGGAGGCGCCTACGTAGTTTTCTCTCGAGCCTTGAACGAACAGCTGGACGTGGTAGCTCTTGAAGGGACTTATGCTTCGGTCATCGGAGGGGCGCCAGCGGCTGGCGTCGTCTTCGCAGGTGAAGTAGAGGCTCGGACGAAATTGCATCCTGAGATCAGGGCCTTTGAGGCTAGAATGGCAGCCGCGCCAGACAGTGAGAGGTCCAGTCTCAAAGGTGAGTTCGAGGCTGTGAGGGCTCGGGTTCGTGCGGAGACTGTCGGAGTTCTTGCTGAGGCCTTTGACCGTGAGCATAGTGTGGAAAGAGCTCTCCGAGTCGGCTCGATCCATCGCATCATTCGTCCTGCAGAGCTTCGACTGCATATCATTCAAGCGTTGGAGGATAAAGCTCGGGTGTGAAGAATTCCTAGAGGAATTCTATATCGTCTTCGGGCGCACTTTCCTGGACGCTAAGAGATGCGAGTTTTGCTTGAGCCTCAGATCCTGTGACCTCATATTGAGCTGAAACGTATAGTTCATGGTCATCAAGTTTTACCTGAAAAGAAAGTGTTTGACTGCTCCAATTTACGTCATGAAAAAAGATCTCGCTGAATCCTTCGAGATCCAGAGGGATGCTTTGCCCCAGATCAAAGTCGAGATAGGCGATGCGCTTTTTCAAACGGCCACCGATCACATTACACAGTTCTTTCATAAAGTCGATTGCGACACGTTCGCTGATTTCCCCTAATGGCTTACCCTGGCGCTTAGCCACAATCTGACGAGCACAGAGGAGGTGGAAGTGCACTTTGAGAAACATGCGAAACTGGGGATTGGTCAGGAGCATGATCACCATTTGCTCGATGAAAGGTAGCCGATCAATCGTCGATGGAACAATCTTTGTTCTCGTCTGTGGGAGCTGCAATCTGAAGAATTCCTCGAGCATTGGTGCCATGGAGGAGGCTAGATTGTTACGGATTGTTTCGTCTGATGAGCTATCAACCATGTGGTGCTCTCCTCTTGATCATCTGCTTCTTGAAAGGCATATAAACATTGTTTCAGCAAAGGTCTGTTCAGTGTCCGGCTTGAATGTCTGGTTCAAGGTGTAAAGACTGATCTGGAGCTAAGGGACATAATTTTTTGAACCCGCAGTAGACAGAGGTCCATGAGAATCTGAGGGTTCTTCTATAAAGGAGCCCGTGAGACATTTCTGGGTACAAGCTATTTGTAGGATACAAATAACATTGCGACATCATCGTCGACAATGGATTCGTGGCTGTGCTCTTCTATAATTTTAAGGGCAGCGATCTTGAGTCCATGAAGATCGTGAGCTTCGTCGGTAATCAGTTGGCGAATGAATTTCTCCTTAAGTATGTGTCCGTGTCGATTCTTGTTTTCTAGGAGTCCATCGGTATAGAGAACGATCAAATCCCCTGGATCAAGCTGAATCTCATTCCCTTCGAAGCGAGGGTCGTGGCTAAATCCGAGAACATCACCTCCCCCTTTAAGGCGGACGAGTGCATTTTTTCTTTTGCTGTAATAAAAAGGAAGTCGATGGCCTGCATTAAGGAAACACATCTTCCCTGTATTCATATCAATCGATAGAAAGAACATAGTCATCGATAGGCGAGCGTCTGCCTTCAGTATCATGTTATTTGCGGTGTTTGCGAGAAGGCTCAAGCGACGGATTTGGCTATAAGAGCCAAAAACATTTTCATGGTCATGGAACATTTGCTCAGTCGAATAAATCGATCCATATACCACTCCTGTGAGGAGCGCTGAAGAGAGACCGTGCCCAGTCACATCACCGACATAGATATTGAAAATGTTGGATGCGTAGTCGTGGTGATAGCCAAACCAATCGCCACTCGTTTCGGCTGCAGGGATAAAGATAGATTCCAGTCGGATCCCGGGAGGAAGGTGGGAATCGGGCAAGAGCGTCTCTTGAATGATCTTAGCTTTCCGAATTTCATCCTCAATTCTCTGCTTTTCGCTATTGATAGCCTCCATTTTTTTGTAGGCATGGTGCAATTCTGTAGTGTCAGTTCCCTTGATCATAAAAAGCGGGATCTTGATATGACTATCGACCATACGGGTGATCTGCCAGTATGTCTTGATGGCATCGCTCTCATCTTCATTCGAAAAGCTGGCGTGGTCCTGATAATCCTTTTCGAGAAATTCAGAAAACTTGCGCTTCACGAGTCCGGTACAAAGCTCATCGATGTTTTGACCCAGAATATCAGTTTTTGCTCTCTTGAGAAAGTTAGCAGCGTGCTGATTGATGCGGTAAATCCGGCCGCTTCGATCGGTAATGATGAGGATATCAGGTTGTTTGTCAATGATATTGCGGGAAAAATAGAGAGAAGTTTCGAGGACCCGAATAATCTCGTGGGTGGCAATGAGATCGTTATTGACTTCTTTCATATGCACTCAACTCGACATGTGGGGGTTGCATCTCCTAGTTTAGAGCATATTGGTCTGTCTTTCTAATAGCTTCGTTAAAAGAATCGATAGGATTGGCCTTGCGTGAGCTTGAGAAGCAAGAGTCCCGATTCCATGCGAGCATTGCGGGATAAACCCTCAACACCAGATGTTCTTGATTAATGACCATGTCTCTAGGCTTGAATGTGTCTGTCTGAAACTTTGGATCAGCTGGGATGAGGTAGCGCCCCTTTAGGAGGCGTTTTTCGCCAGCTCAAGGGTAATGCCCTTCTGTTGCAGCAGGGAGAGGAAGGCCTCTTTTTCCACCGCCTTCATGTAAGCGTCTTTGGGATCGACCAGTCCCCTGGTCACCAGCATTAAAAGGGCCTCGTTGAGTTGGAGGTTGCCTTTGGCTTTTTGGGTTTGCATGTGGTTTTGAACCATGTGGGTGTTACCCTCCCGAATCAGACCGGACACTGCCTTGTCGACGATCAGAATCTCCTGGGCAGCGACTCGGCCCCCACCTTTCTTTTTGACAAGTGTCTGAGCTACAACACCCTTCAAAGATTCTGAAAGCATGACACGGACCTGCTCCTGTTGTTCGGGAGGAAATTGGTCGATCAGTCGATCGACAGTTGAAATTGCGGTGTTGGTATGTAAGGTGCCGAAGACCAAGTGGCCTGTCTCGGCCGTCTCGATTGCAATCTCGATCGTCTCAAGGTCCCGCATCTCACCGATCAAGACAATGTCGGGATCCTCCCTTAAAGCTGCACGCAAGGCCCGTGAGAAGGAGGTGGTATGCTTATGAACTTCCCTTTGGTTGATGAGACAGTTTTTCTGTCTATGAACGAATTCGATCGGGTCTTCGATCGTGAGGATATGATCGTGGCGTGTCTCATTGATAAGGTCGATCATTGCAGCAAGGGTGGTCGACTTTCCAGAACCAGTCGGACCCGTCACGACCACTAGACCTTTATGGAGTTCGCATAACTTGCGGATTGCAGCCGGTAAACCGAGGTCATCAGCCGACAGCACTCGATCTGGTATCTGTCTGAGGACTGCCCCAACACCTTGACGATCCCGGAAGACATTGACCCGGAAGCGGGCGAGTCCAGGGACTTCGTACGCAAAGTCTGTGTCGTGCGTCCTAGCAAATTCTTCACGATTTTTCGGAGGCATGATAGGCATAAGGTAGGACCGCATCTGCTCCTCGGTGATGCGAGACGACGGATGACGCTGAATTTCACCGTCTATCCTCATGCAGGGTGGTTCTCCCATCGTCATATGCAGGTCAGATGCTTTCCGTTGGACCATATCTCCTAGCAAGCTATCAATCGGCAATTGGCCAAGTCGTTCGATTGTCTCTCCTGGTACCACTGATCCAAAATGGATAGCGGTTTCGACATGTTCCGTTTTCGCTGGACTGCTCGCTGGCAAGCTGCTTGAGGCGTATGTGTTGGTAAACTCAGACGCAGGGAGACGGGCTGTTGAGTGGACAGATTGGTTGAAATGGTAGTCCTCTGTGTCAGCATCCTCTTCTGAAGGTGAGTTGAGGTTCGGGATGGGAGGGGCCACACTCGTTGGAATGGATTTTGCTTTCAATCCAAAATCGGATTCCCCCTCGGCAGAGGCGGTGCTAACTGGTAAGGGCATGCGAGGTCGGACGAGTGTGTTGTTGCTTTCAGTCAGTCCGTGAGGCTCCTCAGGGACGAAGGGATCATCCTCTCTCTTCATAATGGGGGGAGCATGAATCGTTGGTTCTTCGATTTTCGAATGAGTGCTTGTCCCGTTCGTTGACGTTTGCCCGGTCACGTTTGAAATCGCAAAGTGTCCTGGGCGAAGTGTAGGTTCGAAATCGGCAACGTGGCTTGAGGGCAAGTCGATAGGCTTAGGAGGAGCGGAGCGACTTTGGGGTTGTAGCAACTGGCCTTTGATTTGTTGGAACAACTGGTTTCCTTGAGGGGGAATAAATGTGAATAGTCGTATAGGTGTCTGAAGATCAGCCAGTAGCTTGAGTTCCCCAAAGTTGACGATTGATAGCGACCCCTCACGCAGGGAAGACGAGGGCGAAGTGCTCGATGGTAGAAGCGAAATGATCAATTGCTCTAGAGTGTACTGATCCATGCCCTGAAGATTCGATAGAGATCGCTCGTTGGAAAAAAATAGCAGAGTGGGCGTTTGACCTTCCTCAAATCGCACCCCTTCGGCCTTTTCCATGATGGCTTGCTTCAACGCTTTCTTAAAGTTCTCCATCCCTCAAGCCTATCTTGCGTGGGTCTCTGTGACAGGTAAGATATCGGCAGCACGAGCTGCGACTGAAGTGAAAGATAGCTTTTGCAGGCTGAGTATAGGCGGTTAAGTTGTTGTATAGATTAAATTAAATATCTTGGGTTCGAACTTGATTAAGTTTCGAAAATAAACGCCGATCCTCTCCGGCACAGGTGGAGGATTCGGTCCTTGAGTTGGTTCGGTCTGTCTTTAGTTTGCATGCTGCTTTGTTGCTTCAAAACAATCTTAGCCAAGCGCTTGCTTCGGACTATGGAGCCTGTAGCCTTTTCTCTATGCGACCAACTTGCTATCGTTGTATGCCTCTCGCCTCTCATCGTGCGTGCACCTTGGAGTCGATTGGATGCCGACTTTTGGCTCTTTATGCTGGCTCTGATCCTTCCGTCGATGCTAGGTGTTGTGGCCCTGAGCCAGGCTACGAAGCTGGGCGAGATGTCGGAAGTGTCGCCGTTGTTGATTTTTTTGCCGGTTTTTGTAGCTGTGAGTGGTCATGTGTTTTTCCATGAAGAGCTTTCTGCTTGGGGCTGGTTTGGGATTGCATTGGTCGGACTCGGAGGCTACTTACTCAAGTTAGAATCATTCCGGCGACCTTGGGTTCCTATCATCCGCTTCTATACCGACCCGGGAGCGCGCTTTGTATGGGTTGCCATCGTACTTGGGGTGTGGACGACCCACATCCAGAAACTCTTGGTCGTGAGTTATGATCCCTTCCTCACTCTTTTCTGCAATAGCTTGGGTATCTGCCTCTGTCTCATTCCAAGCTTTCTTCGACGTTATCCGGGAATTCAAAGCTGGCGACCCCTTTGGGCTGAGCAAAAGACCTGGCTTGTGCTCCTGGGTCTCGTGTCGAGTGGCTCGGCCCTGAGCCAGTTCCTGGCATATAGTGAAGGGGGGAATGCTGCGGTTGTGATAAGCATCAAACGTTTGAGTGTGATTCTAATCAGTCTTTACGGAATGAAGATCCTCCGGGAGTCTGGTGGCTTTGCTAAGGCTGGCGGCATTTTCATGATGACTCTGGGGGGAATTTATCTCTATATGTCCTGAATATCATGAATTTTGTTTGGACATTGCACTTTTTGAGTCAAACTGCGCAAATTATTTTTATTCTTCCTGCAATCTCGTCTTCGATCCTGCATCTCTCGATGAGCCTGAGCAAAGGATGACACTGAGCCGGTTTTGATAGAAACCCAAAACAGCGCAAGCACAGTTTGGTCATTGCTGAGGCTTCAACCTTAGCTAGTGCCTGAAACGAGGGGTTTCTAGCAAGGCTCAAGCGAGCACCTGAAACAAGATATGAATGTAGCCTATCTGTGCGAGACAAAGCACAGGAGGCCAACGCTAAGCCTCAACTGTCAAGATGCAAAACCTTGAATGAGACGATTCAAGTTCTCAACTAAACTGTTAAAGGACAGAACAATGAACATGAACAGCATGATCGCCCTGGCTCTCGTCACGACTCTTGGTATCACCGCTTGCGGCAAAAATGACAGCAACAAACGGAATCAAGGGGCTCCTCCCGTCAACAAAGAAGAAGTTAAAGTGGTTGATACCCAAGCAGAAGGAGAAACCGTGACTGCAGTCGTTACCGAAAACGGAGCTGAGCTTGTTGAAATGCCTAAAGAGCCAGGCTCGACCCCAGAAGAATCCCAGCCAAACGATGTACAAGAAGATAAAACCGAAGAAGATAAAACCGAAGAAGATAAAACCGAAGAAGATAAAACCGAAGAAGATAAAACCGAAGAAGATAAAACCGAAGAAGGTAAAACCGAAGAAGGTAAAACCGAAGAAGGTAAAACCGAAGAAGGTAAAACCGAAGAAGGTAAAACCGAAGAAGCTAAAACCGAAGAAGGTAAAACCGAAGAGGCTATTACCTTCTGTATTCAGGATGTGATCACCTACTGCGTGAAAGACGGCAAAGCCGGATACTCTGAAGTCTCCTTCGGCCGCAAGGGTCCTCAGTGTGAATTTCCATCAGCTCCTGCTCAAGCCGTGGACATCGAACTTTGCAGACCCGATCTTTCGGTGAACTAAGTCTCCTGCAGAAGAAGGACGCACAAGGGCTCTGGGGAGAAATCCTCATCCCCCGTGCGCATGCGTCTTCGCTTTGGGTCTTAGTGCCTAGCCTTTCCGCACATTGTGCTGAATGAGGCCCCACCCAGAGTATCGGCCACCCCAGAACAAGACCGCTTTTTCCGGATTCCCCAAGCGGGTTGCCCCGCAAGGATTGCGGGCATCGCCTCTTTGGGATCTGTCGCATAACGATGAATTTCCCACATCGATCTGAGACCAGCGGTATAAAGGGTGCAAGTCACATTTGGTGACCAACGCCGTGAGCGAGGCCTGACCAAGCGAAGCGGGGCTGAGATTAGGGAGTCAGCGCAGCTTCGCTACTCTTTCCGTTCATGAGTGGTCTGGCTTGGTTGTGACCGAGGACTTCCAAAGCTAGCTCAACTCGTCCGAAGGGAGCTGATACCTGAACGCCCTGGACATCCGAACCTAATTCCTCAACCATGCTCCGAGCGATCTCGATACCCACCTTCCGTGCATCGTCGGCTGAAGTCGGGACAGCCATGCGTTTCATGATGTCGTCCGGAATGAAGACACCCGGAACCTCATTGTTCATAAATTGAGCATTACGGAAGCTCAGCAAAGGCCAGATCCCGGCGATGATAGGAATCTTGAGCTTATGCTGTTCAATGTAGTCGAGGAAACGATACAGGGCCCGAAGATCAAAGACCGGCTGGGTGATAGCCCACTCAGCACCCGCCTCGACTTTATAGGCAAAACGCTTCATTTCATAATCAAAGTCTCGGTGCACCGGATTGACGCCGACACCGATGGATAACGCCGTCGGTTCACCAATGGGTCTCGAGCCTAAGTCAATACCACTATTGAGACGGGCGACCATGTTGGTGAGGCCGATTGCATCGATATCAAACACGCCCGTTGCATTCGGATAGCTTCCCATCTTCGGCGGATCGCCTGTGACAAGCAACATGTTGCGCAAGCCAATGGCGTGAGCTCCTAACATGTCCGACTGCATACCAAGGAGGTTGCGGTCACGACACGTGTAATGGAGGACCGTTTCAATTCCAACTTTTTGCTCGATCATCACCGCGGTAAGGATGGCACTCATGCGAGCACTGGCACGAGGACCGTCAGGAATATTCACGGCGTCGACGCCGGCAGCTTTGAGGCGAGCCGAACTCTCAAGGATTTTGGTCGGCACAACACCCGCTGGGGGCAAGAGTTCTACGCTCGTGACCTTCTCACCGTGTGCAATCTTCCAAGACCAACGTGACTTCTCGGCAAAAGGCACCGGGGTGCATATGTGCGTTTGGACTTTCGATGGCTCATTCACTTGAAATTCAAGCGCCGGTGTTCTGGGCTGGTGAACGATCTCTTCGGCCGAACGCATCGCACGTTGATGGCGAAAGGCTTGAGCCATCACACGGATGTGTTCAGGCGAAGTTCCGCAACACCCTCCAACGAACTGCACTCCGGCCTGAAGAAAATGCTTGGTGAATTCGCCCATGTACTCCGGTGTGCACATGTAGAGCGTGCGGCCGTCGATCTCTTTTGGCAAGCCGGCATTGGGCTGCACGATGAGAGGCACCGAAATGTCGGGAAAAATCTTCTGAACGAGAGTCAGGATCGGCTGAGGACCGGTCGAGCAGTTGAATCCCGCGACATCGACACCCCACTCGATCAGCTTCTTCATAGCCCACTGAGCAGGCGTCCCGAATGGAGTCACGCCTTCGGCGTCGACGGTGATCTGAGCGATCAAGGGAAGCTCGGGGGCGATGGTCCGAGCAGCAATAATGGCTTGTTGTAGCTCGCTCAGGTCAGCAAATGTTTCCAGGGCAATCAGATCGACGCCACCTTCCTTGAGCCCTTGAATGTGCTCCGCGAAGGCTTCCCGGGCTTCTGCAAAACTGGTGGGTCCCCAGGGTTCGATCCGAAGTCCCAGTGGACCGACCGAGCCAGCCACAAAGGCCTTTCCAGCTGCCGCTTCGACAGCAAGCTTAGCGGCTCGGCGATTGATTTCGAGGGTCTGGTCCTGGAGGTTATGCTTCGCTAGCTTATAGCGATTGGCTCCCCAACTGTTGGTGGTGAGAACCTCGGCACCTGCTTTCAGATAGTCACGGTGGAGCTCAGCAATTATGGCTGGACTACTGAGGTTTGCATCCTCAAAACAACGATTGATGAAGATACCACGATTGTAGAGTTCGGTTCCCGTGGCTCCATCGAAAAGTAGGGGAATTTTTCTGTCGAGGGCTTCTCGAAAGGTTTTCGGCAGTTCCATATCTATTCCTGATCCCGGAGCCCTTTCGGCTCATGCTGACTTTGATGGCACACAATGGTCCTCATCGTAATCCATAAACCCCGGTATGGAAAGCAAAGATGCCAGGACTTTCGTCATAGACCCGAGTTAGATCTTAAGTCGCGAGGCAAGGTCGGGAAGCGGAAGTCATGAGATCGCGGCAGGAACAACGCACAGGTGGGCTTTTGACTTCCTCCTCTGCACTAGGGGATCCTAGGAAAAAGGACCCTGCGTTTGCAGGATCCCAGCAAAGGGAAGGAGTATGAGCAGACGCTTATTCAGCGTTGATCACTTGTTCGAGATCCGCATCCTCGAGCACAGGGGGAGCTGCTTGTTTTTTACTCTTTTTGGTCCGAGCTGGTCGGTCCTCTCCTGCAAGTGCCTCTTTCGGCTGTGCATAGACCTGGGCCTGGATCCGACGGAGCATGAAATTCGCCTTGCGCTGAATTTCGACATTCTTCACCTCCGTGTCTTCTAACAGGGCTGTTAGATAGTTGATGGCCGCTTTATTGTCATTTCGCCCATACTTGGCGACCATCGCGAGGTAGAAGCGTGCATAGGCGCTGTGGGGATCTTTCTTGAGGACCTCAAGGAAGGCATCCTCTGCTTTCTTAAACTCCTGCAGACGGCTCAGTGCAATGCCGTGTCCCATGGTCGCTTCCATGCAGTCGCCGCAGCGACCGCGAACAGCTTGGAAGATATCGCGAGCTGCCAAGGCATTGCCCATTTCTAGGTGAAGATGAGCGAGGTTCATCCCGCTGGCGATCTGCTGGCCCGAAGCATCGAAAGCTGTCTCGAAGCTCTTCATAGCCTGTTTATAGTCCTCGAAGCCGGCTCCTGGTTTATTCATCGTCGCCAGACCCAGGATGTTGTGCACCTCGGGGTTGCCTGGGTGGAACTGATCCAGAAGATTCGCGTAATAGGCAGCCAGACTGTAGTTTTGCTTCATCGCAAGACCGACGGACAGCACAGTGAGGGCGACTTCATCCTTGGGGAACCGCTGCAGGTAGGCACGAGAGTCGAGAATGGCGACGTCCCACTCTCCCGCTCCCAGCGTCGCGTAGAGTTTAATGTGTTCGTCTTTCGCGCTGTTCCGGATATCGACCCAAGCATCCCGATCCAGGCGGCGCATCACGTTGCGACCGGTGGTTTGATGCACGATAGGCTCTTTGCCGAAGGATAGGGTCCGGGCACCAGGGCGTTCGGTGGTCGTGGAGCGGCTGCTGCTCAGGGTGGTACAGGCCGTAAGACTCAAGAGGCTCAAGGCGATTGCAAATTTAGACAACATAACAGGTTCTCCTTCCTTAACGTACAACTTCAGCGGTCAGCGCGAACAGGAAGCCATTGCACATAGCCGTTGCCAATGGCGCCATGGGAGCGATCGAGGCTCGCGTCAGAGTTGTTGACGACGATCTCCTGCGACCACTCGGGGATCGTTTCACCCTGCTCCGATATGCCGAGAGCGACAGTATCAGCTTTAGCGGCGGTCTGAGTGATGGTCGCGATGATCGCGAGTTTTTGTTGGTCAAAACGTCTTACTTGGCTTTCCTCTAAGGTCTGAGCGATGGTGAGGTTTTCAATCGAGCTCAGACTCAGACGGGTCGTTTCAGATAAGCGCAGCATGGCAAGCCCACAGTAGCTTGAAGGTCCAGGTGCGCAGACTTTCTCGTAGGAGGCTTTCGTTTTCAGGAACACTCCATACTGGGCTTGGAGGGTCTGATAGGGATCTGTCTGTTCCAGGTTGAAGATATCTTGCTTGGTTAAAGTCGCCTGCTTCTCTGCTAGCATCAGTCGCGTGAGAGCCAGAGCTTCGATGACCGTGCGATCACTGAGTCCTATAGAACTGAGCTGAGCCTCAATCTGTTGGATACGAGTCAGGTTGTTGGCTGCTGCGGCTTGGCGAGCTTCGAACGCCAAAACCTCTGCTACGACGATAGGATTTTGACCCGATAGTTCCTTCGCTTTTGTTGCACCCCAGATCGCATGCCTTGGTTCACCGTAGCGTTCTTCGATATGCATGACAGCCAATGCCGATTCGATTTGTTGGGCTCTCGACACTTGAGGGTCGTTTGTTTGGGCAGCATGGGCTCGAACGGCGTTGCCATAGTGCTCGCGACCCATGTAGAGCTGAACGAGCGTCATGCGGACTCCAGGCGCTTTCCCATCCCGACCGTACTTGTCCGCAAAGCGTTGGTAGAAAAAGATCGTTTGGTCTTCCCAAGCCATAGGCATGGACCAAGATCCACCAAGTAGCAAGGCCTCGCGGTCGTAGGCTGAACTTGGATACTCGTTAACAAGTGCGTAGAGTGTCTCGACCGACTGGGGGTGCTTTTGATCCATATGGTATGACTTACCGAGCACAAAAAGACCTTCAGGTCGGCGTCGGTCGCTTCGATAAGCGCGCACAAATTCCGCAAGTTTTTGGCTGGCATTACCGAAGCGGGACCCTACGAAATGTTCCTTGCCACCTTCGAAGAGAGCGTCACCCAGGAGGGCAACAGCGTCGAGACGTTGGCCTTGGAAGACAGGGACCATACGAGCCTTGATGTTGAGGCGGCTCAGATCTTCGAGCTTCTGCCATTGACGACCGGATCGATAGCTGCTGAGCATCATGCCGCTGGCTAACTGCGCTTGGGGACCCTGGGGATTTTTTTCGAGACCATCGGTCCAGATTTCAAAAGCACGGGTCCCTTGACCCAGCTGAATGTTCAAGAGTCCGACATGGGCGAGGTCGTCCCAGCTCTTGGTGCTAGCCACTCGTTCTTCATACATTTTCAAAAGGGCCTGGCGCTCGGCGCCTTTTTCTTTGATTACACCCTGCCAGGGAGCTCGCTCCGGCCATTCAGCAAGGACGCGTTGTGACTGCATGGCGAGAGTTAGGAACTGCTGGGACTGTTGCCCCTGGGTTTGACCCTTTAGTTCCATATAGTA
>Ga0068872_10003315_pt1 | contig 12319 bp, 8 predicted proteins | sample NOAtaG_7_FD_66441 | JGI IMG/M metagenome (GOLD analysis project Ga0068872, IMG submission 66441) | Freshwater lake microbial communities from Lake Erie, under a cyanobacterial bloom - NOAA_Erie_Diel1S_2200h metaG | ecosystem: Environmental > Aquatic > Freshwater > Lake | place: USA: Ohio, Lake...
GACGAGATCCTCGCGCTGAACCCCCGCGCCTTCGATCACTTCCGCGCGGCGCAGGCCAAGGACCCGAGCCTCTCCGAGCACCTCATGGTCCACAAGCCGTGGGTCGACGAGGTCACCTTCACCCTGCCCGGCGAGCCCGGCACCTACCGGCGCGTGCCCGAGGTCATCGACTGCTGGTTCGACTCCGGCTGCATGCCCTTCGCGCAGCACGGCTACCCGCACCAGAACCAGGCGGAGTTCGAGGCCGAGTTTCCCGCCGACTTCATCACCGAGGCGATCGATCAGACGCGCGGCTGGTTCTACTCGCTGCTCGCGGTGAGCACGCTCCTCTTCGGCGACCGGCCGACGCCCCACCCGTTCAAGAACTGCACGGTGATGGGCATCATCACCGACGACAAGGGGCAGAAGCTCAGCAAGTCCCTGAAGAACTACAAAGAGCCCACCTACATGTTCGACCAGTTCGGGGCCGACGCGGTGCGCTGGGCGCTCTACGCGCAGGCCATCCCCGGGCAGACGAACAAGTGGTTCGAGGGAGGCGCGATCGACGCGACGAAGGACCTGCTCCTCAAGGTCTGGAACGTCTATTCGTTCTTCGTCACCTACGCGAACATCGACGCCTGGGATCCCTCGGCGGCGCGGCCGAAGGTGGCCGAGCGCGCCGAGCTCGATCGCTGGATCCTCGCCGAGCTCGACGGGGCGATCGGCGCGGTCGACGGCTCGCTGGCGGCCTACCGGACGCACCCCTCGGCGCGCGCCCTCGCGGACTTCGTGGACGCGCTCAGCAACTGGTACGTGCGGCGCAGCCGGGACCGCTTCTGGGCGAGCGGGCAGAGCGCCGACAAGGACGCCGCGTTCGCCACGCTCTACGAGGTCCTCGTCGATCTGAGCCGGCTGCTCGCGCCCTTCGTGCCCTTCCTCGCCGAGGCGCTGCACCAGAACCTGGTGCGGCGCGCGGGCGGCGCGGTGAGCGTGCACCTGACGAGCTTCCCGGCCTGCTCGGCCGACCGCTCGAACGACGCGCTGCGGGCGGAGATGCAGCTGGTCCGCGACGTCGTCGCGCTCGGCGGCCGGGTGCGCGCCACCGAGAAGCTCAAGGTGCGGCAGCCCCTCGGCGAGGCCATCGCGGTCGTCGCGAGCGAGCGCGACAAGGCGGTGCTCGAGCGCAACCGCGCGGTCATCGAGGACGAGCTGAACGTCGAGCGGCTCTCCTTCGCGACGAGCCCGGAGCAGTACGTGGAGTTCCAGGTCCTGCCGAACTTCCGTGCGCTCGGGCCGAAGCTCGGCAAGGACGTGCCGGCGTGCAAGGCCGCGCTCGCCAACGCCGACGGCGCCGCGCTCTTCCGCGAGCTCGGCGCGCGCGGGGCCATCGAGGTCGCGCTGCCCGACCGGACCGTCACCCTCGAGGGCGCGGAGATCGAGATCCGGCTCTCCGCCAAGCCGGGCTTCGCCGCCGCGAGCGACCGGGGCCAGGTCGTGGTGCTCGACACGACCCTCACCGAGGCGCTCCGCAAGAAGGGCCTCGCCCGCGAGGTCGTGAGCAAGCTGCAGGCGGTCCGCAAGGAGCTCGCCCTGCCCTTCACCGCGCGCATCGCGATCCGCTACGAGGCGCCGGCCGAGCTCGCGGACGCCATCGCCGCGCACCGCGATCACATCGCAGGCGAGGTGCTCGCGTCCGTCCTCGAGCCCGCGGCGCTCCCGGCCGAGCACCGGAGCGCCGGCGTCGAGCACCACACGCTGCGCTTCACGCTCGAGCCGGTCTGACCCGACGCGCCCGGCCTCAGAGATACGGGCCGCAGGTCCCGCGCGCCGGGTAGCAGGTCTCGCTGTAGCCGAGCAGGTACGGGCACTCCTCGGGCGTGCTGCAGGTGCAGCGCGTCGCAGGGATGCAGGGCCCCCAGCAGCTTCCTTCCACCGAGGGCAGCTCGCCCATGCCGCAGGCGGGGGGCAGGGCATCGCAGAGCACGCGGCGGCCATCGCACGATCCGGTCGAGGTGGGCGCATCGAGCGATGCAGGCGCGTCGGGCCCAGAGGGCGCATCGAGCGCGGGCGGCACGTCGAGCGCAGGCGCGTCCGCAGCGGGCGGCGCGTCCGGAGCGGACGCATCGGCCGCGGGCGGCGTGTCGAGCGCAGGCGCATCGACGAGAGGCGACGCGTCGGTCGCCGGCGCAGGCCCGGGGCAGCCGGTGAGGACGAGGACCAGGGCACAGAACGAGGCGCGGGCGGACATCGATGGGGAGTCTGCCACGGCGTTCGCGCTCAGCCCGAGCTCGGCAAGCAGGGCGCCGGGGGGTCGACGTAGTCGACGTCCACGCCGCGCCAGGTACGGAACGTGGTGCGGCCTTCGGCGCGGGCGACGATCGCGTCGGGCACCACCGAGACCTTCCCCATCCCGCCGGGGGTGTCGACGATCAGCTTCGGCACCGCGAGCCCGGAGACGCGCCCCTGCAGCGCGCCGAGCAGCTCGACCCCACGCGAGAGCGGCGTGCGCAGGTGTCCCGTGCCGCGAACCGGATCGGCCTGCAGGAGGTAGTAGGGACGCACGCGGCAGGAGACGAGCTCGGTGAAGAGCTCCTCGAGCACCTTCGCGTCGTCGTTCACGCCGCGGAGCAGCACCGATTGGTTCATCACCGGCAGCCCGTGATCGACGAGCCGCGCGAGCCCCTGCCGCGCGATGGGCGTGAGCTCCTTGGGGTGGTTGAAGTGGGTCATCACCCAGACCGCCGGGTGACGGCGCAGCGCGCGGCAGAGCGAGGGCGTGATCCGCTGCGGCAGGGTGACGGGCGTGCGTGTCGCGACGCGCACCCAGCGCACGCTGGGGATCGCCGCGAGCCGAGCGAGCAGCGCCTCGATGCGCGCGTCGCTCGTCACGAGGGGATCGCCCCCCGACAGGATCACGTCGCGGATCTCCGGGTGCGCGGCGAGGTGCGCGAACGCGGGCTCGAGCACCTCGAGCGAACGGGCGCCTCCGCCCTGCCCCACCATCCGCGATCGCGTGCAGAAGCGGCAGTACACCGAGCACCGATCGGTCGTCAGCAGGAGCGCGCGATCGGGGTACCGCTGCACGAGATGCGGAGCGACCTCGTGGGCCTCTTCGCCGAGTGGATCGCGGAGGTCGCCCGGGACCTCGGTCGCTTCATCGGCGACGGGCACGGCCTGCCGCCGGATCGGACATGCCGGATCGTCCCGATCGATCAGCGACGCGTAGTAGGGCGTGATGGAGATCGGAAAGCCCGCCTCGGTCGCGCGCGCGATCCCTCGGCGCTCGTCGCCCGTGAGCGCGAAGGCGGACTCGAGGGCCGAGAGATCCGTGAGCGCCCCGCGCACCTCGGCGCGCCAGGCGGCATCGTCGTCGGCCACCGGCAAGCGGGCCACGGTGTCGGCTCGGGCCATGGAAGGCGGGAGATACCGCCGGCCCCCCGCGCGCGCACCTCGCCCGCGCTCGGGCCTGCGCTATCACAGCGCGCGATGCGTTCCGGTGCCCTCCTCGCCCTCGCCCTCGTCGCCTGCGGATCGCCCGAGCCGGCCGAGACGCCGACCGCGCCCGAGGCGCCCGCGACGACGCCCCCCGCGGCAGAGACCCCACCGGCGGCCTCCCCCGTGGCCGAAGCTCCGGCCGCGGAGGAACCGGCAACGGTGGAAGCCGCTCCGGCCATCCCCGAGGCGATCTGCGAGCGTGCGCGAGCGTGCTGCCGTGCCTACGTCGAGGCGATCCCGTCGGCGCGCCGCCCCCTCGAAGAGCGAGGTTGCACGGAGATGGACGAGGTGCTCGTCGAGGCCGGCTCGGCCGCGGACGAGGCCTGCGAGGCGGCGATCGGCGGCTGGCGACAGTCGCTTCAGCTCACCGGCCTCGAGGTCCCCGCCGCGTGCGCGGAGCCCTGACGCGGGATCAGCCCATGTGCTGGATGATCGCGGTGCCGAACTCGGAGCACTTCACCTGCTTGGCTCCGTCCATCATGCGGGCGAAGTCGTAGGTGACGGTCTTGGCGCCGATCGCGCCGTCCATGCCCTTGATGATGAGGTCCGCGGCGGCGTCCCAGCCGAGGTGACGGAGCATCATCTCGCCCGAGAGGATCACGCTGCCCGGGTTCACCTGATCCTTGTCGGCGTACTTCGGCGCGGTGCCGTGCGTCGCCTCGAAGATCGCGTGCCCGGTGACGTAGTTGATGTTGCCGCCGGGGGCGATGCCGATGCCGCCGACCTGCGCCGCGAGCGCGTCGGAGAGGTAGTCGCCGTTCAGGTTCAAGGTCGCGATCACGTCGAAGTCGGTCGGCCGCGTGAGCACCTGCTGCAGCGTGATGTCGGCGATCGAGTCCTTGATGCGGAGCTTCGACTTCCACTTGCCGCCGCCGTGGGTGTCCCAGAGCTTCAGCGCCGCCTCGACCTCGGCGTGCAGCTCGGCCTTCTGCTTGGGCGGCAGCATGTCGTAGCCAGGCTCCACCTGCCGGGCGTTGGCCTCGACCGAGAGGTTGGCGTCGGCCTCCTTATTGCCGAGGATCCACGTCTCGCGCTCGGTGACGACGTGCTCGCGGAACTGCTGCACCGCGAGGTCGTAGCCCCAGGTGCGGAAGGCGCCCTCGGTGAACTTCATGATGTTCCCCTTGTGCACCAGCGTGACGCTCTTCTTCTTGTAGCGGAGGGCGTACTCGATGGCGGCGCGCACGAGGCGCTCGGTGCCGTCCTGGGAAACGGGCTTGAGGCCGATGCCACTCGACTCGGGGAAGCGGATCTTTCCGAACTCCTTGGGGAAGTTCTCCTTCATGAAGGCCAGGACCTTCTTCGCGTTCTCGCTGCCGGCCTCCCACTCGATGCCGGCGTAGATGTCCTCGCAGTTCTCGCGGAAGATCACCATGTCGCACTTCTCGGGGGAGCGGACCGGCGAGGGCACACCCTTGAACCACCGCACCGGACGCAGGCACACGTAGAGGTCGAGCATCTGCCGGAGCGCGACGTTCAGCGAGCGGATGCCACCGCCGATGGGCGTGGTGAGCGGGCCCTTGATGCCGACCAGGTACTTCTTGAAGCCCTCGACGGTCTCGTCGGGGAGCCAGTTGTTGTAGGTCAGGAAGGCCTTCTCGCCGGCGTAGACCTCCCACCAGTGGATCTTCTTCTGGCCTCCGTAGGCCTTCTCGACCGCAGCGTCGAGGACGCGCACGGAGGACTTCCAGATGTCGCGGCCGGTCCCGTCACCCTCGATGAAGGGGATGATCGGGTCGTTCGGCACCTGGAGGGCACCGTCGGCGTTCATGGTGATGGCGGTGCCGGACTTCGGCGGCGGGAACAGGGGGGCGGTCATGTCGTGAACTCCTCGGGCGGCCGACTCGCCGCCGGTGAACTCGTCGCTCGGAGCCGGCATCGGCGCGGGACGGGCGGTGAGGGTGTACCACGGCCGCGGCGGGGCCGTCGCATTCGCGATCAGGGGCTTCGTCCGAGGGACGCGCAGGCCGCCGATTCGTTCGTGATTTCTGCGGCATCGGTGTCCGCTCCGGCGCCGCTCCCGACCTCGGCGAGCGTGCAGTGAGGCTCGGGATCGAAGGGGTTGAGCCGGATGGCCTCGAGCGACTCCGCGCGCGCGCGATCGGTGTCGCCGCGGGCCGCATAGGCCGCCCCGAGCAGCGCCCGCAGCGGCTCGTACTCGAGGAAGCGCTCCCGCAACGGCTCGGCCGCCCTCAGCGCCGCCTCGGCGTCGCCGCCGGCAAGGGCCGCGCGCGCGTAGCGGCTCGCGATGCGGGGATCGTCGGGGAGCCGAGCGTGGGCGACCGCGTACTCCAGCGCCGCTGCGGCAGGCCGATGCCGCTCCCAGAGGAGATTGCCGAGCCGCATGGCCCGACGCGCCTCGACCTCGGCGAGGTCCTCGGTGTCGTCGGGGTCGGGGGTACCCGGACGCCGGAAGCGGAGCCGTGGCACCTCGGCGTGGGGATCCGGCGGTCGCGGACGTGTACGGAGTTCCGCCTTCCACGCCGCCTCGAGCTCGGCGAACGTGGCGCCGGACGCATGCGCGACCGCGTCGCGCGCATCGACGCCTTGCCCGACCTCGTCGAGGGCCCGCCGCAGCCCTGCCCGGCCCGCGCGGCCGTACAGCGTCTGCACGAACGTCGAGACCTGCGCGAAGGCGAGCGCGGCATCGTCGGCGCTCGGGAGCATCGCGATCGACGGATGGAGCCGCTCGAAGGGCAGCAGTTGGTCTCCTTCGAGCGCCGCTCGGAGCAGCCGCTCGGAGCCCGGGTCGAGCGCGACGCTCGGCGCTCCGCCGCGCCATCGGCGCTCGAGGAAGCGAGCGTAGCCCTCTTGCATCCACACCGGCGCGCGATCCCGGGTCGCGCGGGCAAGCCAGAGGTGCACCAGCTCGTGCCCCACCGTGTCGGCCCACGGGTAGCCGCGCACGAGCGCGCGCGGCGTGGTGATCATGAGGCGATCCCACTTGCAGAGGGCGATGGTCCCGGTGCGCTCGATCTCCTCGACGGTGAGCGAGCTGACCTGGCTCAAGGTCGCCGTGGTCGGATAGATCTCGAGGCGGATCGGGCCGGGATGCCGGTAGCCCAGTTCCTCGAGGAGCGCCGCATCGACCGCGCGCATCACCCCGAGCGCATACGGGACCATCACGCGGTCGGGCCCTGGCGCGAAGCGCACCGAGTAGCGGCCGTCCGTGCTCGTCACCTCCTCGAAGTGCTCCGTCGCACCGCGCGTCTCATGCGCGATCCGCGCGAGCATCCCGCGTTCCCGCGCGCTGCGGACGCCGGTCGCCCGGACGGCGTTCGCGAGGATCTGCGCCGAGGCGGCGGCGTAGTCGCCCCGCAGGTACGCGAGCACGCCGCGCTCGAAGAGCACGTCGGGGTCGCTCGGGTGGCCTGCGGCGAGCGCCTCGAGTTCGACTGCAGCCTCCTCGACGAGCAGCTGATCGAGCGCGCTCGCCGCGGCACGAAGCCGCGATCCGTCGCTGCCTGCGGGCATCGCGAGGGCCTGGGCAGGCATGAGTCCGAGCGTGCACAGCGCGAGCACGAGGCCCCTCATCGCAGCAGCTCCTCGTAGTAGCGTCGCACCGGCTCTTCCCACCCGCTCGGCGCCCCCTCCCGCATGCCGTCGAGGAGGCGGCGCCTCAGATCCATCGAACCGGCGAACTCCTCGCTGCCCGGGATGCGCACCTCGCCGCCGAGGTCGTCGCGTGCGCCTCCGCCGCCGCCGGAACTCGTGCTCGCATCCTGCTCGAGCTGCTCGCGGAGTTCCGTGAGGCGACGCGCGGCGTCGTCCTCGTTGCGAGAGGCCTCGGCCACGTCGCCCCGCTCGAGGGCCCCGCGCGCCTCCCGCATCGCGTGCTCGATCGCGTCCATCTCCATCGCCCCCTCGGGCGAGATGGGGGTCCCGTCGGTGCCACGCTCGAGGAGCTCGCCGAGCCGTGCCGCCGCGTCCGCGGCGTTCGTCTGCCGGGGGATGTCCTCCCGCATGCGCCCGCGCTCGGCCTCGTCGAGGTGCGCGAGCAGGTCGGGGATCGCGGCCTCGAGATCGCGGCGCAGCTCGCCGATCGATCGCGCGGCACGCCGCGCCAGCCGGGACGCGTCCGCGGTCTCGCCGCCGTGACCGGGGAACATCATCGCGTCGAGGTCGAGGTCCCGCGAGAGGTCCTCCATGCCGCGCTCCGCCTCCTCGGCCATGCGGCTCGCCTCGCCGAGATCGCCGTGTGAGAGCGCGATCCGCGCGTCCGCGAGCCGGGCCCGAACTCCGTCGAGGGTCTCGCGCTCGACCGGGGCGAGCCGCCGGGCGTCGATGGCATCGAGCTCGGCCTCGGCCTCGCCCACCCGTTCCCCGAGTCGGGACGCAGCGTCCCGAACGTCGTCCGCCACCGATGCGACCGCACGGCGCGCTGCGTTCGTGCGGGTCTCGCTGCTTCGCCGCGCGAGTTCTCGCTCCTCGCTCTCGAGCCCCATCAGCGCGTCGATGGCCTCGGCGAGCGCCCGATCCCGTGCGCCGAAGGTCTCCTCGCCTGCGCTCTCGCCGGCGCCGCCCACCGCCGCTGCCAGCGCATCGAGCTCCTGCTCGAGCCGCACGAGGGCGCGCCCGGCCTCGTCGAGATCGCCGCGCTCGACGGCCTCGCGCAGCCGCTCGAGGGCAGCGGCCGTCTCCGCGGCCTCGGCCTCGGTGCTCTCTGCGTTCGCGAAGTCGCTCGGCGATGCGTGGGCCATCGCGCCGAGGCGCGCACGGAGATCGGCGAGCCGCTGCTCGGCGCGCGCGACCGCCGCGAGGATGCGGGCCCGCGCCTCCGGGCTGTCCGCGCGGCGCAGCTCACCGAGCAGCGATGCGATCTCCCGTCGGAGCGCCTCGAGCTCGCGCGCGATGGCCGCGGCGTCGTCGGCCCGAGCGCGGAGCACCAGGTCCTCGAGCGCGAGCGCGTCGTCCTCGAGTTCGGCGCGGGCACGTCGATCCAGGTCCTCGCGCAGCGGCAACTCGGCGAGGTTCGGCTCGTGGAGGCGCCGCTCCTCGTACCCGAGACGCCGCACGCGCTGGGCCATCTCGCGGTAGATGGGGACATCGGTGGCGCGGAACCCTGGCCGCCCCTCGATCGCGACCGAGAAGCGCGCGAGGGCCTCGGTGAAGGCCTCGGTGGCAGGTCGAATCCGGGCCCAACGCGCAGCGGCTTCGGCGCTACCGATCGGGGACGGGGCCTCGAGCCGATCGGCGAGCAGATCCAGGCATTGCGCCGCGAGCGCGGCGAGGTCCTCGATGCCCTCCTCCCGCCGGCTCGCCTCCGAGGCCAGGGTGAGGGTGCGGGTGACCGAGCGGCCGACGTTCGGCCCGGACACCTCGTCACCGTCGAGGGCTTCGATGTGGGCGTGGATGCGATCCCCCGGCTGCGGAGCGAGCTCCGCGATGCGCAGGGTGATCCGCCCCGCATGCTCGCGCGCACCGGGCGCGAGACCCTCGAGCCTCCTACGGATCGAGCGGCCGTCCGCTGTCTCGATGACGAGCGCGACCTCGGTGAGCCCCACGTCGTCGCCTGCCCGCGCATCGAAGACGAGCTCGTCCTCAAGCTCGACCGTGAGGTCCGTCGACGGCTCGGCGAGCGAGACGATCGGCGGTGCATCGGTGAGCGCCCGGATCTCCCGCGCCGCGGCGTCGATGCGCCAGCCGCCCTCTTCGGTCCGGCCACGGAGGCTCAGCGGGGCGCCCTCGCGAACCACGAAGCGCGCGACCCACGCGCCCGAGGGATCGGCCTCGAACGGCGCCGTCGAGGTGCCGAGGGTGGCCTCCGCGGCGGCGAGCGGGACGCGGCTTCGTGCACGCACCTCCACCGTCGCTCCGACCGGAACCGTGAGGACCCCGAAGCCACGCACCTCGAGCGCCTCGCGGCCCTGGTAGGCGGGAAACACGACGCGCGCGTCGACCTCCGCGAAGAGCGCCGCGCGGGCCGCCCCTTCCACTTCGCGGGCTGCCGGATGAAGCAGGGCGAAGAGCCCGCCCGCAGCCCGCGGAGAGGCCACGAGCACGAGGGCTCCGAGCGCCCCGCCGAGCACGGCGACGAGGGCGGCCGGGTGCGCGATGGTGCGCCACGGCAGAACGCGCTCGAGCGGGATCGCTGCCAGGGCCCGCGCGGTCGCTGCCACGTGCGCGCGCGCCAGTTCCGCCGAGCCCAACGCGGGCGGGCGTAGCGCGGCCGCTCCGAGGCCGCTCCGCTCCAGGCTCGAGGCCGTGCGGACCCGTGACACGAGGCGCGGATCGACTGCGCCGTAGAGGCGTGTGACCTCCGCCCCGCGTACGTCACCGAGTCCCTCGAGCGCCCACAGCGCCGCGGAGGCCGCCGCCGCGATCGCCAAGCACCACGCGACGACGAGGGCGGGCGAGCCAGCGAGCGGCCCGAGCACGAGGCCCGCTGCCGCGAGGGCGGCGGCGAGCCCGCCGGAGGCCGCCACCGAGGCGCGGATCGCGAGCACGGTCCAGGCGCGTCGGCGCAGCGAACGGAGCGTGCCTTCCACCGTCACCACAGGTGGGAACGCTACTACGCCCGCCCCGCGCGCGCCGGTGCTGGCCCAGAAAAGCGCCCCGGTGGCGACGGGTTCCGTGTACCATTCAGGCCGTCTCATGGACGCCCCGCTGGCCGAAGACGCGCCGCGCATCCTCGTGGTCGACGACGAGCGCGTGATCCGCGAGGTGCTCGCGGACTTTCTCGCGATGGAGGGCTTCTTCGTCCGGACCGCGGAGGATGGGTCGAGCGCGCTCGTCGAGCTGTCCCGGCACCCCTACGACCTCGTGCTGTCCGACCTGAAGATGCCGAACCTCGGCGGCATCGAGCTCCTCGGCGCCATCGCCAAGCACACGCCCAACGTCGTGACCGTGCTCATGACCGGCTTCGGCACGGTCGAGACGGCCATCGAGGCGATGAAGAAGGGCGCCTACGACTACATCCTCAAGCCCTTCAAGGTCGAGGAGGTCGTCCACACGATCCGGCGTGCCCTCGAGAAGCAGAAGCTCACCGCGGAGAACCTTCGACTGCGCGAGACGCTCTCTCTCTACAAGGTGAGCGAGGCGATCTCGGCCAGCCTCTCCCTCGAGGAGGTCCTTCGCACCGTCACCGATGCGGCCCTGCACGAGATCGACGGCGATCAGGTCTCGGTCCTCGTCGCCGACGGCGAAGGACGGTTCTTCGAGCGCTCCCGCGAGTTGCACCCCGAGTTCCGCCCCGCCGAACCGCTCCCCACGCTCGACGTCGTCAAGCTCCGCGAATTCTTCCGCGACGACCAGCCGCTGCGGCTGCAGGGCGCGGCGGCCGAAGAGTTTCTCGTACGCTCGAACGACGACGCGCGGCCCACTGCGCTCGTCGCGACGCCGCTTCGGATCCGCAAGTCCGAGACGATCGGGTTCCTCTGCGTCCTCAGCTACACGCGCGGAAAGAAGTTCGACGAGGGCCAGCGCAAGCTCCTGCGCATGGTCGCGAGCCGCGCCGCTGCGGCGATCGAGAACGCGAAGCTCTACGAGGACCTGAAGTCGACCTTTCGGCAGACCATCCGCGGCTTGGCCTCCGCCATCGACAAGATGGACCGCTACACCTCGGGCCACAGCGGCCGCGTCGCCGCCTACGCCCAGATCCTCGCGATCAAGATGGGCCTCTCGCCCGAGGAGGTGGAGATCGCTCGGCAGGCCGCGCTGATGCACGACATCGGCAAGATCGGCTGCGTGATGAACCTGAACAAGCCGGGCAAGCTCTCCACCGAGGAGTACGACGTCTTCAAGAAGCACCCGACCTTCGGGCGCGACATCCTCGAGCCCATCACGTTCCTGCACCCGCTGCTGCCCGCCGTGCACTTGCACCACGAGCGCTGGGACGGCCGGGGCTATCCACTCGGCCTCAAGGGACAGGACATCCCACTCCTGGCGCGGATCATCGCGGTGGCCGACACGTATGACGCGATGACCTCCGACCGCGCCTACCGCCGGGCGCTGCCGCACGAGGTCGCGACGAGCGAGATCGAGCGCTGCTGCGGCAGCCAGTTCGATCCCGAAGTCGGCGCCTACTTCGCGCGCGCGATCGAGGAGGACCGAGACGCGAAGCAGTCTTCCGGTGAGCTGGTGCCCGAGTGAAGCGCCGGCCGCGTCGCCCGGGCGGGATCGCCCCGGGGCTCCTCGTCGCCGCCCCCTCGCTGGTCGATCCGAGCTTCGTGCGGACGGTCGTGCTCCTCGTCGAGCATGGCGGCGAGGGATCGCTCGGCATCGTCGTGAACCGGCCGGCCGACGTGCGCTTCGAGGAGGTCCTCGACTCCCTCGGCCTCGAGCCCGACGCCACGCCGGCCCTTGCCCCCTTCCCGCTGCTGCTCGGCGGCCCGGTGTCGCCAGAGACCGGCTGGCTCCTGTTCGATCCGGGCGAGGCGAGCGCCTCGGACCTCGCCGACGCGGTCCTGCTCGGCGACGGGATCGCGCTCAGCGCATCTCGCGCCCTCCTCGAGCGAATGCTCCGCTCCGGCGGCGCACCTCAGCGCCCGCGCGTCCTCGCGATGGGCTACGCGGGCTGGTCGGGCGGACAACTCGACGACGAACTGGAGCGCGGCGTGTGGCTTCCGGCGACCCTGCGCGCCGACCTCGTGTTCCGTGTGCCGCCCGAGGAGCGCTGGGCCGCCGCGTTGAAGGCCGAAGGGATCGACCCCGGGCGAATCACCGGGAAGGTCCGCACGGGGGGCACGGCCCACTGAGCCTCCGCGCCCCGTGTGGGGGCAGCGTCGAGAAAGGGGCCCGGTCCAGCGGGCGCGCGGCGCGGGTGGACCGTCAGCGCGTCTCGGGCGCGCGGACCGCCTCGATGCCGCCCGGGCGGTCGAGGACAGCCTCGACGCCGTCGACCGCG
>Ga0068872_10003317_pt1 | contig 12318 bp, 9 predicted proteins | sample NOAtaG_7_FD_66441 | JGI IMG/M metagenome (GOLD analysis project Ga0068872, IMG submission 66441) | Freshwater lake microbial communities from Lake Erie, under a cyanobacterial bloom - NOAA_Erie_Diel1S_2200h metaG | ecosystem: Environmental > Aquatic > Freshwater > Lake | place: USA: Ohio, Lake...
GAAGAAAAAGAAGAATTAAGTCCAAACGAGTTAGTTGAACTTGGTGAAGAAGAAACAATGGCTGAAGAAATAATACCAAAGAAGGTAATAAAAGATAATATACAGAGAATGTTATTTGATATAGGCGATTTAGATTTTGGTGAAGCAATAAAGGTTGAGGAATTTGTAACCATTGACAAGAATAAATATAGATATAATATTGAAACACAAGCAAACGATATGTTAGAAGAAATGATTTCTGGTATTCCAAGTTCAAAACGAACTAACAACGTGTTAAATGGTATTCATATGATGATTACTCGTTTTCTTCAATTACGAAAATTAGCATCCACATTCGACTTAAATAATAACGTAACAGGAATAATAAAAATTACTGCAGAGGATAAACCTTTAGCCGAATATTTGTCTGGATTTAAAAATACGTTATATTGGATAATGATGGTTGCTAAAAATATGAAAAAAATTTATCCAGATCCAAATGAAAAAACAATATATAGAGAATATGATGATTATAAAACTATAAATTGTGGAGACAATTTGTTAGAAATTGAGGGGTTATTTCAAAAGTATAGAAGTAATGCTAATATAGAAGGTCAAAATAAGTATTCCAATTTATATTATACATTAGACCCTTATTTAACTCCATTTTATTCTGTAAATTTGGAAACCACTGATGATGTGTTTTCAAAATCTAATGGAATTATTATTGAGGGTAATGTGGAAACTAATATAAACGCAATTATTGATAATTTAGGAGAATTATATTCAACTGTAGTTGGACAAGCCGAAATAACCAATCGTAAGTTTGTTATTCAAAGGTATAATTTGGGACAAGATAAATTAAAAGCGGTAAATTTAAAGGGACCAAGAATGGTCGCCCATAGAGTTAAACTAACAGATAATGATCCAATATCTATAAACTCAATAATAACTCTTCCAGAACCAACTGTGAGATTTTCCCAAGTAAATTTACCAGGAACAAATTTGTTAGTAAAAGCAAATTTAAACCTTCATTTTTTGAATTATTGGGAATTATTAAAACAAAAGACGACATTATTACCTATTATTATAGACGGTTTAGATAATGAAATTGAATATGATGATACAAACTTTATAGATAATATAAAACAATATTTTTTAGATTTATCAGAGTATGAAAAACCAAAAGAACTAACAAATATGGATATATATAAAATATTTTTGCGTACTATAATTCCTAAAATCCGTGTCTTGTTTAATCTTGTTAAAAAATATATAAAGGGTCGTTTATCAATGGTGGATGTAGTGAATTATTTGGAACCTTTTTTGATTTACCCAATTGATTTAACATATATGCAATATACTGAAATTAATAAATTTATTTATGATAAAATTAAAGAGTATAATACTATTTTTAAAGAATATAATATTGCTTTTTCGTCTATAAAATATTTAAAAACTTCTTTGCAAAATAAAGATGATAAATCTAGATATATATATTCAAATGAATTATTTAACTTGCTGGATAATAATGAAATTCATAAATTAAAAGTAGAGATTTATAATGATTATAATGTATCTTCGGCTAATAAAATGGAAGTAAGTCCTTCCGAATTTTTAAAAATAATAACATTGGCTGATAATGGAAATTTATTTAATACGGCAGTAGCATTTACAAATATTAAATTAATGTTTCCCAGTGGATTATCGGAAGTATTTAATGAAGATAAAAATAAAATAAAGGAAATAATTGAAAAAGATAAAGAAAACGATAAATGTTCTTCTTATATAATTTCCAAAAAATATTATTCAATTGAATCTTTGATGGAAGATAACGACAAGCCAATATATTTTGATAAAGAATTCGACACAACTAATTATGATTTAGTAAATAATAAGTATAAAAAACAGCGAGATGAATTATCAAATGAAGAATTTATCTTATATTTAACAGAGGAATTAAAAAAAACCGCAAAAATGGATGGTGCATCGGCTGAATATATGGCTACAACACTAACAAATCAAGCAAAAAAAGTAAGAGAAGGGGATTATGCATTATTAACAATGATTAATGAAGGAACAGGAGATGCGGATGGAGTGGAATATTATGTCAGAAATAATGAAACGTGGGTGTTAGAAAAAGATATAGACCCAGCGTTATTTATCAAGGACGACGATGTGTTATGTAATATGGAATATAGTTGTATATTTAATCCAGCCGAAAAGACAGAAGATAAATGTGAATCAACTGAAGTGTCAAAGGATAATATAATAAATAATGTATTAAAACAAGTATTAGATCAATTCGATAAAAATTATGATATATCCAAGGATGAATTAAATTCTAGAATAAATAAACAATTAGATTATTTTAAAAAATCATTTGACCGTCTACAACAAATAAAGCGTACGCAATTTTTTAAATATAATAAACAACAATATGATTTGTGGCTTTTAATAGCTGATGAAGTTAAAGATAGAGTTGTTTCACCATATATAAAATTAAGAGATTTAATAATGGGACAAAATGATTTTGTTAAGAGACAAAATGATATTATATCTTTTGTTAGTTTGTATTGTAGAGAAGGAGACCCATCAATCCCAAATATCAATGATGGGGAAATGGAAAATGAATGGTGGTTATATTGTGTAAAAACAAATACGAAATTATTACCCAAATTTGTTTATATATTAGCAGATGCATTTATAACAAAAAATAGTCAATATAATGATGTATTAGATGAATTGAAAAGAAAAATAGGTAAACGTTCAGATGATGGAGACGCGTGGGTTGATGAACATAGTGGAGAAGTGATATGTTATATAGATTTAGATGTTTCAGAAGGATATAAAGACGGTTTTGTTGATAAAAGCAGAGATATTTTAGAAAAGGATGCTGGAGAAGTTATGTTAGAAAAACAAAAAGATAAGAAGGATAGGCGTTTAAGCCCAGAAGGGGAATTAGTATCTAATATTATATCCGTGTTATCTACAAATATGGGGTTAGATATAGAACAAATAAGAGACTATATAATAAAAATAGTAACAGAATTAATGAGTAATACAACAGTAATAGAAAAGGAACCCGCATATAGAAAAAGAGAGGAAGAGGCTGCAAAAAAAGGGAAAAACTTACCCTCATACGCTACTTTATTTAGTTCAACATTAATAAATTTAACATTAGGAACCTATTTAATCGCAGTTCAAACAAGTATTCCGTCACTTAAAACAAGAAAAACCGCACCAGGGTGTGTACGTTCATTTTCTGGATTCCCATTTGAAGGAGAAGGAGATGATAGTGGATTAAACTATTTAGCGTGTGTAGCCCTAAAAAGCAGGGATCCTTCAACTATTCCATGGAATGCGTTAGCAAAGAACGAAGAAAAAATAGCAACTGTTGTGAAATCAGTAATAATAAGATATTTATTGCCATATGCTGAAATAGAACAAAAAATAAAGGAAAAAACAGAATACTTATTATCTAATCCAGAAACAAGCATTCCAGATGAATATAATCTTATAAAATGGACCACTTTTTTGCCTCCATTATCTAGGTTTCATGTGAAAAATGTACAAACTATTTCTTCAGGATTTACAGAAGAATTACAAAACGAGTTATATACTGGAAATTACAGACAATTAGAAAAGTTGTTAGTTATAGATGCGAAAATAATATCCTTTTCTTTGGCGATTCAAGAAACGATACAACAATTAGTAGAAAAGAAGAATCTATTATTAAAATCAGCAGGTCAATTATTTATGGATAATGCGTGTTGTAATGAAGAAGGAAATAAAACATTAACTACATTGCAATATTTTATAAATGAAGATAAGAATATTGAATTTTATAATACCGCAGTGGAACAATTATCATCATTAACACGAGATATAAAAATATTAACTGATAGTGCTATTATGTTATCAGAGATAAATACAAAAAGAGTTTTTCCAGAATTAACAAATGAATTAAATGAAGAAACCATTTATTATGCTTTTATAAAATTTTGTAATTTTCAATCGTCTATTCCATTATCAGAAGAATTAGCAACAATATGTGTTGATAAACCAGATTATTTAAATAAAATGGAAACTATACAAGAAAAAATAGAAAAGTTAAAACGAGACGGTAGAACTTATACCAATCAACAATTTTTAAGATTGTTTCAAATAGTTAGTAAAAATAATATAATTAAATTGTCACTGGAAAAAAAGGATGCATCGTGTGTAAATGAATTACAAAAAATACTAACAATGTTTGAAGAAGAAAATAATGAAGATGTTCCAAAAGCATTAACCCAAAAACTGGACGGATTGGTTCAAAATTATGATTTAAGTATAGATGAGGATACGCGAGAAATGAGAACATTAAAAGATTATTTGCAAATAACAATTGGAAAAATGAGAAAAGAATTAATAGATTTTATAAAAACAAAAGGTAGGGTTAGTAGTATTGAATTAAAAAACATAACCAATTTTTTGACTGATTTTACTAAATGGGCATATGATGAAACACCTAGAAATGAAAATATAAAAATTTCCGATGATGGGTTATATAATTATATAACCTTTTTTAAAAATTGTATATCATTGTTAGCGGTTGTATTTCCGAATATGATTATTAATAAACAAATGAAATATTTAAATTATGATGATATAAAACATTGGAATATATCAGATAATCATTATAGAGATATAATGGATATGATTTCTAATTATTATGCACCAGTAGAAAAATTTTATGGAAATAGTACAATTAATAATATATTATATGAGATTAAAAATAAATGTAGAGGAATTTATTTGTTATCAGAAACAACCCCTATTTTAACAAATATAAAAATGGGTGAAAAAGAAATATATTCCGTTTTTGATAAAAGAGTAGTTACATTGTTATATGAATATTATTTTTTTAGTATATGTGTGGATTATATTAATTTAACAAAGGACCCCGCAATGGTAACAAGGATGTTAATAACCCCTGAAAGTGATGAATCTGATTTATTTAGTGCTGATTTTTTAATTGAGCAACAATTAAGATTAACTGAAACCGAGCAGGAATTTATAGAAGGCGATGTAATGAATTTAAAGCAAGATGTAGCGAAATTATTGGTGTCATATTTATCAATAATAATGCGTTCAAAAAAGACATTAAACGTATCATATGATGATATAACAGATAAAGTATTTAAATTAAAAGAAGCAGAAAAGTATGATTTTACGGATAGATTAAAAGATTTAACTGATGAGGGTAGAGAGATAGATACGATATTAAAACATTACAAGTTAGGTTCAATATATAGTATAGGGTTATCAAAGGGTATTAAAGAATATGATGCTGATATTTTCGATCACGATAAAGAAGTAGCAGAAAGAGTAGCTGAAATTCAAAATAAGTTAAGACGAAAAGGTATGGACCAAAATGAAATAGATGATGAGATAGATGAGATGAATATAGAAAATGAAATAGATATGGATAATGCAATGGATATGAATCCAACAGATGATTATGATGATGGGGACCCGTGGGGAGATGAAATGGAAAATAGAGATGAATATGACTAAGCTACATCAATATTTCTTAAAACATTCTTATTTTAGGAAAGGTGTAAAAAAAGTAATCGTTATAATATATATGTTAAGAACATTTACAAGAAATAATATAACTTTAGTAGCAATAGTTGTTTTTTTAATACTATTTGGGTTGTTTCAAATGACAAGACCATCATTTTTATATAATAATGATGGTTCTCTAAGAGAATTTGGTGTGGGATATAAAAACAAGACAATATTGCCTTTGTGGTTATTTGCAATAGTTTTAGGGATATTATCGTATACTTTTGTCTTGTATTATTTGACTTACCCGCGGTTTGATTAATGGCGCTTCCCTGTTTCTTTAAGTTAAAAAATAAATAATATAATTTTTAACTTAAAGACATATAAATAATAATCATTTTTATTTATTTTTTTAGTACCAACATATTTCTTAATATTAAGTTAAAAATGCATTCAATTTGTTATCACTAAAAATATCACCTCGTAAAATATACTTAACTCCATTTGAAACTTTTTCAGCAAAATGTAACTTATTTTGGTTGAGCAATAATATCATACCTTTTTTAGGAGTAATGTATTCACTATTTTCTTTTACAATTTCATCATCATCATAATCATCGACAAATACTGTTCTACCTCCTTCAAAATCATTATTCAAATATATTAAAATAGTGTAAGAACTGCTCTTTAGTTCATCATATGCGCTACCATCTGAATGTATCGATAATCCACCACCATTTATATATCTGGTTGGATACCAATATGAAGAGACACTAAAATTGTAATTATTTATGCGTTTACGAATAATATCAGTTATCAATAAGCTTAATTCATTGTTTATTATTTTGTTTCTTTCATATCCATCTATTTCTAAACCATCTAAATCAGGTGTTTCTCTAAAAATGTCATCAATGTATTTTTTATAACTATTACATTGATCTGTATTTAAAGAATCGTATAATATTAAATAACCTTTATCAATTAAAATATCCATTAATGTATATATTACAAGTAAATATTTTAATTCAATATCTTATATTTTCAACTTAAAGACGATCTATGAAATAGTATAAGTGGTAGCATTATTGATTTCATTTTGTTTATCCGCTTCTTCTTGTTGCTGTATATATGCATCGTGATCTGCTTTTATTTGGTCTACATTTTTAACACATCCTCTGGTTGCTAAATTATAATATACGATAGACGATATTAATATTGCGGTATAAATATACCAAACAGCTTCACCAATATTATCCTTTAAGGAAACTAAATGTAATAATTGATTTTGTATTTCTATATTTTCATAGACCCCTGTATTCATTAATGGTTTTAATGTGTACCAAATAGATTTGAAATTATCAGGATTCATTTGATTTATTAATATAGATTTGTTTCCGCAAATTTTCATAATTGCTTCCGCGGCGTGTGTTAGTTCATTTTTCTTAATTACATCATTTGTTTTATTAATTTCATCATTTATATCTGTTCCTATGAATATTGAAGAAAACAGGTCATTCGCACTTCCAGCAACCGCGTAATAACCTAACACATCAGAGAACGCACTTTTAAAACCAGGAAATATTATTAATATGGCTAACATTACACCAAATATAAGAACCCAAGGTATAAATGTAAATATAAAAGCGGCACCAATATTTTTATCTATTGACCCACCGCATTTAGTTGTAAGATATGTTATATTTAATATTAATTGAACTAAAATAACAACTCCTAAATAAAAAGATAATCTTGTAAAGTTTTTATTATAATATTCAGGAGTAACACCGTCGTTACTAATATCACTTAATGTTAGTTCCGGTTTACCGATACTTGGAAATGCAAAATAAATAATAGTGATAATTATAAAATATAATAGTGATTGTAAAGATATATCCATATAGTTAATTAGTATATTTTTTTTGTTTTTTTAAGGTATTTTTAAAATTTCATTATAATAATGAATACATATGAAAATGAAATAATTAAACCTATGTTAACTGAACCTGGTGTTAAATACTTTCTTAATGAAACATTAAAACAATGTCATATATTTAAGGTAAAATATCAAAATATAGTTTTTAATATTCTATTATTTATTTTATTTCTTATAATTTTAGGAATACTGTTATTATATAAATATAAAGGAAAATTAACACCAGAAGAAATAGAACAGAATGAATTAGAAAAAAAAAGATATATTTTATCTAAAATAATGAATTATCAAGATGCTAAAATAAAAGCACAACAAGAACTTATCACCGGGTTGCCTCACTGGGAAAATGAATTTGATATTATAAATGATACCCCTCTAAAAAAGTTTATCCATTAGAATAAATATATAAGTATAAATTATAATGGATAAAACAGATAAAATAAATAATACAATAAGCGCAATAGAAGCAATAAATGAATTTTATAGATTTAAAGATAAATATGAACGCGGTTATAATGAAAAATATGTAACCCCTATTGTTAAGAGTAAAAAAACAAATAAAGACAAACGGATTGCATATTCAAAACTACCAAAACCTGAATGTATTAATTGTAAAAGAAATGTAGGAACTATATTTACTATTCATAATGATAAAGAAGAAGATATAAGAAAGTTTATTGCTAAATGTGGAGATATTACTGATCCGTGCCCTTTGAATATACAAATTAATTCTTCTTTTCGTGATAATTTAAATTCTATTATCATTACTGGTTCTAAAAGTATTGAAAAAATAAAATTAGATATCATTAAAGAAAAAAATAACGCTTTATTTTTTAATAAAGATGTTGTATCATCTTTTGAAAAAATAACATCAACTCTTAAAACGGAAACAGAAAATGTAGGATTTGCAATTGAAACTAACATATTAAGAAATAATAATCCAGAAAAATATGCATTAATAAAAAAAAACAACGATGAATTTGGTAAGGGTTTTTTATTACCTTTTAAACAAATGATTGCAAACTATATGGATACAAACGATGAAAATGTTTTAAATAATGCTGTTAAATTTTACATAGATGAAATGATACCGAAATTAAAACAAATTCAAGAAATGACATATGAGGTTAATTTTGTGGAATATAATCCAACTGATAAAATATATAATTTATTACAATACGAAAATTCTTTAGAAAACAATGAATTTTTTGTTAAAGATGACGATAAAGTAGTAAGTTTTATAAAAGGCGTTAAAAAGGATAAAACAAAAACACTGAAACAATTAGACAAAGATATACCAAAAAAGAATAAAACAAAGAAAATTAAACCTATTGGGGAATTAGTAATTGAAGACGGAGAAATGGAAGAATATGAAGGAAAAGATGAGAGAGTGGATATGGATAAGAATAAAGTCAATGATTTAGAATATAATAAAACAATAAAAAGTATTCCAACCGATTTATTAGAATTATTAGAAATGGATAAACAATGGTTAGATGATTATATATATAGTTGTATAGATGCAAAAAAAAATAGGAAACCGTGTGAATTATTTTTACCGAGACAAACCAAATTTCCACCCGAAGTTTTAGAAGACGGAACATATGATTTTAATTCTGTAGTTGTAAATAAACTATTTAATTCAATAAACGATAAAGATTATCAAACAAAATTATTAAGATTATATACCGAGAAGAACGGTGTTAAGAATTATAATTTATTAAACAGCACATTATTAGACCTTTTAACGCGTAAAATTATTAATTATAATAATGGATATTTTTAGATAATAGTAGATAATTAGTTTTTAGATAATAGTAGATATTTTTAGATAATTATAATATTATTATTATATAAATGCTAACAAATTATATTTCACTTCCTATATTTTTATTAAGTTTTGCTGTAGGATTATTCTTTGTATATGTTTTAGGACCCGAAACAAAAACAATATATATATATCCTAGTCCGCAAAATTATATGAATACTCAATATAAAGATAATGCAAATCAATGTTTTCAATTTAAACCTATTGAGACGAAATGTCCGATAAATCCGTTTTCAGTTAAAACGGTTCCTATTCAAAGTTAATAAAACATTATTTATATTATTTTTTAAACACATAATATAAATGTATTTAGACAAATTTGTTCATAGTTATACAGGTAAAATACTAATGTCTATATTATTAGGTATTGGTTTAGCTACCTTTTTTAGGGAAGCATGTAAAGGAAAACGTTGTAGACTTGTTAGTTCTCCCCCAATGGAAGAAATAGATAATCAAACATATAAATTTGACGATAAATGTTATAAAATGGAAAAAAGTGTAATACAATGTAATAGTAAATATAAAACTGTAAAAATATAATATTTGCGTAATATTAATTTTAGATGAATCTTTAGATAATATATTATGTCAGAAATTAATACAACAAGTATAAATGATTTGCCTACAGATCCCGTTGCTGGTGGTTCTATTGGTGGTGATGTAAAATTGCTAATTAATGAAGTCAACTCTTCGACACATCCATCGCAATCACAATCGCAATCACAACCGAATAATTCTCAGTTATCTCTCGACCAAAGCACAATAAGCCAGATAGTAAATGGATTACAACAAGCTAGTTTAGCAGGGGTAACCTCATTGCCTAGTAGAGATATCCCTTTACACACGGAACAACTAACAAGTGATGCACAAATACAACCGAATTATGTACCACCTCCACAAACGATTGATTATATTAATGAATCGGATGACGATATTCAAAATTATTATAATAAAGAAAAAAGACAAAATTCATTAGATGAAATTTATGATGAATTACAAGCCCCGTTATTATTAGGCGTATTATATTTTTTATTTCAATTGCCATTTTTTAAAAAAAATATATTTAAATATTTTCCGTTTTTTTGCCATACAGATGGAAATTATAATTTTAATGGATTAGTATTTACCTGCGCTTTATTTGGGTTTATATATTATTTATTAACAAAATCAGTTAAACAATTTAGCAAATTTTAATATAACTATATAATAAGTAGATTATATGTTAAATAATGCAATTAAACCAATTTCACAAGGTCAAGCCGACCTAATAAAATCATTCGCAATGTTTTATTTGTTATTAGTGGGAAATTTTATTGCTACCAGTATTTTTACGTGTTCTGAGATTAATTATATACAAAAAAATAAATGGCTACAATTATCAATTGCGTTTTTTTTATTTTATTTCTTAGTTACTCTTGTATCAAACACAGGAACACTAGAGTTGACTCCCCCAATTGAAAAATTATTTTACTCTATTTTTTATTTTATAGGTTTTTTAATTGTTATGCGTTTAGATACGAGAATATCAGTATTGGTTTTATTATTTATTTTTATTATTTATTTTGTTGAATTAAATAAAGATTTTTATTTAGAACAAGGTAAAGAAATCAGTGACCCTCTTGAACAAGATATATACCAGTCAAATATGTATTGGATTACTTTTAATTGGCCATTTGAAATACGACTATTTCGAGTTACGCAAACAGATTTTAAAATAATAAATAAGATTGAAAATATACTTTATTATATTATTGTTTTTTTGTTAGTTATTGGGTTTATATCTTATGGTGGAGAAATACACGATAATTTAAAAAATTCCAAAAATATGACGTGGTTAGATGTGATTATGGATACAGAGATTTGTCGATTAAAAGATAGAAAAAGTTTTTTTCATTATTTAAAAATTGGATTAGGCATCAAAATATAATATTATAAATTGTTTTTATATTATATTTTACCGAAAATATATTTCCCACGCCTAAAAAAACAAACCCTTTCGTTTTCTTGTTTTTCTTTTCTTTTTTCTAATACTTTTTGTTTTGTTAGTTTTGTTAGTTTTATTACTTTCATTATCTTCGCCTTTTCCATCTAATGGTCTATAACGTAAAAACCACTCTTCATATTCTTTGTCTTTTTTTTTATTTTTTAATTCTATATATTTTTCTGCCTTTTCAGCTCTCATTTCTTCCACGGTTTCTTGATGCCCCATACAATTAATACTAAATCTTCGCAATAAACCCTTTTGCGCCAATCTATTTTTTTCTTGAACTTCAAATAAAAAATTAGCCATACATAATATTCTATCCTTATCATAATATGGTCTATCTGCATATAAAAATGCTAACCAAAAACTAAGCATAGTATCAATTGTAGCCACTTTAATATCATAACCACCTTCCTTGATTATATTATAACTGTGACACGCAAGAGGTTCGTAAATAAACGCAACCGTATCATTTCCTACTTTAATTTCGTAATGAGGAGCAATAATTTCACCAATTCCTGGACGTTTTATAATTTTTACATTTTTAACGTCAATATCAGATAATCGCTCCTTTATAATTTGCGCCGTTAACATAGGCTCTTCAGAAAGAACATCAAAATCTGGTATTTTTTCTAATTTATGTCTTAAATGTTTTGGCATATATTTTGAATACATTGATAATGCATAGCCACCAAAAAATACAACCCCTTGATCAATAAATGTATTTTGTATATTTTCATATATTTTATCTGATAAATCGTTGTGTGCCATTTGTCGTTGAAATTCAATTTTATGACATTCTTTTCCTTTCAATGGATAGTGTTTATTTAAAAGAGTCAATCGTTTTAATACTTTTTCCCATCTTGAAACATCTCCAGCAGGACGAGATAATTCTAAAAACATTGCCATACGAAGAAGATTTGGTGGGGCATACATTATTCCTCCCACTCTAATAGCTTCTTTTTTTATGGCATTAAATAATTCCTTAGGTAAATAACTAATATCAGCTACAGGAATAAAATTTACATATACTTTATATGT
>Ga0068872_10003320_pt1 | contig 12310 bp, 8 predicted proteins | sample NOAtaG_7_FD_66441 | JGI IMG/M metagenome (GOLD analysis project Ga0068872, IMG submission 66441) | Freshwater lake microbial communities from Lake Erie, under a cyanobacterial bloom - NOAA_Erie_Diel1S_2200h metaG | ecosystem: Environmental > Aquatic > Freshwater > Lake | place: USA: Ohio, Lake...
GTGGGCCCTTTGGCTCGCCGTTTCGGTGCTCGGCTGGCTCGGGCAGGCCTGGAGGAACTTCGCCAGCGGGGGATTCCTGCGACACCGTCCCGGGAAACACTTCCCGGCGGCGACGGTTCCGGCGCCGCCGACCCTCGCTCCCGGGGATCCCGGAACCACCCCGGGGTCGGCCGACTGAGGCAGGCACCCCCCGGACACCACGGGGCGCCACGGGGCTCAGCGGCCGGCGGCCTTGAGCGAGGCTTCCCGGGCGGCCTTGAATTCGCTGCCGGCATTCCACTGCGGGGTGCGGCGGTCCTCGGCCAGGCGGCGGAGGATGTCGTGGTACAGGCGCAGGTCCTCGGCCGCGCCGGTGAGGTCCCAGTCGGGCTTCACCTCGTCGCTGACCTTGTGGTAATCGCGCTCGATGTACTCGTTGACCTTCGCCTCGCCGTACCCGGCGGGTTTGCCGAGGTACTCGTCGCCGGCCTTCAGGTAGAGCCCGGGCACACCGCCCTTCATGAACTCGAAGTGGTCGCTGCGGTAGAAGCCGCCGCGCTCGGGATGGGCGTCGGGCAGCACCACGCGGCCCCGCGACCGGGCGACCGCGTCGACCACCCGGTCGACGGTCGAGGCGCCCCGGCCGATCTGCCGGAGGTCGCGGGTCCGGCCCCAGGGGTTCATGCCGTCGATGTTCAGGTTGGCGACCGTCCGGGCCAGCGGGTACACGGGCCGGGCCACGTAATGCGCCGCACCCAGGAGGCCCTGCTCCTCGGCCGTCACCGACAGGAATAGCATCGAGCGCCTGGGTGCCCGGGCGACCGTCCCGAAGGCCTCGGCCAGCTCGAGCAGACCGGCCGTGCCGATGGCGTTGTCGGCGGCCCCGTTGAAGATCTGGTCGCCCTCGAGGTTCGCGTTCCGGCCCAGGTGATCCCAGTGGGCGGTCACCACGACCCACTCGTCGCGGAGCTTCGGATCACGCCCCCGGACCACCCCGAGCACGTTCCGGGAGGCCACCGGGCGGGACTCGTTGCGCGCCGTGAAGGAGGCCTTCTGTTTCAGGGTCACCGGCCGGAACCCGGGCTTCCGCGCCGCCTCCTTCATGGCCTCGTAGGTGGTGCCGTTGGCGGCGAAGAGCTTCCGGGCCCGGTCGAGGTGCATCCAGCCGGCGATGGCGCTCCTGGGCGAGCGGTCGGAGGCGAGGTCGAAGCGCTCACGCCCCCAGGAATTGATGACCACGAACCACGGATACGCCGCCGGGGCGGTCTCGTGGATGATCAGCGCCGCGGCCGCACCCCGGCGACCGGCCTCCTCGAACTTGTAGGTCCAGCGCCCGTAGTAGGTCATGGCCTGGCCGCCGAACCACTTCGGGTCGAGCCGCTCCGGATGGACCGGGTCGGGGATCGGCGGGTCGTTGACGAGGATGACGATCGTCTTGCCCCGCACGTCCACGTCCCGGAAATCGTTCCAACCGTACTCCGGGGCGTCGATCCCGTAGCCGACGAAGACCACGTCGGTGTCCGCCAAGGAGATCCCGCCGTCGGGCCGGGGACTCCACGCGACGAAATCCTGCGGCCCGACCAGGGTCTCGCCCCCCAGGGTGACGCCGACCGACGACTTCACGCCGACGATGGGGACGTCCTGCGTCCAGGACCCGTCGGGCATCCCCGGCTTCAGGCCGGCGCGGCGGAACTGCTGGATGAGGTACTCGACGGTCCTGGCCTCGCCCGGGGTGCCGGGACCGCGCCCCTCGAAGGCGTCGCCGGCCAGCACGCGGGTGTGTTCCAGGAGATCCTCGGGCCGGATCGAGGCGCCGCCGCGGGAGCCGGCTCCACGGGGGTCTTCGGCACGGGCCAGCAGCGGCAGCAGCGTCGCCGTGACGGCGGCGGTGGTCCGGAGGATCCATCGGGTCAAGGACATGGTCCGACCAATGGAATCCCAACCGGTCCGGCTGGCAACCCGGCAAACCCGGGTGGGCGTCGAAGGCTCCCGGGACGCACATCGCCCGATCGCGGAGGTTTGACAGGGGGCGTCCGCCACCGTTTCCATGGACCACAGGTGCCGGATCGGTACCGGTCGACCCACTGGAGACGACACCCCACGCCGCCATGACCCCCGCTGACCACGACCCGCTCTGGAGCCGCCTGCTCGGCTTCGATTTCGACACGACCGGCGATGCGCTGACCTTCACCGGACGGCTGGCCCGGGAAAACGGCTGGAGGCCGGCCCATGCCCGGCGGGTGATCGAGGAGTACCGGCGATTCCTGTACCTCGCGGTGCGGGCCGGACACCCGGTCACACCATCCGACGCGGTCGACCAGGCCTGGCACCTGCACCTGATCTACAGCCGATCGTATTGGGACGACCTCTGCGCGCAGGTGCTCCAACGCCCCCTGCATCATGGCCCCACCCGGGGTGGCCGGTCCGAGGACGATCGCTTCCTGGCCGACTACGAGGCGACCCGGGCGAGCTACCGCCGATGCTTCGGGGTCGAGCCCCCGGCCGACCTGTGGCCGGAACCGGCCATCCGCTTCGCCCCCACGGCACGCTGGCAGCGCGTGGACGTGTCGGCGAGCTGGCTCCTGCCCAAGCGCGCGCTGCGTCGGACCTGCCTGGGAGGGCTCGGGCTCGTCGGCCTCTCGGGCGCGGCGATGGGTTGCTCGGGGGTGGTGGACGGCGACGGCATCCCGATCGGAGTCTGGATCATGGCCGGCATCCTGGCGGCCGGTGCGGGCCTGGGATGGCTGACCCTGCGCACGGCCCGCGGCGGCAAGCCCGGCAACGGATCCTCACCGACCGGCGGCTCGGGCTGCGGCGGCGGCGTGGGTGCCGGCTGTGGGGGCGACGCGGGCGGAGGCCACCAGGACGCCGGGAGCGGGGCCACCGACGGCGGCTCCTCAGGCTGCGGCTCCTCGGGTTGCGGGGGTGGCGGCTGCGGTGGCAGTTGACCCGGCGATCCCCCGACATGAGCCCGGACATGACCCCCCGTCCCCACGACGACTCCGACGACGAACGGCGCCTGCGCGAGCTGGGCTACCGCCAGGAATTGGCCCGCCGCATGGGTGGCTTCTCCAACTTCGCCATCTCGCTGGCGATCATCTGCATCCTGTCGGGCGGGATCACCTCGTTCCATGTCGGCTTCAACAGCGCAGGCGGGGCGAGCCTCGGCCTCGGCTGGCCGCTGGTGAGCCTTTTCTCGCTCGCGGTGGCCCTCACCATGGCCCAGGTGGCCAGCGCCTTCCCGACCGCCGGCGGCCTGTACCACTGGGGCAGCCTGCTGGGCGGACGAGCCTGCGGGTGGGTGACCGCATGGTTCAACCTGGCGGGTCTCGTCACCGTGCTGGCGGCGATCAACACCGGGACCTACGACTTCGCCACCGCGGCCTTCGGGTGGACCCCGGCGGCGGAATCGGCCGCCTGGATCCGCGTTGTCGCCGTGTCGGTGATGACGCTGTCGCAGGCGCTGCTCAACCACCACGGGATCCGCTGGACCACCCGGCTCACCGACTTCAGCGGATGGCTCATCCTGGTGGTCTCCTCGGTGATGACCGTGGCCCTGCTGGTGGCCACGCCCCACTGGGACGGGTCGCGGCTGTGGACCTTCGACAATTTCAGCGGGTTGCCGGAGGGATCGCCCGTGTTCCCCCGCCAGGGTTCGGTGCCGTGGCTCTTCTGCCTGGGTTTCCTGCTGCCGGCCTACACCCTCACGGGCTTCGACGCCTCGGCCCACACCTCGGAGGAGACCCGGGAGGCCGCGCGCAACGTGCCGCTGGGCATCGTGCGGTCGGTGGCCGTGTCGGCCGGATTCGGCTGGGTGATGATCGTGGCCCTGCTGCTGGCCATGCCCGACCTGAAGGCCGGCGCGGCCAAGGGCTTCGAGATCGTGCCATGGATCCTGCGATCGAGGCTGGGCGACGGCCCCGCCCAGGGGCTGCTGGCCGGCGTGGTGACGGCCCAGTATCTCTGCGGGCTGGCCGCGCTCACCTCGGCCTCGCGCATGACCTACGCCTTTGCCCGTGACGATGGCCTCCCGGGCTCCGGGTGGCTCAAGTCGGTGGATCCGGCCACGCAGTCGCCCTCGGCCGCCGTCTGGACCAGCGCGCTGGCCTCGGTGGCGCTGGTGATCGTGCTGCGCTACGAGACCATCGCCGCGGTGTGCGCGGTGTTCCTGTACCTGAGCTACGTGCTGCCGGTGGCCGCCGGGGCCTGGGCGCATGGACGGACCTGGACCCGCTTCGGTCCCTTCCAGCTGGGCCGGGCCTTCCGGCCGCTGGCCGCGCTGGCCAGCCTCGGGTGCCTCTTCCTGCTGGTGATCGGCGTGCAACCACCCAACCAGCAGGCGCTGCCCATCCTGCTGGGGAGCGCGGCCCTGATGGCGGCGGTCTGGTTCGGCGTCGAGCGCCGGCGCTTCAAGGGGCCGCCGGGCGGGCGGTTGTCCTAGAGCCCGACGGATCAGGCGTTGGCCGGGAAGGCTCTCAGCGCTTCTGCGCCTGGTCGAAGGCGTCGGCCAGCGCGTTCCATCCGCCGGCACCGGGATCGAGGCCGGCTCCCGAAGCCGGCCTGCCCGACGGACGGCCCTGCCCACGGACCGCCGGATTGCCTCCAGGACGCCCGGACCCGGGCTGCGAGGCCCGAGGGGCGTTGGGAGCGGAGCGCTGCTCGCGCTGCCCGCCGATCTGGGGATTGGCCTTCATCGACAGGGCGATGCGTTGGCGGGCCAGGTCCACCTCGGTCACGGTCACCCGGACCTTCTGCCCCACCTTCACCACCTCGGCCGGGTCCTTCACGAAGCGGTCGGCCAGCTGGCTGACGTGGACCAGGCCGTCCTGGTGCACGCCGACGTCCACGAACGCCCCGAAGGCGGTGACGTTGGTGACGATGCCCGGAAGCTTCATGCCGGGCTGGAGGTGCTCGATCTTCTCGACGCCGGCCTGGAAGGCGAAGGCCTCGAAGCGCTGGCGCGGATCGCGGCCGGGCTTGGCCAGTTCCTCGACGATGTCCCTGAGCGTGGGCAGGCCCACCTCGTCGCTGACGTAGGCCTCCGGCCGGATCCGGGCGCGCAGATTCCCGTCCCGCATGAGGTCGCCCACGCCACAGCCCAGGTCGCGGGCGATGGCGTCGACCAGGTCGTAGCGCTCCGGGTGGACGGCGCTGGCATCGAGCGGGTTCCCGGCCTCGCGGATGCGGAGGAATCCCGCGCATTGCTCGAAGGCCTTCGGGCCCAGGCGGGGCACCTTCAAGAGGTCGCGGCGCGAGCGGAAGGGCCCGTGTTCGTTGCGGTGGGCCACGATGTTCGCGGCCAACGACGGCCCCAGGCCGGAGACGTAGCCGAGCAACTGCTTGCTGGCGGTGTTGAGTTCCACACCCACCCGGTTCACGCAGGAGACCACCACGTCGTCGAGGCCGCGCTGGAGGGCGTTGGGATCGACGTCGTGCTGGTACTGGCCCACGCCGATGGACTTCGGGTCGAGCTTCACCAGCTCGGCCAGCGGGTCCATCAGGCGCCGCCCGATGCTCACCGAGCCACGGACCGTGAGGTCCTCGTCCGGGAACTCCTCGCGGGCGACCTCGCTGGCCGAGTAGATCGACGCGCCACTCTCGTTGACCAGCACCACGGGGATGCCGGCCGGCAGGTGCAGGGAACGGATGAACTGCTCGGTCTCGCGGCTGGCGGTGCCGTTGCCGATGGCGATGGCCTCGATCGCGAAGCGGTCCACCAGGATCCGGACCTTCTCGCCGGCCTGGGCCACCTGCTGCGCCCCGCCCGCCGTGGCGTGGAGGACATCGTGGTGCAGGAGCTTGCCCTGGCGGTCGAGCACGACGGTCTTGCAGCCGGTGCGGAAGCCGGGGTCGATGGCCAGGACGTTTTTCTGGCCCAGGGCCGGTGCCAGCAGCAGCTCGCGGAGATTCTCGGAAAAGACCCGGATGGCCTCCTGGTCGGCGCGCTTCTTGGCCTCGATGCGCACCTCGGCCTCGATGGCGAAACCGACCAGGCGCTTGAAGCCGTCGACGGCGGCCAGGCGCACCTGCTCGGCCCCAGGGGTGCCCCGCGCCTGGACGAAGAGCCCCTCAAGGACGGCGATGGCCGCTTCCTCCGGCGGCGTGATGCGCACCAGCAGGAACCCCTCCTCCTCGCCCCGGCGCATGGCCAGCATCCGGTGGCTGGGGATCCTGGAGACCGGCTCGGTCCAGTCGAAGTAGTCCTTGAATTTGGCCCCCTCGGCCTCCTTGCCCAGCATGACCCGGGAGCGGACCTGCCCGGATTCCCAATAGAGTTCGCGCAGGCGTGCCCGGGTGGCGGCGTCCTCGCTGAAACGCTCGGCCAGGATGTCCCGGGCTCCGGCCAGGGCCGCGGCCACGTCGGGCACCGACTTCTCGGCGTTCACAAACGCCGCAGCGACGGCCAGCGGATCGACCGTGGCCTGTTGGTTGAAGAGCAGGTCGGCCAGCGGTTCCAACCCGGCCTCCTTGGCGATGGTCGCCCGGGTCCGGCGTTTCGGCCGGAAGGGGGCGTACAGATCCTCGAGGGCGGAGAGGGTCTCGGCCCCGTCGACCGCGGCCTTCAACGCCTCGGTCAGGAGCTGGCGCTCGGCCAGCGACTTGAGGATGGCCTCGCGGCGCTGTTCCAGTTCGGTCAACTGGGCCAGGCGGTCCCGGACGGCGGTGATGGCCACCTCGTCCAGGCTGCCGGTGGCCTCCTTCCGGTAGCGGGCGATGAAGGGCACGGTCGCGCCCTCGCCCAGCAGCCGGGCGGTGGCCGAGACCTTGGAGGCCGGGAGGTTCAACTCGGCGGCGATGCGGGCGATGAGGCGTTCGTGCAGGGCGTCCACGGGGGCGGCTGTTTAGAGCCTCGAGGGCCGCAAGGGAAGCTCCGTGTCCCCTCAATTTCCGGATTCCCCGCGGGCCGGTTCCTGCTCTCCTCGGGCCATGTCCAACTCGGTGAGATCGCCGTTCCATCCCCGACGGCTCCGGACCCTGGCGGCCGGGTTCCTGGTCGCCGTCCTCGGCGCCTGCACGGCATCGGCCCTCGAGCGGGAACGGCTCTTCGGACCCGAGGTGAAGACCGGCGACTACAAGCACCCGGCCAGCTTCACCGAACTGCGCAACGGCGACCTGTACGTGGTCTTCTTCAGCGGCCGGGGGGAGTACAAGGACCACCAGGCGGCCGTCTTCGGCTCGCGCCTGAAGGCGGGCACACGGCGCTGGTCGAAGCCCGTCTCCATCGCCAGCAACCCCTTCCACGCGCTGGGCAATGCGGTGGTCTGGGAGGCCCCGGACGGGGTGGTGTGGCTGTTCTACGTGACCCGCTACGGCGAACTCTGGAGCGACTCCCGCATCACGGCCAAGGTCTCCAAGGACGGTGCCCGGACATGGTCCGAGCCCTTCCAGGTGACCTTCGAGGCCGGCACCATGGTGCGCAACCGGCCGGTTGTCCTCGACGATGGGCACTGGCTGCTGCCGGTGTATCACGAGATCGGCACCGACCCGGAACTGGACGATCCGCGCAACCGCTCGTTCTTCCTGCGCTACGACCCATCGAAGAGGACCTGGAGCGAGAGCAACCGCATCGGATCCCGCCTCGGCAACATCCAACCCGCGCCGGCGGTCATCGACGGCGATCACCTGGTGGCCTTTTGCCGGCGTGGCGGTGATTACGAAGGTCGCCCGGACGGTTGGATGGTGCGTACCGAATCGAGGGACGGGGGGCGGACCTGGAGCGAGGGCACCGACAGCGCGCTGCCCAACCCCAATGCCGCCGTGGAATTCCTGAGGCTGCAGTCGGGCCACCACCTGCTGGTGTACAACCACAGCTTCACCAACCGGACCCCGCTGACGGCGGCCCTGTCGGTGGATGGCGCGAAGACCTTTTCGCGTCGCCTCGACCTGGAGACCGATCCGAAGGGGGACTTCGGCTATCCCACCGCGCTCCAGACGCGGGATGGCAAGATCCATGTGCTGTACACCAGCGACGAGCGGACGGTGGTGCGTCGGATCGTGCTGACCGAGGCCGAGATCTCCTCGGGAAGTCCGCCCCGCTGAGGTGGGGACCGCTGTGGAATCGCCGATCCGGGGGGTACCGTGTGGAATCTGGCCGTGTCTGGCCGTATTTGCGAGGGGTTCGACACCCTCCCCGACGATTCCAAGGCGCTCAGGGCGACCGGGCCACCGTAGCATCCGCCTGCGATTGCAGCGCCGCCAGCGCGATGATTCCGGCGTCGGTCCAATCCGGCGGCTCCGCGGCCCCCACCCACCGCCCGAGGGCCTCGGCCGCCTCCGGATTGCGGATGCGCTCGATGGCCCAACCCAGCACCGCGCGGGTCGCCGGCGAGGCCGACGCCTCCTCGTGAAGCCGGGCCAACTGCGCGACCGTGGAGGCACGGGCCCCGCGGGCCAGGGTTTCCACCAGGGCCTCGATCAGGTCCGGGTCATCGGTCTGCAACAGGCCGATGGCCACGGCCTCCATTTCGGGTTCGGTGGAGAATCCCTTGAAGGCCTCATGAAGAACCTCGGCTTCTTCGAAGGATCTCCGGTGGAGACTGGCCCGGACGAGGGCCTCGACCGCGGCCGGCCCTCCCGACTGGGCGATGCGATCGGCCCAGGTTGCCTGCTCGTCGAGGGTGAGGGCGGACTCAAGACCTTGGACCAGCGTCGGCAATTCTGGCGTCGGCAATTCTGGCGTCGGCGATTCTGGCGACGGCAAGTCCGGCGGCAGCAGGTCCTGCGGTCTGGGATCGGTGGGCGACGTGGAAGGCGGGACCTCCGAACCCGGAGCGCGCCGCCATCGGGAGGAACCCAGGCCCCGGCCCCGCGCGTCAGACCCCCGGCCAAAGGGATCCGACGCCGCGGTCGGATCGGAGAGGAGGCTCCCCACCGAACCCCATGGGCCGTCAACCTCGGCGGGATGCATCGGATCCGGCCCCTCCGCCAAGCCCCCGGGGCGGCGCAACCCGAGGTTCAGCCCGAGGATGAGACCCGACATCACGAGGAGGATTCTGGCAGAGTTCATGGCTTGCGGGGAGGATCCTTGAGGAATTGACCACGATCACTGGGTGATCCGCAGACCATAGGCACCCGTCTCGGTGCCCGAGGAACCCCGGACGACAATGGAGTAGGTCCCGGCCGCCAACTTGCGGCGGATGCGGAAATTCCAGCCGACCCCCAGGTCGTCGTCCTCGGCCAGCGTCTGGCCCGAGGCGTCCCGGAGCGTTCCGTAGGTATCCAGTGAACCTGTGGTCGCCAAGGACACGGTGGCGGCCTGGGTCAGGACGAACTGGAACACATCCTGATCCTGGGCGACCTCGAGTCGGGCCTGGGTGGTCGAGGGCACGGCCACACGGGTGGCCGTGGCCAGGGTGTTGCCCACGTCATCGGTGGAGGCGTTGCCGGTGCCGGCGATGACGAAATTGTAAGGGGACTCGTCGGCATCGTTGCTGGTGAGGCTGACCGAGGCCTCGTGACCGCCCACCGTGGACGGATCGTAGGTGATCTGGAAAGAGGCCGAGCGCCCGGCGGCGACCGTGGACGGCACCTGGGTGGTGACCCGGAACTGGGAGGCCCCTGAACCGCTCAGGCGCACCGTTCCCAGGGTGAGCGTCGCCTTCCCGGTGTTGCGGACGGAAAAGGAGGCTGCACGCGCGCCGTTGCTCACATCGACCGACCCGAAGTCGGTGCCGTCGGCCGATTTCGCGGTGAGGGATCCGTCGGGGATCGGTGTCGAACCGAGGCCCACCAACCCGATCTCCGGGGCCCCCGTGCCCACCGGGGCCGCCGTCCACTTGGCCAGGACCGTGTAGGCACCCCGGGACGAACCGGTGCCGGTGACTTTCAGGTAGTAGGTGCCGGCCGCGACGTTGGTGAGGATGCGGAAGTTCGGCGCCCCGGCCCCGTCGTTGTCCTGGGCGAGGACGCTTCCGGAAGCGTTGATCAAGGCGCCCTGGACATCGTTGGTGCCCGAGCTGCTGAGGTTCAGCGTGCCGGGCCCACTCGCCGCGAGACGGAACCAATCCTGGTCGCCAGCGCTGTCGAGGACACCGCGCATGGGGGCATTCCACGCCACCGTGGTGGCGGTGGCAGCGGTGTTGCCATGGTCATCGGCGGTGCCCGCGCCCAAGGCGCCGATCTGTTGAAGGATCCACGACCGGAAGGCGAGCGTGCTGCCGTAGATGCCCGGCGTGCCATCACGGCCGCAGCCGTCCCCGAAACTGACAGTACCCGCATGCCGCCAGCCTCCCTGCCCATCGGAGACGACCAGCGGCCCGCCGCTGTCGCCCTGACAGGTGTCACGGCCTCCGCCCGGAACCCCGGCCGCGAGGTGTCCCTCCGACAATCCCGGATAGACTTGGGACGCCTCATCCAGGCTCACCAGATTCAGGTCGACCTCCAGCAGGATGGGAGAAAGCCGACCTCCCTCCGAGGTCGTCCCCCATCCCATGCCCTTCACCGGGGTTCCGGGGGCGACCTGGGAGACCGCATCGACCAGCGGCAGGACCGGCACACCCTTCAGCGGCTGGGACAGCTTGAGCAGGGCGACGTCGTTGACCAACCCCCCATTCACCGTGCTGAAGCGGGGATGGATCACGATTTGCGAGACCGCGACCCGGGTGCCGTCGCCGGACGCCCGCAGGTCGTGACCCCCCACGATCACATCGAGGGAGGCGGCCGACATGCCTTCGACGCAATGGGCGGCCGACAGGACCCACTGGGGATGGATGAGCGCGCCGCCGCAGAACTGCCCGTTGACCGGGGTCTGCCCCCGCTCGACCAGCGCCGTCATCCAGGGATAGGCGCCCCGGGTGGCTTGTTGCCCGCCGACGATTTTCGGAATCGGCATGGCCGTCGTTGAGTCCGCCAACAGGCGACCGACGCCCGGGGTTGCATGCCCCACCATCCAGGCCAACCCGAGGAGGGTCAGGCCGAGACGGAGGCGGAGACCGAGGCGAGGTGTGGAAGTCGGCATGGAAGACAGGAGTCTTTGGACAGGACCTTGGAGTTTCATGACACCTCCAGGGTCGGATCCCGTTGTTACCGCCTGATGACGTCCGGTCGTTTTTTCAGGCCGAATTCAGGCCTTCCCAACGTCAGCCCTCGAAACGGTAACCCACCTGCGGCACGGTCTGGATGAGGCGCGGGCGGTTGGGATTGTCCTCGATCTTGGCGCGCAGCGTGGTCACGGCGCGGTCCACGCTGCGGTCGGTGACGGCGGTGGCGGCGTCTCCCCAGACGGCGTCGAGGATCTGCCCGCGCGTGAGGGCCCGGCCAGACTTGCGCGTGAAGAACTCAAGCAGGCCGTATTCCTTGGGGGTCAACTCGACCTCCACGCCCCCGCGACGTACCCGACGGGCGCCGCGATCCACCTCGAGGGATCCGAGAATCACCACGTCGGGGACGGCCCGCCGATGGCGGCGCAGCAAGGCGGCCACCCGAGCCAGCAATTCCGCGATGCCGAAGGGTTTGGTGACGTAGTCGTCGGCGCCGAGATGGAGGCCCCGGACCACCTGGGCCTCTTCACCCAGCGCCGTGAGCATGACCACCGGCATCTCGAGCCCATCGGCCCGGATCCGCCGGCAGACCTCATGGCCCGAGAGGCCCGGCAGCAGCAGGTCGAGCAGCACCAGGTCGGGCCGCAGCGTCCGCGCCAGTTCGAGGCCCTGTTGGCCGTTGCCCGCGGAGCGCACCTCGTAGCCGGCACGCTGGAGGTTGTCGCGCAGGCCGAAGAGGATCGAGGCGTCGTCTTCGATCACCAGGATGAGTCCGGGTTTCATCGGGGTCGGTGGGAGTCGGTGGGATCGTCGGACCGGAGGACTTCGTCGGGGACGACCGGGACGTGGAGGGCGAAGCGGCTGCCCTCGCCCGGTGCCGTCTCGACCTCCACCCGTCCCCCATGGGCGTCCACGATGGACTTGACGATGTGGAGCCCCAACCCGGCGCCGGTGACCGGCCCTCCCGAGGCTTCCAACCGGTGGAACTTCTCGAAGATGCGGGCGCGGTGGCGCGGATCGAATCCGCGTCCGTTGTCGGTGACGGCGAAGCAGACGGTGTCGCCGGACCGGGTGACCGTGAGCAGGATGCGCTTGTGGGCCCCGGTGTATTTGTGGGCGTTCTCGAGGAGGTTCAGCAGCGCGGTGGTCAACGAGGGGGCGTCGGCGCGCACCCGGGGCAGGTCGGCGGACACCTCGGTGCGGAAGTCGCAGCCCGGAGAGTCGAAGCGGGAGCCGACGCTGCGGACGGCGGCCTCGACCACCGTTTCAGGGGCCGTGGGCTGGAAGTCGTAGTTCATGCCTCCGCGCTCCAGACGGGCAAAGGTGAGGTAGTCGTCCACCAGGCGCCCGAG
>Ga0068872_10003324_pt1 | contig 12309 bp, 11 predicted proteins | sample NOAtaG_7_FD_66441 | JGI IMG/M metagenome (GOLD analysis project Ga0068872, IMG submission 66441) | Freshwater lake microbial communities from Lake Erie, under a cyanobacterial bloom - NOAA_Erie_Diel1S_2200h metaG | ecosystem: Environmental > Aquatic > Freshwater > Lake | place: USA: Ohio, Lake...
AATTTGTTGCTCCATTTTTCATCCAATGTATAATATTTTTGATCTTTATTTTTTTCCTTTTTAACTTTTCTTTTACTATTTTGTTGGTCAGGTTCTTCAACAGATTCAGACTCTTGAGCTTCTTTATGATATTCTTCAGTTGGTTTTTCAACATTTACTTGAGATGTTTCATGAGAATCTTCAATATATTTTTCAGTTGTATCTGGTTCTTCTTTAGTGGAATCTTCTAATTTCATTAAATATTCTTTATCCACATTAGATCCAACATTAGATTCAACATTAGATTCAACATTAGATTCAACATTAGATTCAACATTAGATTCAACATTAGATTCAACATTAGATTCAACATTTAGTTCTTGTGTAGGTTCTTGTGTAGGTTCTTGAGTATGTTCTTGAGTAAATTCTTGAGAAAGTTCTAGGATAGGTTCTTGAGTATGTTCTTGAGTAGGTTCTTGAAAATGTTCTAGAGTAGGCTCTTGAGTAGGTTCTTGAGTAGGCTCTTGAGTAGGTTCTTGAAAATGTTCTAGAGAAAGTTCTTGTGTAGGTTCTTGAGTATGTTCTTGAATATGTTCTTGAGTAGGTTTTATACTAAGTTCAAGATTGGGTTTTAATGGAGAAGACTGATGTTGTCTTTCGGTATTTAATTGAGTATTAACATCAGTATTAACATCATTATCAGTATCATCATCACTTCTTAGAAGATATGCGTTTGGTATTTCGACGGATTTTAATTTTTTCTTAAAAACTTTTAATTGAACAAGATGCCATTCTGCATTGAAGGATTGTTCATAAAACTTTAATTCATTTAATACTAAAACGGCTTGAACTGTATCATCTTGATTAACATAACCGTAGTCAACAACAGATCCGTTATTATAAATTTGAGGTATAATAATACCACCCTTTGATGGTATTTTAACATTTAAAGTGGGACTTTTACCACCAGCATTTAGTTTAATTGAAGATTGGTAATATTCATCAATGACATTAATTGGAAATGGACTATCAAACCATTCATTGGAATTTTGATAAGTAATCATTTTGTTATTATCATCACATTTGGTTAAGAAATCATAAAATTCTGAATGTTGATTATTAGCATCAAGTTCAAATTCAATGTGATATTTATTAGAATTACGACATATACCAGATGATGTTCTCATTTTAGGAGTTTTTATTAAAACTGGAACTAAAGTATTTCTATTTACACGGTAATAAATAGATGAACTATGAGCACCACCCCTAGTTTTAATTGGAGGGGCATATTCCAAACGAGAGAAAACAAAGTTATTTATGTCAAAAACTATAGGAGAATCACTATCAATATCCTTGCTCATTTTAATTGAAAATATTATAATTCAATAAATAGGTTTTTTAAAAATCAAAAAAACGCATCCTAACTACAATAATAACATTTCACTTGTATATCATTAATAAATGGTTTGGCTTTTTGCGCACTAGATAAGCAAAACGTAAATTTATGAGATCTTTTTATACAAGTCTCAAAAGTTTTCAAAAATTGTGAATTTACAAAAGCATCCTTTAAAATTAGATTTATAAATTTATCTAGATTATTAATTTTATAACCTCCTAATTTACTCTCTAAATATTTAATATCTATATCCCACTTATAATCCTTAAAATATTTAACTTTAATTATTGAACGGCATTGTGGACAATAATTATGCATTCCATAACTAGATCCCATAAACTTATCAAAACATGTTGAATGTAATAAATGATTGCAGTGATAATATCTAGCTTTTCTATGATAAAATTTTATATTTCCTAGACAAATTGAACAGTGATTCATAATGTTAACTATTTTAACAGTATTTTAACAGTATTTTAGTGTTTAGAAAATTGATCAGATCAATTTTTTGTATAATTTAATGTATAATATGAGCAATTTAGAAGAAACTAATGTTCGTCAAGTATATCAAAAAATAGCAAATCATTTCAATCATTCTCGTGGTGAATCAAAATGGGATTGGATAGAATCTTTTCTAGATCAATATCAGGAACCTAATACAGTATGTGATATTGGATGTGGTTCTGGAAGAAATATGAGATCTAATTGTTTTGGCATAGATAATTGTGCAAATTTCATAAAAATTTGTCAAGAGAAGGGATTAAAAGTTAAATTAAGTGAAATGATTAATATAGAATTACCAGATGAGTCATATAATGCTATCATATGTATCGCAGTATTCCACCATCTTGATTCCGAAGATAAACGTATAAAGGCATTACTTGAAATGAAACGCATTCTAAAAGCAGGAGGACGTATTTTACTATCAGTTTGGTCTAAAAATCAACCAGAAAATACTAAAAGAATATTTGAATATGGTGATAATCTAGTTCCTTGGAATAATCATGGTAAAATATATCAACGATACTATTATATATTTGAAATAGATGAAATTAAAAATTTATTTATAAAAGTTGGATTAACCCTACTAAATCATACATGGGAATATGGTAATGAAGTATTCATATTAGAATAAAAAAATAAATTAATTATTACATAAATGTTAAATTACTAATTAATTTTTTATAATAATTCAGGTTCTGGTTCATAAGTAATATACTTTAAGATTTGAGGATCAGCCAAAATCTCTTTTTCAATATCAATACCTAATTTAGAATATAACTTAATAGGATGATCGTTAAGTTCTCTAATTGCTTGATGCTTTTCTTCTTGTTTGTGTCTAAAACTGGCATATAAATCGAATACTTTGAATCCCCAATGGTTAGTGACTTGATTTTTCCGGATCACATCTTTTTTACGATAAATATCGTTCATGTTTGAACTAAAATCAGAAGCAGGGCGGTATGAAATATATAAAACACCACGCCATCCTAGCCAAGGATCTTCTACAGTTGATGTAGTTGCTTTGTCAGCAAATTTAGCAGAGTGAATTGTAGCAGAACTCCAAACTATAAAACTACCAGCAGGGGCATAAATGGGAATTTGCCATTTAATTTTTTTATCATTTTCTAACCATTTTTGAATTTCTCTTGATTCACCACTAGAAAACTTAAACCATTCACCTTTATCACCCAATTTGTTATAATATTCCAAAAGTTCCTTCAAGTGCTTATGACTTTGAGGGGTGCATTTAAACGCAGCAGTTGTATCAGTTAACACTAATTGCCCCTGTATGCACTTAAATGGATCATCAGATGATGTTTGATCTATATGAGCCCAGTCTGGTGGTTGTGGTTTATCACTGTCAAATGGTCCCACATGACCTGGTTTAACATTAATACCATCATTACTAACTATTAATTCTTTTGATGCGGTTGGTTTAAATTTTTGATAAAGTGTTTCAAAAATCTTCACTATTTCACTTCTGGTTTTAGTTTTCCAAATAATAGGTAAATTTGGCATTAATGCTTGATACATTCCAGTTCTAGTTTGAGTTGGGGTATTATAACTAGTCCAACTCTTAGGATCTTTTCTATTTAACCCAGATCCCAATTTTTCAAATGAACTTACAATTTTATCCATAATTTCATTACAATCTTTTTTAGGAATTACATTCGTAATAGCACATACACCATATTTATCAAATGCAGACGTTAAATCTTGTGCAAATGTTTTAGAGGTAAAATCAACAGTCGGATATGACATTTTAAATTACTTTTAAGCTAATATTAACACAACACCTAATACTACATTCAATTTTTTTTTAATATTTGTGAGTGGAATAAAAAAATTTAATTAATAATAAATGTTTTTTAATAAATGTTTTTAATAAAGTTTATTAAAAGTCTCACTGAGACAGACCCTTCTTGATGATATCACCTAGAGAAAGATTTCCTAGTGATGGTGCTGGTTGTGCAACAGCACTACTAGCAACACTTGACGAAGCCGGAATCTTGTTGACCTTGTTAATGTTAACCTGGTTAGGCACTGGCTTTACGATAGAATGAGGTTGCTCATCAATAGTAATATCGACAAGACCCTTGAAGAACAATGCCAAATGTGTAATCGTAGGACGATTTAGGGTATAATTTGCACGAACTTGACCCATTGTAGAATCAGTCCATTGAATTCCCCATGTCTTGGTAGTCTTTCCCTTAATCTTTGTTTGATACTGAGTATAAACTAGATCAATGGAATTGCTCCAGTCATCACACTTGAAATGAACCATAAACTTGGTATTTAGGTCATTTGTAATCGTAATATGCACTAGAGATCCATTCTTTCCAGTAGAAAGTGGTTGAGGTGCCTTTAGACGATGATCTGTAATTGGTGTAGACTTACCATCACCACATCCACCTCCACTTTGACTACTAACGGTGAATCCTCCACCAGATACATCGTGTTTCCAAGCCATCTTGGTCTTATCATCTGGACCAACGAGACGTGCTAGAAATCGTGCACCATTCTCACCAGTGCTATTTGGGAGACCTGATGCGTTAATGTGATAGACAGAGCTATTACCAGGTAGTGGAACTGGAAAACGAACAGATGTAAAGTCGATAGCACCACCACCACTCACAACGTAATGATTTGGTAGATCATATGACCTCTTCATAACACATCCATCACTGTCGTATCCAGCGGGCAACTGTAGACTCGGAACAAAACTACTACCATCTGGAAATGTAATCTTCTCCTTTACCTCTAGTGTCTTGTCTCCAACAACACCAGACTTACCAGACTCAACATAAGTCTCATAAATTTGATCTGCATACTTAATCAATTCCTCCGTTCCTGCACAATGAACATTCAAACAACACTCAACAATTGCCTTAATGAATGCAATGTTCTCCATAGCATCATGTCTCGTTCGCATAGCCTTGAGAGATGTCCATGGTGTAATCTCAGCATACCTAAACATCCAATCAAAGAAATCATCACCGACTGTTGGTGTAGCAGGTCGGCTATCAACTGTCAAATGCTTCTTGACACATGTCAAAAGATTTGAAACAACCTTTTGAATAGCCTCTCCTAGAGTCAACAATCCAGATCCAAAATAACGCATAATGAGAAAAGCTGTAATTCCACCAAGTTCATCACAGAACTTGAAATTTGGCTTTTGACAATTCTTACGATTGCGTCGCATGACACGAAAAAGTCTCTCAATGAACTCTGCATCTGTCATACGTGTCCAATCCTTTGCTCCAACAGCATGCATAACATAACGCATTGCAGTAGTTCCAAGATGATCCTCTGGATTTGGGTTCATAGATTGCTCACGAACAGCATCAAACCACTTGGGGAACTTATTGTAAAGTGAAACTAGGTTAGCTAGATGTTTTGCGGTGTGATCAATTCGCTTCTCACGAGACATTCCACCACATTGATCATTGTTCAGTGAAAGACTGAACAATAGTGCCGCAGTAGCCTTCATTCCATAGGCAATTCCAACATTTCCCTCAGTATGAATCTGAAGCGTCCATGACGCCGATGTATTTTGATAGAAATTGAGTAGGGATTGCTCCGTAAAGCCGTTAGCCTCAATGATGACCAATCTGGGATTTCCATCATTCGCTTCACGAGCCCTCTTGCTAATTAGATATGTGAGTGTGTGCTCACCATATGAATTTCCAGAATAACAGTTGTGAACATTAATTCCCTTGATTTGTCCAGTAGTATCATATGAAAATGCAAGCACAGTCGCACTGGTTGAACCCTTCTCATTTTGAGCCCAAAATTGCTCATGAGTAATAGTTTGGTAATTACCTTGATTACCAGTTGTACGAGACTTGTAAGCCATTATATAAGATTAATATACTTAATGCACTAAAATAAGATTCAATTTTTTTATATCATATATGACTCAGCTTTTTCCCTTTTTTTTCATTTTAACTTCAACTTTCACCTTTTCTAAGTATTTTTTCACTTCTTTAATTTTTTGTAATCTTAATTTCCACTCAGGATAATCATTATTATAATTGTTTTCCACAGAATTATCTAATACTTTTCTTTTAATGTTATTAATGTTATTAATGTTATTAATGTTATTAATGCTACTTAACCGTAGATAAAACTCTTTTAAAACTGTATGTAAATCTCTACCAAATTGCGTTGCAAGACCAAAATCAATAATAGAGATTTCCCCATTAAATACGCATGTATTTCTTAATAACATATCATTAGAATTTACACCTAAAACCTCTAAAATTTCAGATATCTCATCAAACTGAAGTTTCCAATTTAATGGTATATTAGAAATATCTAGGGTTTCTCCACAATATGTCATATAAATTATTAAATTATAAGGGTCATATGCAACAAGAATAGGAAAATGAGGATATGGACTAACTTTACTTAATGCTCTTATTTCATTCTGGAACATATAATTACCAAAACTATCTATTTGACAATGCTTACGAACTATAAAACCTTCTAGTAAAACCACTTTATCCGAATGATTATGTTCATTACTAAACTCTTTAATAACTGCTAGATTTGATAGAAAAGTTAGTTTCTCTTGTTGATTCATTTTTGAAAGCTTATATAAAAACTCCTTTTGTTTAGTTTTTGCTAATGTTGGTGTTTTAAGTAAATCTATATACATTTTAACCTTTTTTTGATGTTCTTGACGTATTTTCTGTTGTTCTTCAATAAATGCCTTTTCTTTTTCTCTTTGTTTTTCTTTCTCCTTTTCCTTAGCATTCACATAAACATTATTCACATTCATTTTATCCTTTTGAGTTTTATTTTTGTCTGTTAGGGTTTTATCTGTTAGGGTTTTATCTGTTAGGGTTTTGTCTTTTGAGTTTTTATTTTTTTCTTCAAGTTGTTGAATAAGTGTTAAGGTTTTTTGATATAAATCCAGGGAAATTTCTTTTTTTAAATATTTAAGTTTGAGTTCATCATAATATGGATTCATTTTAGATTAAATAACAAAAAAAAATAATAAGATTTAACACTTTGAATAAAAATGTGTTTAATTATATTTAGTATTTTCTCTTTAAAATTATATTATATATTATAAGAATGAATAATTGGAGAGATATTGGATGTGATTTACTAGAAAAATGTTTATCTGAAATCAAGGATAAAAAAAATATGCAAAAGATTCAAAGTAATGTTCTAGATCCACTTATTGATTACATTCTAGAACGTTTGTATCCGTATTTTCTAGTGACTAGTATAATTTTTCTTTTAATTTTATTAATGGTTATCCTAGTCTTTGTTATGTTATTAAGATCCGTTGGATTTTGGGATTCAACTACCTTATAATCCTAAAAGTTTAATCCTAAAAGTTTAATCCTAAAAGTTTAATCCTAAAAGTTTCCAGAGATCTTTAGTTTTAAACCCAGATGCTGAATAGTGTCCCCCACCATTTGGAGAAAACCCTTTAGCAATTTGACTAACATCAACCCCTTGATCATCTGGATTTCTAGATCTTAAGGATACACTATACATTTTAGTTTTAGCATCATAATACCACATCATAGAATAATCCGATAAATATTGATCATTTTCATCTTTCATTTTAACTAACATATGACCCATATTAGATACAATATCAGAATTACTAGTATTAATCATATATACTCTCAAACCATTAACCATTACGACATCAGCTTTACTTTTGAGTGATGTCATTTGTTTTTCTTGATCTTTTAACAGATAACTACCAATTTCTTTAGCTTTACTAATAAAATTTGGGTCATTTAGAAAAGTATCCCATTCTGCATAGAGTAGTTCAGGTTGTGTTAATTCATTAACGGTATTTAAGGGCAACATAGAATGTAATCCAGCAATTACATTGTGTGCATCTGGTAAAGAAAATTTCCATAAATCATAATCTTCTAAGTATGCTAGAGAAAGTGGCATTTCTTCTTCTGGAAATAGATGTTCCCATGCTAATCTTACCCCTGATTTATTATTATCAAATGTATATTGTGAAGGAACATCTTTACCAATAGATTGATAATAACTATTAATATCTTTGTATGAACCAATGTGATGATCAAAGGCTAAATAATCACATTCTAGGTTATTAATGTGTTCCAGGATAACACCACGTAATCCTAAATCGAAAAATCTAACTAGTGCACTTGGATATTTTTGAAGATAATCTTGTAAATAGGACAACATTTGGTCTTGGTTTGAAGGACTTGCAAAAAACATATCTAAATCATGAGATTGATTAAGTTTTTTATAAATACAATATCCAGCACCTACACCATCATAACATGCACCATGCACAATTGCTAATACTTTTTGATTGCTATTCATTTATTAGGAATAATATTAAGAATAATATTAAGAATTACATAATACACATTTCAATTTTTATATAAACCCCTTAAGCACCATATCTAAATGAAAAAAATTGAATCACTGATAGTTTAATTTTAATAGGACACAGACTCTTAATACACTTAATACACTTAAATAAAAGATGATAAAAAAGTATACACTAGAATATGTATGGTATGATGCCAAACAAAATTTCAGATCTAAACGTAAAATAATTAATTTGGATAATTTAACCATGAATAATATACCAGAATGGAATTATGATGGTAGTTCAACAGGTCAAGCTACTGGTCATGATTCAGAAATTCTATTACAACCGTTTACATTTATTAAATCGCCATTTGAAGAGGATAATGATGTATATTACGTTTTTTGTGAAACATATAAACCCAATGGTGAACCAGCTTTAGGTAATACTAGACCTGATGCAGTTAAATATTTTTCTAAAACAGATGTTATTGATGCAAAACCAATGTTTGGCATGGAACAAGAATTTTATGTATTTAAGAATGGAACACCAGTTGTATGGAGTGATAACCCAGAACCACAAGGCAATTATTATTGTGGATTTGGTGTGTCTTATATTGGTGATACTAGAAAGTTTTTAGATGAAATGCTTGAAATTTTTAAAAAAATGGGATTTAATGTGACTGGAAGTAATTTTGAGGTGGGACCCGGTCAAATGGAAATACAATTATGCGAAAATGGGTTATTAGGTGGTGGGTTATTAGGTGCGGACAGGATGGTAATGATGCGGTTTTTTATGATTCTGTTTGCTGAGAAAAATGGGTATGATATATCTTTTATGCCTAAACCAGATTTCCTGGGAAGTTCTAAATGGAATGGTTCAGGATGTCATGTCAATTTCAGCACTGAAAAAATGAGAAAAAAACATAGTAAATCACCTTTGAGTGCTGTTAAAGAAATAGCAAAAACTATTTATTATCTACAACAATACCATAAAGAAGATATTCCATATTTTGGTTCAGAAAATAATAAATTAAGACTAACTGGAGAAAATGAAACTAGCTGTTATGATAAATTTACATATGGTATTGCTCATCGTGGTTCATCTACTAGAATTCCTAGACAGTGTGTTAAAGATTTAGAAGGATATGTTGAAGATCGTAGACCTGGTGCTGATATGGATCCTTATTTAGTTTTACCTAGAATATGTGAAGCTGGTGTTTTAATGCCTGAGAATAAAGAAGATAAAGATGGTATTATCAAAATTATGAATGATATATTAAATGTTCATATAAGTTCATATATGTAAAATGTATTGGTAATATTTATGTGTAAAATTTAATAAATAATTTTCCTTTTTTTAATTATAGCAAATGTCAGTATCAAACGACTTTACAACGAAAATAAAAACCTGGGCAACTTATGATCAAAAATGCAAAGAACTCCGTAATCAATTATCTCAATTAAATAAGGCTAAAGAACAATTATCATTAGAGTTAATACCATATATTAAACAACATAATCTCCAAAAAACCGCATTAAATTTTGGAGATCATCGTGTATGTTATTGTGAAGATCCACAATATACTAGTTTATCGTATAATTTTTTAAAAGAGTGTTTAACATCTTATTATAATAACGATGTTGTTAAAGCTGATCAAATGTGTAATTACATTAGAAATAAAAGAGAAAAGTCTGTTAAACCGTCTCTTAAGCATTATGTTAAAAAACCCAACTAATCTGTAAAAAATTGAATTGATATTTACGTGTAATAAAGATATTATAGAAAACTTTATAGAAAACAAATGGAATTAATACAAACATCAGAATATTTAATAGAGCATGAATTATTATCTATAAGTGTTGATGTATCAGCAAATATAATGTTCAATAGTCCCCCTACTAGAGTAGTTTTAGTAATTGATATTTCTGGATCAATGGGCACTGAAGTTGTCTCTAAATCTCAGACAGGTAATATTGAAACTAGTGGATATACCCAACTTGACATAGTTAAACATGCCTCATATACCATTTTAGAAAATTTAAGACCTCAAGATTCAATTGCAGTTATTGCTTTTACATCAAACGCTAGAGAAATCCTTCCAATGACCCCCACATCACCCGAAAATAAGTCATTTATTAAATCTAAAATTCAAGCTTTATATCCAGAAGCATCCACAAATTTATGGGATGGTCTTCTTAAGGGTATGGAAACTATCCGTTTGACACCATCTAATTATAAGACAAATGATGCTATTTTCCTTTTAACGGATGGACAACCGAATGTTGATCCACCACGGGGGTATAGTGAAAGTCTTAGAAGTTATTTAGATACATATAATCTGAATTTTACAATTAATACGTTTGGTTTTGGGTATTCTCTGGATTGTAAAATCCTTAAAGATATTTCTATAATTGGTAATGGTCATTATGGGTTTATTCCAGATGGTAGTTTTGTTGGAACTATATTTATTAATGCGATGGCAAATTTGATGACTGTTATGGCTAGGAATTTAGAATTACACTTAACATTTCCAGATGGTAATGTTCCAGATTTTCATAATTATCCATATCCAACCATTAAAACTAGCTGGGGTTATATAATCAAATTAGGTTCATTTAGATATGGTCAACCTAGAAATATTACATTTCCTCTGAAAATAATGAATCCAAGCGAATCACATATGTGCACATCAGTTTTGAAATATACCACTTTTGATCCTTTTGAAAAAAATGATAGGGAAGATATTCATTTTAGCACAAATATATCTGATGATAGTAATAATCTGGATATTCCGGCTGATTATTACCGTATTGAACTAGTGAAGTTGTTAGAATATTTGAGTAATAATGTTGATTTGGTCAGTTGTCAATTAAAAATTCAAGAATTAACAAATGAGATGATTAGTTCTGTATGCCAATATCATGTATTACTCCAGGGATTTGTTGCTGATTTAACTGGTCAAATAACAGAAGCATGTTCTAGAAGTGATTGGTATGCCAGATGGGGTAAATATTATATGAAATCTTTACAGGATGCTCATTTACATCAACATTGTAATAACTTTAAGGATCCTGGTGTAAGTAATTATGGTGGTGAAGAATTTAAAGAGTTTCAGAAACACTTAGAAAATATCTTTATACAACTTCCAGTTCCAACACCATCATTAACTAGATCTACTAGATCAGATGCTACTTATGTTAGTCTTAATAGTATGGCTAGTTATTGTTCATCTAGTAATCCATGTTGGTTATATGATTCTGAAGTATTAACCAAAGATAACAAACTAGTAAAAATACAAGATCTTAAAAAGGGAAATTTGGTTTTAACTAAAGAGGGAACACTTGCTAAAGTAGTTTGTTTAATAGAAACTCAAGTTAATAATCACATTGATTATGTGTCTCTAGTTAATCCAACAAATAAAGATAAACCATGTCGTATTACTCCATGGCATCCCGTCTGGAATACCATAACTAATTCTTGGATGTTCCCTGTAGATGTGTGTAATTCTTCAGCCAGAGCTACACTTATTAAGAATAAATACGTATTATCTGTATTTAACCTAGTTCTTGAATCACATCATAGTGTAGTGGTTGATGGATGGACAGGTATTACTCTAGGACATTCAGCATCTGGTAATGTATTAAGTCATTCTTATTTGGGAACTGATAAAGTTATTAAAGATTTAGCACAATTTGATACATGGGAATCTGGTAAAATTACTCTTGATGGTAATCAAGTGGTTCGTAATGAAAATACTTCTATGATAGATAAATTTGTTTCCAAATTCACTGGACTCTTCTAAAAATCTTTGAATAAAATTAAATCACCTTTCTATAAATTAAATATCTTTTTTTATAGTAAAAATATGTCAAATCGTAAATCTACAAAAAAAACAAAGAAAACAAAGAAAAATCATAAAAAACATGGTGGTGCTATAAGATCTCTTAGTATAATACCTGATTTTAATAAAATACAAAATGGGGGTGCTATAAGATCTCTGAGTATTATACCCGATTTCAATAAAATACAAAATGGTGGTGCTATAAGATCTCTTAGTATAATACCAGATTTCAATAAAAATAAAAAATAAAAAATAAAAATT
>Ga0068872_10003325_pt1 | contig 12306 bp, 5 predicted proteins | sample NOAtaG_7_FD_66441 | JGI IMG/M metagenome (GOLD analysis project Ga0068872, IMG submission 66441) | Freshwater lake microbial communities from Lake Erie, under a cyanobacterial bloom - NOAA_Erie_Diel1S_2200h metaG | ecosystem: Environmental > Aquatic > Freshwater > Lake | place: USA: Ohio, Lake...
CCACCGACGTAATGCGCAATGACCGAATGGTGCTGCATTTCTCTGTCCTCCTCTTCAGGGCGGCGTTGCGCCCCGCGATGGGACAAATCTGCCCGCAGGGAGTCAGTCGCGCTGTTCCCTGGGAAACATCTGGCTTTTTTCTTGCGCCGCCGCGACCCGTGTCTCGGGACTGGTCGGCTGGCGGACGCTCTGGCGCTGCGGCAGTTACGCGGGTAGCGCGCCGACCGCACGCGTCACCGGGGGACAGCCTGCTCGCCGAAGGACCGGTCGCTTTCGGGGTTACCGCGACGTATGGGCTTCCACCGCCTGCAGCAGCTTTGTATAATCGCAGGACAGACGCTCGCCATCCCGCCGGATCGCCCCCTCGGCCACCAGCGCCTGCATCACCTGGTTAAGCTTGGGGCGGCTCGCACCCAGAACTGCGGCCAGTTCGGCCTGGCTGAACCTCAGGCTGATCTGCGCCACCGTTGGTACCGCTTCGCCATGCACTTCGCGCAGGGTCAGCAGCATAAAGCGCACGACCCGCATCCGCAGGTCGTAAAGGGCGATCGACTCCATCTGGTAATTCGTACTGCGCAGCAGCCCACACAGATGCCGCGCCAGCGCCATGCCCAGTTCGGGTCGCGCAGCGACGGCCTTCACAAAGTCCCGGCGATAAAGCACGTGGCCCTCGGTCGGTTCGGCCGCAGTGGCATCCGTCGACCGCGGCTGTCCGTCGATCAACGAAAACTCGCCGATCACCTCTCCAGCCCCGGCATGCCGCAGGACAAGTTCCCGCCCGTCCGCTGCGGCGACCGAAAGACGAATTCGCCCCGCCGTGACGGCGACCAGAAAATCGCCCTCGTCCCCGCGCTGGAAGATCAGCGTCCCCTTGCTCCAGGATTTCCGTGCCGCCGAAGCCGACAGCACCTCGCGTGCTGCGCCGTCCAGCGCCCCGAAAAGCCCGTCTCTGCCCAAGACACCACCGCCAGCCTCCGGCTGGCTGGCTTCGGCGTCGTCCCGCCGACCGGATGCGCGCACCAGAGGCCTGCGCCCGGCCGCGTCGGGTGGGTCGTGCTGTCCTGACATCCCGTCTTCTCCGCCCCCAGAATGGTCGGCGCATCACCCGGCGTCAACGAAAGAAAGTCCCGCACCTGTTTCCCGGGGAAAAGCCTGCCGCCCGCTGTCCTGCCACAAGGCTAACCAAGAAAGGCGGCGGATCCGCCGCAGCCCGAATGGCAAGTGACCAACGATGCACAGGCACCATCCTGCAGGAACGATGACCGTCGCCAAACCCTTGCCGGAATGCCAGAGCGACCGACAGCCGGACCTGCCCTTTGCCGCCCCCTTCGGACAGGAGCCTCATCGTGACCTTATGGCTTTCCGTCCGGCCCGCCGGACCTCTGTTTCCTGCGGCCTCCGCAGGCGGCTTAAGCGGCGTGGTGCAGGTCATGGCAGCCGCCGCAGTCCGGGCGACGGTCGGGATCGCCTCCCAGGTCGTGCCCGCGGCGTCAGGGATGCCGTCCGATCTTCTCGCGGGGACACGGATGCTTGTCGGCGGCCTCGCGCTTCTTTGCATCGACCGGCGTGTGACCGCGGCATTCCTGGCCTCGATCCGCAGCTTCGACCCTGCCCGCCTGCCCGGTTTTGCTGTCGGCAGCGCAGTCTTCCAGGTCTGTCTCTTCCGCTCCTTCGACCTGCAGGGCGTCACCGCGACCGTGGTCATCACGGCAAGCCTGCCCTGCCTTCTGTCGGCAGGCCGGGCCCGGTTGCGCAACAGGTCCGCGCTTTCGGGCGGAACCCTGCTTTCGCTCGTCGTTGCCTTTGGCGGCGTCCTCGTCTTCGCAAGCCAGGCACCCGCCAATGAACGGTCTGCCCCCCGCGCCGCCGGTCTGACATTCGCGGTTCTCGCGTCTGTCACCTCGGTCTTCACCTCGGTCTTTGCCCGTGACCTGACGCGCAGGACCGGGCCGCTCGACGTTGCCGGGGTTGGCATCTCGTTCCCGGGGGTGCTTCTGGCGGCCGCACTGCCGTTCCTTGGCGTTGCCATCGCGGTCCCGCAGGGTCTTCCGACGGGACAGTTGCCTGCACTCGTCCTCTATCCAGGCCTCGGCCCGACGGCACTGGCCCATATCCTCTGCTGCAAAGGCATGGCGACAAGCCGCTCGACTGGCGTCGGACTGATCGCCTCTTTGTCGGAACCCGCAATTGCGGCCCTTCTCGCCTTCATCATCCTGCACGGGCTGCACGGGGTTCAGGCCCCGCACGAGATCCTCGGCCTCCTCGTGATCGCTGTTGCGATGGTGGTGTTGTTCTGGGCCGAACGCCGATACGGACCGGCATCGGGCCGACCCCGGGCCATGCCGTTCCACATCGCAGTCGACGGGTGCGTGCCGTCGTCACGGCGCAAAGCAGCAGCCAGACCCGGTCCGGCACCATCCATGACGCCAGCCGTTCCAAAGTAAAGACTGCGAAGTCATAGGCTTACGCGGCAAGCGCGACAGAGACACCGGCAATTGCCGCAGGAGCTGCCGCACGGGCAACCAGCACCTGCAGCACCGGTGCCCGGGCCGGCCGCAGCTTCCTCCTGTCGTAGCCTCGTCAGGTTCGGGGCGAAGACCTGTCGGCGAAGGCGGTGATCCGGCCGGGCTTCAACCCGTCGGGTCTTTCCGGATTGCCGGGCATCGGACGGCACAGGGTGAACCACGTGTTGCGCGACCATTCGGCCCGGCGCCCTCCGCACCACGAGGGGGACAGGATCATGTGCGACATGGCCGGGCACCGCGACCCGTCCGCCGACCGGGCGGGCGGGCGACAGCGATGAATGGCGGAAGACGTCCCTTCTGTTCCCCAGGGAACAGCGTTCGGATGCCGCCCTGGGGATATATCCGCTATCGGGGGCCGCATCGGGACCCCGGGGAAAGATGTACCACCATGCCGCATCTCGGGGCCATGCCAATCCTCGATACCTTTGCCTCGCCTTTGTGGGGTGCCGTTCGGCGGTTTCATCGACAAAGGCGTGGAGCACCGCCGAATTGTGCGACTGGCACCGCGCCTCGCCACACAGAACCGCGACCCGATCGGCGGCTGCCCGGCGGAGACACCGTTGCAAGTGCCGGATGCCGCAAGGATGGGCCCGCACGGCAGTCCTGCCTTTGCAGCCACCTCGGCGCGCCGGACCCCCTCCGTGTCTGGCGATACCCGATGCAGCGGTCCTGTCGAGCCGCTCGCAGAGTGCCGGGACCAAGGCCTTTCCCGAATGCCGGCAGACTGCAGCCGCATGGCGGCAGCCAAATCCCCCATGTGCCTTCTATCCGGAATTCGGGGCAGGCAGTATGCTTCGGGCACCGAATGGCAAGCGCATGACCCCAACAGCAGAGCATTCATGACCAAAGATATCGAACCTCAGCGGGTGGCGATCCTGGGTGGCGGCATCTCGGGATTGACGACAGCACTCGAACTTTCAGACCCGGCCCAGCAGGGCCGCTATGCGGTGACGGTCTACCAGATGGGGTGGCGACTCGGCGGCAAATGCGCCAGCAGCCGGAACCCCGGCGCCGGAGCAAGGGTCGAAGAGCACGGGCTGCATGTCTTCTTCGGCTTTTATGACAACACATTCGACCTGCTGCGGCGCGTGTACGCAGAGCGCGGCGCCGGGGCTGGCACGCGGTTTCCAACGGTGTTTGATGCGCTTGCGCCGCATGACACGATTTCGCTGCTGGAGAAGGTGGACGGGCACTGGCAGCCTTGGACGATCACCTGCCCGTCTCTGGCCGGACGTCCGGGCGACGGAGAGCCGCCCGGCCCATGGGCCACGGTGCGCCAGGTGCTGGCATGGCTGGCCGGGCGGCATGGAGCGCTGCTGGCACATTGTGGCCGGGGCGGGAATGTGCAGCCTGGTCATCCGCACTGGTGGGACAGGCTTTTCGGACATGCACCGAAGCCTGAGGGCGGCGAACCGATGGACATCGCCGTTGCTGCGGCCGGGGCCTTGCCTGACGACCTCGCGCGTCACCTGCCGGAGCACCACCACCGGCTGGCCGACCTGCTTGATGACGGGTGGCGGGCACTGGCAAATCTGACGGCCGCCCCGCAGGGGCCCGGCACCGGCCTGCGGCACCTGATCATGGAAGCGGACCTTGCGCGCGCGATCCTGACCGGAGTTCTGCGGGAAGGATTCCTGACCCATCCCTACGCAGCCACAGAGGCTGCGAACGAGCTGGACTTCCGGGCCTGGCTTTCACGCCATGGCGCGCTGGATCAGACCGTCGGTTCGGCGCCGGTCCGCGCCCTTTATGACCTGATCTTTGCCTATCCGGATGGCGACATCGCCCAACCGGGCAATGTCGAGGCCGGATCGCTGGTCAATGCGCTCCTGCAATTGTGGCAATATCGCGGGTCGGTGATTTGGAAGATGCGGGCCGGCACCGGAGAGGTGGTCATTGCGCCCATCTTCGAGGTGCTGCGCAAGCGAGGCGTGAAGGTGGAATTCTTCTCGCGCGTCACCGGGCTGGTTCCCGATTCCGGCGGTGTGTCGATCCGGCGCATCACCTTGTCCCGCCAGGTAAGACTGAAGGCCGCGACCTATGAGCCATTGATCGATCATGGCGGTCTGAAATGCTGGCCGAATGCACCGCTTTACGACCAGATTGTCGAGGGCGAAACGCTGAAGGCGAAGGGAATAGATCTCGAGTCGCGCTGGAGCGGGTGGGAAGATACCGGCGGTACGAGGCAACTGCTTGCCGGAGTGGATTTCGATGTCGCGGTGCTAGCGATCCCAAAGGCGGGTCTGGAAGACATCTGCACGGGGATTCTGGCGCAGAAGCCGGCTTGGCGCGAGATGATGGCGGTCGTCCGGACGGTCGAAACGCAGAATGTGCAGCTTCACTTGACGCGCGACCTGGCCGGATGCGGCTGGGCGGGACCGGCGGGCACGTTGGCCGGGGGGTATGACGTGTCGCCGCTGGACACCTGGGCCGACATATCAGAGGTGCTGCCGACAGAGGATACGGGCGCGCGCGCACAGGTGATCCTGTGCGGGCCGCTCAAGGGACCGGCCGAGCCGCCGCCGGTCGATGCGCGCGACTATCCGGCACGGGCGGCGGCCACAGTCAGAACTGAAGCCGAGCGGTTTCTGTCGTCACGGACCGCACCCATCTGGCCTGCCGTGAACGGGACTGCGGGGTTCGACTGGAGCGTGTTGCAGGCACCTTCAGGCGTGATCGGACCGGACCGTCTGAACGCGCAGTACATTCGTGCCAACGTCGACCCGTCCGAGCGTTATGTGCAGTCGGTCGCGGGCAGCAGCCGGTATCGCCTGCGCGCAGACGATTCGGGCTATGCCAACCTCCATCTGGCCGGGGACTGGATCGCGACGCCGCAGAACCTTGGGTCGTTCGAAGCCTCGGTGATGTCGGGAAAGCTCGCATCGCGGGCAGTTTCAGGCCTGCCGCGGACGATCCTGCGCGTGCCATCGACCCATCCCCTGATGCAGAGGCGCATACCCGTAAAGATGGCCGGCGGGGCTGCCCCTTACGTCGTTCATGGCGGCGTGCAGACCTATGCCGGGCCGATCCGGTTCGATCAGGCCCGAATGTGGGCTTTCATGGTCAGGGCGGACATCGACCGACTCACGGCGCTGTGCGACAAATTCTTTGCCCAGCCCAGCGGCGGGACGGTAAGCTATGTGCCGCTGACTGACCGCGTCATGCTGACCCTGACCGAATTCCCCAAGGGACGGTTCCTGAACTATCCCTCGATCGGATTTTCATCAGAGAAGGAGCTGGCGGTCTGGGTCCTTGCCGGGCGGCGCAAGGCCCCCGACAGTCCGGTCATCGAACGGATCGGGGCGTTTTCGCCTTATCTCTTTCTTGACAATCCGATCGCGCGAAGCACGGGGCGAGAGGTTTATGGCTATCTCAAGCAGTTGGGCTGGATGCTGAGCCACGGGGCCGAGGGGGCCTTGCCGACGTTCCAGGTCGATGTCTACGGAACGCCCGACCATGGACCCGAAGCGAAATGGGGACGTCAGAAGTTCATCTCGCTTTCGCCGGTCTTGCCGGGACAGGCGGCTGATGGAACGACCTTCTCGCGGCTGGAAGATGTTCTCGGGATCGCGGGCCATACGCTCGACGCCACGGGAAGCTGGCTTGTGCCGGGGCTGAAGCTTATCGGACAGGCGCTGGAGTCGCTCTGGCGGGGGCAGATCACGCAGGTCTTTCTGAAGCAGTTCCGGGACATTCACCGCACCGACCTTGCCTGCTACCAGGCGATCACCGAGGCCCCGGCCTATGTCTCGGGCATCAGGGGGGTGCATCACCCGGCCAAGTACAGGTTCGAGGCGCATCCGCTGGCCAATATCCCGATGTGCGAGGACTTGGGCCTGTCGCCCGATTGCGAAACGGACCTGACGTTGAGCCTGACGCTCGACATGACAATCAACCCCGGGGTCGTGATTTGGGAGAATTGAAATGACAGGCACAGGCGCAGCTCGACAGAAGGTCGTTATCCTGGGCGGCGGCATGGGCGGGTTGACCGCCGCACTGGAACTGACCGACCCGAAACAGGGCGGCCGGTATGACGTAACTGTCTATCAGATGGGATGGCGGCTGGGCGGCAAGGGCGCGAGCGGGCGAAACAGGGAACGCAACGACCGGATCGAGGAGCACGGGCTTCACGTATGGTTCGGGTTCTATCACAACGCGTTCCGCCTCATGGGCGACGTCTACCGCGAGTTGGGCCGCAAGGAAGGAACGCCTCTGGCGACGCTGGATGATGCCTTCAAGCCGCAGGACACCTATCTGCTGCAGGAGAAGGTGGGCGGTGCCTGGCGGCCCTGGCCTGTCGATTTCCCGGAGATTGCCGGCGAAGAAGGGCGTGCGGACAGCGACCTGGTACAGGTGTGGAAGATTCTGGCCGCATGGCTGCAAGCGGTGCTGACCAAACATCCGGCGCGCCATGAAAAGGTCGATGTCACGCGGCATGACGGCGGCGTGGGTGTGCTTGGCCACATCGGGGCGTTGACCGGACGCCTGGCCGTTACGGCCGAGCACGGTGTGGCAGACCTGTTCAAACTGGTCCATGCCGCCGCAAGCCCGTCGTCGGGCATGGGGCGGGCGGCGCGGCATGTCATCGTCGACATCATCGACACCGTATCGCGTATCGTCTGGCACCAGATCGCTGCCCGCGTCGCCAAGGGCGAGGACGAGCCGCGCAGGTTCTGGGCGATGTTCTTCACAGGGGCGACAATCGCTCGGGGGATGCTGTCGGATGATCTGACAGCCAGGGGACTGGATGTCATCAATGACGTCGATTTCATCGCCTGGCTGAACCGAAACAGCCCGTTCGACGCCGATCACGAAGGCCGACCCAACGATGTGGCCTTCGGTGCAGCAATGCTGCGCGTGTTCTATGACGCCGCGTTCGGGTATGCCGATGGCGACACCGACCGTCCCGACATCGCGGCGGGCACCGCTCTGCGCACCATCCTGCGGATTGCATTCCAATACGAAAGAGCGATCCTGTTCCAGATGCAGGCCGGAATGGGCGACACGGTCTTTGCGCCGATCTACACGGTGCTGAAGCGCCGGGGCGTCCGGTTCGAATTCTTCTGCCGTGCTGACAAATTGCACCTTTCGTCAGATGGCCGTGCAATCGAGCAGGTCACAATCGCCCGGCAGGTGGCCCTGAAGGGCGAGTATGTGCCTGTCTACCCGGTGCGCGACCTTGACTGCTGGCCATCGCAACCGTTCTTCGATGCGATCGTCGAAGGCGAGGCGCTTCGCCTGTCGGGCTGCAACCTGGAGCATCACGACAGTGGCTGGAAGGATCGCGGCCAGCCGTTCACGCTTGTGGCCGAGAAGGATTTCGACCACCTGGTGCTGGCCGTGCCGTTGCCGTGCCTGAATGAACTTTGTTCCGAACTGGTCTTGGCCTCGTCCGAATGGCGGGCGATGCTGGGCGGTATCGCAAGCGTGCGCACGCTTGCCATGCAGCTGTGGTTTGATGCGACGCGTGCGGAGATGGGATTGCCGCGCGATCCCGACATCATCGGCGGTTATGTCGAGCCGTGGTCGTCGATCACGGATTTCTCGCATCTTCTGCAGAGGGAGAACTGGCCGGCAGAGGGCGGCCCGTCGTTTCTGACCTATGCCTGCGGCGTGATGAAAGACACGGTCCCCGACGACGAGGCGAAGGCGCAAGAGACCGTGGCCGCTTCGGCGCGGGCCTTTCTGGCAGCGCAGACGCGCGAAATCTGGCCCGGCGTGCAGGCGAGTGACGCGGGACTTGACTGGAGGCGGCTTCACGGAAGCAAAGACGGGCTGACCGCGCGACTGGGGGAACAGTATCTGCGCGCCAACATCGACACGGCCGAGTTGTACGTCCAGTCGCGCGCCAACAGCATCCGCCACCGGATCAGGGCGGACAGGTCGGGGTTCAGGCGACTCTGGCTTGCCGGAGACTGGACCGACAACGGGCTCAACATAGGAAGTATCGAGGCCTGTGCAATTTCGGGCCTGCAGGCAGCCCGCGGAATATCGGGCCAGCCCGCCCATATCCCCGGCGAGAGGGACATCACCTGCCGGTGGTAGGACGCCGTTCAGGGAATGCCGCGGCGCAAAGCCATCCGGCGCAGCCCGGCGCGGCCCGCCGCGCTGAGCAGATCTGCATAGGCGCGGTCGATGTCGGCCACGACGGACGCAGCATCTTCCGGGGGAAGGTAGGCTGCAAGCAGCGTCTGCGCGTGGAGCGCCTCGATCGGAAGCGATAGTCTCTTGGCCTCGGCCAGCGCGCGGGCGGCAAGGGCCCGCGCGTCGCCTCGGCCCTCGCATTCCGACAGCCGCGACCGAAGCGCGAAGACGCGGGGCCGCGCGATGGGAAACGATCTGGCGAACCGCCCGAGCCCCTTGATCGCGGCCCTGGCGTCCTTTGTCATCCGGGCGCGCTTCCGGGGATCGGACACACCGTCCTCAAGCGTGCGAAGAAAGACCTCGGCAACTCCGGCGTAACCTTCGAGCGTGTAGTAGCTGACCGGCATCGTCTGGCGGATCACGGAAAGCGTCTGCGACGCGAGATCGATTGCGACAGCGATCTGTCCTGTTTCCCAGAGTGAACGGGCGCGAATACCCTGTGCCCAGATCGTCTCGCCCATACCGAACCGCGGGAGGAGAGGCGCTGCCTCGGTCAGGCGAGCGTCCAGGGTCACGTGATCCCCCTCGTGCAGCGCGAATTCGGCGGCCTCGATGAGAGCCCAAAGCAGGGCCTGCTGATCGTTAGACGCCCGCGCGAGCCCGAGAAACCCGGCGCGGGCCTTGCGCGATACGTCCGGTTCGCCAAGCGGAAGGGTCACGATCCCGAGGAGCGACAGGAATTCGCGGCGGAAACGCTGGTCTCCGAGACGCTCTGCGATCTGGAGCGCCTCTTCGAGCAGGGCGCGGCATTCGGCCAGTCGGCCGACAGAGGCGAGGTAGAGAGATTGCAACTGATTGCAGCGCGCAAGCGTGACGGGTTCGAGTTGGGGACGCAGCCTGGCGAACCGCCGCTGAAATCGCTCTGCGATACCATGAAGACCGAGGATGCCCATGACGTTGGAAATCTGCATATAGCCGTCGGCCATGAGTTGTACGTCGTCGGCGATTTCGGCGTGATTTGCCTGTTCGATGACGGACAGGATGATTTCGAAGTCCCGGTGCGCAAAGTAGTGCGTGTGGCCAAGATGCGCATAGATCGCCGCCAGCTCTGCGGCCCGGGCGGCCTTTTCCGGTGTGCGCGGCCTGCGTTTCGCGAACTGCGACGCCGTGAACTGGGCGATAAACCCGGCAAGGCACGCCCGCATCACCCTGCCCTTGCCTTTTGGCCACACGCGCCCGAGAAGTGACAGCCCGGCCTCAAGGTTCTTCTGGGCCTCTGGCAGGTGCCCGAGCCGGTTACATGCTTCGCCAAGGTTTCGGTGCAGCCGGGCGCGGCGGAGGGTTTGGCCCGGCAAGCCAGATTTGGCGATGCAATCCATCGCCCGTTCAAGCTGAATGATCGAATCGCTGTCCGTACCGACCCGCAAAAGGGCGGTGCCGGAGCGTTCGTAGGCTTTGGCCGCGCTGGCAAATTCGCCGGCACGGTCGAAGTGGCTGGCCACGATCGCGGGATCGGCGGTGTCGTCATGCAACGATAGCCATTCGGCGATGCGGCGGTGCAGGTGGCTCGCATCGGCCGGGAGCAGGAGCGCATAGATCGTTTCCTGCGCAATAAGGTGGTCAAAGGTATAGATGCCCTCAGCCCTCGTTCCTGTGGCGTGGGCGAACAGCCTTTTTCTGACAAGGGCAGAAAGGTCGTCCCGGAGAGTGGCTTCGAAGGGGGTATCCCGGAGGAGCTCGCGCAGCATTTCATCGTCGAAGACAGTCCCGATGACAGACGCGCATTTCAGGATTGTCTGCTGACCGGGAGGCAGCCGGTCGAAGCGGGCAAGGACGGTTCGTTCAACGCTGTCGGGAAAGCCAGCAGCGGCAAGGGTAGGCATCGCGGCCGCTGCATGCACCAGGCCGTCGCTTTGGGTGATGGCTCCTGCCGCCAGCAGGGCAAGGGCCAGTTCTCGGATGAAGAATGGATTTCCGCCCGTCTTGGCATGGACGAAGCGGGTGAGGGAGGGTTCGGCGCGCGCGGCCCCGACTGTCGTCGCCACAAGACTTGCAGTTTCATCGGGATCGAGTGGCCGAAGCAGGGTTTCGGTCAATGGCAAGGTCCCGGGAAGGGCGCGGATCTCGGCGCAGATTTGGTCCATGCCGGGATCGGGCCGACCGGCCAGGACGACCGCGACGTCGGCATGCCCGCGCTGTGCGTCCGCAGGACCACGGCCCAGAAACTCGCGCAGGAGGGTGGCCGATGCGCTGTCCAGCCACTGCACGTCGTCAAGTAGGAGCAGTGCCGGGCGGCCGGCGAGCCTGTGCCAGAGGAACGCCGACAGGGCCTTGATCGTGCTGTCGAACTTGGCACCCCCGCGCATTGCAAGGGTGTCGGGCGTGTCCGGGATCATGAATGGCAGGACCGGGTTGAAAAGCGGCGCATGCTGCGTGAGTCCGGGGACATCCGAGATCTGTCTCACCACACCCGCCATGGCCGACGCAGGGTCCACGCCCTGATCAAGGTCCAACAGACGGGTGAAGATGTTGCGCCAGCACAGGAAAGGCACCTCGCGGTTGTAGGGATCCGTGCGGCCGCTGAACGCGTTGCGACCGAGCGGGCCGACATGGTCGCATAGCCGCTGCAGGAGGATCGACTTGCCCATCCCTGCGTCGCCCACAAGGGCGAGCACACGCGGTATGCCAAGGCCTGTGCCCGAACCCGGGACATCCCGGATGTCCAGCGAACCGATGATCGCATCGAGATCGCGCGCGCGCAACGTGGCGTCGGAACCCACCCGTTGCAGCACATCCATCTCGACACGGGGACAAAAGACGGCAACAGGATCAGCCAATCCCTTGAACGACGTGGTGGCCATGCGTTCGAACCGGACCCGCTCGCCGACCGCGTTTGCAGTTGCCTCGTCACATTGAATGCGGAACCGTCCACCCGATTGTAGTCGGGAGGCGCGATTCACCACGCCGCCGATCACGCTGAACGTCATCCGGTCTCCCGAACCGACCGGTCCGCAATAGGCGCGGCCTGTGGCGATGCCGCAGGTGCTGTCCAACCATAACCGGTCAAGCGTGAGTTGCACCTCTCGCGTGGCGCGCACGGCGCGAAAGGCATCGTCCGCATGGGCCAGGCCCGGAAGGCCGAAAACCACCATCACCATCGGACCCTTGTCATGCACGGACATGGCGTGGATGTGCGCGCCGAAGCGGGCCAGAACGGACTGGATCTCTTCGACGACGCGCTGGATGGCAAGGATGTTGCCGTCACTGGCCGGTTCGATGCCGGTTAGGCTGAGGAACATCGCGGTGATCGTGCGGATTTCGGCGGCCCAGCCCGCAGGACCGCGTCCGCGCATGCCACGGAGGGCCGGATGCAGGAAGGGTTCAAGCACCGCCTCCTCGGCTGCAGAGAGAGATCTGATCCGTCCGGATGCCGGTCTGGCGGGGGAACCTGCGCGTCTGCCCATCACCCGGAAAGCGTCGGCGGCGACAGGAGCCGTGTCGATTGCGGGTCCGAGCGCGGCCAGGGTCGCGCCATCGACCGAGATGTTGCCTGGGTGTGTCTGGTCGAGAAGGGCCGATATCCCGAAAAGCGGCTGACCCGACAGCATGTGCAGCCATCGCCCCCCGAAACCGCCGAGGTGCATGATCCGCATTCTCCCCGACACGATGGCGACCCGCAACCGCAGGGTGATGTCGC
>Ga0068872_10003328_pt1 | contig 12289 bp, 11 predicted proteins | sample NOAtaG_7_FD_66441 | JGI IMG/M metagenome (GOLD analysis project Ga0068872, IMG submission 66441) | Freshwater lake microbial communities from Lake Erie, under a cyanobacterial bloom - NOAA_Erie_Diel1S_2200h metaG | ecosystem: Environmental > Aquatic > Freshwater > Lake | place: USA: Ohio, Lake...
TCGCAGATCTCGGTGACCTCGAAACGCGGGTCCACCGGCGTGTCGATGCGTTTCAGCTCTCCGGCAGCTTCCAGCGCACGGATGAACTCGCGCAGATCGCGGTATTCCACGGGGCGTGACCGCTCACTTGCGCTTCATGGAGGCGAAGAACTCGTCGTTGGTCTTCGTGTCTTTGAGTTTGTCGACCAGGAACTCGGTGGCGTCGATGTCTTCCATCGAATGCAGGAGCTTGCGCAGGATCCACATCCGGTTCAGCTCGTCGTCGCTCGTGAGCAGTTCCTCGCGGCGCGTGCCGGAGCGGCGGATATTGATGGCGGGGAACACGCGCTTCTCTGCGATGCGGCGGTCGAGGTGGAGCTCCATGTTGCCTGTGCCCTTGAACTCCTCGTAGATCACCTCGTCCATCTTGGAGCCGGTGTCGACCAGCGCGGTGGCGATGATCGTCAAGCTGCCGCCTTCCTCGATGTTCCGCGCGGTGCCGAAGAAACGCTTCGGCCGCTCGAGTGCGTGTGCGTCCACGCCGCCGGTGAGCACCTTGCCCGATGAGGGCACGATGGTGTTGAAGGCGCGCGCCAGACGCGTGATGGAGTCGAGCAGGATCACGACGTCTTTCTGGTGCTCGACCAGGCGCTTCGCCTTCTCGATCACCATCTCGGCGACCTGCACGTGTCGCGCCGGCGGCTCGTCAAAGGTGCTGGCCACCACCTCGGCGCGCACCGAGCGCTCCATGTCGGTGACTTCCTCGGGCCGCTCGTCGATCAGCAGCACGATCAGGTAGCACTCGGGGTTGTTGCGTACGATCGACTGCGCGATGTTCTGCAGGATCAGCGTCTTGCCGGCCTTGGGCGGCGAGACGATCAGACCGCGCTGGCCTTTGCCGATGGGCGCGACCAGATCCATGATGCGGCCGGAGAGATCCTGGCTGCTGCCATCACCGCGCTCGAGCTTCAGGCGCTCCTGCGGGAACAGCGGCGTGAGGTTCTCGAAGAGGGCCTTCTGGCGCGTGGTGTCCGGGCCCGAGAGGTTGATGTCGCTCACCTTGAGCAGCGCGAAGTAGCGCTCGCCGTCCTTCGGCGGGCGGATCTTGCCCGAGATGGTGTCACCGGTACGCAGGTTGAAGCGGCGGATCTGGCTGGGCGAGACGTAGATGTCGTCAGGGCCGGCGAGGTAGCTGCTGTCTGCCGAACGCAGGAAGCCGAAGCCGTCCGAGAGTATCTCCAGCACGCCGTCGCCCGAGATGTCCTCACCGCCTTTGGCGTGGCGCTTCAGCAACGCGAAGATGATGTCCTGCTTGCGTGAGCGCGCGACGTTCTCGATGCCCATGGCCTCGGCCATTTCGACGAGCTCGTTGATGGGTTTTTCCTTGAGCTCGGTGAGGCTCATCGTGCTGGGAGTGTTGTCGGTCGTTGTCGTCATGGTGTGTCGGCGTTGGTGTGTAGGTGTGTGAGGAGGACGTGATCGGACGGGGAACAGAAAAAACGGACAGGGACGCTGCGATGTGCGTGAGCAGGATCTCGTCGGGGCGGGCGTTGAGCCGGAAGGCGGGGCCCGTGGAACGTAGGAGAGCTGCCGGATCGGGACTGGAAAGAAGGATCGCAGACGTCAGACGGGCCGGACTCTAGCACGCGACCCCGGGGGCGTCCACCCGCCGCCCGGGTATCCGGCGCGTCGCGGCTCAGGCGATGTTGCTGTCGATGAAGGCCGCGAGCTGCGTCTTGCTCACGGCGCCCACCTTGGTGGCTTCCGCGTTGCCGCCGGAAAAGATCATCAGCGTGGGAATGCCGCGGATGCTGTAGCGCGCGGGCGTTTCGCCGTTCGCATCGACGTCCATCTTGCAGACCTTCAGTTTGCCCGCGTATTGACGCGCGATCTCGTCGACGACGGGTGCGATGGCTTTGCAGGGGCCGCACCACTCGGCCCAGAAATCCACAAGGACGGGCAAGGGTGACTTGAGGACTTCGGCCTCGAAACTGGCGTCGCTGACGTGCACGATGTGCTCGCTCATGGAGTCTCCGGTATGGGTTTGGCGGGGGAAATCGCGTCGGCGGCCGCATGATAGCACCGCGCCACGCGGGAACTGCAAGCCGGGGCCCCGCCCCCGGCTATAGTGCGAGGCATGTACGACGAAACTGCTCCAACGGCTCTCTGGGACTTCGCGCTGGCTGTCTATGGACGCCCGGGTGTGGCGCCTCTGTGCATCGCATTGCAGGATCATCATGGCGCCAATGTGATGTTGATAATGCATCTCTGTCATTACGCGGCCATGGGCGTGAACGTTGTCGATGTCTCTGAGGCTGCGGCAGCGATGGCCCCACTGGAGCGTCACCTCGTCTCACCGCTGCGTCGTGCGCGGAGGGTCTTGGCCGTCGCGGCGGAGGCGCTCCCGAGTGAGGCGCTCACGCGTGCGGCTACGCGGTTGCTGCAGGCGGAGCTATCGGCCGAGCGCCTGCAGTGCCGGCGGGTCGAGACCCCGGCGCCGGGGAAAGTCCCCCCCGACAATCTCCTCTCGCTCGCCGAGCAGCAGCTGCTTGCTTACTTTGCGCTGCTGCAGCCAGACGGGGATTGGCAGCATCCCGCTGCTGCATCTCTCGCTGCCGCGGTTTTCCCCACGGAGTTACACGACCGCTGAACGCCTCGTGTATGATCGGGCGCTGCCCGAACACCCCCCTTCAAGGAATCTCCGATGACCCGTTTCGCCCGGCTTCCCGTGTCGTTGATCGCTGCTGCCCTGCTGCTTGTGGGCTGTGACAAGCAGCCCGCATCCAAAGATGCGGCTGCCGCGGCGCCCGCCGCCGCCGAAGCACCTGCTGCTGCCGCTGCCGATGCCTTCCAGAATGACGCGCAACGCATGGGCTATGCCCTTGGCGCGAATGTAGGCCGCACCTTCCGCGAGCAGAAGTTCCCTGTTGATGTCGACGCCGTCATCAACGGTCTGCGTGACTCGTTCACCAGCGGCACGATGAAGATGGAGGAGGCGAAGATCGCCGAAACCCTGCAGCAGCTCCAGCAGACACTGCAAGCCACTGCCCAAGCCGAGCAGGAAGCCTCCGCTACCCGCAACGCTGATGAAGCCAAAGCCTTTTTTGCAAAGAACGGCACGGCCGAGGGCGTGACCACCACCTCAACCGGTCTGCAGTACCAGGTGCTGCAAGCTGCAGATGGCAAGAAGCCTGCCGCCGATGACACCGTGAAGGTCCACTACCGCGGCACGCTGCTCGACGGCACCGAATTCGACAGCTCCTATGCGCGTGGCGAACCGGTCAGCTTCCCCGTGAATGCGGTGATCCCGGGCTGGACCGAAGCGCTTCAGCTGATGCCCGTTGGCGCCAAGTGGAAGATCTTCATTCCCTCCGAGCTCGGCTACGGTCCTGGCGGCGCGGGTGACAAGATCGGCCCCAACGCCGCGCTGGTCTTCGAGGTGGAGCTGCTGGCAATCGAGGCTAAGGCTGCCGCAACTGGTGAATGAAGCCATCGCCTGAGGCCACCTGCAGCCCCGCTGCAGAGAAGCCAAGGGCGATCACCCGGCTCCCCGCGGCGCGTGTCATGTTGCCGCGGGGCAGCTTCCAGCGCTTCAGCAGTCGCGCGGAGCTTACCTCCCACATCAGCACACGGCCGTCCACTGCCCCGAGCAGCAAGCGGGTGCCGTCTGCCGAGAACAGCGCGGCGCTGTAGCCCTCGCCCCGTGCCTGTCGCATCGATGAGACATCGAACTCCGCGAGCGTCTGTCCGCTCCCGGCATCGCGCAGTAGGGCCGCTGCGCCGCGGGCCGTACTGAACACGTGTGTGGCATCGTCGGAGAGCGCTAACACATCCACGGGAGCACCGTGCTCCCATCGATGCAGGGCCACGCCGTCTACAGTGCTCCACAGCCTCGCGCTGCCATCGGCCGAGCCCGTGAGCGCGAGCCGACCCTCGGGATCCATGGCGACGGCGAGTACCTCGCCATCGTGCGTGAAGCGACGTTTTACCCCGCCCGCTTGCATGTCCATCAGCAGGGCGGCGCCGTCCTGCAACCCGAGCAAGGCGAGCTTCCCGCCGCGCGTGAGCGCTACCGACAACACGTCTCCCGGCGCGCTGAAAAACCGCAGGGCCTCGCCCTTGCGTGCATCCCAGAGCACGAGTGTGCTGCCCTCTGCGGTAAGTGCCGCGCCGCCCTCGGGCGAGAAGGCGACGGCAGTGATCGCGGAGCGCTCATCCTTGCGGTGGTTCCAGTCGAAGCGGCGTTGCTGTGTGCCCAGATCCCAGAGGCTCGCGCCATGGGTGAGAGAGGCCGCGACTGCCAGGGTGCCATCACGCGGAAAGGCCGCAGCGTACAGGCCGCGTGCAGCGACTTCGAGGTTCTCTTCGGGCGGATCGCCGCTACTGCAGGCGCAGGCCGCGAGCACGACCAAGGCCAGAAGGCCCTTATGCAGCCGCCCGTTACGCATATGCCCGACCGGATAGCCCGCCAGGAGCGGGCCATGCCCGCCACCGGTGCTCTGCGATGTGAGATGCACGTGCTCGCGCGCAGGGCGCGCTCCCATGGGGAGGGGGCGGAGGGCTCGGGTCCATGCGGGGCTGTCTGTGTCTCAGTCGCGTGGACGGACTGCGGCTCCGAGACTGCGTATCAGGGCGTCCTCGCACTCGAAGCGGGCGGCCAGCATCCGGCCAAGTGCCGAGAGATCGCGCTGCAGGCCAAGCCTTGATCCGCCGCGGAAGTAGCGGTCGTTGAAATCGAGCGCCGCTTCGGTGGAGGGGATGATCATGTCATACAGGGCAAGGGCCTCGGCCTCGGTACCGATACGCTCGTGCTCCTCCAGCAGGGTGCGATAGACCTCGAAGTGTCCGGCAGAGACGTAATCGACCAGTACTTCGCAGAAAAGGTCGAGTTCCGCTTGGGGTTTTTTCGCGCTGTGATTGTGATCACGACGCAGCGCCCCTGCGAGGGCGCACAGGCGTGTCATGAGGTCCCGGCGTTCCGTCAGCCAGCGGCCGAGCACGCCCTCTACCTGCGTTTCATGGGCCCGAACCCGTGGGTCTGACGAGGTGCGACGCATGGTGAATCCCTCGCGGGGAGCTGGGTGTTCACCTCAAGGTAGCAGTCGTGCCTCGTGTCGCTGCCGGGTGCAGGGGGCAGCGGGAAATTTCACGCAAATCTGCGCCAGCCGTTCCAGGCGGCAGCCACGCCGATACCGATGAAGGCGAGCAGCGTCCAGCCCGGTATCGAGAGGCCTAGCAGGGCCCAGTCCACCTCTGCGCAGTTGCCGTTGCCGCGCAGAAGGATCTCGAGCGCCTCGAGCAGCGGAAAGTTGTCGAGCAGGTAATCGACGCTCGGACCGCACGCCGGGACCTGCTCCTCCGGAAGGCTTTGCAGCCAGAGGTGCCTGCCGGCAAAACCGGAGCCTGCAACGCAGAGGAGAGGCACAAGCACGCCTGCCGCACGACGCACCCCGGAGCGCGCGCCCAGCGCGGCCGCAAACAGGCACACCAGACCCGATGCCACGATGAACACCCGCTGCGTCATGCAGAGCGGGCAGGGCTCTAGCCCCACCACGTACTGCAGGTAGTATCCGAAGGCCATGAGGCCTGCCGTGAACAGGAACAGGCCGAGAAACACCAGTCTCGGCGCGGGCAACATCGCAGTCATGTGTGTGGTCTCGTGGCCGGCGTCGCGGCACGCTATGCGATGCGCCTTGGCCGGTCAACGCGCGGCTCATCGTGTATTCTTCCGGCTCCCCGCATCACCCCCCCAGAGGACCTGCAGATGCTCTTCCGCCGCATGTTGGTTGTCATCTTGCTGGCCTGCCTGCCCGGCCTCGGGCACGCCTCCGCCCCCAGCAAGGAAGCAGCGCCGAGCCATCCTTTCCAGTACATCGAAATGAAGCCCGCTTTCACCGTGAGTTTCGGCACCACCGGCAAAATCGGCTATCTGAAGGCGGGTGTATCGCTGCGCGTGGCCAATGCCGCGGCGCCGGCGGTGGAGCTCCACATGCCCGCGATACGCCATGAACTCCTCATGCTTTTCAGCCGGCAGACCCCTGAGGCACTGGTGGCGCCGGACAAGCGTGAACCCTTGCGTCTCGAGGCACTCGAGGCCATGCGCAAGCTTCTGGTGGACGCCGCACAGGTCAAACCCGAAGAGGTCGAGGACCTGCTGTTCACCGAGTTCTTCACCCAGCGCTGAGCCAGGCTTACTGCGTGTAATACGCCGCGACGTAATCGTCGAAGGAGAGCGTGTCCTTCGACTCGATCAGGCGTTGTTGGTCGAGCGACAGCAGGGCATCCCGCTCGAAGGTGGCGAGCACCCCGTCGGGGAGGGACTCCGCCAGAAAGCGTTCGCGGTGCAGCCGCGATTGCGCCAGCGCGAAGGAGGCGTACGAGCGTGCCCCGCCCTCCAACGCATCAAGCACCCGGGCCGACGGTGTGAGCGAGGGGTCCTTCACACGGGCGCGGGCCACTGCCACTGCGGCCTGATAGCCGCCGTCCTCGCCGTCGGCAAGGAATGCCGCGACGCGGTCAATGCCGTCCAGCAGCTCGAGTGCCCAGGCCTGCAATCCCACCGGGCTGCCGTCCGGCCGTGCGAGCTCGAGGCCCGGCTCACGCCCCCGCACCACCACCCGACGGAAGTTCTCCCGCGAGCGCTCGCGCGCCGTGGCGTCGGAGGGGGGGCTGTTGGCAAACAGGCAGTAGAGCAGGAAGGCATCCAGGAAACGCATGGTCGAGACAGAGATGCCCGCCGGCTCGAAGGGGTCGATATCGAGGCAACGTACTTCGACGTACTCCACGCCCCGATCCGCAAGCGCACGGCGTGGCGACTCTCCGCTGCGCGTCACGCGTTTTGGCCGGATGGTGGAGTAGAACTCGTTCTCGATCTGCAGGAGGCTGGTACTGAGCTGCAGCCACTCACCGTGCTTGCGGGTGCCGATGGCGGCATAGGCGGGGTGCGGCTCGCGGATGGCGCGATTCAGCGCTGCCACGTATTCGTCGAGATTGTCATAGGGGATATCGATGCTGCGCTGCGCATCGCTCTGGTAGCCGAGGTCACCCATCCTGAGCGACGTGCCATACGGGGCGTGCAGTGTGCCCTCGCCGAGCGGCTCGAGCCCGTGCGACCCACCCCTCACGAAACTGCTGCAGAGCGCGGGCGAAGCCCCGAAGAGGTACACCAGCAGCCAGGAATAGCGGTGGAAGTTGCGGATCAGCGCGAAGCACTGCGAGGTCTTGAAATCACGCAGCGACAGCGTGCTTGCCTCGCGTGCATGGAGCCATTCCCAGAAAGGGTCGGTGAGCGAGAAGTTGTAGTGAATCCCCGCGATGGTCTGCATGAGGCGGCCATAACGGTGACCGAGCCCGATGCGGTAGACGGTTTTCATGCGTGCAACGTTGGAGCTGCCGTACCGGGCAACGGGGATCTCATCGTCGCCGCCGATGGGGCAGGGCATGCTCGAGTTCCACAGCAGCTCGTCCCCGATGCTGCGGTAAACGAAGGCATGGATATCCGAGAGCTCCTGCAGCACCTCGGCCGCCGTCCCGCGCGGCTCGGTGATCAGTTCGATCAGCGCCTCGGAATAATCCGTTGTGATGGAGGGATGCGTAAGTGCGGAGCCGAGCAGGGGCGAATGTGGCGTCTGCGCGAGATGGCCCGCACCCGTGACACGCAGGCTCTCTTTTTCGAGGCCACGCACAAGTTGCCCGGCGAGCGGTTTGCCCGCCTCGCGTTCCAGGCTGTCGATGCGTTGCGCGAACTGCGGCACCAGCGATGCGCTCCTCTCCACGAGTGCGGCCGGTGCCGCGAGGTCGGGGCAGTGTAGTGTCGGCCCGGGAGGCCGTACAGAGAGCCCTGCCTGCCCCGGTTGGCGCAGCGCTCCGTCACTGAATTAGGATGCCCGCCTTCCCGGGAGCAAATCATGACAGGCAGCAGTGTGAAGACCACGGATGCGGAACAGCGCACATGAACATGCGCACTGTTCTCGCGGCTAGCGCCGTGGTGGTGGCTCTGGCGCTGGTGTTCTGGTGGCTCGGCGCCTCCAAGGAGCGTTCCGCCAACACCTTTGTGCCTGGTGTGCGCACGGTGGGCGTGGCTCCGGTGACGGAGCGCGACATCGAGGATCGCATCGAGGCGCTGGGCAGCACGGCCTCTTGGGAATCGATCGAGATCCGGCCCACGGTCACCGAATTCATCGATGAGATCCTTTTCACCGATGGCCAGGTCGTGGCCGCCGGCGACCTGCTGGTCACTCTGGTGCAGGACGAAGAGCGCGCCAAGCTCCAGGAGGCCTCCAGCTTCCGCGCCGAGCAGGAGCGCGAGGTGCGGCGCATCGAGTCGCTGGTGGCCCGCAAGTCTCTGCCGGCCAACCAGCTCGATGAGCGTCGCACCCTGCTGGATGTCGCGAATGCCCGCGTGGCGGGTGCTCGCGCCGCTCTCGATGACCGCAGCATCCGCGCGCCCTTTGCTGGCGTGCTTGGCCTGCGTGGTGCAAGTGCAGGAGCACTTGTCAGCCCGCAGACAGTCATCACCACGCTGGACGACATTGCGAGCCTGCGCCTCGATTTCCCTGTCCCTTCGATGCTCCTGGGCAGCCTGCGCACCGGACAGCCGGTGAGCGCCACCACGCCCGCGCTCCCGGAGCGCAGCTTTGCGGGCGAGGTGATCGGCATCGATTCACGTGTGAACCCGGTAGACCGCTCCGTGATGCTGCGCGCGCGCATCGACAACCGTGACCTTGCGCTCAAGCCCGGCATGCTGATGAACGTGCTGGTGCGAAGCGAACAGCGCAAGGCGCTGGTGATTCCGGAAGAGAGCGTCATCCACTACCAGCGCGATCATTACGTCTTGCGTGTAAACGCCGCCAACGGTAACCGCGTGGAGCGCGTCGATGTGGAGGTGGGGCAGCGCACGCCGGGCTTCGTCGAAGTCACCAAGGGCCTTTCTCTGGGCGACGCGGTGATCACGGAGGGCATCACTTCCGTGCGCCCCGGTGATCCCGTCGAACCGCGCGAGATGCCACGCCAGCCATGATCATCTCCGATATCTCGGTGCGGCGGCCCGTCTTCGCGGCCGTCATCAGCCTGCTCCTGATGGCGTTCGGCGCGGTCGCCTTCGATCTGCTGCCGCTCAGTGAATACCCCGAAACCGACCCCCCCGTCGTCACCATCGATACCGAATACCGTGGCGCCGCCGCGGCCGTCGTGGAAACGCGTATCACCCAGCCCATCGAGGAGCGCATTGCCGGGATAGCCGGCATCGAGTCGGTGTCCTCCACCAGCGGTGACGGGCGCTCCACCGTCGAGATCCAGTTCTCGCTCGCGCGCGACATCGACGACGCCGCCAACGATGTGCGCGACCGCGTGAGCACCGTCCTGAAAGACCTCCCGCGCGAGGCCGACAGCCCCGTGGTGGCCAAGCAGGATGCCTCCGATCGCGTGATCCTCTGGCTGAGCCTGGTGAGCGAGCGCATGGATCGCCTCGCGCTCACCGACTACGGCAACCGCTTTGTTGCCGATCGTCTCGCCACCATTGATGGTGTGGCGCGTGTGCGGGTGAGTGGCGGTCTGGATTATGCGATGCGTATCTGGCTCGACCGCCGTGCGCTCGCTGCCCGCAACCTGACCGTAGCCGACATCGAGGCGGTGCTGCAGCGGGAGAACGTCGAGCTACCCGCCGGCACCATCCGTTCCGTTGAACGGGATTTCGTGGTCCGGCTCGAGCGTGGTTACCGCACCGCAGAGGATTTCCGCAGTCTCGTGGTGGGCAAGGGCAGCGATGGTTATCTCGTGCGCCTGGGCGATGTCGCGACAGTGGAGCTGGGCGCCGCCGAGAACCGCCGCCAGTTCCGTGCCAACGGTGTGCCGATGGTGGGCATCGGCATCATCAAGCAGAGCAACAGCAACACGCTGGCGGTGGCGCGCGCGGTGAAGGCCGAGCGCGATCGGATCAATGCTTCCCTGCCTGAAGGCATGCATCTTCTCCAGAGCTTCGATTCTTCGGTCTACATCGAGAGCGCGATCGAGGAGGTCTACATCACGCTTGGCATCGCCGCTGCGCTGGTGATGCTGGTGATGCTGGTGTTTCTGGGCGATCTTCGGGCCATGCTGATCCCCGCCGCTACGGTGCCGGTCTCGCTGGTGGCCACCTGCATCGTTCTCTACTTTTTCGGGTACAGCATCAACCTGCTCACGCTGCTCGCGCTGGTGCTGGCGATAGGCCTGGTGGTCGATGACTCGATCGTGGTGCTGGAGAACATCCATCGCCGCATCCGCGCCGGCGAGAGCCCGCTGGTAGCGGCCTTCCTCGGCTCACGCCAAGTGGGCTTCGCGGTGGTGGCGACCACTCTGGTGCTGGTGGCGGTGTTCCTGCCCATCACCTTCCTGCAGGACCAGATCGGTAGGCTCTTCGCGGAATTCGCGGTCGCCATGGCGGCGGCGGTGCTGTTCTCGATGCTGGTCTCGCTCACGCTCTCGCCGGCGATGAGCGTGTGGATGCTGCGCTCCGGTGACGGGGAGCACGGATTCGGCATGTTCTTCCAGCGGGCCCAGTTGCGCTACCGGCTGTGGCTTGCCGCGGTGCTGGGTCGTCCCGGGATTGCGCTGGCCGTCCTCGTGCTGATGCTGGGCGCCACCGCAGCGCTCTACCGCGCGCTGCCCGAGGAATTCGCGCCGCAAGAGGATCGCGGCAGTTTCTTCATGTTCATGAACGCGCCCGAGGGCTCGTCATACGAGTACACGCAGCGCCACGTCGACCAGATCGAATCACTGCTGATGCCGCTCGTGGAGCGTGGCGACATCGAGCGCATGCTGATGCGCGTGCCGGGTGGCTTCGGGGGTGGGCAAAACTTCAACCAGGGCCTTGCCATCATCAACCTGCCGCACTGGGACACGGGCCGTCCGCCGATCTGGGACATCATGGCCGAGGCGGGCGGGCTGGCCGCCACCGTGCCGGGTGTGCGTGCGTTTCCGACGATGCCGCAGGGGCTGGGCGGGCGCTTCGAGAAACCGCTGCAGTTCGTGATCGGTGGCGGTACCTACGAGGAACTCGCCGAATGGCGCGACAAGATTCTCGAGCGCGTCGCGCAAAACCCGCGCATCCAGTCGGTGGACCACGATTACAAGGAAACCAAGCCCCAGGTGCGCGTGCACGTCGACCGTGATCGTGCCGGTGATCTGGGCGTCAGCGTCGAAACCGTAGGCCGCACGCTGGAGACCTTGCTCGGCTCCCGCCGCGCCACACGCTTCACCATGAACGGCGAGGAATACGACGTCATCCTCGAGGGCCTCGACGACGCGAAGCGCACGGCCTCTGACCTCTCGAACATCTTCGTGCGTGCGCCTGCCAGCGGTTCGCTGGTGCCTCTGGCGAGCCTGGTGAACATCGAGGAGTACGCGGGCGCCGACAGCTTGAACCGCTACAACCGCACGCGGGCCATCACCATCGAGGCGAACCTCGCGCCGGGTTATGCACTGGGTGACGCCATCACCTTCATGGAATCTTCCGCGCGCGAACTGCTGCCGCCGCGCGCCGTCACAGACCTGAAAGGCGAATCACGTGAGCTGCGCCGTTCGGGGGATTCCATCTACCTGATGTTCCTGCTCTCGCTGCTGGTGGTGTATCTGGTGCTTGCGGCGCAGTTCGAGAGCTTCCTGCACCCGCTGGTCATCATGCTCACGGTGCCGCTTGCAGTAGCGGGTGCGTTGCTCGGTTTATGGCTCTTCGGGCAGACGCTGAATATCTACAGCCAGATCGGGATCATCATGCTCGTGGGGCTGGCCGCGAAGAACGGCATCCTGATCGTCGAGTTCGCCAATCAGCTCCGTGCACAGGGCGTCTCGCGGGAAGATGCCGTGCTCGATGCCTCCGTGCTGCGCCTGCGGCCCATCGTCATGACGTCCGTCACAACCGTGATGGGTGCGGTGCCGCTGGTGCTGGCGGCAGGGGCGGGCGCCGAGTCTCGTTTCGTGATCGGTGTCGTGGTGGTGGCGGGGGTGGTTGTCTCCACGCTCCTCAGCCTGCTCGTGGTGCCCTTGATGTACCACTGGCTGACGGCCTGGGCTCCGCCACCCGGCGTGCGGATGGCAGAACTCGATGCCGAGCTCGCAGCCCGAGAGCTGCGCTGAGGCGCCTCAGCCCGCGAAGCGGAAGTGCTCCGCCGAGAACGCCTGGTACGTGGCATCCACCACATCGGCCTCGAAACCGAGGCAGCTCACCACATGCGTGTGGATGCCGCCCTGCGCATATTCCTGCACCCGCAGCTGGCACTCCTCGCGGGTACCGATGATCGCGATCTCGTCGACCAGGCTGTCCGGGAGAGCCGCT
>Ga0068872_10003333_pt1 | contig 12283 bp, 11 predicted proteins | sample NOAtaG_7_FD_66441 | JGI IMG/M metagenome (GOLD analysis project Ga0068872, IMG submission 66441) | Freshwater lake microbial communities from Lake Erie, under a cyanobacterial bloom - NOAA_Erie_Diel1S_2200h metaG | ecosystem: Environmental > Aquatic > Freshwater > Lake | place: USA: Ohio, Lake...
ATTTATGGCAACGAGCAGTATTATTTATCAAAATATGTCATAGCACATTTGATCGATTATTGTTCAGTGAAAGAATTAGATAGTATGATTAAGATTATTAAGATACCATATGAAAGTATTACTTTATATTTTGATTATATAAACCCCCATTTTAATATCAATTGTGATAAAATTAATAAATTATTTAATTATTTATGTTGGAAATATTTTTTTGGAACTCCAATAACAGAAATTGACTCGCATAATATTTTACTTTGTAGATTGATTAAAATGTATGAAAACAAACTATTTTATGGTAGTTCAACTGACGATATTATTAGTATTACAAATAATATTTTAGCTAAACAAACACTTTATAAATTTACTTTTAATTATCAGATGTTATTTAATGCGTGTATAACATATAATTCTGAATATTATTTAGATTTGATATTGAATAATTTAGATAAAATAAATACAGAAAGAGTCAATAAATCTTTGAATAAATTCTTTATAACAGTTACCTATCATAATATAGGCTTTTTAGTAAAAAATAAATTTTTTAATTTATTAAAAAAGATTGTTGATATTATATTAGGCTCACTAATAAATTTAAACACATATATACAAGAAATTTCGCAATCAATCCAAGATTTTTCGGATGTAGATATTTTCAAATTAAAAACGTCTTTATTACCTTATTTAACTGATTATAATAAACAACTCTTGTTTAAGTAATTACGTTATCTCAAATGTAAATTAATTACATTATCTTGAATGTAAATTAATTACATTATCTCAAATGTAAATTAATTCTTATAAATTAATTTAAATTCAATGTAAATTTATTCAAAAAAAACTTCATGTAATTTTTCTAATAATTTTATTAAATTCTCATTCTTTACTGCTACTAATATATTAGTTTGAAGTGAACTTTGTGAAATCATTTCAATATTTATGTTGCAATCAGTTATAGTTTGAAAAAATTTTGACGCAATTCCCAATTTATTATGCATATTTTCACCAACTAAACATATTACTGATATTCCTTTGTTTATTTCTATATTAAATTTTTTAGATAAATGTTTTAATGTATCTTCCGTGATATCATTCACAGCGACTGACATGGATGTTTTTGAAATAGATACTAAATGATGATGATTATTATCTAATATATTAAATATATCTGATATAAGATGATTTGTTATTAACTCATTTTTAGGAGTTATTTGTAATATAAGATTATCTTTGCTGAATGATAATCCGCAGGGGCCATATTTATTTAAGGCATTTTTTTTTATTAACGTTCCTTTACTATCTATATCAAATGTATTTAATACTCTCATTGAAATATTTTTACCCAACAAAGGTTCAACTGTTTGTGGATGTAATATTTTAGCACCATGAAATGAAAGTTCTAAAGCTTCATTATAAGTCATTTCATGTATCAATTTTGATTTTTTTATTACGCGTGGATCGCATGTCATTATACCTGGAACATCTGACCAAATTTGAATTTCTGGTGCGTTGAGCGCAGAGGAAAATAGAGAAGCTGATAAATCACCTCCTCCTCTACCTAATGTAGTAATATTTCCTTCTATATCTTTACCTATAAAGCCAGAAGTTATTATAATATTATCTTTTATATTATTTATTATTTTATTTATATTTGGATATGAAGATTGTAATAGAGTAGCTTCAGTATACGCGGAATCTGTTATGAAACCAAGTTCCCATGAAGGTTTATAAATAGAATTTATACCATTTAATTTTAAATAATTATATAATCTGCACATTGATATTCTTTCTCCGAATGAGACTATTTGATCTTTCAATTTATTTAAATCAATATTTGAATAAGTTATATTTTTTTTAATTAAATGTTCATATAGTAAACTTCCTAATTCATCAAAAAATAAATCAAAATAATTATTATTTATATTTAAATTTTTATTTAAGTTTTCTTCATGATTTCTATATTCTAAAAATTTTATCTTAATTATTTCTTGTTCTACATTTTTATTTATTAAATTGTCATATATATTAATCAAATAATTAGTTGAGTTAGATGCAGCTGATACTACTATTAACTTTTTAAAATCACAATATTCTTGTTTCAACAATATTCTTTTTATATTTTGAAATCCCACCTGTGAACCAACAGATGTACCTCCAAATTTTAATACATATCTCATTTGATAATATATATAATTACATAAATAAAATAATTATAAATATTAGAATAGTCATGTTTGTAACTTTTATTGGAATTCTTTTCTGCACCACGATTCATTAAATCCAATTATTTCAAATACAAAATGTAAACTCGCACCTAATAAAAATGATCCAAATAACATTATTTGATAATTGTTTGAATTTAATATGAATTCTCCTGTCAAAATTGTATATATTACTGCACTAAATACCATTGTTATTATTCCAAATATCAATACTTCATATGGTAAATTAATTCTCATGGCGATGAAACTGTTTTATATTACGTAAATAAATTTGATTCGTGTAAATAAATTTGATTCGTGTAAATAAATTTGATTCGTGTAAATAAATTTGATTCGTGTAAATAAATTTGATTCGTGTAAATAAATTTGATTTGCGTAAATAAATTTGATTTGCGTAAATAAGACTATTTTAAAATAAAATGAAATTTATATAAATTTCCCTGAATTAAAAATGCCGATCAATTTATCAGTTTGCGTGGCTAATTATAAAAGTCGTTTAGTTATAGCTAAAAACAATGATTTATTGGCAAAATTGAAAAATGATATGTCATTTTTTAAAAACATTACTATTGGAGATGGTAATAATATTGTAGTGATGGGGAGAAAAACATATTTTTCTATTCCTGAAAAATTTAGACCATTAAAAAATAGAATCAACTTTGTTTTGACGAATGATAAAGAATTTATCAAGAAAAATAATATTATGAACAATTGTTCTAAGTATTATGATGACAATCGCCCTTATTTTATGCGGTTTGTTGATTTTAAAAAATTTTATGAAAAGCATCCTCAAGTTAATGTATTTGTAATTGGTGGAGGACAAATTTATAATTTATTTCTTAATCAAACTGGTATTCTATCGCCAAAAAATTTATATGTAACTGAATTAAATGGGGTCAAATTTACTGATCAGGATACTTTAACATATATGGATAATTTTGATTGGAAATATCAATTGATAGGATATTCAGAAAAAATTATTGAAAACCAGTATTCTTACAGATATTTAAAATATACCAAAAATATAATTACTTATCCATATTCAGATGAATATAAATATTTAGATTTAGCCAATAATATTTTAGAAAACGGTAACAAACGTAGTGATAGAACAGGTGTTGGTACAATTAGTACTTTCTCATCTCAAATGCGCTTTGATATATCAAATGGGTTAATTCCTCTTTTAACTACTAAGAGAGTTCCTTTTAAGGCTGTAATAACAGAATTATTATGGATGATGTCTGGGAATACACATAATAAATATTTAACAGATCATGGCGTTCATATTTGGGACGGAAATACATCTAGAGAATTTTTAGATAAACGAGGGTTGGAGCATTATGAAGAAGGAGTCTTAGGACCAGGTTATGGCTTTCAAATTAGACATCAAGGTGCAAAATATTCTCAAACATTTGCTGACACGAGAAATGTGGATACATCTAAAATCGGCGGATTTGATCAGTTAAAATATGTAGAAGATCTTTTAGAAAAAGACCCATATAGTAGAAGAATTATGATGAGTTACTGGAATCCTATTGATTTTGAGAAGACTGCTTTATTGCCTTGTCATTATTCTATACAATTTTATGTAGAAGAAAAGGATGGTGTTAAATATTTAAGTGGGATGTTCAATATGAGAAGTTCTGATGTATTCTTAGGTCTTCCATTTAATATTGTATTTTATTCTACATTAATACATATATTGTGCCTGAGACACAATATGAAACCAAAAGAATTAATATATACTGGAGGAGACATTCATATTTATAATAATCATATAAAACAAATCAATCAGCAAATAAAACGTATTCCGCGTCCATTTCCAAAGATTGAATTAAATGAATCTTTAAAAAATAAAGATTGGAAAGATATGAAAGTAAATGACTTTGAATTAATTGGATATTTCCCAGCCGATACAATCAAGGCTCAAATGGCTGTATAATTTTATTTGTGTGTATTTGTGTGTAATTGTATTTGTATTTGTGTGTATTTGTGTGTATTTGTATGTGTGTATAATTTTATTATTTAGACAATTAAAAATATATTATTTAAAAAAAAATATTGTTATATATTAGGGAATATATTATGGCATCGAGACATACTTTTTGTTCTTTCAGTGAAAATACAAATGAAATTTGTAAAATGAAAGTTATAAAATTAGTAGGTTTTTGTAAATATTGCGAAAAAAATTTTTGTAATAAACATAGATTGCCAGAATCTCATAAATGTGAAAAACTAGAAATAATGAAAAATAATCAAAGATCTAATTTAGAAATGCGTTTAAATAATGAAAAGATGATTGGATCAAAAATAGAAAAGATATGATGGAAATATATAATGGAAAAATATAAAGATAATTTAAATTATTATAAGAAGATAAAGAAACATTATTATAAGAAGATAAAGAAAAAGCAAAGCGCTTATTAGAAGTTATTTTTAAATAAAAAAATGATTTATATTTAAAAACATAAAATATGAACATCTATTATAAGGAAGAAAAGTATCTGAAAGTGTCGAAAATGAATTTTATGAATATTGGAGAGAAAAATGTTAGTATTATTAATGAATTTTTAAATGAAATTAGTGCCGAAAACGAGTTTGAAATTCGTTTTGGGAAATATAATTTCAACCCTGCTACTAAGAAGTCTAATTTTGAATCTAATGTAGAAATTGACTTTTTCTATCGTTTGAAAAATTATATGGAATCAAAGAATTATAAACATAAGATTATTAATACAAATGAATTTATATTTGAAATTAATGATGAAAAAATCCGCAAAACAATTTATGAAAATGGAGATATTGATTATATCTCAAAGAACACTAAACGAATTTATAATATTTATGATTTTGATATGCGCTTGTCCCTTGCTTCCGAAAAGAAATCTCGAATTGCTAATTTGATTGATTCGAATGCTAATTTTGTTCGGATTAAAAAGCGTAATACTTATGATTTAGGTTTTGCGAATATTGATTTTACTATTGTAAAAGAAGGTAAAACTCTTTCTGAAGCAAATAATTCATTTGATAAATTTGAAGTTGAATTTGAAATTAAACAAAAAAATATGCAAAAACTTATTGATTATCTTACTGAAATTATGCAAACGCGACAAAATAATAAATTTGTAATTAGCAATCCTGAAAAGCGTGATGTTTTTTATAAATATAAAAATCTTACTGGAACATCCTACTTTATTGGAGCTCAGCCTGAAACTCTTCAAAAAGATCAGTTATCATTATTGTATAAGGAACTCTTTTCAGTCACAGACAAAGCTGATGGCGATCGTTATTTTATGATGATTAACGATATTGGTAATATTTATTATATTGATAATAATATTCAGGGTATGTTAAAAACAAATCTATATTCTAAAGAATACAAGAATACTTTAATTGATGGCGAATTAATTATTTCCGAATCACAAATCTCTTTTTATGCGTTCGATATTATGTTTGTAGATGGAAAAGATCTTCGAGGAAATAATGATTATTTATTTAATAAACGGTTTGACATTTTAAAAGATGTTGTAAAAACTATTGGGGAAAAACAAAATCAAAATTTGAATTTTTATAAAGTTGAGGTTAAGAAGTTTATTTACAGAAATGTATTCCTCGGCTCTGAAATTATTATGGATAATATTTCAAAAAAGCCTTATAACAATGACGGTTTAATTTTTACTCCTATGAATGAACCATACCCTGTTTCCAAAAAATGGGGTAAATTATTAAAATGGAAACCGGCTGAACAAAATACTATAGATTTCTATTCTATTAAAGAGAAAAAAGAAGATGGTTCTGGAACAGACATTTGGAATTTATATGTTCAAGGTCCAAATGTTCAAGGTCAATCTTCTACAGTGACAGATAATCGCGCGTCCAAAATGAAATCTAGTAATTTGGTTCTTTTTGATGTAAATAAGTTATGTGGAACTCAAGAAGACAAAGAAAAGGTTCTTATTACATTCCAAACTACTTTTTCGGGAGATTTAGTAGACCCTACTACGAATGAGCCATACAAAAGTAATACTGTGATCGAATACAAGTGGGATAATATGCTAAGTAAATTTATTCCTATGAGAACTCGTTGGGATAAGACTGCTAATCCAAAGAAACATGGCAATTATTATCAAGTTGCATGTAGCATTTGGAATAATATAAACAATCCAATTACATCAGAGACTCTTTTCCAGATGACAAATGGGAGCACTCCTCAAAATGAATCAAGAAATGGTTTTTTTTTTGAACGAATGAATTTTTTCAATAGTAAAGTAAAAGAATATTTGAATAATAAATACTCAACGGCAGAATATTTATTAACCTCTAAATTATTTGAATCTAAAGAATCATATGATAAAATTATTGATAATTTAGATTCGGAATATATTATTGCTACTATATGTGATTTTGATGAATCATATATTGATATCAATTATATTAATGAAAATAATCAAATTATGTATTATATCAAGAATTTAAGTAAGGACAAAAATGATTCTAGAATTTTCGGAAAAAGTTTTAAAATATTTATTAACGATGGACATCGTAAGCATTTTGATGTTAGTGGAGAGTGTGTTTTAGAATATAAATTAGACTATTATACTTTAATTGATTCGATGAAAGAAGTTGGATATGAATGCATTGAAGCTGATTTATATATGAATTTATATAAAAATTTTGAAAAGATGAATAAAGTAAAGGAAAACAATCTTTTAGATTATGAAAAAGATTTAGTATTTATGTATAAATATTGTGTATTTAAAAAAAATAAGGAATGCTGTGATAATAAATTACCTATTTTGAAAAATCAAAAATTATATACAAAGAAGATCAATTTTGAAGATAGTTCGTCATCTCATCTTTTGGGCTTACAATTTTATAAAATTGAGAATATTTATAATATAATCGATGTGATAAATTGTATTGAATATAAAATTTATAAAAATATGTTCGAAAATAAGGAAATGAGCGACGAATCTATTTTATATTGGAATAAATTAAATATCTATAACTCTAATTTAATTTTACATAATCAATTGCAAACACATGCAAAATCTAAAGATGTATTAAACAATATCTATATTTACAATCACGAGTATCTAAATGATATTCATTCAACAACTAGCATAACAGATGCAAACACTCTTAAAAATGATGATCATAAAATCGATGATATTAATCAAAAAAATCTTTCGTATTCTGATTATTATATTATTTTATATAAAAATAAAATTATTTTAAACAATGATGAAATAGATATTATTCGAAATCTTATCTGTAATTATGAAAGTACTTTAACTGAAAGTAGTTTAACTGAAAGCAGTTTAACTGAAAATTGTGAAAGTTCTGAAAATAAACAATCTAAAGTAGTATTAAATATTGAAGAAAATTCAAGTTCTATGTTAGAAATGAGTATCAAAAAACAATTAGAATCATCTGAAAAATTAACAATTCCTATAATTAAAGAATTTCTTAAAAAATTGGCTTTGAAAACTTCTGGAAATAAAGAAGAATTATTGGCACGTTTAAATAATTATTTAAATAAAAATGAATAAAATAAATTAATAATAAGTCTTATGGAGAAACTTTCTGATAAAGCTGATTATTTTTACGTTTCTGGTAATTCAGAAGCATCTGAACATTCAAATTTATTAAATAATTTAACTACTTTGAATAACGAAAGTGATAATTATTTTAATTTAAGTTGTTCAAATTGTAATCAAGAAGATGTAATTAACCAGTTTTCCGACTATATAAATATAGAAAATAATCTAGAATATCCAAATAAAATATACGGGTTTAATGAATTATTAAATAATCAAAGGAATCAAATTGACAAAATAAATTCTGACATATGGAAAAAAATTCGATGGTACATAAACCAATATGATTTTCTGGTAAAAGATCCTATTATTAACAGAGCATTTTATAAATATTGGGAAATTATTAATAGATTTAATATATTTGAACATTTTGATTCTGAAAAAGATATTATTTTTCACTGCGCAGAAGCTCCTGGAGGATTTGTCCAAGGGTCAAACGTATTTTTAGGTCTAGATGGCAGTAATAGAAATAATAAAAGTAAAACGCGTGTAAAAAAGGTATCAATTATAGATGACGATGGGTTTACTACAGTATGTAGTCAAAAGCCAGAGAAAATAAAATATAAAATATTTACTATTTCATTAAATAAGAATTTACCTCAATATAAATTTTATAATTTACCAAGTTATAATGATAATGTTATTAATAAATATGTTTACATCACTTATGGGAAAGATCATACTGGAGATATTAATAATCTGCAAAATATAAATTATGTAAAAGAAATTGCTAATAAATATTCTAATTCATCAGATTTTTACTTGATAACTGCTGATGGAGGCTTTGACGAAGGAACAGATTTTAACAATAAAGAACAACTTCATTATTTCTTGATATTGAATGAAATATATACAGCTATGACCCTTCAAAAAGAAGGAGGTTCGTTTATATTAAAAGTATTTGATATTTTTACAGATACTAGTATACATTTATTGTATCTACTAAATATTCTTTATGAAGAAGTTTATATTTATAAACCTTTAACAAGCAGACCAACAAATTCAGAAAAATATGTTATTTGCAAGAAATTTAGAAAATTTGATTTAAATACATATTCTTCTATGAAGAAAAAAATACATAATTTATCAGAAAATATCAAAAAGAGAAATTTAAAATATTGTACTTTTAAATTATTTAAAACTATTCCAGACGAATTTATTGAGAATATTAAAAACATGAATATGGAATTATTAAATAAGCAATGTTTCTTTCTAGATAAAGCTATACTTTATTGTAATGATACTGAATTTATTAAAAATTACGAAAATGAATTATTTAATTCTATTGAAAAAAGAAAAGAAGTTTTTCACGAATGGATTAGTACATACAATTTAAATAAATATATAACCAAAATCTAAAAAACTAAAAATATATTAGTCATTTAATATTCTGGTTGTAATTTTTACTGCTTTCATATACCAATAAAATTGGAAACAGTTCATTACGAACATTAGTATAAGAATCCCCAATATAGTTATTGCATAAGGTTTGATATCTTCAAATAAAAGATTAGTCAATACATCTATTATGTATTTGATTTTTCTTTTATTTTTATTTTTTCGTGTATGTTTGTAGGCAAAATTAATAATTTCTTTAGTAATATCTCCTAAAATAGAAGAAGTCATTTATTTTTCTAAACAAAAAAAAAATAAATTTTTAGCAAATTAATTTAAAGATAAAAGACTATAATATTTTATAAAATCATAAAATAATGTCAGAAACACAAAAAGATACTGTTATAACCCTTGATCACAACAATACTATTTTAATCCTTCTTCAATTTGTAGAAGTTGCTCAAAAGGCTGGAGTATTTCTTTTAGCTGAATCAGATCTTCTTAAAAGATGCAAAGATTATTTACTATCAGGCGTTCTAGATGCTGAAATTACAAATACTAAACTTGCACGTCAGTTACTACTTCAAGCTGTAACTAAGGGTCAATCTAGAGGCGCTTATACTTTAGATGAAGCTGCTCTTTTACATAAAGTATATACTTTTGTTTTAGCAAATTTAGAAGTTGATCTAAAGGTAAAAAGCCAAGCACAAGCTCCTACAGAAGCTCCTACAGGAGCTCCCACTGGCACCCCAGAATTACAATCTAATGCCAGTGATGCAGAAGTAACTAAAGATATTGATCTATCTGAACTATCAGCCCCAGTTCCTTTAAAGTCACCTCGCGTTCTATAAATAAATAGAAAAAGAAATGAAAAAGAAATGAATTAAATTTTATTTAAAGGGGTATTAAAGAGACATTTCTTGACATTGATTGAAATTATCTGAAATTATTTGAAATTTTATATAAACAAATTAATTTTATATAAGATGTCTAAATTTATTAATTCAAGTGCTAATTATTCAGAAACGTCTTTATTAAAAAACAAGATTTTACGTCCTATAATCAATGATTATAATAAATATATTTTAGAAAATACTAAAAATATGTCAGTTTTAAACTTTACAAATGAATCTAAATTTATTATACCTAACAATGGTAAAAAATACTATTTATTAATTATTAATAAAAATAAAATAAATCTTAATCAAGAAGTTGTTAATGAACATCGTGTAAATAACAATGATTCAAAATATAAAATATTATATTTTTTTCCTTATCAAAATGAAAGTGTAGATAATAAAGATGTTGATACATTTCTTTTAGAAAATAATTATTATACAGATTATTATTCGGAAATTGATTCTAGAAATTGTTTGTCAAAAAATGTGTATTTATTTGAAGGTTATATGTATTCAAATTTTAATTACTTAATCACTGATATTTTATTTATGGAAAAATCGTCTATTGTTTGTAATTATTCGCAACGATTATCTTTTATTAATGAAATTTTATTTGAATATCTAGGATCTCTCAAAGACCTAAATGGTCATTTTTCTATAGGGATTCATCCTGTGTTTGAAATAAACAATGATCATAACGAGGATATGATTTTAAATATTTTTAAAAATAATTTTATTTTCAAAGAAGAGATTAATTCTACTGAAATTGTATATAATAACAAATTAATAAAAGAGAATAATTATTCCCAAGATAAAACCTTACAAGATAGAATTAAAATTATTAAAAAGGATAAATATATCGATGTTTTCAATGTATACAATGAACAAACCTATAATAATGAAGGCATTCTATATATAAAAACCATTTCTGATTCTAAGAAAATGATTGAATTATTTAAAGATTGCAAGAATTCTGAAATTAAGATTAATTGTAAATATAATTATCATTTCAAAAAATGGATGCCAGTTTTATAACAATATTATGGATTATTATTTAAAATTAACTAATCTATTTAATAAACTGATTATTAAATGGAATTTTATATTACACTAATAACAGCTCTATTATTTATTACAAGTGAAGCTTTACCATTTATATCAAAAATAAAAGGTAATGGACTACTACATGTACTAAGTAATATTGGTAAAAAAATTATAAAAAATTCAGAAAACGAAAGATTATTACCTCTAATCGAAGATTTAAATGATATTATCGTGGACGGAAATGACACTGAAAATGACAATAAAAATAACAATAAAAATGACAACGAAAATGAAAATGACAACTTAAATGGAAATGACAATGAAAATAATAATTTACCTAGAGAAAAATTACATAAATGTATTTCGCAAGAAGAGGTTAAATTATTATTACTAGAAAACAATAAAGAATTAGTAGAAAGTATTAAACTACAACTAAAAGATACTATTGAAGATTCGAGGGATACATCAATTATGGATTCAAAAAAAATATTAGAAGAAACAATTAAACATTTTGATAGAGAGTCTATTTTATCAATTCCGAAGAAATATGAATTAATATACATTGATAATTTTATAAGATTCAATTATCCAATTAAAAATTTAAATATAAAAACATTATCGCAAGAAACTCTGGATACTTTAAAATCATTAAATTATATATTAAATTACGATTCAGAAAATGATATTTATAATATAAAGTGGTAACAATAATAAAAAATGAATAATTATTACTTGTATGAAATTTTACTCGAGGTAAAATGAAGTCTCAAAAAATGTCTTTCAAGAAACGAAGTTCTCCGTATAAGATTTTAAAAAAGCGTAAATTTTCAGAAACAACGTATGAAGATAATTATACATATGATAAAACAAATAGTTCTTATATAGACTCAGAATCTGATAGTTATTTCTATAATGATTCTGAAAACACAAAATACGACGACGAAAGCGTTGACTACGATGCAGACCACGACGACGATGCAGATGACGACGACAGTGAACAAGACGATAACTCTAAAAAACTAGAATGTTACTATAACAAAAATAATAGTTTTATTCTAGGCGAATTATGTAGTCAAGATACTCTTATGTGTATTTTTGTAATGATCGTGTACTGTTTATTTATTAGTTGTTGTATAATATATATTTTTGATAAACTTTATAATTTGTAGAATTTATTATAATTTAA
>Ga0068872_10003334_pt1 | contig 12279 bp, 8 predicted proteins | sample NOAtaG_7_FD_66441 | JGI IMG/M metagenome (GOLD analysis project Ga0068872, IMG submission 66441) | Freshwater lake microbial communities from Lake Erie, under a cyanobacterial bloom - NOAA_Erie_Diel1S_2200h metaG | ecosystem: Environmental > Aquatic > Freshwater > Lake | place: USA: Ohio, Lake...
CTGATTATGGTTCCCGGGATTTCGCTTATACCATATTTCCCGCTTCCTGCGGGTGAGAGCAAACCTGATCTGCTCATAGCTGCCAGAATGCTGCCAGCGGGTTTTCTGATCCCCAGCCTTATCAGCAATTCGGGTATACCCTGACTCTGGTCAGAGGTTTCTGCCGTTGTGACAACAATTTCACCTGATAATACCTGCATTATTTCTTCCAGACTAAGTCCGAATTGTGCTGCCATAATGCTGCCGGTGGAAGAATAACCCAGGGACTCCAGCATTTTGTAAATCCGTTCCGGCGACAGACTCAGGGCCAGCATACCGGCAGTTTTATCCTGAACTTCTATGCTGTCCAACAGTCTGGCCTGAACGGGAGCTCCGAGGATGGAGTTCGTATTTCCACTGTCGGGAGAGAAATGCACTGCTTCCAGGACCAGTTCCCCGGATTTGAAATCCAGTGACCCGCATACTTCTCCGGATAGAAAATCCTCAGGAAGGAGATTGGATGACCCGGATAATGCCGGCTGAAGATTGGCCCAGAATGAAATTGCCTTGCCTTTGTCAAGGACCGATTCAAATGAAGGAAATTTTGAAAGCAGATTATTTTCTTCCTTCTGAGTCAGAATTTCTTTCGCCTGCCCGCTGAAAAAAGCAGCTGTTTCAGCTTCGGAAGAAAGGATGAACAGTGCCAGTTCCGGCTGCACATAAATCCTGTTGTTGTTTAAGCTTAGCCAATCGCTGTTCGTTTTGTCGCGGGATGCGCCCATGCCTGTGCAGAATGTCCTGAATTCTTCTGCATCGGAAAGTGGAATCAGAATAAACCATTTTCTTGATTCCTGCCCCGTTTTTCGGGAGAAAAAAACCGCACCTTCCAGAAAATCAATGCCTGAATTTTTCCAGTCTTTTTTTGATGCTGCATTTTCGCCGGCTCTGTTTTCTGATAACAGCAAGGCAGGGTCCAGACTTTGCAGAGCCAGTTTTTTGAAATCGGCATACAAAACAGTCTCTGCGTCTGCAGGAATTTTTTTGAGGAGACTGCTGTCGGAACAGGAGCATAGCCCGGCAAAGAGCAGGATGATAATAATTCGGGACAGCATAGTCATAAATCAATACAAGTATCCTGATAAATAAGTTCCTTCCAAAACCGGATGAAGAAAATATTCATGCAGATTCCTGAATATTTCAGAACGCCATTCAATAATAAGTGCAATTTTTGAATTCATTTGATAATCCGATGCCGGTATCATTCCTGAAAGCCCTGTTAATGGGAAACGCTTCGGTTCGCTCCCGGGAGCGTGTTCATCCTGAAATCAAACTGCAGATTCTCAATGTCCACCGCGTTTGGCGAAATAAAAACTACCGTGATTTTGGCCTGGAGAGAATAATTCGTCTGTTTCTGGTTTGCATCCAGTTTTTTTTTCCGGGGCTTTACATCCGTCATTTCGGCGGGCTGTTCGGTGGATTCCTCGGGAGGAGGCTGGCTACTGAATTTTACATTCTGGGTAAGCTGGTAATCCCGGTTGCGGTTCTGCTGGGTGATTTTCGTCCCGGTCAATTCCTGCTGGCACTGATGATATATCTGATGCTGGAGACCATGCTGTATCTCACCTCTCTGATTTTTCTTGCCTTTGAATTTTCGCCGACCATTTCATACAGACGGTCACTGATCAGTATTTTTATCAATTTTATGGAAATCAGCTTCAGCTACAGCATGTTGTACCTGGCGGGGGATCATGTTTATCCCAATTTCTTCAGCATGCATTTTGATTCGGGCCTGCATGCTGTGTTTTTTAGCTTTATTACGTCTGCCACCGTAGGTTATGGTGATATCTATCCTGTACATCCGCTTGCCAGAACTCTTGTATTATCTCAGGTGGTATTTTCGTTTATTTTTATCGGTCTGATTTTTAATTATTTTTCATCCCATGCTCATGAAAGGGGTGAGTACAGCAGGCTTCCATCAGGAAAGAATTAAAAATCAAGCCGGATTTTTTGCCGGAAGACCATCACCGCCTTTTCTTCGTCTGATTTTCCACCGCCCATTATTCAATGGCTTTCCTTTTGAATCGCAGGCCATCAGTGTAGAGTCATTTAGTGGTGTTAAAGCTGTATAGGCCTGTTCAGTGGTCGAATCCAGTAAGATCAGCTGATATTGTGAATCAAATGTCCAACGGTTGCTTGTGCTGCGGGTATGGGAAAAAACATCGGCCTCGCCGATTCTGGTGCTGATGCGTTTGTAGGTGCCGTCCGACCTGATTTCAAGCCAGGTAAGCAGGCCCGGGCAATCCCGGCAGGGGAGGGTGTCCTGAAAAATTCCCGTCCAGCCGGGGATTTCAGTGAATTTTTTTCCTGATGCCCGGGTTCCGGTCTTTTGCTCATGGCTTTCATTGCAGGATGTAAGGAAAAAAGCAGCCAGCACAACAGACAGATAATGGCTGCTTGCAATCTTTTTTGGCTTTGATTCGTGTTCCTGCATTTCGCTGCATTATCGGCAGTACCTGGCAATTTCCCAAAACTGAAAACACCTTCTTGCTCCCATAGTTGCTGAAGCCCCGTTTTTCCTTAGTTTTGCCGGCCCTAATAAGGAACAATATCCGACATCAACGCCTGATTACATACTGAATTCTTTTGCCTTATGAGCTCTTTTAAACAACTTAACAACCTGCTGGGATGGCTGGTATTTGCAGTTGCGACCTACACCTACACGGCTACCGTAGAACCCACCGGTAGTTTCTGGGACTGCGGTGAATTCATTGCAGTCAGTTACAAGCTGATGGTTCCTCACCCTCCGGGAGCGCCTTTCTTTCTCCTTGTCGGAAGGATGTTCTCCCTGCTGGCGGGTTCGGATGTAACACAGGTGGCTTTCTGGGTGAATATGGTTTCGGTGCTTTGCTCGGCATTCTCATCGCTATTCCTTTTCTGGACCATCACCCTGCTGGGAAGAAAAATTTTTGCCTCTCATAAATCAGATTTAAGTGCGGGCCAGAGCTGGGCCGTTCTGGGCGCCGGACTTGTTGGTGGTCTGGCTTATACCTTCAGTGATTCAGCCTGGTTTTCAGCAGTGGAGGCCGAGGTTTATGCCATGTCAAGCTTTTTCACTGCCATTGTCTTTTGGGCCATTCTGAAGTGGGATGCTGTGGCTGATGAGCCCATGGCCGACCGATGGCTGATTTTCATTGCCTACATGATGGGCCTTTCCATCGGGGTTCACCTGCTCAACCTGGTTACCATTCCGGCAATGGCCTATGTGTATTATTTCCGACGGTATCCCTATTCACTGAAAGGTGCTGCCTTCACCTTTCTGATAAGCCTGGTGATTCTGGGAATCATTCAGGTCGGTGTGATTACCGGTCTCCCGGGTCTTGCCAATTCATTCGAAATCTTTTTTGTGAACAGCCTTGGGCTTCCTTTCAACTCCGGCATTCTGTTTTTTGTGGCTGCCTTTATCGGAACGCTGGTTTTCTTCATACGCAAGACACAGGCAAAAGGCCAGTTTATTCCCAATCTGGCGCTGATTTGCTTTTCTTTCGTTCTGATTGGATATGCTTCTTATGGTATAATCCTCATCCGATCGAATTTCAACCCTCCGATTGATGAAAATGATCCTGAAAATGCAATTACCTTCGTCAGTTACCTGAAGCGTGAGCAGTATGGTGACAGACCCTTGCTTTATGGTCCTCAGTTTAATGCTTCTCCGGTGCGTACCGCAGACGGAGATCCGGTCTACATCCGGGGCGAGAAAAAGTACGAGGAAGTAGACCGTAAAGCGGTTCAGGAATATGCCAGCAAGGATAAAACCCTTCTGCCCAGGATTTACAGTCCGCAGGGTAATCACATTCAGGCCTATCAGAACTGGGGCCTCAGACTGAAAACCGATGAAGCGGCAAGTGCAGAGGAGGGCCGGCAGGTTTACAAGAAACCAAGTTTTGCCGAGAACATTGGCTTTCTGCTGAAATACCAGATTGGTCACATGTATCTGCGCTATTTCGGATGGAATTTCATTGGCCGTGTTTCTGATGTGCAGGATGCCGGCGTACTTTTTACTCCTTTTTCTGACAAAGGCCTTCCCGAATCGGTGCAGGAAAACAGAGGCCGCAATCGTTATTACGCACTTCCTCTTCTGCTTGGAATCGCTGGACTGTTGTTTCACTGGAAACGTGAGAAGAACAGCGCCATCATTGTGGGACTGCTGTTCTTCTTCACCGGTATCGCAATCGTAATTTACCTGAACCAGCCACCGGTAGAACCAAGGGAAAGGGATTATACTTTTGCCGGTTCTTATTACGCCTTTTGTATATGGATTGGACTCGGTGTACTGGGTTTATGGGATTTGTTTCGGAAATTCCTGAATGATACGCCGGTTAATGCCATCATTTCCACCGGGCTTGCCATGCTGGTGCCGGTTGTGATGGTGAAAGGTGCCTGGGACGATCACGACCGTTCGCAGCGTTATCATTCCGTGGATTCTGCCAAAAATCTGCTTAACTCCTGCGCAAAAAATGCCATTCTTTTCACCGGCGGGGATAACGATACCTTCCCGCTCTGGTATGCCCAGGAGGTTGAAGGATTCAGAACAGATGTGCGTGTCTGTAACCTTAGCCTCCTCGGGACAGACTGGTACATCTCCCAGATGAAGCGTCAGGCTTATGAAAGTACCCCTCTTCCTATTTCGCTTGAGCTTAACGATTACATACAGGGTAAAAACGATTACATTCCGTTTGTGGAAAAGGGTAATCTCAAAGGCGGCGTAAGTCTGAAGCAACTAATGACCCTGATTCAGGAGGAGAATCCTGCCATTATGGTACCGACTCAGGGAGGAAAAGCGGTGGCTACATATCCCACCAGAACTTTCTTCATCGATGTAGATTCGGCCAAAGTTTCAAGCATGCCATGGGTTCCCTCGAGAGATAAGGGAAGGATAGTAAAAAGGCTCAGCTGGACAATCGGGAAAAATGCGCTTTACAAAAATGATTTTGTGGTGCTTAACATCCTAAGCAATATGGACTGGAGTCGTCCTGTTTATTTTTCTACTACGCTTTCTACTTCATCTTACCTTAATCTGAAGCCCTTCCTTCAGCTGGAAGGATTGGCATACAGGCTTATGCCGATCTCCAATCCAGGTGCTTCTGACGGGGTCGTAAACACACCGGTGATGTATCAGAATATGACCAAAAACATGTTCTGGAGGAATCTTGATAATCCTGAAGTTTACTACGATGAAAATTACAAGCGCTTCCCGCTGAATTCCCGGAAGTCCTTTTTCATGCTTGCTTCTCAGCTGCTGAATGAGGCCAGAATGGAATCCAGTCCGGGTATGCAGGAATTACTGCCACCCGTAGTGCCCGGAAAATCCCGCACGGATCTTGCGAGGGAGGTGATGGAATATTGCTTCAAAGTGATGCCGGACAAGGCTACCCGCTATGATGTGTACACGCCTCAGTTTATTCCGCTTCTGCAGGAGGTGGGTAATTCTAAACTGGCGGATGATATAGCTACGGTAATGCATAAGCGGGCAGTAGAAGACCTTGAGTACGGAACAAAGAATTCCAGGTCTGTATCTTCCTTTGATGTTCAGACCAATGTTTACATCCTCCAGCAGCTTTCAAATGCTTACCGGAATTCACCTGACAAGGCGCGTTCTGATAGGTATCAGGCTGATTTCGAACGTTTCCTGCCTTATGCGCAGGAAGGTCAGGAAGCAGCGGAGTACGAAGAAGAGTAATCCTTCCATTGAGCTGAAAATATGCAGGACGAATTCTTAAATGCCGCCATTGACGAAGCCAGAAAGGGTCTTTCAGAAGGAGGAATTCCCATCGGATCCGTACTGGTGAAAGATGGGAAAATCATTGGCCGTGGCCATAACCAGCGGGTTCAGAAAGATGATCCTATGACTCATGCAGAGACCGATTGTCTTCGGAATGCCGGAAGAATTGGTTCGTATGCCGGCACCACGCTGTATTCTACTCTGATGCCCTGCTACATGTGTGCCGGCACGGTGGTGCAGTTCGGCATCAAAAGGGTGGTTGTTGGTGAATCTAAGACTTTTCCGGGAGCACCTGAATTCATGCGCTCCCACGGAGTGGAAGTAATTGATATGAGCAATCCGGAATGCATTACCATGATGGAGGATTTCATCCGGACAAAACCGGAACTCTGGAACGAAGATATTGGAAAGTAATTCCTGCAAAACTGAATATGAGAACGTATCCTGAAGTCCGTAATTTCATTGCCGGTCAATTCGTGCCGGACAAACTGAATAAGCTGGATGTGGAAAATCCGCGCTACGGCAAGGTAATTTCCCGTATGCCGCTTTCTGGCAAAGAAGAACTCGATGCTGCGGTGAACGCAGCCAAAGCCGCCTTTCCTGTCTGGTCATCCATGCCGGTTAAGGAAAGGGTGCAGGTTTTCTTTCGCTACAAGGCGCTTATGGAAAAGCATCTGGAGGAATTGTCCAATCTCGTAATGGATGAAAATGGCAAGACCTTCGATGAATCCAGAGCCGAGGTAGAGAAAAGCATCGAACTTACCGAGTTTGCCTGCTCCATGCCACAGCTCGTATACGGTGAAATTATGGAAGTGAGCAGGGGCGTTGAATGCCGTATTGACCGCAAGCCACTGGGAATTGTTGCCTCCATTGCGCCGTTTAATTTTCCGCACATGGTTCCTCATTGGACCATCCCCAATGCCATTGCCCTTGGTAACTGCATGATTCTGAAACCTTCAGAGCTGGTGCCGGTTTCCTCGCAAAAGATTGCAGCCATGCTGAAAGAAGCCGGTCTGCCGGATGGTGTTCTGAACATCGTAAATGGCGACAGGGACATTGTGGAGGCCATCTGCGATCATCCTGAAATTTCTGCGGTATCTTTTGTAGGCTCCACCCGCGTAGCCAAAATTGTTTATCAGCGCGCTACCTCGAACCTGAAGCGTTGTACCGCTCTGGGAGGTGCGAAAAATCACCTGGTTGTATTGCCGGATGCTCATCCGGAAATGACAGCAAGTAATGTAACGGCTTCGATGTCGGGCTGCGCAGGGCAGCGATGCATGGCTGCTTCAGCCATGGTAGCCGTAGGAAATGTAGATCACATTGTGCAGGGAATCTGTGACGAAGCCCGGAAAATTGTGCCGGGCAAAAATCTGGGTTCTGTGATTTCAAAATCAGCCCGGGAGCGCATAGAACGCTATATCACAGAAGCCGAGGCTGCCGGTGCAAAAGTCCTTGTTGATGGACGCAACTGGAAAGTGGAGGGGTTTGAAGAAGGGTATTATGTGGGTCCGACCGTGATTGATTATGTGCAGCCCGGAATGGCCATTGCAAAGGAAGAGGTTTTCGGTCCTGTGCTAGCCATCATCCGGACACCGGATCTGGATAAGGCCATTGCCATAGAAAATTCATCTGAGTATGGGAATGCAGCTTCCATTTTTACGCAAAGCGGAGGGCTTGCAAGAAAATTTATGGAAGGAGCCTCTGCCGGAATGATTGGCGTAAACATCGGGGTTCCTGTTCCCCGCGAGCCGTTTTCCTTTGGAGGCTGGAATGAAAGCAAATTCGGAGTAAGCGACATCACCGGCAAAAGTTCTATTGACCTCTGGACCCAGCTGAAAAAGACTTCGGTAAAATGGAATCCAGAAGGTAAAACAAACTGGATGAGCTGATTACGCAGTTAGTGGTCTGGAATGAATCCTGCATTCATTTTGAAGTTAATTTCCGGCAGATGGGCCTTTGCAGCTTTTTTGTTGTTCCTTCTTTCCGGAATTGCAAGGGCGCAGGGCGATTTCGATCCGCTGCTTGACAGTCTTGAGAGGACCATAGAGAAAGCGCCATCTTACATTGAGCAGAAGGAAAATACCATACAGGCATTGATGAGGCAGGCAACTGCATCCTCCATTTTTCCGGAGGCAAAATTCCGGTTTTATGGAGAACTTCTGAATTCTTACAGGTCCTACCGCTTTGATTCTGCTTTTAAGTATGTCAACATCAGGATTGGACTAGCCAAAGAGGAGCAGAGGCATGACTGGCAGATTGAATCAGAACTTCAGCTTTGCGGTGTTCTCATTTCTGCCGGTATGTATCTGGAAGCTTATACTCAACTTCAGTCGGTGAATCCGTCGGGCCTTAGCAGGGAGCAACTAAAGAATTACTTTCATGAAAAGAAGCTCATTTTTGAGTCTTTGAGGGATTATTCTCAGGATTTCAAATATGCTCCCGGTTATGCCAGACAGGCCAGGCAATATCAGGATTCCCTTCTGACCATGCTCAATCCTGCTTCCTTTGATTTCCGGATTGAAAAGGCGATTCAGCTGATGTCGGAAGGCAGACTCGATCAGGCGGAGCCTTTGCTTACCGGTATTTTCAAACATGACCTTGTTGCAGGCACTTCCACCTATGCCGGTATCACGGCCATCATGGCCGATTTGTACCGGATGAAGGGAGATTCCCGGGAGGAAAGAAAATTCCGGATCTATTCTGCCATTGCAGATATTCAGGCTGTGGTAAAGGAAAACCGGAGTCTTACAGAACTGGCCGTGAGTCTTTACGGGGAAGGTGAGGTCGAAAGAGCCAATGCCTTCATTGCCTATGCAATGGCGGATGCTAATTTCTTCAATGCAAGGCAGCGAAAGATTGAAATAGCGAAAATATATCCCATCATTACCAAAGCTTATCAGATTGAGTCTAAACGCCAGGAAGAAAGGCTCAGGACCTTCATCTGGATTATTTCAGGAATTACACTGCTGCTTGCTATCTCCATTTTCATCGTACTGAATCAGAAGAGAAAACTGAGTAAGGCCAGGGAATACCTGCAGGAACTTAACATGAATCTCAATGAGGTAAATGAAAGTATCCGCAGTCAGGGCGAAAAATTGCGGGAAGCAAATTTCATAAAAGAAGAGTACATAGGACAGTTTCTCAACCAGTGTTCTTTATACATTGATAAGCTTGAATCGTTTCAGAAAAGGGTGTATAAGCTGCTGATGGCTAAGCAGTTCAACGAGCTTCAAAAGCTATCTGAATCCAATGAGCTTGTTAAGTCTGAACTCGCAGAATTTTACCGGAATTTTGACAAGGCTTTTTTAAGTCTTTTTCCTGAATTCGTTCAGCAATTCAATAGACTGCTGGTGTCGGAAAGCCCCGTTATCCTGAAAAAAGGCGAAATGCTGAATACGGAACTCCGGATTTTTGCACTGATCAGGCTTGGTATTACCGACAGTCATAAGATCGCTCAGTTCCTTCGCTATTCACCCAATACCATTTACAATTACCGGGCTCAGATTAAAAACAGAGCAGTCTCTGACCGGGAGAATTTTGAGCGCAGAGTGATGCAGCTGGAAGCCCAATCAGCCAGAAATTGAGTAAATTCCTCCACTTTAAATCCACAGACATCCACTTTTTTCAATTATTAAAATATTTCAAAATATTGAATATCAAATATTTGAATTATTTTTCAATAAAAATTATCCACTTTAATTCCACAGGCATTTTCAATCGCATCCCCGAACCGGCACTTTTGTATTGTCAGTCGGCGATGAAGCCCTAAAGGCAGTCTCCGGCTCTGGTTAAAATCAGAAAACAAACAGCTTTCAAATTTACCCGATTAAACATCAAAATAGCCTCTCTGCTTTGCAGGGAGGCTTATTTTTTATACCCTGCTCAGGTTTTGAATCAGGGGGATTTTGGGCCTGCTTCCTTCGGAATCCGGGTTAAGGAAATCATCCTTGATTGACCTGCCGAATTCAATATGCTCCCCGACCAGCGGAGCCCTGATTGCGTAAAATTTTTTGCCAGCCGCTTCAATGTCCATCCCCAGATGAATGAGACCGGCAAGGGTATAGGCATCCTGAAGTGCATTGGTTGTGCCGGCACTGGTGAAGGGTAAGGCAACATGTGCAGCATCCCCGATCAGTATGACATTGTCTTTATGAAATTCCGGCAGGAGTTCAAAATCAGTCGAGTTCCAGACATAGACATTGGAAAAATCTGCAGCATCCAGTATTTCCGCAACTTCTTCAGGAAAATCATGAAGGAGGCGGCGGCACAGCATTTCCAGATTTTGCGGGCTTTCTTCCTGCTTGTCCTGAAATCGGACATCGAATTGCATGAACCAGACCATTTTTTCAGGACCGCAGGGTACATAACCCAGTGCCAGACCTTTTTCATGGGAGATGAATTTCCGGAACCGGTTTGGTGCTTTCTTTATTAGTCCTGGCATACTTACAACACCTACTATTTCTTTTACCTCGACCGGGGAAAAGGAAGTTTCTCCGAACAGGGCAGTTCTTACCATGGATTTTGCACCATCGGCCCCAATGAAAAGATCGCCTTTTTCTGATTCTCCGCTGCTGAAGTGAACGGCAGTTGCTTTTCCGTTTTCATAGCTGAAATGTGAGAAGCTGTGTCCGAACTTGACTATGCCTGCAGGAAGCAGGTAGTGCAGGTACTGTACCGTTTCTGAGCGGCTGAGGCAAAGCCAGTTACCAAGATCAGTCCTGTGTTCGTCGCTCATATCTGGTCTGCTGATTACAACTTCCTGTATAAGCTGGCCCGGAATGGGTACTCCGGATTTCGATTCAGCAAGTTCTTCCAGTATCGAAATTCCTGCCGGATGCATGAGAAAGGCATGGCCTCTGGCCTGATTTCCGGGTTCTCTTTCATGCAGGCTGACTTCAAAGCCTTTTTTCAGCAATAAATTGGCAAGTGCAAGACCAGCAATTCCGCCGCCGAGGATTACAATTTTCATAAAATGGTATTGAGGTGGTTTTTCATCCGGTGCAAAGCTTCAGAGAGAATTTCATCGGAGGTAGCAAAGCAGATTCGGATATGGCCATCTGCTTTATCTCCGAACCATCGGGGCAGGCCGGGGACAATCGCAACCTTTGCCTGATTAAGCAGGTTTTCCTGAAGCTGGGCAGGACTCAGTCCAGTTGCCCTGATATCGGGAAAAACGAGGTAGCAGCCATCCGGTGCAGGACATGAAATTCCCGGCATGGCGTTCAGTTCGGAAACGGCTTTGTTCCTCATCAGGCTAAGATGCGATAAAAAAGCAGACAACCATTCCTGACATTCGTCAAGTGCAGCAGTCGCTGCAACCTGGCCCAGGCTGTTGCAGCCATGTACCGTAGACTGATGTCCGGATGCTGTCATAATCCTGCTGAAGCTGTCTTCATCTGGGGTAAGCACTGCTCCAGCCCTCAGACCGGCAAGGCCATAGGATTTACTGAAGCCGGTAATGGTGATGGTTCGTTTGAAGGATTCTTCACTGAGCGAGGCTATGGAGGTGAAAACTGCCGGTTCGAAAACGATGTCGCTCCAGATTTCATCAGACAGGATAAGCAGATTGTGCTTTGTGGCAAATTCTACCAGACTTTTTAGTTCGTTTTTGTTCAGAACTTTGCCGGTAGGATTAAGCGGATTGCAGACGCAAATCATCCTTGTTTTAGGGCCTGCCAGTTTTTCCAGCAGTTCAAAATCAAGGTCTCCCTTTGGGTCCATTGGAACCGGGAACGGAATCGCTTTTCCGCCAACTGCCTCTATGGAATGCCTGAAAAGGAAGTCAATGGGGTCGAAAACAATGGCTTCATCGCCGCTCTGTAAATATGCCTGACAGGTCATGAAGATACCTGCAGCTGCCGAGTCTACGGCCATGATGCAACCGGGTGAATAGTTTACCTTCCTTTTTTCGGAAAAAAACCTTGCTACAGATTCGCGGAAGAAGGCATATCCTTCAGGCGGGCCATAACAGAAATAACCGGAATCAGTAAATCGCATAATGGCCTCCCGTATCTGTGGAGCACAGGGAAAGTCCGGGTCGGCTGCCGTAAGGGGAATTACGCCTTCCGGAACCATGGCCCAGCGGAGATTATAGGCGCGATGTTTCAGAACAGAAAGGTTTACATCTTCCCCCGTAAAATGGAAATTGGTTTTCATCTGGTGCATGGGCAAATATGGCATGCAGGCTTGAATCCGTCTGCACGAAAGACAAACAAAAAAAGGCCGCATTTTCATGCAGCCTTTTTTTCGTCCTTCCATTTTTATTCTTTTAAAAACCAGCGATGCTGAGGAATTCCATCGCAGATGATTTCAATAAGATACAAGTCGGGAGGGAGGTTGCCGGTCTCTACAGAAAAGGACATCTCCTGAAATTCAGTTTCCTTTCGTACCTGCCCGAATTTGTCCTTAATCCTCAGAATCCCCGGAGCAGGTCCGAAATCGCCGGAAGGGATGCTGATCCATATCTGACTTGAAGCCGGATTGGGATGAAGCGAAAAATGGTTTTCAGTTTCTTCCAGAAC
>Ga0068872_10003335_pt1 | contig 12278 bp, 15 predicted proteins | sample NOAtaG_7_FD_66441 | JGI IMG/M metagenome (GOLD analysis project Ga0068872, IMG submission 66441) | Freshwater lake microbial communities from Lake Erie, under a cyanobacterial bloom - NOAA_Erie_Diel1S_2200h metaG | ecosystem: Environmental > Aquatic > Freshwater > Lake | place: USA: Ohio, Lake...
GCCAAGAGTTGATCTTGGGGCAATTTGCTGATTTCGATACCGACCATGGCCTCACCGAGGTTCTTGCTGACTTCGGCGATGATGACTGGGTCTTGGTAGTGGGTGGTGGCCTGTACGATGGCTTTCGCGCGGCGCATTGGGTCGCCTGACTTGAAGATACCTGAGCCGACGAAGACGCCATCAACGCCGAGTTGCATCATTAACGCAGCATCGGCTGGGGTGGCAATACCACCGGCAGCGAAGTTCACGACGGGCAAGCGGCCGTTTTGCGCAACCCACTTGACCAAGTCATATGGGGCTTGCAAATTCTTAGCGGCGCTGAAGAGCTCGTCCTCGCTCATTGACTGCAAGCGACGAACCTCACCGAAGACGGTGCGGGCGTGGCGTACAGCCTCAACGACGTTACCGGTACCGGCCTCGCCCTTGGTGCGCAACATGGCAGCGCCTTCGGCGACGCGGCGGAGGGCCTCACCCATGTTCTTACAGCCGTTGACGAAGGGAATCTTGAAGCGGTGCTTGTCGATGTGAAACTCCTCATCGGCTGGAGTCAACACTTCGCTCTCGTCGATATAGTCGATGCCGAGCGCCTCAAGCACTTGGGCCTCAACAAAGTGACCGATACGCGCTTTGGCCATGACTGGAATGGTGACTGACTCTTTGATGCGCACAATGAGCTCGGGATCGCTCATGCGGGCCACGCCACCCTGCTTGCGTATATCTGCAGGAACGCGCTCGAGTGCCATAACAGCAACTGCGCCAGCCTCTTCAGCGATTTTGGCTTGCTCGACATCGATGACGTCCATAATGACGCCGCCTTTGAGCATCTGTGCTAAACCCGCTTTGGTCGTCCAAGTGGACTTTTCCATGGCCATGAAGATGACTCCTTCAGTCTGTGCGAAACCCGCACTCCAATTTGCAATATTGTACCACAGATGATTATGAGAGAACGATTTGAGATACGCCAACAGGGCGGCTACGCCGCCCTGTTGTTCGTTCAGTCGGGCGGTGATTAGCGACCGTAGTTGGCGGCAACGACGTCCCAATTGACGACGTTCCACCAGGCAGCCAAATAATCGGCGCGGCGGTTCTGGTAGTTGAGGTAGTACGCATGCTCCCACACGTCAACACCGAGCAATGGCGTCAAGCCCTGCATAATTGGGCTGTCTTGATTGGCGGTGCTGATAACCTTGATTGCGCCGCTGGCATCGGCTACGAGCCAACCCCAACCACTACCAAAGCGCTTCATGGCGGCATCATTGACCTGTGCTTTGAGCTGGTCTACACCACCGAAGGTGCTGGTGATGGCAGTTGCCAATGCACCGGCTGGAGCCTTGGCGCCACCTGGTGCCATAATCTCCCAGAACAACGTGTGGTTGGCGTGGCCGCCGACGTTGTTAATCAAGGCTTGGCGAATGCTATCTGGTGTCTCGTTGATCTTCTTGAGGATCTCGACAGCTGATAGTGCCTGTAAGGAACTGTGATCGGCCATGGCGTTGTTGGCATTGGTGACATATGCCGCATGGTGCTTGCCATGGTGAATGGTCATCGTGGTTGCATCAATGTGTGGCTCGAGTGCGGCCACATCATATGCCAAGGCCGGAAGTGTCAATGGCATGAGATCCTCCTTGAAAAGGTGTAAAGCATGACGGTGGGGCACAATGCTCCCCTTTAAGGAGTATAGCACTGTCTGTTTGCGCATGTCAAAGGAGTTTTCGTCGTTCAATTGCTAGCTGTAGTGATGTTTGAGGTGTATGCTATACTATATCTAGTAAAAGCGACCATGTGTTACACGATTCAGACACACGATAATTCGATAGAGAGACATAGAGCGGGACCCAATCGTTGGCGGCGCTGCGGAATCGTTGGGATGACGATATTGCAAGGAGGCGTACATATGCAACGGGTGTTGGTACTGAATGCGAGTTACGAACCACTCCAGCTTGTGCCGGTTCGGCGTGCCATTGTCTTGCTCCTCCAAGAAAAAGCCGAAGTGGTTGAGGCTGCCCAACGCTTCATGAGTGGCATCTCGAGGCACTTTCAGTTACCGCTCGTCATACGCCTCACGCGCTACATCCGCATCCCACGCAATTTGCGACTGCCCTGCTCACGGCGGGGCGTTATTATTCGTGACCGCGAAACATGCCAATATTGTGGTTTGCAACCCGGGCGCAACTACCTGACCATCGATCATGTCGTGCCCCGCACCTACGGCGGTACCACCGACTGGGATAATGTGGTAGCTGCTTGTCGTGAGTGCAACCATCGCAAAGGTGGACGCACGCCCGACGAGGCGAATATGCCGTTGTTGACTATCCCGCGACAACCGCACTATGTGGCTTTTGCACTCCTGATCGAGCTCGAACGCCATGATGTCTGGCGTAAGTACAGCTATGCCTAACGCACACAAACCCCCCTCCTCCTGCAGATTGATGACGGGAGGAGGGGGGGCGTTACAACGTGGCTTGTTTGAGCCGGGCAAACGCGGCACCGCTAGCAATTGAGTGACGTGCCATCTCAATGGCACTCTGCCAGTCGTCCGCTTTGTCGGCAACAATAATCGCTGCTGCAGCATTGAGCAAGACCACATCTTGCTGGGCGGGTAGGCCTTTGTCAGTCAAAATATTGCGGGCAATCTGGACATTCTCGACCAAATCACCACCTGCTAACGCACTATTGTCAGCGCGATTCAACCCGACAGCGACCGCATCAATCTCAAAGCGTCGGGGCGGTAAGTTGCCACGGACGACGTAGTAGACGTTGGTGCCTGCGAGTGAGAGCTCGTCGATGTTGCCATAGCCGGTATAGACGATGACGTGCTCCATGTTGAGTAATGAGAGTGCATTGGCCAACTTCTCGGCAAGCGTCTCATTGGCCGTGCCGATAACTTGGCGAGTGACGCGCGCTGGGTTGGTCAGTGGACCGAGTAAGTTGAAGGCAGTACGGATGCCGATTTCGCGACGAACAGGGCCAGCAAAGCGCATAGCCGGATGAAAACGTGGGGCAAACATGAAGCCGAAGTTGTTGGTGTTGATGTGGCGCGCCACGGCCTCGGGTTCAAGCTCGATATTGACGCCGAGACCCTCAAGTACGTCGGCCGAGCCACAGCGACTCGACATGGCACGGTTGCCGTGTTTGGCGATGGTGACGCCAGCGCCTGCTGCCACAAAAGCGGCAATGGTCGATATGTTAAAGGTGCCGGCACCATCACCACCAGTGCCACAGGTATCGACGGCACCAGGGGTGACATCGACGTAGAGGGCGTGTTCGCGCATGACCCGGGCCATGCCGGCGATTTCGGCTGCGGTCTCCCCTTTGAAGTGGAGTGCCGTCAGGAATGCAGCGATTTGCGCAGGGGTGGCCACACCACTCATGATATCGTTCATGGCCTCGGCGGCTTCGTCTTCGCTGAGATTATGGCGCCCTACGACGCGAATGATGCTGTCACGTATTGTCATAATGTACCCCGCACAATAATCATCGCCAGACACCACCATTATATACACATACCGATAGTGTCGTTTTTACCCAAACAATACTAATACTCCAACACCAATACTGACGAATGTGGCACCCACAATCCGGCTTGATCCGAACGATTCCTTGAGCCAGAGCCAGCCGACGAGCCCAGCGATGATGATGCTCATCTCGCGTGAAGCAGCCACATAACTGACCGGTGCCTGTGTATAGCTGTACAGCACAATAAAATACGACACGAATGATAACGTGCCGATGATGGTGGCGCGTGGCAGTTCACCCGGTAACTTAGCCCAATCAAATCGTTGGGTACGGTGTTGCCAAATCACATAGGGAGTCATGACAATGGCCGTACAACTCATGCAAATCGAATAGTAGGTAAATGGATCGCTTTGGCGCGTGCCGTATGCGTCGACAATCGTATACCCGGATATCACAAGAGCGATAATTAACGGCAACCACGGTATGCGCTGAGTATCACCAATTGTCGCATTGCGAATGCCTATCCACATGGTGCCACCGGTAATCAGGATAATTGCAATGATGCCACCGAGTTGGAATTGATCGCCGAGCCACAAAAAAGACCAAATAGCTGACAATAGAGGTGCCACACCACGCGCAATAGGGTAGAGTACACCCAAATCATAATGTTCGTAGCCGTACGCCAACAGAATGTAGTAAAGCCCTTGAAAGATGGCACTGACTCCGGCCACAAGCCATAAGTCGCTTGTAGCTTGTCCCCATGCGAAGGGGAGAGTCGCAAATCCCGACACAACTACCGCCAACCATGAGCTCAGTTGGCGGTAGGGGGACTGTTTGAGTAGCAGGTTCCAACCGACATGAATACAGGCCGAGAGCGTGATTAACGCAACAACGGAGAGCGGCACGGCATAGACCTTCGATTCGTTAAAATATGTCGTGCATTATACCGTGTTATGGCAGACGTGTATCGATCAGTGGTTGTGTCGCTTGTGGTGACTGACTAAATCCAGCCGCCCGGACAAGGGCCTGCATGCGCTCTTTGGGTAATGCATATGCGGTACGCCCGTTGAATCCAGTGATCGTCGTAGCCGCACACAACGCATTGGCAATGGCCTCCTCGACGGCATCAGCCACGCCATGGAAGAGTTGATCCATGGAACTCGGCGGCAACACACGAATCTGCTCGAGCTGGGTACGATTATCGTGTAACTCATTACCGGTACTGAAGGCTACAAACAAATCGCCACTGCCGTTGTGACCATAGCCACCAGTACGGGCCAAGCCGACTGTCGCACGTTGGGCAAGCCGGTCGCATCCTGTTGCGGTAAGTGGCGCATCGGTGGCGATGATGACGATGATTGATCCGTCGCCGGGTGTATAGGTGGGTTCGCTCCACCCACTCGGAATTTCGCTGGTGGGAATAGCCCGCCCAACAGGTACACCGTCGATGCGGAGATCCGCGCGGGTGCCGTAATTTGCTTGCACCAACACGCCAACCGTATAGGACGCGCCGGCGGCTGTGATGATGCGTGATGATGTGCCGGTACCGCCTTTGAATTCGTGGCAAATCATGCCGGTTCCACCACCGACACACCCCTCGGCGATAGGCCCGCTATGGGCATCGTTCAGTGCATTGATGACGTTCTGACGGCTGACGAGCTCGCCGACGCGATCGCTCAACCATCCATCGTAGGTCTCGGCGACGACGGGTAATAGAAAGCTGTCGTTGAATCCTTGCGTGACGGCATACCACGACATGGCATCCCAGACGGCACCGACCCAGGGAGTGCCAGTGATGGCAATCGGGTTATATAGCAACCCAGACTCTTTGAGCCAGGCAAGACCTGTTACTTCACCACATCCATTGAATGAATGCGATCCCGCAAAGACTGGGGTATGCCAGCTTTGGTGGCCACGGGGCAAAATCATGGTGACCCCGGTGCGGGCAATGTGCGGGCTATCGCTGATGACGGTATCGTAGCCGACAAGCACCCCTGGGACATCGGTGATGGCGTTGTGTGGGCCGGTGGGGAGCGTGCCGATGGCAATCCCCAAATCGCGGAGACGAGTCATACTGGTGCCTTTCTGCGCTAGTGGGGATTGTGTGCGTGCCATTCATGGGCCAGAATACTCATTTGGATGTCGTTACCGCGCACACCATCACGAAAATCGGTGTCACGGAGCACACCCTCAACCACAAACCCGATTGATTCGTACATGTGGCGGGCTGAGTGATTACGTTCAAGTACGGTCAAGCCGACCCGGTGGAGATTGAGTTCGTTGAATGCGTAGCGCAGGATGAGCTGCATGCCGTCGCGGCCGTATCCTTTGCCGCGATCGGCTGGATTGCCGATGGCAATGCCGACGTTGGCCGTCTGTAGGTTCCAGTAGATGTCGTAGAGTACGACATAGCCGACCAAGCGGTCATCGGTGAGTGTACGCAATCTGAAGTGGGTGTGATTGTGGCCATGACCACCACCCAAGTAGGATTCTGACGCCTCTTGATGATTCAACGGGCGGGCAGGTGTGAATTGTAGGCGGCGGAGGAACTCAGCATCGTTGCTCCAGCCCGACACAATCGGGATATCATCGGGCGATGTGGCGGCGAGGCGTACGTGTGTGCCGTGGAATAAATTACTCATGCATCGAATTCTTTCTTACCGATACAAACACACTGCTATCATAGCCGATTGTAGTGCCTTATGCACCAAATATGTGACGGACGCGGTCACTCGCGTTGCCGCAGAGTGGCGTACCGTGCCCAACAACGAGCGTATCGTACTGGTATTCGCCGATGCGACGGCGACTGACTGTCGCTTGGTGCTCATCTTCGTGGCCGACTGCATGTCGGAGCCCAAATACGTGCATGCAGACATCGCCACCAATTAACACGCCACCGTGCATCTGCCACAGAAGTGAGATATGTCCGGCACTATGCCCTGGTGTCTCGATGACCTGGATGACGTCATCGATAAATGTATCATGCACTGCTGTCGCATCAACGACCGTTGGTTGCCCCATCGGTTGTGCTGGCGGACGCGCATCGAGTAATTCTTGGGCTACGTTGAGCGGTGGCGTCAAACGAAACGGGCGACGTAAGAGTATGCCGTGTCGGACGTCGTCTGCATCACGTGGATGCATGATAGCGGCTGGGGCACCGTGCTGTTGTAGATAGGCCAGCCCACCGCTATGGTCGTAGTGCAGGTGCGTGATGATAATCCCACGGAGTTGCGCTGGGGTGAGATTCATGCGTTGCAATGCGTTCGCAATCGTAGGTCCGCTTGAGAGGTCGCCGGTGTCGATTAGCCATGCCCCGCGCGGTGTATAGAGCAGATACGCATTCACCATGCCGAGGGCAAGGCGATACAATCCGGGAACCACTGGTTTAAACATGATGTGCCTCGCTCTGTTTTTGCCAACGGAGATGGACACCAGATGATTTCGTGCGAAAACCACAGCGGTGATAGAGCGCTTGGGCTCCGATGCGATCGTCATCAACGGTGAGTTGTACGCGATTGAGTTGTTGGCCGTAGGCCCATGCGAGTCCATGATAGATTAAGTTGCTCGCTACGCCCTGTCGTTGGTATGCGTCAGCAACGGCGAGGTATTCGAGGGTTGCACTCAGATCGAGCACATCGATACTCCACCAGGCATATCCCTTGACGACGTCGTTTTCGGTAGTTATGACACTGAGTAGATGGTGGTCATCGTCGATAAAAAGGTCGTCAATAGTGGCCCAGGCGTTGGCAAAGTGGCGATGATGCAGTGCGGCAATGGCGTTGCGGTGGGCTTGCGTTGCCCGATGCACGCCGTCCGTGAGGGCATCGACAATTGGGTCGGTATGGTGCATTACATGGACGGTTTTGATAGTACGAAAGCCTTGTGTTTGCCAGAAGATGATTAATTCATGCGCATCACGATGCGGAAATGCGTCATAGGTCGTGACGTGTGCGGGCAATTGATGTGTCAGCGCTTGCCAGAGGATGGAGGCGTGAGCCCGATTGCCGAATGGCCCGCGCAACCAGGCGCGCTCCAGCTGGTACTCGGCTGCAAGCGCTGATTCGCCGGTGGTGCCAATCATCAATTGTCCATCGTTGAGTTCTGCTAACCAGGCAGTGTGAATTGCCTGATAGGTGTCGTCGGCATGCGCGCTTTGTAGACAGCGCAACGATGATTGTTGTGTGGACTGGTGCACCATGCCGATGATACGGGTGAATTGACCGTCATCAGCGGTTATCCATGTGACGGTGGGGAGATTCATCATTGAGACTTATGTACTCCCAAATAACGGCATCGTGTGTGCCTCGTAACCGACGAATCAAATCAGTACTACGGTTGCGGAACGTGTCAACGGCGGCGCTGACGACAACCACGTCGTGACCGTACAACCAGCCGCGTATGCCATCTTGGTGGATGTGCAGGGGTGAACAGGTGACATGCGGATGGAGTTGCGGGATTTGGCGCCAGCACTCACGAATCATGCGCATATAAACGCTGTCAATTCGTTGTGACGGCATATCGGGGGTAAACGCAAGTGTGAGGCGCCAGCAAGAGAGATGGTCCATGGGGGTACTCGCTTTCGGTAGTGAGATAGATCTCCTATGCTCACTACCGTTTTGGCGACCACAAAAGGTACGAGGGTTATGACTTTTTGGTGCTCTTACTCAAAAACCACGTCAGGGCGGCGATAATCAGGGCAATCGGCGCACCGAGTGGAATCAAGTCGCGCTTGCCATCCCAACCGACGACTTGCCCCAAAAAGATGACACCCATGACGACAATCACGACACTGGTTAATTTGTTTTTGAGGTCGTCGAGTGTGTTGATAGCTAGCCACTCAGGAATTTGGACATCGTCGCTGATAAATAACTCGAACAAGCCGAGTGCAGTGATATAGCACACGGTAGCGAGCAAGAAGATATCAATGGCCTCGATGATGTAGAGCGCTACGGTCTTGCCGATCTTTTCGGGGGTTTCGGTGTTGATAACTTTATCAACGACGGCATAAATCTCCCACATACCGAAGACGAGGAGTGTCACCATGCCAATCAAGGCGCCAATCACGGCAATCATGATGAGATAGCGGCTTGACGACAAGACGCGCGACAAAAATGCAGTCATACAGACCCTTTCATATACAATCAGCTTCTCTCTCAATTACGCATTTGTGATGGGATTGGTTTGCGCATCTGGCTGCAAGCGTTTATTTCGTCGTTGTATCAGCTGTGCTTTGATAGCGGGCCATTCGCTATCAAGAATGGAATAGATGTACGAATCGCGGATACGACCATCGTAGCGAATCAAGTGATTGCGCATGCATCCCTCAAAAGTGGCGCCGAGCGCCACGAGTGAGCGTTGCGCAGCCGTGTTGAGCGCATCAGTTTTGATTTGGACGCGGATGCAGTTGAGCTGTTCGAATGCATAACTAAGCATCAATAACTTGGTCTCGACATTGGTGCCATCGCCTTGGGATTGTGGATGAATCCACGTACCAAATTCAACACCACGATGTGATTGACGGATATCGATGAAGCGAGTGACCCCGACAATTGTGTTGGTCGCACGACGAATCATGACGTACGGCACCTCTTCGAGTGCATCGCGGCGGCGTATGAGCTCTGTGATGTGTGTGTCCATGCCAGCTGGCGTATCACCGGGAGGGAATCGTAGGTAGGTCCAGATTGATGCATCTGCTCCGGCTGCGATTAATCCATCACGATGGTATGCGGAATCGAGTGCTTCGAGTCGGACAATCTCCCCATCAAAGTGCGTTGTAGTAATCCAAGGATGCATAGATAAATCCGTTGTGTCTGACTGATGAAACTCATAGAAGTTGGATGTGGAGCAGTGGGTATCCACTGCTCCACATGTATGTGTTAGTCGCAACACCCGCGAATCATCTGCTGTGGGGTGTGGCCACGATCGATGATGGCTTGTTGATACTCGCGGATGGTGCTCCATGGTGCAGGAGTAGGAATCTCGTTTTTGGGCATAACACGACCATTGAGGATGGTGGTATCACAGGCGAGGAGCTGACTCCCTTGACGACTGGCCATCGCAATATCATAAAAGTGGAACGTGCCGTGGTAATTGCGCAGAATAGCCACATCCGCCTTGGCGCCGATATGGAGTGATCCGACATCGGGAAGGTTGAGGATTTTGGCGGGTTGTGCGGTGGTTGCGGCAATGACGTGTTCGAGCGAGACGCCAATCGCCAAGAACTTGCTCATGCAGGTGGGCAAATCGAACATCGGGCCGTGGACGCTGATTTGATGCATGTCGGTCGAGATGGCATCAGGTAAGATTCCTGCGTTAAGCATGCCCTCGGCCACGGCAAAGTCAAACGAGCCGGCACCATGACCGACATCGAGGATGACGCCGCGGGCGATGGCTTTTTGGATGCTGGCATGGGGTAGACCATCACCGGCAGTGACGCGCATCGTGCCGCCCGTAAAGCAGTGCGTCAAGATGTCGCCGGGCTTGAGGTATTCGAGGACAGCATCGAGATCGGGTGGCCCTGAGCCAATATGGACCATCATGGGCAGCCCACAACGATCAGCTGCGATGCGGGCGCGGCGGAGTGGCTCGAGGCCATTCGGCCCGACGGTCTTCTCCTCAATACGCGCTTTGACGCCGATGATGATGTCGCGGTGTTGGTCGACGATGGTGCAGAACAGGTCGATGTCGCAGTTATCAAGGTTGAGGTGCTCGCCGAATGGTGCCGTCAAACCAACGCCCGAGATATTGAGGAACGTGACGATGCGCACGTCGCTTTGGCGCATGATGAACTCACGTAGTCCGCCGAAGTTGTAGGCGCCAGCCGAGCCAACATCGACCCATGTCGTCACACCACTACGGGCAGCTAATGCATCGGGCTCGATGCCCCAGTAGGTGACGCCGTGGTAGACGTGGGTGTGCAAATCGATGAGACCGGGGGTAACAATCCGGTCGGATGCATCAATCAGATGACGTGCGTGCGTCAGATCGAGCTGTGGGGCAACGGCAGCAATGCGATCGCGCTTGATGGCGACATCAAAGCGCCCGTTGCGTTGGTTAGCTGGATCGATGAGATGACCGCCATGGATAATCGTATCGTACATGCCTTAGTCTCCTAGATAGGCAATAACATCAATCTCAACCATGAACCCATCAAGTTGGCTGCCGACGGTGGTACGTACTGGTTTTGGATCGGGGAAGTAAGTAGCATAGACGGCGTTATAACGGTCAAATAGGGCCATATCTGAGAGGTGGACGGTAGCTTTGACGACATCACTCATTTCGGCGCCGGCTGCGGCGAGCAGAAGCTTGATGTTCTCAAGAGTGCGGGCAGTTTGCTCCTCGATGGTCGTGCCGACAATCTCATTGGTGGTCGGGTCGATGGGAGCTTGGCCCGAGACAAAGATAAAATCGCCGACGCGGAGCACAGGCGAGTAGGCGCCACCTGGTTGTGGCCCGTTGGTGACATGCACTGCGTGTTTGGGCATGATATTCCTTCCTTTGTGGTGTGTGAGTCTCTTTCATGTATAGCACAAAAAGAACCGGCCATGGTAGCCCATGACCGGTCTCACCACGATATGGCGATTATTGATAGTGGGTTAGTACGACAAATGGCACATTGTCGTGACTCATAAATGCGTATTCTGGGTAGAATCGGGCGCGTTGCCAGACTGCCAGGGCTGATGCATGTTGAGTGGGAATGCTCACGCGCAGTGTTTTGTCGGGATATATTGCCAACGCGTGTGCAACTGCGGCGTTACATAATGCATTACCTCGAAGTTGACCAACAAGGTCAGGTCGCAATCCAATTTGCAAGTCAACGGCGTGAGTACCATAGGTACCACCAGCAACTTGGGCATGAGACCCCACAATAACAAAGCCGTAGAGTGACCCTTGATCGTCACGTACCTGCCAATATCCGCTGTCATGCTGACAGAGTCGTTGATGGGTAGCTTCGCCGGAGGCGATATTATAGCGTGCCATGATGCCGTTGTAGCGCCATGTTTGCATGATATGCGCAGCTGCTGGGCGAATGTGTCGGAGTTCGAGGGGATCTACTGATACCCGCGGTAAGGTCATTGCCATAGTGTTCTCTGCCAACAGTAGTCGGTTCATGTACTGCAGTGTATCATCACTACAAAATGTAATAGAACAGGTACAGATTACACCACTCTGACGATGGCATGACAGAACGATTTCGTGAGAGGTCAACACACACTTGGCATGGATGATCACGTGTGTGTGGTGTAGTTATTGTGGGAAGTTGTCAGCTAGCACATAACAACCAGTAAAGCTGGATGTGAGATCTGGTATGGCTTGTGTTGATTGGACGGATTGTTTAATGGTTGCATATATCGCTAGACACTCATCCTTGGCATCAGTAAATGAAGAGAACCAGCGCCGATTTTCCTCGTTGATATCAGGATTATCACGATTATTGAAGATGATTTGTGAAAGCGCATCAATAAGTTGCGGGACTTCATTTGATGCTGGCAACACAATAGTGTCGTATTCGCTTTGGGACATTATTCCGATTGGTAAATTGCGTTCAACCTCTTCGGTAAGTACGATGATACGGTCCACATCAAACATGAAGCGTTCCGTAATGTCGATATTTGACATGAATCCTGACAATGGTGGATCAGTGGTAGTCGTGTCTGATTGATTTTGTGTATCATCTGCGCCATTATCTGTGGATTGGTTGGCGGAATCAGTGTTGGCAGAATCAGTGTTGGTGGAATCAGTGTTGGTGGAATCAGTGTTGGTGGAATCAGTGTTGGTGGAATCAGTGTTGGTGGAATCAGTGTTGGTGGAATCAGTGTTGG
>Ga0068872_10003350_pt1 | contig 12242 bp, 7 predicted proteins | sample NOAtaG_7_FD_66441 | JGI IMG/M metagenome (GOLD analysis project Ga0068872, IMG submission 66441) | Freshwater lake microbial communities from Lake Erie, under a cyanobacterial bloom - NOAA_Erie_Diel1S_2200h metaG | ecosystem: Environmental > Aquatic > Freshwater > Lake | place: USA: Ohio, Lake...
ACGCTTTCGGTCGGCTCCGGCGTGACCGACGACGAGAAGAAGGTCGGCCGCTCGGGGATCCTGAAGCGCCTGCGCACCGAGGCGCTGACCGCCGTGCTGCTGTCGTTGACTTCGGGGGTTCTCGTCGGCCTCGCCAGCCTCCTCTGGGACGGCGGGATGAACGGCGCGCTCACGATGTTCCTCGCCATCGGCGTCTCCATGGTGGTGGCGGCGCTCGCGGGCGGCGGCGTCCCGATCGTGCTGCACGCGCTGCGCCTCGATCCGAGCGTGGCGGCCGGACCGGTCACGCTGGTGATCGCCGACACCTGCACGATGCTCGTCTACCTCGGCCTCGGGACGCTCCTCCTCGTGAGCGCGAGCTGATCCCGTCGAAACCCGGGCGTGCCGCGGCCTTCGCCGGGTACACTTCCTCCGTGGCGATTGAACGCATCAAGCTCCTCTGCCTCGACGTCGACGGCGTCCTCACCGATGGCGGCATCGCCATCGACGACGCCGGCCACGAGACGAAGCGATTCCATGTCCGCGACGGCGCGGCGCTGCGCATGTGGGCGCGGCTTGGCTACGAGACGGCCGTGATCACCGGGCGCAACGGCATGGCGCTGCGTCATCGCCTGCGCGAACTCGGCGTGCGGCACGTGGTGTCCGGGTCGAAGGAGAAGGGCGGCGCCTTTGACGCGCTGATCGCGGAACTCGGCGTGGCCGCGGGCGATGTGGCGATGATCGGCGACGACCTTCCCGATCTTCCGATCCTGCGCCGTTGCGGACTGCCGATTGCGGTGCGCGACGCGGCGCAGGAAGTCCTCGACGTCGCCAAGTTCGTGACGGCGCGGCCCGGCGGCAGCGGCGCGGTGCGCGAGTCGATCGAGCACATCCTGAAGGCGCAGCGGCGCTGGACGGAAGCGGTGCGAACCTTCGACCGCGAGTTCGCCGGCGGGGGAGGCGCGACATGAAGGGCGACACGAAGGGCGACATGAAGGGCGACACGAAGGGAAGCACGAAGGGCAACACGAAGGGACGCACATCGCGCGGCACCGCCGCCGATCAGGTCGCGGGCGGCGCATTCGGCCGATTCCTCGCCGAGCGGCGCGGGCTCCTCTTCGCAGTGCCGGCGACGGCGCTCGCGGTGCTCGTGGTCGTCGCCGCGATGAACCTCGACCGCGATTCCGCGCGATCGACGCGCACGAGCCGCATCGATGGCGCCGTGGAGCTGCTGCCGCCGCAACTCGCGACCGCGGAGGAACTCGCGCGCGCCTCGGGCGCGAACCCCGATCAGACCGCGGTGTCGCTTGCCTCCGGCGCGTGGATCCAGGTGGCCGACGAAACCGGCCGCCTTGCGCAGCAGTACAGCGCCACCAAGCTCGAGCCGCTCGCGGGAAGCCAGCTCTCGATGCGCGAGCCGCGCGCGCTGATCTACCTGAAGGATGGCCGCGTGCTCGCGCTCGCTGCGCGGAAGGGCGTTGCCTACGTGCCGCGCCGCGCGCTCGAGTCGGGCACGCTCGAGGAGGACGTCGAGGTCCGTCTCTTCAAGCCGAAGGGCGACGGCACTTCGATCGACACCGATCGCGACGTGCCCGCGGTCGTGGTGACGGCCGAGCAGGCGCAGTTCGACGGCATTCTGGGCGAGGTGCGCTGCGACCGCGCGGTGCGCGTGGCGACCGACGCCGGCAGTTTCGCAGGCGAAGGGCTGTCGCTTGTGCTCGACGCCGATGGCGACGGGCTCGAGCGGCTCATCGTCGATCGCGCGATCGAGCCGATTCGCATCGACCGGGCCGCGCGCAGGCTGGCGGCGCGCGCCGACACCGAGGGCGCCGCAAGGCCCTCGGCGCCATCCTCCACGCAGCAAGCCCCGACGCAGCAAGTGCCCGCGCAGCAGGCGCCCGAGTCTGCCGCCGCAGCCGCCGCCCCCGAGGCGCGTCGAAAGAATCCGTTCTATCGCCTCGTCATGCTCGGCGGCGTCGAGATCGTCCGTGTCAAGGACGGCATCACCAGCACGATCACCGGCGAAGAGCTCGTCGCCATCTTCAGCCTCGAGTCGCGCGGGCTCGATGATCTCGCGTTCGTGCCGAGAAGCTCCGCCCCAGGCTCGCCGATCGACGGCGCGTCCGCCCGTGCTTTCGACCGCGTTCACGATCACGTCGCCGCAGGAACTCCGCAGCGCCTCCACTCCGAATCCAACATGATGTCCGTTTCCCGAGGGCGTGCGCCCGTCTCGTCGCAGATCGTCGCCCTCGGGCTCGTTCCCTTCGCGTTGGCGCAGACGCAGACGCAGACGCAGCCGGCCGACAGCGTCACCGTGACCTTCGGCGGTTCGCTCGTCATGCTTCCGGCCGTCGAGCCCGCCGATCAGCTTGCGAGCGAGGACGACATCCGCTTCGACATCACCGGTCCGCGCGTCGAGGTCCTCGATGGCCGCTCGAAGTCGCGGATCGTCTGCTCTCGGCTCCGCTACAGCGTCCGCGACGAGACCGTCGAGGCGTATGGCCGCGAGGGCATGCCGCTGACCGTCTCGAATCCGCGGATGGCGCTCGAAGGCACCAGTTTCCGCGCGAGCCTCCGCGGCGGCGAGGGCCGCATCGAGGGTTCCGGCCGCATGGCGCTTTCGCGCGGCAACTCGCGCGCGGTGTCGCTCCTCGAGTGCGCGCCGGCCGCTGTGCCCGACATCGCGCGGCTCCTCGTGTCGGCCGATCCTTCGGCGGTCGCGATGGTGCAGTCGCGGGTCGAGCCGCCGAAGGAGGGCACGCGCTTCGACCCGTCGACGCAGGAGATCGAGATCACATGGAAGGGCGGCGTCGACCTGCGCTTCAGCGGCGGCGGCGAGGACGCTGCGCTTTCCCAAGCCAAGTTCGGCGGCGGCGTCAACGTCTTCGCGCGGCAGTTCGAGATGGACGCCGACAGCCTCGAGGTCGCCTTCAGTCCAAGCGATGCCGAGCGCATCGACGCCATCATCGCCGACGGCGGCAAGGACGCAGAGGGCCGCTCCGGCGCGGTGCGCGTGCGTCGGCTCAGTGGCGACGGCGCGATGGCGGCGGGGCGGATCGAACTCTTCCTCGATGAAGGCGCCAAGGGCGACTCCGTGCCGCGCAAGCTTGTGGCGAAGTCCGCCGTCGAGGCGCGCGACGCGAGCCAGACGATCTGGACGGAGGATCTGCAGGTCACGTTCTTCGAGCGCCCGGCCGGCGCATCCGGCGATGCAGCCGCGAACCCCGGCGCACAGCGCGGCGAGAAGCAGGCAGCGCTCGGCTCCGAGTTCGGCGACATCGACGTCGACGTCGTCGAGGCGCGCGGCGGCGTGCAGGTGCTTCTCAAGGAAGGCGCGCGCGTGTTCGCCGACGCCCTCGTGGGCGAGGCGGCCCGCCGCAAGCTGCGGCTCACCGGCGAGAACGTCGCGATCGTCCGCTCGAACGTGATCGCGGACAACCTGCGCGACCTCCGCTTCGACGACGCCACCCGTAGCGCCCGCAGCGAGGGCCCCGGCCGTTTCCGCGCGTTCCGCGATCCGATCGCGCTCGGCGCGGGACGCATCGAGCGGCCGAAACCCGAGGGCGACCCCACGCTCGAGGCCGGTTGGAGCGGCATGCTCGACTACACCGAGATCAGCGAGTCGCGCGGCACGCTCGACCTCCGCGGCGACGTCAAGGTCCGCAGCAGGCCGGCGCCGACCTCGAGCGATGCGGTCGATGCGCAGTCGTTGCTGCTCGAGCTCGGCGTCGATCCGGCCGCACGCGAGGAGGCCGCGCGCGGCACGCGCGATTCCGCAACCGGCGATATCGGTTCGGTGAAGCGCTCGCTCGATCAGTTCATCGCGAAGGGCGCTGCGCGCGTCGAGAGCCGCACGTGGGAGACGCCGGATCGCGCGGGCGAACCCAAGGTGTTCCGCGTGATGGGCGAGCACATCGAGTACGACATGCGCACCCGCGAGGGGCTCGTGGTCGGCGACGGCAGCATCTTCGTGAACCTCCCGCCCGCGAAGCAAGGCGCCGCCGAGTCGCGCGAACGCACGCCGGGGCAGATCACGCTTGGAAGCGAAGGCACCACCCGTTTCCGCTGGAAGCGGCGCATGGCCATCGAGCGGCAGTACGACGACGTCTTCCGCATCACGATGGATTCGGGAATCGAAGTGCTGCACGCGGGCGCGCGGCCGGACGACACGCTTTCGATGGCCTGCGACACGCTCGAGGCCATCGTGAAGCGTCCGCTCGAGAAGGCCGACGCTGGCGGCGACGCGAAGGACGCGAAGGACGCGAAGGATGCTGGCGGCTCGGGCCGCGCCGGCGGCGTCGACCTCGGAGGTCCGGCGGAACTTCTCGGCGTGAAGGGAACCGGACGCGTCCTCATCCGCACGCCGGAGCAGGACGTCGAGTGCGGCTCGTTCGACTACTCGGTGGTCACCGGCGTCGCCACCCTCACGGCGGAGGAGGGGCGCTCGGTCGTCATCGCCGTCAAGGGCCAGCCTTCGCCGATTCGCGCGCAGCAGGTGGTGTGGGATCTCCGCAGCGGAAGGCTCCAGGTCGTGAAGGCGTCCGGCACGGCCGGGCGCTGAGCCGGCGGTCGGTTGGGGTGAAGCGCGGGCTGCGTCGTGGGCTGCGTCGAGGGCGCAGATGCGATAGCCTCTCGCCGTGCAACTGACCTACGGCTCGTACCTCCGCGTTCCCGACCTCCTCTCGCTCCAGCAGCCGCTGTCGCGCCACCCGGACTCGGGCCAGCCCGAGCACGATGAGATGCTGTTCATCGTGATCCATCAGGTGTACGAGCTCTGGTTCAAGCAGCAGTTGCACGAGGGCGATCACCTTGCGCGTGCGTTGGTGACCGCCGACATTCCGCAGGCCTGCAGCACGCTGAAGCGCATGCTCACCATCCTCAAGACGATGGTGCAGCAGATCGACGTCCTCGAGACGATGACTCCCGTCTCGTTCCTTTCGTTCCGGAACTTCCTGGCGAACTCCAGCGGTTTCCAGAGCGTCCAGTTCCGCGAGCTCGAGTTCCTGCTCGGGAACAAGCATGCGCGCGTCCTCGCCCACTACCCGGAGGGATCGCCCGAGCGGAAGGCCGTCGAGGCGAGGTGGTCGCACCCCACGCTGTACGACGCCTTCGCCCGGTTCCTCGCCCGGCAGGGGCACCCCGTTCCCGCGGACCTTCTCGAGCGAGACGTCACCGAAGCGCCGCGCGAGTGGCCGGAGTTCCAGAACACGCTGCTCGACGTCTACCGCCGGCACCCGTCTGAGCGACAGGTCTGCGAGCTGCTCGTGGATCTCGACGAAGGCGTGCAGGAGTGGCGCTACCGCCACGTGAAGATGGTGGAGCGCACCATCGGGTTCAAGCAGGGAACAGGCGGAAGCCCGGGTGCGGCGTACCTGCGCACCACGCTGTTCACGCCGCTCTTTCCAGATCTCTGGGCGATTCGAACGCGCCTGTAGAAGGTGTCGTTCTGAACCCATTCGGAGCGCGCATTTCGGGTGCGCCGTGTCGATGGTGGGACTGTGTCGACAGCGGCGATCGACGTTCACCCACCGCTCCGGGGAGGGTGGCGTATTCTTTCATGCCCGACCTTCCGCAATCTTTGAAAGTGGTCCCCGAAACGAGTACGAATCGGTGTAAGATCCGTCCCCGTACGAGGGGTAGCATCGTTCGGCTTCTCCTCCAGAGTGCATGGCGACGTCGCCTTTCCGGGTGAGTTTCGTGGGCGTTTCCCGCTGCGCGAGACGTGACGTCCGTTCGATGAAGTCCCGCTTCGGCATTCCGCTTGCGTTGACTGCATGTCGTTCAAGGATTACAAGGTCATCACGACGCTGCCTGATCCCGCTGTGGTGACGGATGCGGCGGTGCGCCAGAAGATCGAAGCGCTCGGGCGTCCTTGGAAGATCCGCCACAAGGCGACCGACATCGTGCTCCTCCTGGTGCCCGAGGGCGGCTTCCTGATGGGCTCTCCCGCCGATGAGAATGGCCGCGGCTCGGACGAGAAGCAGCACCAGCGGATCATCCGCAAGCCGTTCTACCTGGGCGAAAAGGCCGTCTCGCAGGCGGAGTGGGGGGCGATCACCGGCCGCCGCGCTGCGAACGTCGACGACCTCGAGCGCCCGATCGACTCGGTCAGCTGGAACGACTGCCAGGGGTTCGTCGAGGCGGCGGGCGGCGGCCTTCGGCTGCCGAGCGAAGCGGAGTGGGAATATGCCTGCCGGGCAGGCAGCAAGACGGCGTTTTCGTTCGGCTCGTCGGTGACGCCTTCGCAGGTCTACTACGGCGGTGGCGACTTCCCCTCGCCCTACAAGCCGGTGAAGTGCGGCAGTTTGCCCGCGAACGCGTGGGGCTTCCGCGAAATGCACGGCAACGTGTGGGAGTGGTGCGAGGACATGTACGGCCCGTACCCCGACGCGGGCACCGAGGAGCCTGACCAGGCGGGCGACGGAAGCGGTGGCCGTGTCGCGCGCGGCGGATGCTGGTACTTCCTCGCAAGCACCTGCCGCAGCGCCTATCGCGGCAGCCTCGACCCGAAGTACGCGAACGATTTCTTCGGCCTTCGCGTCGCGAAGACCGTGGACTGAATGGCCGCGTCGGGGCAGCGCTGACACGCATGCGAGAAGCGGGGGGTACACGTCGCCTTCCGTCGCGCTGTTTCCCGGGGAGTACGTCATCCTGCGTCGGAATCCTTCACGCTCCCGGTAGAGTGGCGCCATGCGATTGCCTCTGCGTCCACGCCTGTCCGCGCTCGCGCGTTGCTGCGCCGCGCTTCTTGCGGCGCTCTGCGGCGCCTCGAGTTCCGCCGTCACGGCCGCCGCTCCGGGCGGCCATGCCGATGCGCCGCAGATGTCGGTGAAGCGGCTGTTCGCGCCGGCGTCGGACGTCGAGTCGGGCGTGCTCCGCTTGCCTCCGCCGGAGGCGACGCCAACTCGTTCGCACGCGCTCGTCTTCGTCGACGCCTTCGCGCCGCAATCCGCGCGCACGGGCGTGGTGCGGTTCCGTTTCCAGCACGGTGGCGGTGCGCTGCGGCTGATGCCGCTTGGCCGAGATGCGAGCGTCTGGCGCGGCCGGCTCTTCGCCGGTGAAAGCGAGATTCCGCTTGCGGGAGGCGATGCGCTCGTGGCGCGCGTGACCGAGCAGTTTGCCTCGCAATCGGCGTTCGGCCTCGACGAATCGACGCGGGTGCTCGAACTCGAGCTTCCTGCCGGCGAGTGCGAAGTCGAGTTCTTCGCCGAAGTCCCGCCGGGCACGGCCGCCGTGCTTGTGGTCGACGCTGGCGCAGACCGGAACGATGGGCCGGCGCTGGTGGCGCAGCTGGCCTCGCGCGTGAATCGCGCCGGCGCCGGGTTCGAGCTGGTCGTGCGGGGAGAGTCGCGTCCCGCTCGCGGAGTCGTTCCGGCCACGACGCGCGGCGTCGATGTCACGGGCGCGACGGTGACATGGAGCGATGGCGTCGTCGAGCATGCGCGCAGCGTGCGCCCCATGCGCGATGGGGCGGTTCGCGTCGGCTTCGCTTCCGCTCGGCGCGGCAACGCGGTCGTGCGCGTCGATGGACTTGTGCGGGACTCGCGCGGATCGCAGCATCAGCGCAGTCTCTTCTACCTCGCGCGCATTTCGGATGGCGCGCGAATCGCGGGTGGCGCGGTGGTCCACGCCGTCAACGCCGCGAGTGACTGGATCGATTGCGACTTCGCGGTCTCGCATGCGGATCCGGGCGACGCGCTCTTTGCCTGCGCCGAGCTGTGGGCGGTCGCCGGGGCGGACTTCCGCGTCCTTGGATGGATCGGCGGCATCGCCACGATCGAATCGCATGGGCGTGCACCGTTCGTGCGGCTCGGCTTCGACCGCGGGCAGCTCGGTCTCGGCGAGGGCGAGCGTCTCGTGTTCCGCAACGTGCGCCTCCACGAGCGCGACGGCTTCGCGCCGCTCGACGTCCGCGAGGAGGTCGTGCCGGAGATGCGTGTCGCGCTGCCGAATCGACGGGAGGCCGAGCCGCGCGGTCCGCTCGACTGGGCGGGCCCGGCGGGCATCGCGAGTGTCGCCGTGCCCGAGATCTCCTCGCTCGTTCCGCCGGTGGGGGGGCATGCGCTCGTCCTCTCGCATGGCTACTGCGCGAGTTCGAACCCTTGGCCGCTGGCGCAGTTCTCAAGCGACGCGTGGCCGTACGCGAACCTCGGGCAGAATCTCTCGAACGACGTGTTCGCGGTCGATCTTGCCACGCGCGCCGCGCAGTTCAAGAGCTACGGCATCATCGGGCATAGCCAGGGCGGCAACGCCGCGCTGCATCTCCACACCTTCTACTGGAGCGGCCTCGACTGGGCCGGCTCCGGGCGCCTGATGCAGTGCGTCGGATCGCCGCTCGAGGGCACGCCGCTTGCGGGAAACCTCGCTGCCTTCGGCCAGGCGCTCGGCATCCAATGCGGCGCGAACTTCGACATCACGCCCGATGGCGCGGCCGCGTGGCTTGCGGGAATACCCACCGCCTCGCGGGCGAAGCTCTTCACGCACACGACGACATTCACGAACGTGCCGTTTGTCTACGACTACTGCAGCATCGCGACCGACTTCTTCCTGTCGGACCCCGAGGATGGCGTGGTCGAGCACTCCTCCGGCCACATCGTCGGCGCACAGGACATGGGCCTGCGGACCGGATGGTGCCACGTCGGCGGCATGCGCGACCCGGCGCAGACCGGCGACGCAAATCGCAACGCCACCATGAACGCACAGGGGGCCCGATGACGATGCCGCAGATGTCGAAGATCGGGTTGTCCTTCGCGTGCGCCGCCATGCTTGCTGCGCCGACGGTTGCGCAGACCGACCAGTGGTGCTTCCCGGCGTCTTCGATCACCGACAATGGGTCGATCACGCGGACAGTGATCGTGCCGCCGACGGCGGACGTCCGCACGATCGTCGGCGTGCGCGTGCGCGTGGCCGCGACGCATCCGTGGGTCGGCGACCTGTCGTTCACGCTGCGTCATCCCTCGGGTGTCGAGGTCGTGCTCGTCGATCGTCCGGGCATCCCGTCGGTTGGCTTCCCGGGGCCGTGGGGCTGTGGCGGCGACAACATCGACTGCTGGTTCGCAGACGCCGCGACCGGCGTAGCCGAGACGACGTGCTCGGTGACGGCGGTGCCCGTGCTCGCGGGCTCGCTGCGGCCGACGGGGGCGCTTGCGTCGCTGAAGGGCCGTGCGCCGCAGGGCACGTGGACGTTGATTGCGGCCGATGCGGTGGCGGGCGATGTCGGGCAACTCACAGCGGCGTGCGTCGAGATCACGACGGCGCCCGACTGCAATCTGAACGGCGTCGACGACGCGGTCGACATCGCTGCGGGAACGAGCGCCGACGTCGATCTCGACGGCGTGCCGGATGAGTGCGGCTGCGTCGCCGATCTCGACGGCGATGGCGCCGTGACGAGTTCGGATCTCGGAGTCCTTCTCAGCGCGTGGGGAACGTGCGGCGGTTGCGCGGCCGATCTCACGGGCGACGGACAGGTGCTTTCCGACGATCTTGGCATTCTGCTCTCTGCATGGGGTGGGTGCGGCAACTCGTGACGGAGCGGTCGCCGTGCGCGCGTCGCAGGGGCGCCCATGATCCGCCTCGCACTCGGCGCTGGCGCACGCGCTTGCCCTATCTCCGCCCGCCCGTCACAATGCACGAATGGCGAACGAACAGGGGCAGCCGAGCGAACCGACCGAGCCGCTTGTGACAAGCGCGACCGTGGGGTCGATCGGCAGCTTTCCCTCCACGAGCAGGACAGAGAGCAGCCTGCGCCCGGGCGACGCCATCGGACCGTACAAGTTGATCTCGCCGATCGGGGAGGGTGGCTTCGGAGAGGTCTGGCTCGCGGAGCGGCGTGAGCCGTTCGTCCAGCGCGTCGCGCTCAAGATCGTGCATCTCGGCCTCAACTCAAGACAGGTCGTCGCGCGCTTCGAGCAGGAGCGGCAGGCCCTCGCGGTGATGAACCATCCGAGCGTCGCAAAGGTCCTCGACGGAGGGATCGCGGCGGATGGACGGCCGTACTTCGCCATGGAGTACGCGAAGGGGCGGCCGATCGACGAGTTCTGCGACGCCAACGCCATTGCGCTGCACGAACGCCTGGAGCTGTTCACCCAGGTCTGCGAGGCGATCCAGCACGCGCATACGAAGGGCATCATCCACCGCGACATCAAGCCGACGAACGTGCTGGTGACCCGCGGCGAGGATTCGAAGCTCCATGCGAAGGTGATCGACTTCGGCGTGGCCAAGGCGCTGTCGCACCGGATGGCCGAGCACACGATCTACACCGAGACCGGTCAGATGATCGGTACGCCGGAGTACATGAGCCCCGAGCAGGCCGACCCAGATGCGACCGACATCGATACCCGCAGCGACGTCTATTCGCTGGGCGTCCTGCTCTACCAGCTGCTGACCGGCGTGCTGCCGTTCGAACCGTCGGAACTCCGCTCGAAGTCCTATCGCGAGATCCAGCGCACGATCCGCGAGGTCGATCCGCCGCAACCGAGCGCGCGGCTCTCGATGATCGGTTCGAAGGACGCGACGAAGGCCCGCGAGATCGAGAAGGCGCGCGGCGTTGCGATCAGGGAACTCGCGCGCAAGCTGCGGAGCGAACTCGAGTGGATTCCGATGAAGGCGATGCGGAAGGACCGCGAGGAGCGCTACGAGCGTCCCATCGATCTCGCGCGCGACATCGAGAACTACCTGGCGGGCCGCGCACTGATCGCGGCGCCCGAATCGGGCCTCTACCGTGCGCGGAAGTGGCTGCGCCGGAACAAGACGGCCGTGGGCGCGTCGTTGCTCGTCGCGGTGGCGCTGCTGGTTGGCTTCGGATATCGCTCAGCGTCGGACGCGTACAAAGAGTGGCGCGAGACGGAGCGGATGAACGCGTTCGAGGTGATCGCGCGGGATCCAGACCCTTCGGTCGTGACCGATGCCGCGGTTCGGGAGCGCATCAAGGCGACCGGCCTGCCGTGGAAGGTCAAGCACAAGGTCAGCGGAGTCGAGATGCTTCTCTGTCCACCGGGCGAGTTTCTGATGGGTTCGCCCGAGTCGGAGGCAGGGCGGATTCCGTCCGAGGCGCTTCACGAGCGGACCATTCGCAGGGCGTTCTATCTGTCTGCGTGGGAAGTCTCGAAGCGCGAGTGGCGCGCGATGACGGGCATGGATGTCGGTGAGTTCAAGGGCGACAATCTGCCCGCCGAGCTGGTTTCCTGGCTGAACGTGCAGGAGCAGTTCATCGCGCCGTCGCGCGGCGCGTTCCGGCTTCCCAGCGAGGCAGAGTGGGAGTACGCGTGCAGGGCCGGCACGACGACGCCATATTCGTTCGGCGAGACGGTCGCGAGCGATCAGGCCCGGTTCGCAACTGCGAGTGGCCCCGTTCCGTGCGGCAGCCTGCCCGCGAATCCGTGGGGCTTCCACGAGATGCACGGGAACGTCCTCGAGTGGGTGGAGGACGCGATGTCGGCGTATCCCGCGGATGGGGGGACCGAGGAGCCGTCGCTCGAATCGGCGCCAGGGACCGAAGGCACGCGCGTGCTCCGCGGTGGCGGCTGGCACGATACCGCCGCGATGGGCCGTTCCGCGGTGCGCGCGTTCGCTGATCGTGGAGCAACGGGCGGCTACGTCGGATTCCGCGTGGCGCGATCCGCCGAGTAGGCTGCGACGCCAACATGCTCGGTCTGCGCCCTTGAGGACGACTTCGCCGAGCGCGCAGCGCGAGCGGTGAACCGCGCGACGGGGACAGCCTTTCATGGATGCCACTACTTCTCGTAGTGCGGAGTCGGGGTGGCTGGAACGGAGGCGTTGCCGATGTGGGCGCGGAACCACTACTGGAAGTAGTGCCACCCATTTTGGCTGTCGGCCTTGCGCGCAACCTGCTCGGGCTGCGCCCTCGAGAACGCCCTCGTCCTTACACGCCCGCCAGCATCCCGCCGCGTTCGCGGGGAAGCACTGCGTCGGCGCGGCGCGCGTGCGGCGCGTCGAGCGGGCTCTTCACGCCGCATTCGGCGCAGAGCAGGCGGCTTGTGATTTCGCTTGCGAGGAAGATCACCGGCAGACCCGAGCCCGGGTGCGTGCCGCCGCCGACGGTCCAGAGGTTGTCGAAGCCCTGCAGCTTGTGCTGCGGGCGCCAGTGGAGCATCTGGGTGATGTTGTGCGCGAGGTTGAAGGTTGCGCCGTGGTTGATGTTCTGCGCGCGCCAGTCGTCGGGCGTGAACATGATCTCGGCCTTCACGCGGCGCGCGGCGTCGGGAATGCCCATCACGCTCGAGAGCCGCGCGAGCGTCTCCTCG
>Ga0068872_10003353_pt1 | contig 12238 bp, 7 predicted proteins | sample NOAtaG_7_FD_66441 | JGI IMG/M metagenome (GOLD analysis project Ga0068872, IMG submission 66441) | Freshwater lake microbial communities from Lake Erie, under a cyanobacterial bloom - NOAA_Erie_Diel1S_2200h metaG | ecosystem: Environmental > Aquatic > Freshwater > Lake | place: USA: Ohio, Lake...
GTGCTGAACAGGCAAACACCGGTTACGCTTGCCGTTGCAGAATACGAAAAGGCCTTGCAAAGGCACGCTTTGGATCATTCTGAATCGGCCACGGAGGCGCTGCAAAAAGCCACCGAGAAAATGAACGACCTGAATGCCTGGGATTATGAGTACCGTGTGAAACAAGTGCTCTCACGGCTGAAAATTGAGGATTACGATCAACTTGCAGGTAGTTTAAGCGGCGGTCAGAGAAAACGGGTTGCCCTGGCTTCCATCCTCATTAGCGAGCCGGATTTGCTCATTTTGGATGAACCCACCAACCACCTTGATCTGGAAATGATTGAATGGCTGGAAGCCTTTCTCACCCGCAAAGACCTAACCTTACTTTTGGTTACCCACGACCGCTATTTTCTTGACAGGGTTTGCGACCGCATTGTTGAACTGGACGAGGGTGCCATATATCATTACAAAGGCAACTACAGCTATTTTGTGGAGAACAAGGCTCACCGAGAGGAAGTGGCGGCAAGCGAGGCCGAAAAAGACCGCAATCTGTTTCGACGCGAACTGGATTGGGTGAGAAGGATGCCCAAAGCCCGCACTACTAAAAGCAAAAGCCGGGTGGAATCTTTTGATGTGCTGGAAGAAAAGCTGAAGAATGTGAAGAAGAAAAATGAAATGCAAATCAGCATGCGCATGGAAAGAATGGGCGCCAAAATTCTGGAACTGCACCATGTAAAAAAGGCATTTGGAAGCAAGCGCATATTGAATGATTTTAATTATGTATTTCGGCGGGGTGAAAAGGTGGGCATTGTGGGTCCAAACGGAGCTGGAAAAAGCACCCTGCTTAACATGATAATGGGCATTGAACAACCCGATTCAGGCAAAATTATACAGGGCGACACCATGATTTTCGGGTATTTCAGTCAGCAAACATTTAAGGTTGACGACAACAAAAAAGCCATTGATGTGGTGCGGGACATAGCCGACTGGATTCCCATGGCCAATGGGAACAAACTCACAGCGTCGCAACTGTTACTGCGATTTGGTTTTTCGTATGAAAAACAATGGGATTTTGTATCGAAACTATCGGGTGGTGAGAAAAGGCGGTTGTTTTTAATGAGCATATTGATGAAGGCTCCCAATTTTCTCATTCTTGACGAGCCCACCAACGACCTGGATATTGAAACGCTGGGTGTGCTGGAACAGTTTCTGCTGGATTATGAAGGTTGCGCCATTGTGGTAAGCCACGACCGTTACTTTATGGACAAAGTGGTTGACCATTTGTTCGTTTTTGAAGGCAACGGCGAGATCAGAGATTTTCCCGGCAGCTATAGCGATTACCGCGACTGGAAAGATTTACAGGAAGAGCTGGAGGCCGCACCCAAACCCGCTGCCATCCTGCAAACAGATAAACCTCCCGAGGCAGTTGAAAAACGGAAATTATCGTTCAAGGAAAAATACGAACTGGATCAACTTGAAAAAGAGATACCGCAACTGGAAGCCCGCAAGGTAGAAATAGAGCTGGAATTGTCCGCCCGATTTGATGATTACGAACAAATTGTGAAACTTACCGCCGAGCTTGAAAAACTGAAATCGGAGCTAGATGAAAAGGGGATGCGTTGGCTGGAACTCAGTGAAATGTAGTGAGCCGTTGGGGTCGGTTAATTTGTTTTTTTGTTTGATATTCCGTATATTTAATCCGCATGGCTGAATTGGTTTACATTTCCGAAGTAGAAAAGTTCAAAAGGCGCGGGAACACGACCTATCTGGAACGATTCAGGTTGATGGTGGCCTTGTATAATGCAGGTTGCTGATGAATAAGGGCACCACAAAAGCAAGGAAAATGGACTTATGCCCTAACGCTATTTTGTGCGTTATCATTTCCTAACTTTGCCCCATGGCTAAACACGCTTATGTTTTTCCCGGTCAGGGAAGTCAGTTTGTGGGAATGGGTAAAGACCTTTACGATAATTATTCCCTCGCTAAAAATCTTTTCGAACAAGCCAACGATATTTTGGGTTTCCGTATCACCGACCTTATGTTTTCAGGAACAGATGAGGATCTGAAACAAACCCGCGTTACACAGCCCGCTATTTTTCTGCACAGTGTTATTCGCGCCAAACTGCTCGAAAACTTCCACCCCGACATGGTGGCCGGACATTCACTGGGTGAATTCAGCGCATTGGTTGCCAATGCAACACTTCAGTTTGAAGATGGCTTAAAACTGGTTTATCAAAGGGCCACAGCCATGCAGGATGCATGCGAAATTCAACCTTCTACCATGGCTGCTGTACTCGCATTGGATGATAGCAAAGTGGAGGAAATTTGTGCATCCATTCATGGTATTGTAGTTCCTGCCAATTACAATTGCCCGGGTCAACTGGTCATTTCGGGCAGCATAGAAGCCGTTAACGAAGCCTGCGAGGCCCTCAAGACTGCAGGAGCCAAACGCGCACTGGTATTGCCTGTGGGTGGAGCATTTCATAGTCCTTTAATGGAGCCCGCCCGCGAAAAACTGGCTGCTGCCATTGAAAATACTTCTTTCAATGATCCAAACTGTGCGGTTTACCAAAATGTAACTGCCGCGGCTGTGACCGACAAAAACGAAATACGCAAAAACCTCATTGCTCAATTGACCGCACCGGTGCGCTGGACGCAAAGCGTGCAAGCCATGTGGAACGACGGAGCCACCCATTTCACCGAAGTTGGGCCCGGAAAAGTGTTGCAAGGCCTGGTGAAAAAGATTGCTCCGGAAGCCGAAACCGACGGTTTTCAGTAACTTCGTTTAACATGCGCAAAATCCTGGCTATTGCTGTTTTTTTGCTTTTTGCAGGGCAGTTATTGTCTCAGGTAAAAAACCTGGCTTTCAGGCAATTTGACCTGGATGAAAATTTAAATTACCAACTCAGCCTGGGCAAAAAAGGCATGATGATGTTTGGCCAAACCCGTCCAGGGCTGTGGAATTTTCGAATGGTAGACACCAACCTGAACGATGTGAAGCAATGGGAAATGAGTTTGTACAGGTATGCCGCGGTGAAAAATTTCGTATTTATTGAAAAAACTGGAACGGTTGCTATCTGGTTTTTTCAAACCAAAACCGATTATGCACTCATCACCATCCATCCCGATCTTGGTGATATTCAAAATAAAACTGTCAGCATTCCGCGCAAAACCTACCTCAAAGGTTCTGTTACAGTGGTTGGTTCTGATTTGTGGTTTCCTGCGGCCTCCAGAAAGACGGAGTTTATTTACCGCATTCAGCCTGAAACCGGTAAAATTGATCTGGTTAACATTCAATCGCCTGTTTATAAAGTAAGCACTCAAATTCTTACTATTCAGGATTTTGGCAAGGGTGAAGTGGCTGTTTCTTTTATTGAAGGTTACAAAAGAAGGAGATTGCTGGAAGTGAGTATTTACAACGATAGTGGACGAATCATTAAGCCCTCACTGATGGGAACATTAATTGAAGATCAAAGACGGCTCTTGCGCGATGCCAAAGTAACCCGTCTTGATTCCAATGACTATTCAATAACCGGAATGTTCAGCAAAAACGCATCCTCAGCAGTGAACAAAGGGGTGTTTTTCGCCCGCTATTCTCAAGATAAAGTACGGTATTTAAGTTTTTTTAATTATGAAGATTTTGAACACTTCAACGATTATAAAGACAGAAGCATTTGGCAAAAGATATACAACATTGAAGACCGTTTCGTTAATAACTTTATCAGGCTGAATCGCTGGTCCAATGCACGGCTGGCTGTGCAACATGATGCTGTTTTAACGGAAAATGGCCTTGTGTTCATCGCAGAATATTATTATCCTACCTACACTCAGCAATTAACGGCCACCGGCTTGGTTACGGGTACGCGAAATGCAACCCGAACAGTTTTTGACGGTTATCAGTACACCCATGCCATGGCAGTGGGCATCAGCCCAATGGGCCAAAAGCAATTCGATGCCTGTATTCCCATTTTTGCCTCGTATAAGCCTTTTATTCCGATTACTTTTCTTAAGGTAAGCAGGGAGGGGAGTAAAGTTAAAATGGTACAAACCAGTGGTAAAAGGGTGTATACAGCGGTAATAAGAAATATGGAAACCAAATATTACGATTGGACCGTAACCCATAATATACCTGAAAATGAAAGGGAGAGCTGGACCATGTCGAACGCTGTTTGGTGGTACGACAACAAGTATTTCATACTTGAAAGACAACGAACTAGGGAAAAAGGCAGCATTTTGGGCAAAGGACAAACCCGTTGCTATGGCAGTGTAATTGGCGTGGATTAATCGCGAATGAGGTTGATGGAACCCGTTACAACTTCGTCTTTACTATTTATTTTACGCTTTATTACAATTTGGTAGAAGTAGGTTCCTGCAGGCAATTCCGGCCCCGTATTGTCCACCCTGCCGTTCCAGCAACCCAGCACATCTGTTGAATAATAAATTCTTTCGCCCCAGCGGTTAAAGATTTTTAACACCGCTTCATCACACCCGGGACTTAAACCCACCACCTTATAGCAATCGTTGTACCCATCGGTGTTGGGCGTAAATACATTGGCCAGTTTTACCTCACCTGAACTGTCTGAGTTTACTTGCAGAATCTTTTTTACCGTATCCCGGCAACCACTTACAGGGTTTACCAAAAACACTTTCAAATTGTATTTGCCTGAGGCATAACTGTGCGTCAGTTTCGTACCGGTAAAGGTGTCTCCATCTCCCAAATCCCATTTTGGATTGCTAAAGCCACTGCCGGTTAATTCGAGATTTACCTTGCCGGTGCAGGGAATGATTTCAAATGCAATTTCACCGACCGGCCCTTCCAACACCTCCACTTCCAAGGTCATGCTGTCGGTTTTGTTGCAGCTTGCGGTATCCAGTACCCTGAACTTAACGGTATATTTTCCGGGTTTGGTGTAAATATGTACCGGATCTTTTACAACTGAGGTGTTTCCGTCTCCGAAATCCCAGAAATAACTGCTTCGCAACCCCGGAGATTTATTAATAAAGTTGATGGGTTGTGGCATACATACGCGCCTGGGAACGGCATCAAATTTGGCTTCAATGGCATAAGTGATATTGAAATCAAATTTGAAACTAGCATTGCTACAGCGATAACTGAGGTTTGTGGGAAATACAGAACCTGCCGTAGTGGGAAAATCGTTCAAACCCGGGGGGGAAGACGGACAACTGGCGCATACACTTTGATAAATCACACCCCGTTTATCAAAACGGCTGGTGCCGCCATCAACATGGTCTTCACTTTCATCTCCACCGAAATAAGTTGAATAAATCAAACTTCCCGCATCCTGGCTCAGCACAATCAAATAAAAATCGTTGTTGTCGGTAATTTTTTGGTAGGCATTGGGTGTAATCTCCAATCCGGCGGTGGTGCCTGCATTGCCCACGCCAATTTCACAACCCCAGCCACTGAAATAAATGTTGTAACATCTATCCACCATAAAGGCACAAGGGCTGAGTTCTGGCGTAGCAGTTCTGTTTCCGAAAGTGGTAATCAATTTAAGGGTATCCAGTGAATTGGAAATTTTGCCTATAAACTGTGTGGTTCCATTTTTACCATATGTGCCGGGACTGCGTGTAACAGTGCCTTTGGTTTGCCCGGACATGTAAATATTCTGCGCCGGGTCGAAGTCCAGAAAATAAATTTGGTCGTAGTTAGAAGTTCCCCAATACCCACTGCGAAAAATTGAGCCAGTATCTGCGTTCAGTCTGGCGATGAATCCGTCCGCTGTTCCTCCGGCATATGCTTTTCCGAATACTTTGCCGTTAACGGGAAAATTAGGGCTTGAAGTCCCGCCGCCTACAAACAAATGCATGCTGTCATCGAGTTTAATTGAGTAGGCGGCATCGTCAGCGTTGCCTCCCAAAAAAGTAGACCAGCGCAGAGAGGACAAATTGCCGTTCAAGCTAAAAATAGCCGCATCCTGTGTTGATTGTTTAATTTGTTGCGCAGCTTTGAATAGTGGGAAATTCCCTGACTTGGTGCAGGATGCCACATAAATGTTGCCCTGTTTATCGGCCAGAATATCGCCCCTGAAATCATCGGCGTAATTAAAATGCAATGTTCCTGTATTGATGCCGTCGTCGCCACTGCCGCCCACATAAGTTCCACCCAGCATTTTTTTGCCGTCAGCCGACAGTTTTACCACATACAAATCGTGATTGCCATTGTAGGCGCTGTCGAATGCTGTTTGCTTTAACACAGGAAAATCGTTGCTGCTCGTGGTTCCAAGAACAAGCAGGTTATTCTTCTCGTCAATGCTTAAACTATGGGGATATTCATTGCTTCTTCCACCCAGGTAAGTGGCATAGGCCAATGCTGAACCGTTGGGCAGGTATTTCGATATAGCTACATCGCAAGGCAGGTAAACCGGCGCAACCTGAGGGCCGCTGCCACCGTAAACCGTTTGAAAAGCTCCGGTTGTAACCGGGTAAATACCCTGACTGTTGTCAACTATTCCGCCGGCGTACAAATGCCCCGTTGAATCGTAGGTGGCGGTGAACCCAAAATTATCGCCGCGGGAACCTGAATAGGTACTAAAAACCAATATGGGGTCGATAACAAGAGGAAGGTTTTTATTCCAATTTTTTACATCAAACCCCAGCGTGTCGCCTTTCAGATCAAAATTACAAGGAATAGTTTTTTCACCCTGATAAGCCATGGGTTTTCGGAAAATAACCGATCCGCAGGTGGTTTGAATGTGCAGTTCCTGGTTCGCAAACTCATACTCGGTTTGCCCTGAGATGAGTGCCTGAATGTTTGCGGGATTACCTCCGGGGTTTACAATCCAATCGAACTCTACCTGCTCGCCCCGGGTGTAAATTACAAAGTCAATACCGGCATAAACATTTTTCACCTTAATGCGGTTTACAGGGTACACACCGGTGCGCCAGCGCGAAATATCATCGCCTAAATAATAGTTTTCGTAATAATCTGCCTCCCCCGAAGTTTCAATTGCGGATGAGTTTAGATTACAATTTAAAAAACGCACATCTACAACATGTTGTTTTACCGAAAATGTGGTGTCTTTGTGCCTAAAATGAAAAGCCTGATGAATTTTATGCGCATCTTCCGGCGCTACAAGCCGAATTCGAAAACCGTCTTTTCTGAGAAAAAAAGCTCCCCCTTTAAAAACAGTTTTGGCAAGCACGGGCTCGATCCATTGTCCTTCATTTGGCGAAAAATAAAGACTTTGTGCATTTAAGCCAAGTATTCCCCAAACTAGGAAAAGGAATGAAATATATAGTTTTCGGGCAAACAACTTTATGCGAAGTTATTATATAGACAGTCAGAATACGCGAATAATTGTCCGCTGCAGGTAAAAAGAAAACCGCCCCGTAAGGGGCGGCTTACCAACCTAAACACTATGTACACACACAAATTAAACCTATTGTGGTTTTATTTTAATTTTTGCAGAAAGGGCAAGAGACAGCGTTTCAGCTATTTTTTCCGGTGTGGTATTGTCGTCAAAACTTCCTGTAAATGTCCTTGTTGCTTCTTTTTCTTCAAAAAGTAATCTTTTTCCGCTGCGATGAAAAACAGCATCAGCAATTTCCGTTAACGATGCTTTGCTAAATACGAGCTCACCATCTGTCCAAATAAATTCTCCGCCCTGTTTATCCAGCAGCGCCCCATTTTCGGTTTTCACTGCCATTCCTTTGGTTAAAATTTTCTCTGCTCCGCTGCTGTTTACTTTTACTTTTCCCCGTGAAACCTGAACTGTGGCTTCTTCTCCGTTATAACTGCACACATCGAAAGCAGTACCCAGCACACTCACTTCAACTTTTGGTCCTACAATGTGGAATGGCAACTTTTCATTTCTCTTTACATCAAAAAATGCCTGTCCTACCAATTTTACCTCTCTGTTTTTCTGACCAAAATCTTCAGAAACGGTCATTGTACTTCCCGAGTTCAGTTGCACAAGCGATCCATCAGGTAAGGTAATTTTTTTCAACTCACCAACAGCAGTTTTTGTAACAATCAGCTCAATATTTTTATTTGTTTTTACTGCGGCAAAGTACCAGGCAGTTGCGGTTATTATGCCAATAAGGGTAATGCTTGCCGCAACGCGCAAGTACTGAGACCGGAAAACAGAAAATAGTCTTTTGGTGGGTTGCACATTGTCTTTAAACCGATTCCAGGCCTGGTCATTGTTGGTTTTGGTGTCATAAATGTAATTTCCGGCCGCATTCCAAATATCGGAATCAAAATCCGGCATCTGTTTCACATCATTTTGGCTCTTCTCATTCTTCATGGGTAACTCACATTATGGCATTACGGCTCTGGCGGCGGTATTTACAAGGGCGTCTACCCGTTGTTTAATCACCGCTACGGTAACACTGAACTGAGGATTTTTCTTCAGCCACTCTTCAAGCGCCCTTACCTCTTCGCCGGTCATCAGCCCGGCGGCATATTTCGTAATCAGGTTCGACTCCAGTTGCTCTTTCATACAGGTTCGCAGGGGTTTATACAACAAAGCCCTGCAATACCCCCAAAAAATATTTATTTTTTTGTCAGCTGAAGTAATTATCCCCTAAAAGTCCTTTTTTCGCGGGGAAATAAGGGTTGTTACCATAAATGCGTTCAATCATTTCCACCACCTTCATTCCCTCGAGTGCATTGGTGGTTGGGGCAATTTTCTGGTGTATGCTGTTAATTACATTGTCAATAACATAATTGTGGTTGGCTGCACTGCCTTTGTAAGGCCCGTAATCATTAGCCGGATTTGACGGGGGCAGAAGGGGCATGGTATAATCTTTAATATGGCAATATTCCACCTCATTCATATACTGCCCTCCAATTTTAACCGTACCGTTCGATCCTATTATAGTTAATGAGCTCTCGAAATTTTTATCCCAAACACTGGTGGAATAGTTGAAACTTCCCAATCCACCGTTCAGAAAAGAAAAGTGCACAATGCCTGAGTCCTCAAATTCAGTATTTGACTGGTGGGTGAAATCCTCAAAACGGCCTTTTATATCGGTAATATCGCCAAAAAGCCAATACATTATGTCTATGAAGTGCGAAAACTGGGTGAAAAGGGTGCCTCCGTCGAGTTCTTGCAAACCTTTCCAGTTACCGGCTTTATAATAGCGTTCATCGCGGTTCCAGTAGCAGTTTACCTGCACCATTTGTATTTTCCCCAGGGTTCCCTCATCGAGCAGGTTTTTAATCCAAACCGAAGGGGGCGAATACCGGTTTTGCATCACACAAAAAACCAGTTTATGGTTCGCCATCGCCTGAAAGATGATTTGCTCACATTCAGCTTTGGTTAAAGCCATAGGTTTTTCAATTACAATGTGCTTACCGGCTTTTATGGCCTGAATGGCTTGCTTTCCGTGTAAGCCGTTTGGGGTTGCAATGTTCAGCACATCAAACTCGGGGCCGTTGCTGAGTAAATCATCAAGTGAATTGTAAAGGGGCACTCCAAAGGCATCCAAACCTAAGGTGTCGGCGGGTCTGATATCTGCAAAACCAGTCAATTCCGCATTCTCATTTCTCACAATCATTTCAGCATGGCGTTTGCCAATATATCCCGCCCCCAAAACAGCAAATTTCACTTTCATTTTATTCTTGTAATTTTTCCGTACTCCAGCTTGTAAACGGTGTCGCAAATATCAAAAACTTTCTCGCGGTGTGCTATCAGCAAGATTGTTTTACCCAGTTTTTTTAGTACATCAAGTTGTTTTATCAACTCAGTTTCCGTTTCAGCATCTAAGGCGCTGCTGGGTTCATCCATAATTAATACCGGACTGGCATGGTAAACGGCTCTGGCAATGGCCAGTCTTTGTTTTTGACCTTCACTTAGTTTTGAACCCAACTCGCCCACATTCAGGTACAATACATCGTCTCCATAACCATCCATCTTAAAGGCTGCCATTTCCAGGGCTTTCAGCACTTTAGCCTTGTCGGCCTGCACCGCTTTTCCATCGAAAACCACATTTTCCATCACCGTTCCGTGAAACAGGTAAGGATCCTGTCCTACATAGGAAACGAGCCCCGACATATTGTCCCGGTCATTAACAGTTTGTCCATCAATGTAAATTCCGCCCTTTTCGGGGTTCACCATACCCAGAATGGTTTTAATGAGGGTTGTTTTGCCCGACCCCGATGCACCCTGAATCCCTGTGCAACTGCCTTTTTGAATCGTCAGATCAAGGCCGTTAAAAAGTTTTCGTTTACCGGGGTAGGAATAATGAATATCCCTTAATTCGATGCTATTGTTAAATGAAAAAATCCAGTTTTCACCGCTTTCGTTTTCCTGTTTAATATCCGACAATTTGTCAATGGTATAGGAATTCATTTTTATGTGCATCATGCTTTGCAAAATGCGGTTGGCTGCGGGTATAAGGCGAAAAATAGCAATGGCGAACAGTGCGGCAAGAACCCGCACCTCGCCAATGTTGTCGGAAGAATAAAAATAGGCGTAAACAACAAGAATAATGATGCCAATCAGAGACACTACTTCGTTCACCCTTGAAGGAATGGTTTGTAAACTTACCCCTTTAATGCCGCTATGCACAAATGCCTTGTAAGGAACCATCATTTTTTCGCGAAACCATTCAATTGACCCTCTTGATAAAATATCGGTAAACCCGCTTATTCCATAATTCACTTCTCTGATAACCTGTTCGCGCTGAAAAGCCATTTTTTCACCCAGTTCAGTCATTCTTCTGCGGGTTGTTCTGTTAACTATGTAAAATCCCGTTCCAAGCAAGCCAACAATAAGAAAGAACAACGGGGGTTTGTAAATGGTGAAAAATAGAGTGAGCATCACCACAACTACAAATTCGCTGATCAGGTTAATGAATGGCAGATACACGCCAGATACGAAGTAATATGGCGTAAAAATAACCATGTCGTTGAAGCCCAGTCCTTCGCCGGCTATTTTTACATACGATCTTTTTCTGAATGCATGGTTGTAGCTGTTTTCCGAAAGACAGGTACTGATATCAGCAGCCGTTCGCCTCACATAGCTTTGAAGCAGTATAGCCATTAAACTTTTGAGAACAAAAAATAACAAAATCAGAACGATGAGGGCTTTCAGAAAGCTGGCCTCGGTGTTGAATTCAAAATAGTTGTAAATAGTCCTGAGTTTGCTGCTCTTCTCTAAAAAACTATGGTCAATGGCAAGCATGAGCACAGGCACCATGCTTCCAAGGCCAATAATATCGGCCACGGCAATAACAGTCGAGAACAAGACAATCTTTTTTGTCCTTCTTTTTTGTCGGCCGTTCAGGATTTGTAAAAACCCACGAAAAACTTTTTGAACAATCTTGCGGGTACTCAAGACTTTACAAAGTTAAGGCCTGAATCGCATTTTGTAAATTGCCTTTGTTTTCAAACCTTTGCAGCAATGCAAAACGAAACCGTTCTTGTTATAGGTGCCTGCGGACAGCTTGGAACCGAACTTGTAGAAGCCCTGCGGAACATTTATGGTGAAAACCATGTGGTGGCCAGCGATGTAAAGAAAAGCGACAGCCCTGTATTCCAGACCGGACCCTTTGAGTTGCTGGATATTCTGGATAAAAAAAGACTTGAAGAAATTTTAATTCAGTACAAACCTGCGCAGGTATATCACTTGGCGGCACTGCTAAGCGCAACTGCTGAAAAAATGCCCGAATTTGCCTGGAAACTGAATATGGATGGTTTATTTCATTTGCTCGATGCTGCCAGGGACATGGGAATAGTGAAAAAAGTGTATTGGCCCAGCAGCATTGCGGCATTCGGACCCAATACGCCCCGGTTCAACACCCCGCAATTTGGAGCCATGGATCCCACAACGGTTTATGGTATCAGCAAGCTCGCCGGAGAATTGTACGCACAATATTATTTCAATCGCTGGGGGGTTGATACCCGCAGTTTGCGTTACCCCGGGCTCATTGGTTACAAATCAGCACCCGGAGGTGGAACAACGGATTATGCAGTTGCGATTTACCACGATGCACTAACCACCGGCAAACACCATTGTTTTCTTAAACCAGGTACCGTTCTGCCTATGCTATACATGCCCGATGCCTTGAAAGCTACACTGGATATTATGCATGCGCCTGCCGAAAAGGTAAAAATACGCAGCAGTTACAACCTGGCCGGTATGAGTTTTGGACCGGAAGAAATAACCGCTGCCATTCAAAAACACTTACCCGGTTTCAGCAGCACTTATGAACCCGACTACCGTCAGGCCATTGCTGACTCATGGCCCGCTGTGATTGATGACAGCCGCGCCCGCGAAGACTGGGGATG
>Ga0068872_10003354_pt1 | contig 12238 bp, 13 predicted proteins | sample NOAtaG_7_FD_66441 | JGI IMG/M metagenome (GOLD analysis project Ga0068872, IMG submission 66441) | Freshwater lake microbial communities from Lake Erie, under a cyanobacterial bloom - NOAA_Erie_Diel1S_2200h metaG | ecosystem: Environmental > Aquatic > Freshwater > Lake | place: USA: Ohio, Lake...
TCACCAGCCGCACCTTTCCCTCGTAGAGGGCGTCGATCAGGGTCACCAGTCGCCGGGCCTCGCTGTGCCGGCCCTCGTCCAGCAGAGGCAGGTCCTCAAGGAACAGGGTGTGGAAGCGCTCGGCCAGGGCGAGGTAGTCGTGCGGGCCCAGCGGGCGGGCGCAGAGGGCCTCGAAGCTGGCGCGGGCCATGCCCCCGACGGTGCGGTCGATCACCACCTGGCGGCCGTCGACCCTGAGCACGGCCGGCTCCTCGGGCTCGTCGCCGCGCAGATCCTGCCACAGGTGGTCGAAGGCCTGACGACGGCCCATGTCGTCCGCCGGCGCGTACCAGACGCGCGAGCTGCCCAGCCGCCCGACGCGCCAGTCCTGCGGCCCGGCCACCTCGACCACCTCGCAGCGGTCGCGGATCAGGTCGATGAAGGGCAGGAACAGCTGGCGGTTTATGCCGTCGCGGTAGAGGTCGCCGGGCTCGCGGTTGGAGGTCACCGCCAGCACCACGCCCTGGTCGAACAGGGCCTCGAACAGGCGGCCCAGGATCATGGCGTCGGCGATGTCGGTGACCTGCAGCTCGTCGAAGCACAGCAGCCGGGCCTCGCGGGCGATCAGGTCGGCGACCGGCCCGATCGGATCATCGCCGCGATGCTGGCCGAACACCCGCCGGCGGGCGGCGGCGTCACCCTCGCGCCACTGGCGGATCAGGTCGTGGATGCGAGCCATGAAGGCGTGGAAGTGGGCCCGCCTGCGCCGCGGCTCGGGCGCGCCGGCGTAGAACAGGTCCATCAGCATGGACTTGCCGCGGCCGGGCGGGCCCCAGAGGTAGAGGCCGCGCACCTTAGGGCGGCCGCCGAACAGATCGCGCCGGCGCAGCCGGGTCTCCAGCGCCTCGAGATGGTCGAGGGCGGCGGTCTGGGCCGGATCGTGCTTCAGGCGACCGGAGTCGAGTCGCTCGGCATAGGCCTTTCGGAGGGCGGAGGGCATGGTCCGGGCTTGAAGGGCGCTGGGCGCGGTGAAAAATCGTTGCTTCGCAGACGCGAAAGCCTACATCAGAAGCCCTCTACAGAACCTTGCGCGGTCGCCTGGCGGCGGCCAGCCTCTCGCCGAAGGACCTCGCCATGGGCTATCGCGTCGCCGTCGTCGGCGCCACCGGAAACGTCGGCCGCGAAATGCTGGCTATTCTCGACGAGGTCAAGTTCCCGGTGGCCGAGATGCATGCCGTCGCCTCGCGCCGCTCGAAAGGCGTCGAGGTGGCGTTCGGCGATGGTACCGTGCGCTGCGAGGACCTGGATCAGTTCGACTTCTCGAAGGTCGACGTGGTGCTGATGTCCGCCGGCGGGACGGTCTCGAGGGCGTGGTCGGAGAAGATCGGCACCGCCGGCCCGATCGTCATCGATAACTCCTCGGCCTTCCGCATGGACCCGGACGTGCCGCTGGTCGTGCCGGAGGTGAACCCGGAAGCGATCCGGGATGCCCGCAAGAAGAACATCATCGCCAACCCTAACTGCTCGACCATCCAGCTGGTCACGGCGCTGAAGCCGCTGCACGACGCGGCCGGCATCCGCCGGGCCGTGGTGTCGACCTACCAGTCCGTGTCCGGGGCCGGGAAGGACGGCATGGACGAGCTGTGGAACCAGACCAAGGCGGTCTATGGCCTGGGCGACACCACGCCGAAGAAGTTCCCCAAGCAGATCGCCTTCAACGTCATCCCCTTCATCGGGGCGTTCCGCGACGACGGCTATACCGACGAGGAAGCCAAGATGTGGAACGAGACCCACAAGATGCTGGACCCCTCGATCCGCCTGACCGTGACCTGCGTGCGGGTGCCAGTGTTCGTCGGCCACTCCGAGGCGGTGACGCTGGAGTTCGATCGCCCGATCTCGCCGGAAGAGGCGCGCGCCGTGCTGCGCGAGGCCCCGGGCGTGCTGGTCGTCGACAAGCAGGAGGCCGACGGCTACGCCACTCCCGTCGAGGCGGCCGGCGAGTTCGCCGTCTATGTCAGCCGCATCCGCAAGGATCACACCGTCGAGCACGGGCTGTCGCTGTGGGTCGTGTCCGACAACCTGCGCAAGGGCGCCGCGCTGAACGCGGTGCAGATCGCCCAGCTGCTGGACGAGCAGGGCGTGATCCAGCCGACCAGCGGCTATCGCACCCTGACGGTCTGATCCGCATGGCCCGCCGGTCGCGGGCCTGCCCCGGGAGAGCCGCGTGAGCGCCGACGTCCGCCCCGCCTATGCGTCGGCCCTCGGCTGCTATGTGATCTGGGGGCTGATGCCCCTGCTGTTCATGGGCCAGGCCGAGGCGGGCTTCAGCGCGCTGGAGATTCTCGCCCACCGGGCCCTGTGGGCCGCGCCCTTCGCCGCGGCCCTGGTCTGGCTGGCGCGGCAGGGCGGGCAGGTCCGGGCGGCGCTGTCGCAGCCGAAACTGCTCGGCTGGCTGAGCCTGTCGACCGGCCTGATCGGCATCAACTGGGGCGTCTACGTCTGGGCCACGACCCATGAGGCGACGCTGGAGGCCAGCCTCGGCTACTACCTCAATCCCCTGCTCAACATGGTGGTCGGGCTGTGGCTGTTCCGGGAGCGGTTCGACCGCTGGGGCTGGGTGGCCATCGCGCTGGCCGCGGCCGGTGTGGCCCTGCAGGCCCTGGCGCTGGGCCGGCCGCCGTGGATCTCACTGGTGCTGGCGCTCAGCTTCGGAGCCTACGGGGTGATCCGGAAGCGAGTGCCGATCGAGGCCCAGAGCGGCCTGCTGATCGAGTGCCTGATCCTGATCCCGTTCGGGGTGGCCTATGTGGCGTGGCTGCAGGCGTCGGGGGCCGGCCATGCGCTCGAGACCCCGGGCAACGCCGGCTGGGCCCTGCTGAACGGTCCGGCCACGGTCATTCCACTGGCCCTGTTCGCCTTCGCGGCGCGTCGTCTTCCACTGTCGACCCTCGGCTTCATCCAGTTCCTCGCTCCGACCCTGCAGTTCGGCATCGGGGTGCTGGCCGGCGAGGCTTTCACGCCGCTGCGGGGGCTCAGCTTCGCCTTCATCTGGGGCGGGGCCCTGGTGTTCGCCGTCGGGGCCTGGCGGCGGAGCCGGTGAATGGTGCCGACTGACGAGGTCGTGCCCCCATGACCCCGTCACCCCCGGGCCAGGACGAAACGACATTCAGCGCATCCAGAGCATGGAAGCTGCCATGTGGACGAAGGCGAGGTCGTGGCTCGCAAGCCTGTCGAAGCATGTTGCGAAGCGGCGCAAGTGCCTGAGCTTGTTCAACCAGCATTCGATGCGGTTGCGGAGCCGGTAGACGAGCGGATCGTGGGGGATCGGGGCCCGCACAACAGTCAAATCCAGCATCAGGTACTGGTTGTCCCGGTCCCTGATCAGATCGTCGAACACCTTCTCCCAGACCCCCGCCGCTGCCCAGCGGCTGAAGCGCTTATGCGCCGTCTTCCAATTGCCATAGCGCTCTGGAGGGTTCTGCCAGTGGGCGCCGGATCGCAGCACCCGGAGCACCCCGTTCACAAACAGCCGGTTGTCGGCCCCCGTCCGACCGGGTCTGATGCCTTCCCTGGCAGCAGCGGCTCGATACGAGCCGACTGCGCCTCGTCCAGTTCATAACGCTTAACGCCCATCGCAGACCTCCGCCAAGGCGGAGACCTATGAATCACGCATCCGGCGATCCGTGAATCCCTGAATGTCGATTGGACCTGGCCTGCGCGAAATGTTCGCGTGGAGGTGAGGCGAGACTAGGACCACAGGTTTCCTGAGCCTGGTTTCCCAGTCCACTTTAATGATTTATTGGTCATCTGAAGTCTGGTCCCTGACGAGCTCTATATGATTGGTCAGAGCGGCGCGTGCGCGCTTTGCGGACCGATTGTGTTGGACAACACGCCGATCCTTTCCACTTTCAACTCCACCCGATCTCCCGGTTGGAGGAACGACCAGAATTCTATGCCGGTTCCATCACCGACCGCGCCACAAGCTAGTATCTCGCCCGGCTGCAGCGCCTCACCCCGACTTGCGTAGGATACAAGCCTACTGAACGAATGCGCGGCTTCTCCAGCCTTCGCGCGTCCTCGTTCAACCCCATTCACGGATACGACCATCTCAGCCGTTGCAGGGTCGCCCATTTCATCAGCGGTGACGATCCAGGGCCCAAAGGCGTTCGAGCCATCAAAGTCCTTACCCTTGGCTGGCCCGGCGGATGGCCCAAACCCTACTTCAGTCATCAACGCGTCGCGCGCGGAGAAGTCGTTGAAAATTGTGTAGCCAAAAATGTGTTCGGCGGCTCGCTCAACGGGAACGTCGATCCCTGGTGCGCCAATAATGATGGCGATCTCGAGTTCATAGTCGAGCATGCGCGAATAGGATGGCCAAGGGATCGTGTCGTTCGGCCCCGAAATGGCAAGATGGTTACCCTTGTAATAGACTGGAACTCGGAAAAACTTCTTTGGTGCCTTTATCAAGCCAAGCGCACTCACCAAAACGAACAAGAACGGATTCATCTTGTGCCTGAGTACGCTGCGGAAAGCCTGAACCAGGTGGCGCTCATAAACACTGAAGCAGCGTAAACGCGGCGGCCGAAGCAACGGCGCGCGCAGGCGCACATCAGTTAGCGCAATCCAGTCCACCCCAGCGGGCAGCGCCCCTGTCGCCCAAGCTTCTAGCTTACTGAGCGCGACGGGTCCCGCCTCGATAAGCTCAAGCATAGACCTATATGCCCCTACAGAACCCTGATGGGCCTTTGCCAGACGCCCAGCGTCAAGAACCGCCGCGCCATCCGGCGAAACGACGCCAAGGCGCGGCGCCAAGCCAGCTTGCTCAAAAGTCACCAACCTCATGGTTCCGCCCCATTGACACGTGCACAGAACTGTCAGCATAATCGACCATAATGTCAATATCACCGCATCCGAAGAGCGCCGCGGGGACCAAACCCATAGAGGTCGCCATTGTGGGCGCCGGTCCGGTGGGGCTGACGCTTGCGGGGTTGCTGCGAAAACAAGGGGTGGGCGTCACTGTCTATGAGCGCCGCGCCGGACTCCATCGCCAACCCCAGGCGCATGTCGTCAACACACGCAGCATGGAGGTATTCCGAAGGCTGGGAATTGATCGGCAAGTGGTTGCTGCCGCCGCGCCAATGGCGAAATTGCGCGCCATCACCTGGCGAGAGAGTGTCGCGGGCCGTGAGTTCGGCATCCTCAGTCTCATGGGCGGCGAAGCCGATGAGAGGATGCATCGACTGTCCCAGAGTCCAGCCACTTTCGTGAACATCGCACAAAATGTGCTTGAGCCGCTGCTTTACCGTCGATTGGTGGAACTTGGCGGCGACGTGAAGTTTGGTCACACTATCGTGGGTGTTGATCAGAGCCAAGCTGGCGTCTGTCTTGAAATCAATGCAGACGCCGGCGGTGAGTTCGCATCTACTGCTGATTATATCTTAGCATGCGATGGCGCCGGCAGCTCGGTGCGGCGAGCGCTCAGCATAGAGATGGTCGGCCCCACATCGCTGCAAAAACTGATCACCGTCTACTTTCGAGCGAATCTTGATCGATACTTTCGCGGCAGCCCTGGCCCGGTTCATTGGATTGTCGGTCCGGATATTCGTGGCGTGTTGATCGGCTTTGATATGTCACGTGTGTGGGCGCTAATGACACCATATTCAGAACCGGACCGGCCCGAAGACTTCACTTCCGACGTTGTGGAGCAAATGGTGCGGAAGGCGATCGGCGATCCAGACGCCGAGTTTGAGATCTCTTCCGTTTGCAATTGGAATATGAGCGCCCAAGTGGCGCAATCATACCAAAGTGGAAGAGCATTCCTGGCCGGGGATGCAGCGCACAGGTTTCCGCCCTCCGGAGGCCTTGGGTTAAACACTGGCATACAAGACGCCTACAATCTTGCTTGGAAGCTTTGCGCAGTCATTAAAGGTCACGCACCGTCCACTCTGCTGGAAACATATGAGCAAGAGCGCCGGCCCATCGCTCTAATCAATTGCGAGCAAAGCCTCTGCAATTCCATGCGTATGGGCGAGGTGGATGCTGCGTTGGGCGCGTCGAGCATGTCGCCCGTCCGCCCGATCGATGCATTACACGAAGTGACGCCCTCGCCCGACCTTGGCCTTGACGGCGATCATGCCGAGGCAGTGGCCAAGCGCGCGGCTGTTGCGTCAGCTATAGACGCCCAAATTGAACACTTCGATTCTTTCGGCCTCGATCTCGGCGCCAGCTACGAATCCGGCGCTCTGTCACCCGACGGCACCGATGCCCCGCCAATTTCCGTGCGGCGATACGACCCCAGCGCGCGCCCTGGCGCGCGCCTGCCGCATGTTTGGCTGGCGTGCAGGGGCAAGCGCGTGTCGACGCAGGACCTCGTGCCCGACGAGGGCTACCTCTTGATTACCAGAGATAAGCTCAAGAACTGGCGGTCCGCAGTGGCTGTCGCATCCGCGGAGATTGGTCAGCCAATCCGCCACGTTTGCATTGGTCCCGGTGCCGATTTCGAGGACCCGCAAGGCGCGTGGGAACGCGTCTGCGGCTTTGACAAGGAAGGTGCCCTGCTTGTTCGCCCCGATGGACATGTTGGCTGGCGCGCCTTGGTGAAGCCAAAAGACCCGACCGTCGCACTCGTCACCGCGCTGAAGAGTATCTTGCGAATTCGGCAAGGCGTGAGCGCAGATCGGCAGCTTGTTTCAGCCCGGGAGACCCAATGACAAAGCATGAAACACAGACATTTCAGAACAGGCGCGAGGGTCAGGTCTCGCCAGCGAAGCTGGCGCATATCGTATTACGCACGCCGCGTTACGATGAAATGATCACTTGGTACATTAAAGTTCTGGACGCAAGCCTCGCCTTCGGCACGCCCCTTATTTCCTTTATCACCTATGACGACGAGCACCATAGGGTAGCGTTCGTCAATATGCCGCAAATAGGCGACTGTGATCCCATGGCGGCGGGGCTGGACCATGTTGCCTTCACCTATGGCTCGCTCCGTGAACTCATCGCCACCTATGAGCGCCTCAAGAAGGATGATCTTCTCCCTGGTTGGTGCATCAATCACGGGCCGACCACATCGCTTTACTATAAGGATCCAGATGGCAATCAGGTCGAACTCCAGATTGACAATTTTGCTACCGAAGATGATCTCAACGCGTGGTTCCAATCGGGGATGTTTCAGGTCAATCCGATCGGTGTCGAGTTTGATCCCGACATCCTCGCTGCAAAATTCCATGCGGGTACACCGTTGAGCGAGTTGGTGAAACAAGGCGCTACCAGCTAACCCGATCTATCCAGAGAAAATCACTTGGCGCACTCCAGAAGCGGATGCCCAGACGAAGGCCCTTTGGACGTAGACGGTTCTGGTCACCAAATCGAGGGCGGCGACATCACTATCGACACATGGATCATGGAACATGTCCGAGTACGGTGTTTGCTGATCCTTTGGCCGATATCTAAAGTCAATACACTCACCATTGTGAATACATCGCGTTGATTGAAATCCGCACAGGTAATGATAATTGCGAGCGTTCCTGTTGTCATTGCTGAAAAAAGGCGTTGCTGTCACCGATGAAGATGGCCGCGCGGAATAAATCAATCGAACCCTTGCGGCCGAGCATCGCGATGCAGCATGACGTCCTTGACCGCGGTTACTTTCATTGGTCCGTCTTCGACAGATTGGAGTGGAACTTCGGATATGCCTCGAATTATGGCGTGATCGCTGTTGATCGCACAGCCAAGGTCCGAACCCCAATACCAAGTGCCCACACAATGCGTTGCCCTTCTTGGTAATATTGCCAATTCAAACGCACCCAGTATCTAATAGACTGACAATAAGGAGAATTATATGACCACCGAAATCAATCTGAATAATGTCACCACAACAATCGCTGAAGTCGCCGCTAATTTGGCCCCGATCGGCAAGAAGGTCAAAATGGATGTCGGGTTCGCGGCGCCGATCATTTATGACGGCACAGTCACGCCCGCCAAAGTTGACAACGTGGACCGCGAAACTGACACCACCATCAGAATGGACCACGCAACATTCCTGGCGCTCTCGCAAGGTCAGACCACGGGACCGGCGGCGATGATGGCCGGCAAACTCAAGATCACAGGCGATATGGGTGCTGCCATGGCGTTCCAAGGCATCATGGATCGGGTGCAAAAGGCCTACAAAGGTGGCTAAGCGCGCCGAGAACGCGCGCGCCGCATAGAAGAGGAGCATCGAATGGCCGTCACCTTGCACCACAATGCGATGTCGACCTGTTCGCAAAAAGTGCGGCTGGCGCTTGAGGAAAAGGGCGTTGTCTGGACCAGCGCGGAACTAAATCTCATCGCCCGGGAGCACAAGGCTCCCGAATATTTAAAAGTTAACGCAAATGGCGTTGTGCCGACCCTGCAGGTCGATGATCAGATCATCACAGAATCAAGCATCATCAACGAGTACATCAATGATGCGTTTTCTGGCGCTGCCCTCATGCCCGTCAACGCACTCGAGCGCGCTCGAGCACGCAGCTGGATTAAGCAAGTCGATGATGGCGTTCACTCCGCCTGCGGGATCCTCACCTATGCGACGGTGATGAGAGCAGTGATGATGTCTCTGCCGCGAGATGCTGTGCTCGCCGATATCGCCAAGACGCCTGATCCTCATGCGCGCGCCGTCAGAGAATCGCTGTTTGAACACGGCGTGGATGCTGCTGAATTTGGAGGCGCACTCGATACGTTGCTTGACTACATGGCTGCCATGAATAATGCGCTTGCCTCGACCATATGTCTCGCTGGGGATGGATTCAGTCTAGCCGATTGTTGTGCCTTGCCTTATGTCCTGCGCTTCGAACATATGGGCCTGTCCCGAATTTGGAGCGACGGTCGCAGGCCGCACTTGCATCGCTGGCTAAGAGATGTGCAGGCGCGGCCTTCGTTCGAACTTGCGGTGGACAAATGGATGCCAGCGCAAGCGCTGGGCATGTTTGCCATGGCGGGCGAACAGATCGCTGCGAAATTGAACTGATCGGCGGCGAGCAATTCGCGACGTTGAGCCAAGGTTTGTGAACAGCCGGATTGGAGCCCAGGCAGACTGTACCCACTTGATCGGTTGTGGTGCGCCGTCCGACTGGCACATCGAAACATGCCGCCAGACTTTGCGCACGCCATAGACGCCGAAGTTCTCGGCGAACACGCGCCACCTCGGGCCGGAGTGCTTCGTCGCGCCGGGCCCGAGCCGGACGCCGGGCAGGATCGCGACGTCGGGCGGCATGCTCGTGATATGTCGATGGGCGATCGGCAAGCCCCTGCAGATCCGCTCGACCCTTTCGTTCAGTGTATGCGCCGAGCAACCGATCTTGCTGAACCGCCCCGGGTTTGTTGGAGGTCTCAACTCCTGAGAGGAAGAGGCCATGACAAGCAAGACGACGAACAAGTTTTCGCCCGAGGTTCGCGAGCGGGCGGTCCTGATGGCCGGGATCAACCTCGCAGGACGGACCCCTCCCGTCGGTCTTGGGCTGGTGCTGGTTTTGGGCTGCGGCCTGCTGCATGGACTGGGGTTCGCCTCGGGCCTCGGCGCCCTGCCCCCCGATGCCTCGACTCGACTTTCGACCCTCGCAGGGTTCAACCTTGGCGTTGAGGTCGGACAGCTGGTGTTTCCTGGCGGCGTCCTGCTCGCGGGGCATCTCGTGGGGCGGCGCGCGCCAGGTGCCCTTCGCGCTGCGGCGTCGCCCGTCGCCTCCGCGCTCGCCCTGGTCTTCGGCCTTGCCCTCACGGTGGAGCGCCTGGTCTCCGGCTGAATCCGGAGCGCGCGCCGAGGGTTTCAGACCTCGAAGCGGTAGCCCACCCCGTACACAGAGACGATGCACCGGGCCTGAGGATCGACCTTGGCGATCTTCCGGCGCAGGTTCTTGATGTGACTGTCGATCGAACGGTCGCTGACATCGCGGAGCTCTGCACCCAGCCGGTCCAGAAGGCTGTCCCGGGTGAACACCCAGCCCGGCCGGCGCATGAGGGCGGCGAGGATCTGGTACTCCGAACTTGAAAGGGAGAGCCAGCGGCCCCGCCAGGCGATCCGCCGGCCCGCCGCATCCACCACATAAGGGTCGGCGGCCGGGTCAGTTCCCACCCTGCCCCTGGACCGGCGCAGGAGGGCGGCGACCCGCGCCATAAGCTCCCGCGTTCCGAAGGGCTTGCAGACATAATCGTCAGCCCCCGCTTCCAGGCCAGCCACCTTGTCCGCCTCCTCTGCCCTTGCAGTAAGGATCAGCACCGGAGCGGTAGAGAACCCGCGAAGCTGCCGGCAGACGGCCGGTCCCTCCATTCCGGGAAGCATCCAGTCGAGGATGACCAGGTCCGGGGGTTCATCCTCCATAGCTCCCAGGGCTCGACCTCCATCCCGGTAGGACCGCACCTCATGCCCGGCGTCGCGCAAATAGTCGGCGATCACCGCGCTGATCTTCGGATCGTCCTCGACCACATAGATGCAGGCGGTGGATCCAGGCGCGCTCACGCCGCCGCCCCTTTCGGCAGGTTGACTTCGATCCTCAGGCCTCCGAGCTCTGACGCCAGCGCGCGGATAGCGCCCTCATGGGCGCGGGCGATCACCTCGCATATGGCGAGCCCCATGCCGCTCCCGCCAGCCTGGCGGTTGCGGTCCGGCTCAACCCTGTAAAGGGGTTCGAACAGGCGCTCGAGGGCATCCCGCGGGGGGGCGGGGGCCGTGTCGTCCACGGTAATGGTGAATCCCTGTCCCTCGGTCCGTCGAAGGGCGATGAGGATCCGGCCTCCGGACCACGTGTACTTAACGCTGTTGGTCAGCAGGTTCCCGATCATCTGCTCCAGCGCCCGGCGATCTCCCCGGCAGGGTGCGTTTTGAATCCCTCCGAGATCAATGGTGAGAGTCAGGCCCGCGCTTTGCACAAGGACATCGAAGCGTTCTGCAGCCTCATTAAGAAGGGCGGCGAGGTTGAACCAGTCGCTACGGTCCGGCGTCCCGGATAATCTGGCGACGGCGAAGACATGCAGGTCTTCCAGGAGCCCGGAAAGGCGGGCGGCTTCTTCGGCCAGGGATCTGATGGCGTCTGGCGTCAGTGGACGAACGCCATCCTGCAGGGCCTCGATCTCGGCGCGAAGGGCGGTGAGTGGGGTGCGCAGCTCATGCGAGATCTCCGCCAACCCGCGTCGCCGCGCTGCGTCCATGGCTTCGAGTTCCGCCGCCATCTTGTTGATGTTGCCCAAGGTCTCGGCCACTTCGACGGGTCCTTGCTCCCGGAGCCGGGTCCGGAATTCGCCCTTGGAAATGGAGTCGGTGACCCGCCGGATCTCCCTAAGGCTTCCTCCCGCGGCCCGTGCGATCCAGAACGCCGCCAGGCTCCCCACCCCGAGGATCAATGCGCCGGCCAGGATCACATGCCTCAGCTGGCGCTCCAGGAAGCCAGCATCGGCAGGCGTGGACAGTCGTGGCGGCAGGATGAGGCGGGCCTCGCCGACCTGCATCCCCCGCACCACAATGGGCGCCCTCGGCATTACGGCGTGATCGGCGATCGGAAGCGCACCCGAGGGACCCAGTAACGTCCGGCCCTGGTCATCGAGCACCACTAGGCGCGACGCGAACTCCATGGGTGGGGCGAGTCGTTCAGGCGCCCCAGGGATTGGGCGCGGCGGATCCGGACGGTTCTCTATGGGCAGGTCAAGACCGGGCAGGCCCCGGAGCAGGTCCGGGTGGTCGGCCAGTCTGATCGGACCTGGCAGGGCAGAGAGCCTGCGCTCGAGGTTGGCGACATAGGCCTTGAGGTCAGCGAGGTCCCGCGCAAGCAGATAGTCCTGGAAACCCTGTCTCAGGTTCAGGGCCAACGCCAGGGCCATGACCGTCGTAGTCCCTACGGCGGCGACCATGATCAGCAGAAACACCTGATGGGCGAGGCGGAGCCTCATTCCGCGTATTCCCTTGAAGGCGCGCTAATATCATCCTGGGCGCGAAATGAGGAAAGACCGTGGACATCAAAGATCGGTAAAGCCCTCCGGACTCGCCGCCTGAAGACTCGCCACGCGGACCGGCGGCGCGACCGCTGAGGAGGTCCCGCCGCCGGGGTTCAGCCCGGGGAGTATCAGGCCGCCGTCATCCACCATCCCAATTTGTTGTCCGCGTCATCGGGGACCGTGGCCGTCAGGAGGTTCTGCAGGCCCCCGACTGCCGGGGGTGGCCGCTGGGCTGACGCGGATCCGGCATCTTCAGGTCCGCCCTTGCGCATTTCGTTGAGGGCGCCGCCGATTTCCTCGG
>Ga0068872_10003356_pt1 | contig 12237 bp, 10 predicted proteins | sample NOAtaG_7_FD_66441 | JGI IMG/M metagenome (GOLD analysis project Ga0068872, IMG submission 66441) | Freshwater lake microbial communities from Lake Erie, under a cyanobacterial bloom - NOAA_Erie_Diel1S_2200h metaG | ecosystem: Environmental > Aquatic > Freshwater > Lake | place: USA: Ohio, Lake...
CGCTGCCGCGGCGGGCGACTACGAAGGCAAGTGGTTCGACCCGGCCTGGAAGAAGAACCCCGACGACGCCGAGGCCCGCGCCGACCGGCTGTGGGACGAAGCGCGCGCCCAGGCCATCGCGGCCCAGTGTGCGGCCCGCCCGGCCGACGTGCGTGAAGAGAGCAAGCCCAGCACCCAGAGCAGCCCGCTGCTGTACGACCTGACGACGCTGCAGCGCGAGGCCAACTCGCGCTTCGGCTTCTCGGCCAAGACCACGCTGTCGCTGGCCCAGGCGCTGTACGAGAAGCACAAGGCCCTGACCTACCCGCGGACCGACAGCCGCGCCCTGCCCGAGGACTACCTGCCGACCGTCAAGCAGACCGTCGCGATGCTCGGCGACGCCGACCTGCCGGGCCCGCTGCGCGAGCTGTCGGGCCATGCGCGAAAGGCGCTCAATGCGGGCTACATCAAGCCGACCAAGCGGGTGTTCGACAACACCAAGGTCAGCGACCACTTCGCGATCATCCCGACGCTGCAGGCCCCGGGCGCGTTGAGCGACGCCGAGGCCAAGCTCTACGACATGGTCGTCAAGCGCTTCCTGGCGGTGTTCTATCCGGCGGCGGAGTTCATGGTCACGACGCGCATCTCGCAGGTCGGCGAGCACCACTTCCAGACCAACGGCAAGGTGCTCGTCAACCCCGGCTGGCTGGCGGTCTACGGCAAGGAAGCGCAGGACGACGACGCCAACCTCGTCGCCGTCGCGCCGGGCGAGCGCCCGCAGGCCCGCGAGATCGCGGTCAACGCACTGAAGACCAAGCCCCCCGCGCGCTATACCGAGGCGACGCTGCTGTCGGCGATGGAAGGCGCGGGCAAGCTGATCGAGGACGACGACCTGCGTGAGGCGATGAACGAGAAGGGCCTGGGCACGCCAGCCACGCGGGCCTCGATCATCGAAGGCCTGATCGCCGAGAAGTACATGCTGCGCGACGGCCGCGAGCTGATCCCCACGGCCAAGGCCTTCCAGCTGATGACGCTGCTGCGCGGCCTGGACGTCGAGGACCTGACCCGGCCCGAACTGACCGGCCAGTGGGAGTACCAGCTCGCCGAGATGGAGCACGGCCGGCTCGCGCGCGAGACCTTCATGGCCGAGATCGCGAAGATGGCCGAGCGCATCGTGCGCAAGGCCAAGGAGTACGACCGCGACACCATCCCGGGCGACTACGCCACGCTGGCGGTGCCCTGCCCGCATTGCGGCGGCGTCGTGCGCGAGAACTACCGGCGCTTCTCTTGCAACGGCACGACGGGAGGGCAGAGTGCCGAAGAAGGCTGCGGCTTCTCGATCACGAAGATCCCCGCCGGCCGCGCCTTCGAGATCGCCGAGGCCGAGGCCTTCCTGCGCGATCGCCGCATCGGCCCGCTGGAGGGCTTTCGCTCCAAGGCCGGCTGGCCCTTCGTGGCCGAGCTGTCGCTGGTGTACGACGAGGAGATCACGAACTGGAAGCTCGAGTTCGACTTCGGCGACGACGCCGCGGCCCAGGGCGACGGCGAGCCGGTCGACTTCTCCGGCCAGGCCTCGCTTGGGGCCTGTCCCAAGTGCAAGGGCCGGGTCTACGGCCACGGCACGAACTACGTCTGCGAGCACAGCGTCGGTGCCCACGTGACCTGCGACTTCAAGACCGGACAGGTGATCCTGCAACAGATCGTCTCACCCGAGGAGGCCCACAAACTCCTGGCAACAGGCCGCACCTCGTTGCTGGAAAACTTCGTCTCCAACAAGACGAGGCGCAAGTTCAAGGCGTATCTGGCGTGGGATGCGAAAGAGGGCAAGGTCGGATTCGAATTCGAGCCACGCCCGGAGCGTGGCGCGGCCGCCGCCAAGAAGGCCGCGACGGCCAAGCCCGGCACCAAGGCAGCGGCCAAGAAGGCGGCTGCCAAGGCCGACGGCTGAACCTGGGCGCGCGACGGGACGATCGCGGCGGCGACCGCGTCCTCCAGTGGCGCGACCCGCTCTTCAAGGGGGCCCTGGCCGCGCCGGGCGCGGCTGCCTTCAGTTCGGCTGGTAGTAGACCGTCACGGCCGCTCTGCGAACCGCATCGACAAGTTCCTTCTTGCCCGAGGCGGGCTTGAGGATGCTTTCCAGGGAGAGCTTCTCCCACGCCTTGGTGCCGCCACCCGCGGTGGGCGGGACGTCCGGGTCGGCGAGCAAGTCCTCGAAGTGGTACAGCAGTCGCTTGCACTTCTGCGGATCGTTGGCCGCATGGGCATCGGCCTCGTCGGGCTTGACGGCATACATCAGGTGCCCCGTCACCTTGGTCGGCTTGGTGAACTTGGTCGGCTTTCCGGAGTTGGCGTCCGGAATCGAGCCTTGCACTTCCCAGGCGACCTTGACGGGCGTCCGGCTCACGTAACAGATCGACTCCACCCGGACGGTCTGCGGCGTCCATCCGTAGCGCTGCTCCAGATGGGCTTCGACGAGCTGGAAGAAACTGCACTTGTTCAAGGCATTCATCTCGGATGCCAGCACCGAGGCCTCGCCGTTCTGCAGCAACGTGCTGCGGGTCAGCCCGCGCCTGGCACTGACGGCCGCCGCTTCCTTGATGTCCTCGGCAAGGTGATCGGTCGCGAACTTGACCGCGATTCCGTCGTGATCCTTGGACTTCGGTGCGGTGGGAGCGCCGTGGGCGCTGAACAGCGACTCCTCTTCGATCAGGCCGTCGATCAGCAGGAGCACGTTGACGAAGGACTCGGCTTCGACGTTCGTCAAGGCCGCAGAGCCGGTGCCGCCGATTCGGTACTTGGCCGCCTTGAGCACGGTGGCAAGATCGGCTCCCTTTCCGGGATCGAACATCCAGCCTTGCTTCAAGTAGTCGGCCAGGAGCGACCTGATCTTCGACTGCACCTCGGCACGGCGTCCGGTCACACTGGGCAAGGACAGCAGCTCCCCGATACCGATCCAGCGGCCCTCCAGCTTGGCTGCGCCGAGTGCCGGGCCTTGCAGCCCTTGGGTCAGGGCCGAGGCCTGGGCGGCTGCCAGACCTGAATTCGAGGCAGCGACGATCTCGGAAGAGAAGCTCAAGGTTTGCTCCCAAAGCTGTACCAGGGCGTCGAACTGTATGCGGCCCGGTGCCGCCCTGCGCTGCGGAGGCCCTGCGGCGAGGGCCGACAATTCCGCCCATGCACCCTACCGACCTGCCTGCCTACATGGCCCATGTCGGCGCCGCCGCGCGGCGCGCCGCCACGGCGATGGCCGCCGCGCCGAGTGCGGCCAAGGACACCGCATTGCGTGCGCTGGCGCGACGGCTGCGCGAGCAGGCTGCCGGGCTGGCCGCGGCGAACGCGAAGGACCTCGCGGCAGCGGCCGCCGCCGGACTCGCAGCACCGCTGCAGGACCGGCTGAAGCTGACGCCGGCCATCGTCGCGACGGTGGCCGAAGGCTGCGAGCAGATCGCGGCGATGGCCGATCCGGTGGGCGAGATCACCGAGCTCAAGCGCCGGCCGAGCGGCATCTCGGTCGGCCGCATGCGCGTGCCGCTCGGGGTCTTCGGCATGATCTACGAGAGCCGGCCGAACGTGACCATCGAGGCCGCGTCGCTGGCCATCAAGAGCGGCAACGCCTGCATCCTGCGCGGGGGCTCCGAAGCCATCCACAGCAACCTCGCGCTCGCCGCCGTCGTGCGCGAGTCGCTCGTCGAGGCCGGGTTGCCGGGCGAGGCCGTTCAGCTCATCGAAACCACCGACCGCGCTGCCGTCGGCCTGCTGATCGCCGACCCGGCCTCGGTGGACGTGATCGTGCCGCGCGGGGGCAAAGGCCTGATCGAGCGCATCAGCCGCGAGGCGCGGGTGCCGGTCATCAAGCACCTGGACGGCAACTGCCACGTCTATGTCGACGCCGAGGTCGACCTCGATCTGGCCGTGCGCGTGACCGACAACGCCAAGACGCAGAAGTACAGCCCCTGCAATGCCGCCGAGTCGCTGCTCGTGCATCGCGCGCAGGCCGCCACCTTTCTGCCGCGCATCGGGGCCGTGTTCGCGGCCAAGGGCGTGCAGATGCGATGTTGCCCCGAGTCGCTGGAGATCCTGCAAATGGCCGAATTGAGCGGCGCGGATCGGGTGCCGGCGACGCAAGAGGACTGGGCCACCGAATACCTCGCGCCCATCATCAGCATCAAGGTCGTTGCGAGTCTCGACGAGGCGATGGCCCACATCGCGCAATACGGCTCGCACCACACGGACGCCATCCTCACGACGAACCACGCCAACGCCATGCGCTTCCTGCGCGAGGTCGATTCGGCCAGCGTGATGGTCAACGCCAGCACCCGCTTCGCCGACGGCTTCGAGTACGGGCTGGGGGCCGAAATCGGCATCAGCACCGACAAGTTCCACGCCCGTGGGCCGGTCGGGCTGGAGGGGTTGACGTCGCTGAAGTGGGTCGTGCTCGGTCAAGGCGAGATTCGTAACTGAACGCTGCCTGCGCGCCTATTGCTTGCGCGCTATCGTCGTCGGCTCACGGTGCCACCCAGGCACCACGCCAGCCAGGAGTTCGCGACGATGAGCAGCCCTCAACCGGTTCGGTTCAACCTCAACGGCCAGGGCGTGAACTTGGCCGTCGATCCGCAGATGCCACTGCTCTGGGCAGTGCGCGAATCCGCCGGCCTGACCGGCACCAAGTTCGGCTGCGGCGCCGCGCAGTGCGGCGCGTGCACGGTGCACGTCGACGGCCAGGCCGTGCGCAGTTGCGTGACGCCGGTGTCGGCGGTGGCCGGCCGGCGCGTGCAGACCATCGAGGCGATGGAGCTGGACCGCACCGGCCGTGCGGTGCAGGACGCCTGGGTCGCGCACGACGTGGCGCAGTGCGGCTACTGCCAGAGCGGCCAGATCATGAGCGCCACCGCGCTGCTCAAGCGCAACCGCAAGCCCAGCGACGCCGACATCGATGCGGCCATGGCCGGCAACATCTGCCGCTGCGGCACCTACCAGCGCATCCGCGCGGCGATCCACGACGCTGCCAAGGCCCTGGCCTGACCCGGCCATCCGCCCACGAACACCCGGAGCCTTCAAGCCATGCATGCCCTGTTCGATCGCGCGGCCCGTGCCGCCCACGAGTCACAGCCCCCGGCCGGCGAGCCCACTCGCCGCCGCTTCATCAAGATCTCCGGCGCCATGGCCGGCGCCGCGCCGTTTGCCTTTGCGCTGGCCATCGCGCCCGACGGTGCCGAGGCCCAGGCCGCCGCAGGCACCGAACTGAAACCCAGCCAGATCCCGGGGCCGTTTGTCGCCATCGCGGGCGATGGCTCGGTCACGGTGCAGGTCAACCGGCTCGACTTCGGCCAGGGCGTCAACACGGTGCTGCCGATGCTGGTGGCCGAGGAGATGGATGCCGACTGGTCCAAGGTCTCGGGCGCGCTGGCGCCGGCCGGCATGGCCTATGCCGACCCGGTGTTCGGCATGCAGATGACGGGCGGCTCGAGCTCGGTCGCCAACTCCTGGGTCCAGTACCGCGAGATCGGCGCCCGGGCGCGCGCCATGCTCGTTGGCGCCGCCGCCAAGCGCTGGAACGTCGCGCCCACCGGCATCACCGTGGCCAAAGGCATCGTCAGCGGCCCGGCCGCAGGCCAGCGTTTGCACTTCGGCGAACTTGCAGCCGCCGCGATGGCCGAGCCGGTGCCGAACCAGGTGACGCTGAAGAAGCCCGCCGACTACACGCTGCTCGGCAAGCCGCAGACGCGCAAGAACGCCCGCCAGATCGCCCGCGGCCGGCAGGGCTACGGCATCGACCTGGGCGTCGACCCGGCGAGCAAGGCGCTGCTGCCGGGGCTGAAGACGGTGCTCGTGGCCAGGCCGCCGGTCTGGGGTGGCAAGGTGGCCTCCTTCGACGCCGCCGCGGCAATGAAGGTGCGTGGCGTGCAGGCTGCCTTCGAGGTCGACCTGGATCGTGGCGGGCGCGGCGTGGCGGTGGTGGCCGACGGCTACTGGGCGGCGCGCCAGGGACGCGACGCGCTGGCGCCGAAGTGGAATCTGGAGGGCCTGACCCGCACCGACAGCGCCACCCAACTCGCGAACTACGTGCAACTGGCGCAGCAGCCCGGGCGCAACGCGCCGGTCAAGGGCGGCACGCCGTTCGACGCCGCCAAGCTCGCCGGCGCGCCGCGCAAGCTCAGCGCCGAGTACCGCTTCCCGTACCTGGCGCATGCGCCGATGGAGCCGCTGAACTGCGTCATCGACGTGCAGGGCGAAGGGGCGGCAACACTGTGCCGGGTCTGGAGCGGCACCCAGTTCCAAACCGTGGACCATGCGGCCGTGGCCCGCACGCTGGGCCTCGCGCCCGAGCAGGTGCGGCTGGACACGATGATGGCCGGGGGTGGATTCGGCCGCCGCGCGGTGCCGAGCTCGGACTACCTGGTCGAGGCGGCGCAAGTCGCCAGGGCCTGGCGCGCCAGCGGCGGCAAGGGGCCGCTGAAGGTGATGTGGAGCCGAGAGGACGACATCAAGGGCGGCTACTACCGCCCGAGCCACGTGCACCGCGCCGAGATCGGCCTGGCCGCCAACGGAGCCATCGAGGCCTGGCAGCACCGCATCGTCGGCCAGAGCATCCTGATGGGCACGCCCTTCGAGGCCTTCATGGTCAAGGACGGCATCGACAACGTCACCGTCGAGGGCGTCGCCGATTCGCCCTACCGGTTGCCGCTGAAGCTGGAGGTGCACCACACCCAGGCCAATGTGCCGGTGCTGTGGTGGCGCTCGGTCGGCCACACCCACACCGCCTATGTGATGGAGACCCTGGTCGACGAGATCGCGCAGGCCGCCGGGATCGACCCGGTCGAATGGCGCCGGGCGCAGCTCGGCAATCGCCATCCGCGCCACCGCGCGGCGCTGGACCTGGCGGTCGCCGAAAGCGGCTACGGCCGGAAGACGCTGCCCGCCGGCACCGCGTTTGGCGTCGCGGTCCACGAGAGCTTCGGCTCGGTGGTCGCGATGGTCGTCGAGGCGACGGTCGCTGGCACCGAAACCAGGCTCGTCAAGGTGACGGCGGGCGTGCATTGCAACTTCGCCGTCAACCCGCGCGCCGTGGAGGCCCAGGTGCAGGGCGCGGTGGTCATGGGCATGTCGATGTGCCTGCCCGGAGGTGCCATCACGCTGAAGGATGGCGTCGTCGAGCAGAGCAACTTCTTCGACTTCCAGGTCCCTCGCATGTCGGGTGTGCCGCCGGTGGCGGTGCATGTCGTGTCGAGCAGTGACTCGCCCACGGGCATGGGCGAGCCCGGCCTGCCGCCGCTGGCGCCGGCCTGGGCCAATGCCATCGCCAAGCTGACCGGCCGCCGGCTGCGCGAGCTGCCGTTCAAGCTGGCTTGAAGCACAGGTGCTGAAGCCGGTCGATCCTGTCCAGGCCGCCACCGACACCGGCTGGCTGGCCCTGGCCCTGGAGTGGCTTGCCGGTATCGGGCCCGGCGCCTGGGCCGTGCTGGGGGTGGCGGCGGTGCTGGTGCTGTGGATGGTCGGTGCCTACAACCGGCTGATGGCGCTGCGCAACCAGGCCATCGGGGCCTGGCAGCCGGCCCTGGCCGGGGCCCGGCAGCGCCACGCCGCCTTCGATCCCTTGCTGACGGCGATGCGCGAGCCGCTGGCGGCCGAACACCGCGCGCTCGACCAATGGTTGGCTCACCAGACCGAAGCGGCACGCACCCTGGAGGCCATGGCCGCCCAGCCGCTGGACGCCGTCGCCGCCGCGGCCTGGGTGGCCGCCGAGGCGCAACTCGCACCCAGCAGCAGCCGCGTCTTCGCACTGCTCGACAGCCATCTGGAGCTGCGCAACCGTCCGGACGTGAAGGCCGCGTTCGACTCGTGGCAGCAGGCGAATGCGCAGATCGGCTTCGGCCGCCAGCTCTTCAACACCGCGGCCGAGGACCACGACCGGGCCTTGCTGCAATGGCCGACCCGGCTGCTGATGCGGGTGTTTCCGTTCCGCCCCATGGGTCGCTTGTAGGGTCGCCTGAAGCGCCGCGCGCCGGCAACAGCCTCAAGGCGCGGCGAGCGGCAGCAGCCGGTCGGCGGCTGGAACGTCGCTGTCGCGCTCGATCGCGATCTGCATGCAGACCGCCCGGCACAGCGTCGCGGCGCGCTCGCTGCCGATGCGGTAGTAGATCTGCGTCGCATCGCGCCGCCGTGCCAGCACACCCGCGCGGTGCAGCGCCGCCAGGTGCTGGCTCATGTTGGGTTGCGTGGTGTCGATCTCGGTCAGCAGCTGAGAGACGTTCTTTTCGTGTCCGCACAGCGCGCTGATGATCTTCAGCCGGATCGGCGTCGACATCAGCTTGAACAGTTCCGCAGCCGAGGCGAACACTTCGTCGCTGTCGTCGTCGGCACCGTTCATGCGGCCGCCAGTGCCATCAGTTCCATCACGTCCTCCTCGAACATCTCGCCCGGGATGGCCTGGCGCAGGCGGCCCGCGCGGTCGACCGTCACGGTCAGTGGAATCATGTTGCGTTGACTCGTCGCCTTTGCCAACTCGGCGTAGGCCATCGTGACCGGAAAGCTGTAGCCCTGGGCCTGGACATAACGACGCACGACGTCGGCGTCCCGGTCGCGCGCCACGCTCAGCACACGAGGGGCGGCCTGGCCCGCAGCGGCGGCGGCCCTGGCGGCGCGGTGCAGCTTCTCGACGTGCTGGTTGTGACGGCGGCAGAACGGGCAGGTGGTGGACCAGAACACCACGACCGCTGAACCCGCGGTCCACTGCGCCGGAACCAGCCGGCTGCCGTCGAGCAGCGCCACCTCGGGCCAGGCCACTCGCGACCCGGGCTCGGTGGCCGTTGCCGGTGGCGCACCCAGTGCGCACAACGCGCCCAGGGTGCCGACGCCTGTCATGCCGCCGAGGACGGACCGGCGCGTCACCGCAGGGCCTCCCGGGTTTCCACGATTCGGGCCGTGGGGCTTTAAACCGTACATTCGCATGGACCGATATTAGATCCGCAAGGAAGCTTCGGCAATTGCCGTTGCTTGCCTGACGCCAGAATCCGCCGACCTTGTCGCCCCCACCGGAGAGATGAACATGCCCAAGCCCTTGAGCCTGGCTGCCGCCACGGCCATCGGTCTGCTGACCGCGCTGCCCGCCCTGGCGCAGACGCCACCGGCTGCTGCTGCACCCACGGCCAACCCGCACCCCCATCTGGCGCGCAACCTCGCGGCCACCTGCGCCAACTGCCACGGCACCAACGGCAACGCACGTGGCGAGATGAAGTCCCTGGCGGGCGTCTCGGCCGAGAAGATCGTCAGCGCGATGGCCGACTACAAGTCCGGCGCCATGCCCGCGACCATCATGCACCAGATCGCCAAGGGCTACACCGACGAGCAGATCCGCCTCGTCGCGGCGTACTTCGCGGCCCAGAAACCCGTGGCGGCCAAGTGACGCGCCAGGAGCACCTCACCATGAACGACCGTACCCTCGAACGTCTGCTTTCGCGCCGCGGCCTGCTCGGTGCCGGCCTGGCCCTCGGTGGCCTCACGCTGGTCGGCTGCGCCAGCAGCCCCGGCAGCGGCCCGTCCATCGGGCGTGTCGTCATCGTCGGCGGCGGTTTCGGTGGCGCCACGGCGGCGCGCTACCTCAAGCTCTGGGGCGGCAATGTCGACGTCACCCTCGTCGAGCGCAACACCGGCTTCGTGTCGTGCCCGATCAGCAACCTCGTGATCGGCGGCTATCGCCGGATCAGCGACGTGACCCGCGGCTACGACGGCTTGCGCGCGCTGGGCGTCAAGGTCGTGCAGGGCGACGTCAGCGCCATCGACGTCGCCGGCAAGAAGGTCCGCCTGGCCGGCGGCAGCGAGATCGCCTATGACCGCCTGGTCGTCAGCCCGGGCGTGGACTTCATGGCCGATCAGGTCGGCGGCCTGCAGGCCGCGATGGACTCCGGTCGGGTCTTGCACTCCTGGAAGGCCGGGCCGCAGACCGTGGGCTTGCGCAAGCAGCTCGAGGACCTGCCCGACGGTGGGGTCTTCGCGCTCAGCATTCCGCTCGTGCCCTACCGCTGCCCACCCGGGCCCTACGAGCGTGCCTGCATGGTCGCGGCCTACCTCAAGCAGGCCAAGCCGCGGGCCAAGCTGCTGGTGCTCGACGCCAACCCCGAGGTCCAGAGCAAGAAGGCCCTGTTCGAGAAGGCGTTCAAGGACCGCTACGCCGGCACGCTCGAGTACCGCCCGAACGCGGTGCTGAAGGAAGTGAGCGTCGGCACCGGCAGCGTCGTCGCCAAGCTCGAGTTCGAGGACGTGAAGGCCGACGTGCTCAACGTCGTGCCGCCGCAGCGTGCCGGCGACATCGCCCGCAGCTCGGGCCTGGTCAACGTCAACAACCGCTGGTGCGGGGTCAACTGGTTGACGATGGAGTCCACCGCGGCGCCCTTCGTGCACGTGCTGGGCGACTCGACCATGTCGGCACCGGCGATGCCCAAGAGCGGCCACATGGCCAACCAGCACGCCAAGGTCGCGGTGGCGGCGATCATCCAGCTGCTCAAGGGCGAGGCCGTCAACCCGACGCCGGTGGTCATGAACACCTGCTACAGCTTCGTCAGCGCCAGCGAGGTCATCCACGTCGCCAGCGTGCACCAGTACGACGGCGTCGACAAGACCTTCAAGACGGTGCCCGGCTCCGGCGGCGTCAGCAGCGCAGCCAACCAGCTCGAGGGTCGCTACGGGCTTTCGTGGGCCGACAACATCTGGGCCGACATGCTGGCGATCTGATCCGGAGGCCTGCTCACTGCAGGCCGGAGATGTAGGCCGCGACGGCCTTGATCTCGAGTTCGGTCATCTTCGCGGCGATGGTGTGCATCACGGCGTTGTCGTTGGTGCGCTCGCGCTTGTTGAAGGCCTTGAGCTGGTTCTCGGTGTACTGGGCATGTTGCCCGGCCAGTCGTGGCAGCACCTCGGTGCCGGCGCCCTTGGGACCGTGGCAGGTGGCGCAGGCCGCGACACCCGAGTAGCGGTTGCCGCGCAGGTAGATGAAGCGGCCCATGCCGGCAAGCTCGGGGTCCTCGACCTCGTGCGCATGCACCGGCTGGCTTTCGAACCAGCGGCCCAGCGCCGCAAAGTCCGCATCGCTCAGGTCGTTGACCATGGGTTGCATCGCCGAACTCTTCCGGCGCCCGGAGCGGTAGTCGGCCAACTGGCGCTGCGTGTAGGCGGCATGCTGGCCCGCCAGCCGCGGGAACAGCGGGCTGGAGCTCTCGCCTTGCGGCCCGTGGCAGAGGAAGCACTTGCCGCTGACGATCTCTTGTGCGCGAGCCATGGCGTCCTGGGCCGCCAGCAGGGGTGCGGGACTCAGCTGCGCGAGGCTGGCCAGGGCCAGGAAGCCCAGGCCGCGAAGCAATGCTCTGGATGACGTCATGGTGCTCGGTTCGAATGAGGCTGTTGCGAGTGAAGTGGCCGTTGCGGATGCACGGTCGGCGGTGCTGGGCCTTGGGCGTCGACCAAGCGGTCGGTCAGGGCGGCTGCAGCCCACATCGCGGCGAGGGCAACCCAGGCGGTGACCGTGAACACGGACGCTCCGGTGAGCCCCGCGCCGACGGCACAACCACCGGCCAGGGTGGCGCCGAATCCCATCAACACGGCCCCGGCGAGCGCGCGCTGCATGCTCGCGGCACCTTCGAAGGCCTCGACCCGCAGTTCTCGAAAGAGCAACGCGGCGATGAAGGATCCCGCAAAGACACCGGCCACCAGGCCGACCTCGAAACCCGGTGCCCGCTCGCTCGCCACCAGCACGCGCGACAGGACCTCGGCAGACGGGCCGGCGAAGGTCAGCGATTGCGGCGCCAGTGGCTCGAAGCTGGCGCGGGCGACAGCCGCCGTGGCCCACCACGCCGCCGCGACCGTGGCCCCGACACCGAGGGCGCCGGCCCAGCCCCAGGCGCTGACCCGCTGGCGGCGGGCCCAGAACACGGCCGCGATGAGCCACACCAGCCCGAAGGCCAGGGCATGGCCGTGGCCGGCACCGAATCGCGCCAGCAGGTCGCGGTCGCCGCCACCGGGCACGGTCCAGGCCTCGCCCAGTGCCAGCCGCAAAGGCGCCAGGGCGCCGCTGGTGGCCGCCAGCGCGGTGACGGCGAACACCAGCCCCGAGAGCATCGAGCGCAGGTTGCCCTGGCCCGCAAGCACCAGCAGGCGGCTGGCGCAGCCGCGCGCCAGGATCATGCCGGCCCCGAACAGCGCGCCGCCCAGCGCGGCACCGGACAGGCTGCCGCGTGCGGCGATCTGGCGTGCCTGGCTGCTGTCAAA
>Ga0068872_10003358_pt1 | contig 12235 bp, 9 predicted proteins | sample NOAtaG_7_FD_66441 | JGI IMG/M metagenome (GOLD analysis project Ga0068872, IMG submission 66441) | Freshwater lake microbial communities from Lake Erie, under a cyanobacterial bloom - NOAA_Erie_Diel1S_2200h metaG | ecosystem: Environmental > Aquatic > Freshwater > Lake | place: USA: Ohio, Lake...
CTACATTGGCGATATTGCCACCGTCGATGGCCAGATTCTGGTCACACGCTTCGGCCACGACGATGTCACCAAGGAAGGCCTTTATCGCCTCAACACCACCACCGGAGACCTGACGATGGTCGCAGCGCTACCCGGCGTCTCCATGATTTTGCAAGCCAAAGAGTAATAATGACTGATACACACGACGCCCCTCATGCAACATCTCGTAGCTGAGGGGCGCCCACAACGGTGAACACATGGTTGTGCATCGCTTCATCTCAACCTGCCTGATTGTTCCACCAGTTGCACCCTGTTCTGGCGACCGGCTGTTACCATCCCCTCACAACCACTCTGTCACTGGCAAACGTGCCATTCCCAGTAGTGGTACCAGCGCCATTTGGCACCTTGATCGCACCACGTTTATACCAGCCACCCAACAGCGACACCACCACATGCACCCATACATGTTAGTAGCCGATGGGTAACGTGCGCATGGAGACATCGAATTGGTCACCCACCACACAATCCACATCACAGCATCAACGAGTAGAATTCTGCGACAACGCACTCAATCGTTGTCCCCACTGACGCCATTGCCAGGCGTTGATCAGTACACCGACACATACAATCACCAACAACATGAGTGCGATGCGATACAGCACAGATGAGGCAACGTATGGAAGTACAAAGAGGTAGCCACACCACAGCACCCCCAACCCCAGTAGACGTGGCCAGTCGTAGGAGATGGCATAGAACGGCTGATGTAGTCGGACGTGCATCAGCGGAATCACAAGTGCGGCTACTGCAGTAGCCCACGCTGCTCCCTGTGCACCATATTGTGGAATCAACCACATATTCAAGCCAATGTTGGTAATTGCACCCACAAGCGTCGCCCAAGCCAGCAATCCGGTGCGTTGAGCCTGAATAGCCGGCATGCTCACCACGGTCACCACCCCACTGAACAACGGTGCAATGATGAGCCATGCGATAAACGGCGTGGCGCCACGTGCATCTGCACCGCCAATAACCCACAAGAGTTCGGGCGCCCATGTCACAACCACCACGCCCGCAATGAGCGCCACAGCACCATACATCGTGAGTGACCACGCAATAAACGTTGGCTGAGTCTGATGGCGCGCCATTGGTTGCCACGCTTGTTTGAATGGCTCCGCCAAGAATGCCATCAGCGAGGCAACTAAGGCTGCAACCGCATACTGCCCTTGTTCGAGCGGCGAGACATACTGCACCAAAAACCAGCGATCAATGAACAGCAATACCCATATCGACAGGCTTGCAGGCAACAGCGGTGTGCCTAAGTGGACGAATTGCCTAATATCAGACCACTCTGGCCGAGCCCACCACCACCGCCAACTCAAGGCCACCCCAAGGAGAGACACAACCACATTCGTGACCGTCAACGCCAGAATCATCCCACTCACGCCGGCGTCATACCACACCACCAGTCCCACCCGACTCAGCGCCAGCACGAGTACATACACAAGCATCAGGACGACCGTGCGCCAAACCTGCGCACGCAGACGCAGGATTGCCAACACCACCCCATATACCGTGGTACTTGGCAGTGAGAGTGCGTACATGCGCAATAACTCACTCAGTTCGGGGCGTTGCGTCACTGATGCGACGATTGGCGCACTCAGCAGACACACCCCACTCAGCAGGCTTGCGACGAGTACCGCCAAAACGATTGCACTACCATACATGCGTGATGGGGTGTGGGACACATCATCGTCGGTTGAGCGCGCAATCAGCGTGGTCGGGAGCGCCCACAGGGCAATCGGAATGAGCAGTTGGACGACTGTTTGCACTAAATCAACCGTGCCGTACCCAGCAACGCCAATCGCCGTCACATACAGCGGCGTCAGAAGTAACGCAACTACCGGGCCAATCATGGCTGCTAGGCTATAAATTGTGGTGGTTTTGATTAGATGGCGCATGGCGCGGTGCTTTCTTGCACGACATACAAGAGATACGAGTACAATACCAGAGAACGTTATCGAAGGAGTTCTGTGTGCGGTATCGACTCTTGGCTCTTGACTTGGATGGGACCATTGTCAATCACGACCTAACTATTCGCCCACGCGTACGACATGCCATTGCAGCTGCCCAACAGGCTGGCATCATTGTGACGCTTGCCACAGGACGCATGTTTGGCGCGGCAATGCCGTTCGCCACTACGCTCAACATCACCGCACCATTGATTTGCTACCAAGGTGCCGTCATTCGTAATGCCAGCGACGGTGTTATCCGCTTTGCGGCCACCATGCCTGGCGAAGCCACCGCCGAGGCCGTGCAGCATCTCATCAACCAAAACATCTTCGTGGTGGCGTATATCGATGAGGTCTTGTATATCGCCGAGCGCCGCGCTGAACTCGACCTCTACTTGAGTTATCACCCTGAGGGCGCCGAGGTCCGTCTGAGCGACAATTTGCCCGATGTCGTACGGCAACACCCGGCCACCAAGGTGCTGTTTGTGGCAGAGCCAGACATAGTCGGCCCCACGTTGGCCTCGCTCAAACAATTCGTCGGTGACCGTCTGGTCACCACACGCTCGCATCAGCTGTTTGGTGAGCTGACGGCGCTCGGGGTCAACAAGGGCGTAGCCCTTGCCGAACTGGCCAATCAGCTCGATATTCCCCGCAGTGCGGTAGTCGCGATTGGTGACCAAGCGAACGATCTAGAGATGGTGCAATGGGCGGGATTAGGCTTAGCAATGGGCAACGCCATCCCCGAACTCAAGGCCGTCGCCAAACACCAATTACCGAGTATCGAGCACGACGGCGTGGCAATTGCAATCGAGCAGTACCTGTTATAAATCACAAAAAGCCAAAACCCCTAGGGCAAAACCCTAGGGGCAGTTGGTTGCGACGACGCACGCAATCTTCTATAATTAAAGACTAGCGTGAGCGGTACATGGTGCGCAAGCACTTGGTGCAAACGCTGACTTGGACCTGCAGGCCACCCTCGAGCGTCAACGTGGTGCGCTGAACGTTAGCCTTGAAGGTTCGGTTGGTGCGTGGGGCACGGCGGAACCAGCCACCGGTTGCTTGGTGACGGATGTTGCGACCGAACGTGACGCCCTTATCGCAGATTTGGCACTTCGCCATGATAACTCCTCCTCAGGAGACGGCTTGCCGACACAATTATCGTGTGACACACTAATGAAGGATAATACCATACATACCCACCTGATGCAAACCAAAGAGACCGAAGTTGGCCAAATTTGGTTGAGCACGCCAGTGATTACCAAATTTGTCATCGCACAACTCCAACAAATACCGAGTGTCCTTGGGGTTGGCAAAAGCTCGGTTTCGTTGACGCACCCTGATGCCTGGCAACAAATTGTCGTACATCGTGCTGATGCCCTTGAAGTTCCACTCATCATCGTTGATACTGTACCATTAGCACCCACGGTCGCAGCCGTCACGGATCAACTCACTACGGCCGTCAGTCGTTGGTGTGGCATGACCGTTATGCTTGATGTGGCCGTCGTCCGCGTGGCTCCTGCGTCATCAACGCATCCTGCATAAGCATTTTCACAGACAAAGGGAGAGTACCGTGGCTCGTATCAAAATCGTCTCAGACAGCACTGCTGACATCGCCCCGGAGCTCGCCAATGAGCTTGATATCTCGATTATTCCGGCCCGCGTCCAATTCGGCGATCAATCTTTTCGGGCCGGTGTAGAGCTCGGCAGCGAGCAGTACTACCAGCTCATCTCGGATGGGCGCTTACGGCCACGTTTTTTGCCACCACATATCGACGACATTGACACGATGTTTCGCCGGCTGACGGTGCAATACGACCACATCTTTTCGATTCATATGGCAGCCCAGCTGACGCCGATTTATCGGGCCGTGCAACAACTGCATACTCGCATCCCTGCCACCGCCGCCAAAATTCACGCCGTTGACAGCAAATCGTTCTCCGCTGGTCTTGGCACCATTGTCACCATGGCGGGACGTGCCGTCCAAGATGGTGCATCTCCCACTGAGGTCGAGAATTTGATTGCCGAAGCCATTGGGCAAACGCATTTTGTCTTTTTTGTGGATACCATCGATGCCCTCGACCAAGCCGGATGTCTCGAGTACGCCAACAGCTCGCTCAGCTCACTCCAACGCATCAAACCGCTGTTACTCCTCGATGACGGCGAGATTGTGCTGTATGAACGGACGCGGACGCGCACCAAGGCAATTGAGGGGCTGGCCACATTTGTCGAGGATTTCCCCAAAGTACAATCGGTGACTGTGCTGTATACCACTGGTCCCGAGGACGTCGAGAAGTTCCTCGAGCGGGTTGAGCCCGTGTTCCCCCGCCATCAAGTCATCGCCATGCAGATGAGCCCTAGTAGTGCGGCCATGCTCGGTCCTGGAGCCATGGGCGTTGCCGTCTACGAAGGCATTCAATAGCAGCAGCGGAGTAGCACCATGCGACGTCAGGCCATCGTCGATCTCGGCAAAGGGTTGCGCGCCGAACGTGAGAGCGACTACCAGAACACGGCCCATCCCGATGGGCTCGACGCCTTTGTCGATGACTGGCAGTGCACCTATCACGCCTTCGTTGATGATACCGAGCTCAAGCCGATTGTGGCCAAAATTCGTGGCTATTATGCGTTCGATCGCACCACCCGCATCAACCGCATCGACACCGCAATTGCCGTGCTGCGCATGCTCTACCGAGCGACAGAGAGCACAACGCCGGCACAACCCACTGTGCAGACGCCACCACCAGCTACTCCATATGTCGAACCACCCGTTGTCATGCCTGATCCGCCAGCACTACCAGTTGATGTGCCTGCCCCATCTGTGCAAAAAACGCCGACCAAGCGTGCCACCAAGCGCAGCGACAAGACGTCCAGCGACGGGCCGATTACACTCAACTCCCCGCTCAAGGGCGTACCCGGGATTACGCCATCATTGGCGCACGCATTCAGTCGCCTCGGTGTCAAAACAATACGCGATATGTTGCATCACTACCCGTTTCGCTACGACGACTTCAGCAAGCGCACCACCATCGGCGATTTACGCCCCGGCGAGGTGGCCACGGTCATTGCCAGCATCACCGAGGTCAAAGCATTTACGATGCGCAACGGCAGCACCGGCGTCAATGTCCAGCTCGAGGACGAGACGGGGATTCTCAAGTTGGTCTTTTTCGGTCAGCGCTGGCTATTACGTCAACTTCAACCCGAGATGAGCATCATGGTCAGCGGCAAGGTCGAGCTCTTTGGCGGCATGCGGCAGATGAGTAGCCCCGATTGGCAACCGTATCAGCCACTCAGTGCCGAGGAGCTGATTCACGTCGGCCGCCTAGTGCCCGTCCACCCACTCACCAAAGGACTCGCCGAGCGCAGTGCCCGGACCACCATCAAGCATATCGTTGACACATATGCCGACCAGATCGCCGACCCGCTACCCGACACCGTCCGGCAGCGAGCTGGGTTGATTGAATTAGCCAGTGCCATCAAGCAAATCCACTTCCCCCAGACCAATGACGACGTGATTGCGGCCCGTACCCGCCTCGGCTTCGATGAGTTTTTGACCATTCAACTCGGGGTCCTCCAGCGGCGCATCAGCTGGCAGGGCACGCCCGGGTATGCCATGCCATATAACACTGATGCCCACGATGCGCTGTTATCGGCATTGCCGTTTACCCTCACCAATGCGCAAAATCGTGCGTTAGGCGAGATTTTTGCCGACATCAACACCACCATCCCGATGGCCCGCTTGCTCCAAGGCGATGTCGGGAGTGGCAAAACTGCCGTAGCGGCGGCAGCCGCGTTGCAAGCGATTGCCAACGGCTATCAAGCGGCCATCATGGCGCCGACCGAGATTTTGGCCGAACAGCATTACCGCGGCCTCAGCAATTTGCTCGGTCACATCAGCGTGCGCCGTAGTCGCGAATGGCAAGAACAACTCGGCGATGATCGGCGCACCCGACTCGCCGAGATTCAGCAGTTGCTCGGGATGGATCCCAATCAGAGCGACGGCGTACGCATTGCCCTGCTCACCGGTAGTCTGGGCGCCAAAGAACGGCGCCGCGTGCTTGAAGGCGTGGCACGCGGCGAGGTTGACCTCGTCGTCGGCACGCATGCGCTGATAAGCGAAGGGGTGCAGTACCTGAGGCTCGGTCTCGTCGTGATTGACGAGCAACATCGGTTTGGTGTGGAGCAACGCCAGCGCCTCAAAGACAAGGGGCACAATCCACACATGCTGGTGATGACCGCCACGCCCATCCCGCGTACGCTGACGATGACGATTTATAGCGATCTCGATGTATCGATACTCGACGAACTCCCACCTGGCCGCCAAGAGATTGCCACCAAGCGGATTACTAACAGCGATCGCCCCAAAGCATATGCCCATATCCGCAAACAAATTGCCGCTGGGCGGCAGGCATTTGTGATTTGTCCGCTGGTCGAGGAGAGCGATAAATCCGATTTGCCGTCGGCCGAGGAGATGTACGAAAAACTCCAGCACGAGGTGTTCCGCGACCTGCGGGTGAGTCTGATTCACGGCAAGATGAGTGCCAAAGACAAAGACGCCATCATGGTGGCGTTCCGCAATCACGAGGCCGACATTTTGGTGGCAACAGCCGTCATCGAAGTCGGCATCGACATCCCCAATGCCAGCACAATTATGATTGAGGGCGCCGATCGCTTTGGCCTCGCTCAGCTCCACCAGTTCCGCGGGCGCGTCGGGCGCGGCGCCCACAAGAGCTACTGTATTTTGGTGAGTGACAGCGATTCAGAGTCGACCGAAAAACGTCTCACTGCGATGGTCGAGTTAAAGGATGGATTTGCGCTGGCCGAGAAGGATCTAGAAATTCGCGGGCCGGGCGAGTTCTTCGGCACGCGCCAGAGTGGCATGCCCGACCTCAAGATTGCGCAGCTGACGGACACGCGTCTACTACAGGCCGCACAACTCGAGGCACGCACGATTCTACGCGAGGATCCAGACTTGTCACATATTGCGCATGCCTTGCTCCGCGCACAGGTCGAAGATTTCTGGGCGCGGGCAGTTGACGCCAACTAGATTCATACGCATGCGCAGGTGACCCGTCCACAGCGATTGGAGCGCTAGATGCCGATGCTTTCGTTTGATACTCACACAGGGCACTTTCATGTGCGGACGATTGCCGTCTGCATCCTCAACGACTGCGTTCTGATACACCAAACGCCCGGCCATGCCCTATGGTCATTGCCGGGTGGGCGAGTTGACATGGGCGAGAGTAGCGAGGTAGCCCTAGTGCGCGAGATGGCCGAGGAGCTCCAGACACGGGTGCGGATTCAGCGGTTGATGGCAACGCTTGAGTTGATTGACACCGACTTCAACGGCCAACTATTCCACGAGATTGGTCTGTATTATGCGGTCGAATTACCCGACGTCACCTGGCAACCCGAGCCTTTTCGTGGGCCAGAACAGCACAATCCGGCCGATTTTTGGTGGTGTCCACGCGCACAACTCAACGAGATCGCACTCGTGCCAGCTGCCATCAAACGCATGGTGCTAGCACCCTACGACACCTATCGCCACATGCACTCATCCCACCAACACTACACCGAGATAACGCACACCATCATCAACACCGCATTGTCAAATTAGAACATTTGTGTTATTATCCTTACAAGATGATGACAGTGCGCATCACAAAGGAACGGGAGCATGAGCGTAGCGCGCGACACACAACAACGACAACCAAGCGAACCCACCGGTCTCAGTCCGTATCAACTGGGGCGGGCGATGCGTATCGACGACTTGGCAGTGTATTACACCGCGCAGCGCGCCAACGTCAATCATGCGCTGACTGTGGCCATTTTGCGCCGCAACGATCCGCTATCGCTAGCACGCTTCCGTTTGGCCGCCAAATTGGGCACGCAGGTGAGTCACCCCGGTTTATTACCGGTCCTAGCCACCGGTCGTGATCCCAACTATGGTGACTACATGGTGACACCCGACACAGGCGGGCAGTCACTCGACGCCATCCTGCATCAGGGTGCGCTCGATCCCATTCACGTCGTCCAAATTTTTGGTCAACTTGCGACGGTAATTGATGCGCTCCACGACCAACAGATTATCCATCGCGATCTACAGCCAGCATATATTCTGGTGGCAGATGATTTGAGTGTGCAACTGAGCGGTCTCGGCTTTGCGGCCTGCGAGATGAGTCGTGAGTTGACGGGGTTTGACGATCGCGATTTAAGCAATCCGTATTATCCTGGCAGCATGCATTTGGGTGTTGCCAATGCCACAAACAACGATGATTTATATGCGCTCGGCATGTTGCTCTATCACATGGTGCGGGGCGGACCGATTCCCTCCACCCCACTTGAAAGCCTCGCCAACATCAATCCCGACTATGCGGTCTTTGATCGGGTCATCCGCCGGTTGATGGGGACTGGTGGTGGACAACGATATACCAGCGCCACACAAGCGGTTGAGTCATTGCGCCACACCAGTGGCAGTCCTGTCATTGAGAAGCATCTGATTGCTGATCGGAGCGACGAGGCCTGGGATGCAATTGCAGAATGGCTCGAGAACCCACTTGAGGTCCTGCTCGCACACGAGCTTGATGCCGATTATCTGAGTCGCAGTCGAGCCCGTGCTGACACACTCCATCATGTCGATGCGATTCGTCGCCTCCTTGAGCGCTGGGCACGTCAAGGGATATTCCGGCGTAATACCATCAGTCAACTCATCCAACCGACACAAATCTTGAGCTCAAACTTTTATTTGTATGAATTGCGCGTACACTACGAAAAGCGGAGCGAGCCGCATGTCAGCCGCAAAGTGCACCGTTCGGGGCATGCCCTACCGCCACAAACGCATATTGCGGACGTTTGGGATGTCGACATCACCGCACCAGAGCGCTTCGTCGATGTACCACCCGCAATTGTGCGCATCCCGGGGACACAACTCATCGTGCGGTGCGAGGAGTGTAGCGGATCGGGCAAGTTATTATGTGGCGAGTGTAACGGGCGTGGTACCGTCGACCGCAAACAACGCGTACGCAACAGCGACGGTAGTGTCGAGCAAGTTATCCAAAACGAGACCTGCAGTAGCTGTCGTGGCTACGGCAAAGTCAACTGTACCGTGTGTGACAGCATCGGCAACATGCTCGAGGAGCAGTACTTCCATTGGAGTCGCTACGGCAAGCGCTTTTTCAACGAGGATGACACGACCGGTCTGCATTTGCGGACGCTCGAGAGTCACGCCCAAGTAGTCTACAGCGCAGCCATCGACCTGAGTGAGCCACGCTGGCGTCAAGTTGCCCCCCTCCGCGAGATGATGACCGAGGCCACCCGCGAGGAGGGCGACCACGTGCATGCCATCGATGCCGAGCTAATTATTAAGGCCACTCCTGTTACTGAGGTCGACTATTTGTTGAACAATAATCGGCGCACCCTGACGGTTGTCGGCTTCCAGAACATCCTACGCGGTGATATGCAACTCTACGACATCGAACGCATCATTTTGTATGCCACCGTCACAATCCTCATCATTGCCGTGGCAGTCATGCTTATCGTGGCACTATAAATGAGTGCGCGTCTCTCTGCCAAAAACATGCGCTGGCAATTTATCCCGGCACCAGATGCCAGTGTCGTCCACGAGTTAGCCCGGACTACCCGCATACGCCCCTGGTTGGCCCACATCCTTGCCGGGCGGGGATTTGTCACGGCACCGTCAATTACGGCATTCTTGCAGCACCATGACGCCAAGCACGACCCGTTTTTGATGCATGACATGCGCCGAGCAGCCGAACGCCTCATCCAGGCCATCGACGCCCACGAACAGATTGCCGTCTACGGCGATTTTGATGCCGACGGCATCACCGCAACTAGCCTGATGTGCGATGCCCTACGCCAACTCGGTGCACGCGTGGCCCCGTACATCCCCCATCGCACCAGCGAAGGCTACGGACTCAATTGCGCTGCCATCGATCGACTGGTCGATAGTGGCGTCCAACTGTTGTTGACTGTGGACTGTGGCATCAGCAACGCAATCGAGGTCGAGCACGCCCAAACGCGAGGGATTGATGTCATTGTCACCGATCACCACGCCCCGCCCGAGGTACTGCCACAGGCAGTAGCCGTAGTAAACCCCAACCAAACACATTGTCCCTACCCCGACAAAGGGCTTGTTGGTGTCGGTGTGGCCTACAAGGTGATTGAGGCGATCGGACTCCTCGGCAAACCGCTGTCGAGCAACGCCATGTACGATTTACTCGATCTGGTCGCACTCGGGACTATCGCCGACCTTGGTCCCTTGACTGGCGAGAACCGCTCGCTGGTCCATCGTGGGTTGCAGTGTATGCGCTACAGCCAACGTCCTGGCATTCAAGCGCTGCTGCGCAGTGCCGGCGTCGACCCACGCACCCTCAATACCGAGGATGTGGGCTTCAAACTCGCACCACGCATCAACGCGGCCGGGCGCTTGGCCGATGCCGAGCCCGCCTACGAACTCCTGCTTGCCGACGACATTCTGGTGGCGAGTCAACGCGCCCAACTGCTTAACGACCTCAACCAGACGCGCCAACAACAAACCCGTGAACTCCAAGAACGCCTGGCGCACGACATCAAACATACCGGCCACCACGAAGACCTGATTATTGTCCATGCCGACCCCGATGCCCATGCCGGCTTGGTCGGGCTGGTGGCTGCCCGCATCGCCGATCAGTTTGCCCGCCCGAGTGTAATTATCGAAGAGAGCACTCCTTTGTCGCGCGGTTCTGCGCGCTCAGGCGGCATGATCAACATGATCGAGGCCTTGCGTGAGTGTGGCGCAACCTTTGTCAAAGTCGGTGGTCATGCAGCGGCAGCTGGGTTCACCATCGAGAGCGACCAAATTGACGTCCTGCGCCAACGTCTCAACGAGTATGCACACGCCCAACAAATTGAGGTCGGCACCCGCCAGCTCACCATCGACTGTGAGCTTGCCGCGGTCGAGCTCGATATGGCCGTCCTGAACGATATCGCCCTCCTCGAGCCGTGTGGTCAGCGCAATCCGCACCCCAACATTCTGACTCGCGATTGTCGTGTGATTGCCGCACGAACAGTAGGGAGCGACCAACAGCACCTCCAGTTATCGCTTGATATTGCTGGTCAAAAAGTCAGCGCCATGGCCTGGGGTGAGGGCGCCTGGGCGCCACACTTTCAACGGATTACGCAGATTGACATCGTCTATCAGCCACAGCTCAATGAATGGAACGGTAAGCGTGAGCTCCGCCTCAACTTACGTGATTTTCGCTCTGCACGTGGACCTGATGCCGAGCCACAACCGATTTCACTGATATAACCACACATCAGATTGCATCAAAGGAGATGTCCATGGGAACACCGATCGTGCGACTGGGATTTATTGGCGTCGGTAACATGGGGCAGGCTGCGCATCTGCGTAATTTTGCTATGGTGCCCCACTGCGAGATCGTAGCGATTGCCGATGTGCGCAGCACGCATGCCACCTCCGTGGCCCGCAAATGGGGAGTGCCCCATGTCTACACCGCACACCAGCAGATGATGCATGCCCACCCCGAGATAGATGCCCTCGTAGCCATTCAACCGTTCACTCGCCATGGCACACTCATCCCCGAATTGTTGACCTATGGCAAGCCTATCCTGACCGAGAAGCCGATTGCTGGCGCAATCGCCCAAGGCGAAGCCATCGTGGCCGCCATGCACGCCCATAACACCTGGATGATGGTCGGGTATCACAAACGCTCCGACCCGGCCACCATTTATGCCAAAGCGGAAATTGACCGCCTCAAGCAGAGCGGCGAACTGGGCAAGATGACCTACATTCGGATTTTGATGCCTGCGGGTGACTGGATTGCCAACGGCTTCAACCAAAACATTTGGAGTGCCGAGGCCGATCAACCGCTCGCCGAGGATCCGCCAGCCGCCGACATGGATGCCGCCACCAATGATGCCTACTGGGCGTTTGTCAACTACTACATTCATCAGGTCAATCTGATGCGACATCTGCTCGGCGAAGATTGGCGTGTCACCTACGCCGACAAATCCGGTCATCTCCTCGTCGGTGAAAGCGCTTCTGGCATTACCTGTAGCATCGAGATGAGCCCGTATCAGACCACCGTTGATTGGCAAGAGAGTGCGCTCGTGTGCTTTGAACGCGGCTGGGTCAAACTCGAATTACCCGCACCACTTGCATTCAATCGTCCTGGGCGAGTTGAGATTATGCGTGACCCCGGCAATGGCGTTCAACCGATAACCCTGTCACCGCACCT
>Ga0068872_10003364_pt1 | contig 12222 bp, 8 predicted proteins | sample NOAtaG_7_FD_66441 | JGI IMG/M metagenome (GOLD analysis project Ga0068872, IMG submission 66441) | Freshwater lake microbial communities from Lake Erie, under a cyanobacterial bloom - NOAA_Erie_Diel1S_2200h metaG | ecosystem: Environmental > Aquatic > Freshwater > Lake | place: USA: Ohio, Lake...
GGCTCCGGCTGAGGCGAAAGCAGCGGCTCCGGCAGTAAAGGCAGCGCCTAAAACCAGAGGCAGAAAGAAGGCGGCTCCGGCTGAGGCGAAAGCAGCAGCTCCGGCAGTAAAGGCAGCACCTAAAACCAGAGGCAGAAAGAAGGCGGCTCCGGCTGAGGCGAAAGCAGCGGCTCCGGCAGTAAAGGCAGCGCCTAAAACCAGAGGCAGAAAGAAGGCGGCTCCGGCTGAGGCGAAAGCAGCGGCTCCGGCAGTAAAGGCAGCACCCAAAACCAGAGGCAGAAAGAAAGCCGCTCCGGCGGAGGCCAATGCCATTGCTCCGGCATCAAATGCAGCACCCAAAACCAGAGGCAGAAAGAAAGCAGAGCCAGTAGCCTCTGGAAATTAATACCAGCGTTGGCGGATGGCCTGCAAAAGTGCAGGATGTACAGCTCCGCCCGCAACAATCTGACGGCCGAAAAGTGCATTGTCGGCGCCTTGAAAGTCGCTGACAATGCCCCCGGCTTCTCTTACCAGACAGATGCCTCCGGCCACATCCCATGGGCTGAGGTTGTACTCGAAAAAGCCGTCAAAAATGCCCGAGGCCACATAGGCCAGATCAATCGCTGAAGAACCCATACGCCGAAGGCCATGGGAGTTTTTCATCAGATGATCCAGCACTGACAGGTACTGAGTCATAAGATCAAAATCATAATAGGGAAAGCCGGTGGCAAGCAGGCTGTTTTCAAGCCTGCTTTCGGCACTCACATAAATTCTTTCACCATTGCACCATGCACCACCGCCTTTTCGGGCGTGATAAACTTTTTGTTCCGGTGCATGCACCACAATGCCGAGAACCGGTGTTCCTTTCCATACCAGTCCTACCGAAACCGAAAACTCAGGAAGTCCGTGAACAAAATTGGTGGTACCATCCAGCGGGTCGATGATCCAGACGAGTTCGCTGGTTTCATCTCCGCCTTCTACAGTGGCTTCTTCAGTAATGAAACCGGCTTCGGGAAGAACAGCTCTGCAGGCTTTCACCAGCATTTTTTCGGCTTCTTTATCCACATAGGAAACCAGGTTGTTCAGACCCTTGTACTCCACATTTTCCAGGCGGAATTTTTTTCTTTCCTCCAGCAAAAAGCCGGCTGTTTCCATGGCCGCAGGCAGAAGGCCGGAACAAATCCGGTCGAGCTGAGATGATTCTGGTTCTTGCATCTTATTTTTTATAAACCCTGGACCATTTCGCACATTTTCGCCACAGCCGGCTCCAGGTACTGCATGAGAAGACGGGGATAAACCCCCAGCATCACAATCAGCAGCAGCATAGGCAGCAGCATCAGGTATTCGCGGAAGTTCAGGTCTTTCAGTTCATCCCGGATTTTAAGGTCGCGGGTCCAGAACTCTCCGAAAAACATCTTTCGTGCGGTGTAAAGGAAATAAACCGCCGATAAGAACATGCCGCTTCCGGCCAGCAGGGCAACCCAGCGTGGAATCAGCTGATTGAATCCGGCTGAGGTATAGGCGCCTATGAGAACCATAATTTCCCCGATAAAGCCCGAGAAAAAAGGAATGCCCATCGAAGCGAAAAAACCAAGAAGGGTAAATGCAACGAAGTGTGGCATGGGATGTACCAGTCCGGCAAAATCATCCCGGTCGCGGTTCTGTGTACGGTCGTACAAAACACCTGCAGTCACAAAAAGAAAGGGTGAAATCAATCCGTGGGAAATGCACTGAAACAATGCCCCGCTCAGGCCTTCGGCCGTAAGCGAAGCCAGACCGATGAGTACATAGCCCATGTGGGAAACCGAAGAATAGGCGATCAGTCTTTTCATATCGGTGCTGCCCAGGGCGTTGAGGCCGCCGTACAACAGCGAAACCAGACCAAGCAAAGACAATGGGAAGGCATACTGCACCAGAAGTTCGGGAAAAACGGGCAGCACAATCCGGAACAGACCGTAGGCGCCTACCTTGAGAAGCAGACCGGCCAGCACAAGCGAAACCGAGGTCGGTGCTTCCACATGGGCATCCGGCAGCCAGGTATGCAGCGGCACAGAAGGCAGTTTTATCAGAAATCCCAGCACCAACAGAAAAAAACACCAGTGCCGCAGCGGCAGGCCGAAGAAGGTGGAAGCCGATTCAAAAGAAAGAACCGAATACGGAATCAGGTTGCTGGAGTCAGAGAGAAAGGGAAAACTGAAACTGTGTACAATCTGCTCAGCCGGAATATTGCCGCCCGCCAGCAGTTGCTGAATTTCAAATACTACCTCCCGTGTCAGCATTTCACCCGGTTGGATCAGACCGAAATTTAATGCCGTTTCCACCGGATCGATGGAAGACATGTACAGGGCAATCATGCCCATCAGAATAAAGACCGAGCCGGCCAGTGTGTACAGAAAAAATTTGAGTGCCGCTTTCTCCTTTCCCTTTCCGCCCCAAAGACCAATAAGAAAGAACATCGGCAGCAGCATGAATTCGAAAAAGATGAAGAAAAGAAAGAAGTCAAGTGCCACAAAACAACCGGCTACACTGCCGGCCATCAGCAGAAAGGCAAGCACAAAGCCCTTTACTTTTTCCTTAATCTGCAGCGCACTGAGGGAAGCAATAAGCAGAATAAGTGCGGTAAGGGGAATAAATGCAATGCTTAGGCCATCCACACCGAGCAGGTAATCAATCGACATGGCGCCGAATGCGCCCAGTTTCAGGCTGATCCAGTCGGCCTTTTCAAGCAGCTGATAGCCCATCCAGCTCTGGTCTTCTGCAAGTGCCGGATTATATTGAAGCAAAATATTCAGTGCAAACCCAACCATCGCCAGCATTCCGCCCACCATGACGAATTTCAGGAGGCGATGCATGTAGGATGGAATCAGCAGAACCAGTGCTGCCAGCAGAAAGGGCCAGAAAACGAATATGCTGAGCGGTGCCTGGGTCATGTGTGCAAATATGCTGGCTTATTTCAGAATTGGAAGCATCAGGCTGCATCGCGGGCCAGCATCTGACTGCGGTGTGCATCCAGTTTAAGAAAAATGAAGAGTAAAATGGTAAAAGACCACAGCGATGAGCCCCCGTAGCTGATGAAAGGAAGCGGGATTCCGATGACCGGCAGCAGGCCCACCGTCATGCCGATGTTGATGGTGAAGTGAAAAAAAAGAATCGCTGCCACACAGTAACCATAGACCCGGCTGAATTTGAGCTTCTGCCGGTCTGCCAGGTACACAATCCGCCAGAGCATGCCCAGAAATAGTCCGCATACAAGTACGGAACCCAGGAAACCAAACTCCTCTCCGATGGTGCAAAAAATAAAGTCTGTGCTTTGCTCCGGCACAAAGTCGAATTTGGTCTGCGTTCCCTGCAGGTATCCTTTCCCGAGAAATCCGCCGGAACCAATGGCATTTTTCGACTGGGTAACATTCCAGCCTACGCCCAGAGGGTCGATGCCCGGCTGCACCAGTACTTTTATCCGGTTTTGCTGATGGGGCTGCAGCACATCGTTGATGAAGTAATTCGCCCCGATGACCACAAGGCTGATGAGCACGGCGATGATGCCAAGCGCAATTACATTGTTCAGCGTTTTGTCAATCAGGAAAAACGCTGCAACTGCCAGAACCCCGATGGCCACCAGCAGCCAGGTCTGAGGTACAATCAGCGTGAGCACAAACAAAAAAACCACGCCCAGGCCAAGGTTGGGAATCCAGGGCGGAAGCCCTTCCCGAAAGAGCGGAATTACAAAGGCCGAAAAAACCAGGGTACTTCCCGTATCGTTTTGAAGCAGAATCAGCACTGCCGGAATGAAAATAATGATGGCTGCCCGGTATAGATCCGGCCAGCGGTCGAGGCGGATCAGAGGATTGCTCAGGTATTTGGCCAGTGCCAGCGAGGTGGCAAACTTGGCAAACTCCGAAGGCTGCACGCCGAAGCTGCCTACCCCAAGCCAGGATTTGGAGCCGGCCACTGTTTTTCCGATGCCCAGTACCGCCACCAGCACCAGCAAAATTCCGGCATAAATGAAGTAGCTGAAAACATCGTAAAACTTATAATCAGTGGCCATAATCAGCACAATCAGCACAGTAGAAGTGCCGATGAACAAAAGCTGCCTTCCGGATGAAATGCTCATGTCCCAGGCCGGGATGTCGGCATTCACATCCAGTTCGGAGGCATAAATGGTAAGCCAGCCCAGAAGCAGGAGGCCAAGGTACATTCCCAGCAGGGGAAGGTCGATGGTTTTAACGAGTTTTTCCTCCCTTGGCATCGCTTGTGTCTTTATTGATGTAATCCCGTGTCAGCATATGCTCATACAGGTTTTTGCGCTGAATGGTATCGTTGAGGTATTTTTCCACCATCAGCGTGCCGATGGGTGCAGCCACGAATCCGCCGAAGCCGGAGTTTTCCACCACCGTGGCCACGGCAATTATTGGATCATCCTTCGGGGCAAAACAAATAAAAATCGAGTGGTCTTTTCCATGCGGATTCTGGGCAGTACCGGTCTTGCCGCAGATTTCCACCGACTTCATCCGCGCTTGCGACCATACGGTTCCCTGCTGCACCGCCCATTTCATACCGGTCAGGATGGCTTCGAAATGCCGGGCTTCCACCTTTGTCTGGTGTTTGATGGTGTACTGCGCCAGCGGCTTACCTTTATCACCGATTTTCTTGACAAAGTGCGGGGTATAGTAATATCCGCGGTTGGCCAGAATGCAGGCCATATTGGCCATGTGCAGCGGACTCAGGCCAAGCTCACCCTGACCAATGGAAAGCGAATAAATGTTGGAATACTTCCAGTGCTTTTCTCCGTAAATGCGGTCATAATAGGCAATGGTCCGCAGAATGCCTTTTTTTTCGCTCGGCATATCGATGCCCAGTTTCTGCCCGATTCCGAAAGAAGAAATGTATTCCCGCCATTTCTCATATCCGATGCGGGTATCGATAAAGGTATTGCCGCTTTTATGCTGGTTAATGATGCGGCGGAAAACCTGCAGGTAATAGGGATTGCAGCTCCATTGTATGCTCTGCCTCAGGTTGCAGGCACCCGGATGCGGATGGCAGTGCACCACATCCTGTACACAGGGCCAGACCATGTTGCTGTCCATCACGCCTTCCTGCAGTGCGGTAAGCGCCTGAAGGGTTTTGAAAATGGAGCCGGGCGGGTACGGTGCCATCAGGGCACGGTTGAACAGCGGTTTCAGCGGGTCCCGCTGCAATGTCAGGTAGTTTTTTGAAAATTCTCTTCCGCGCAGCAGGTTCGGATCATAAGTGGGGGAGGAAATCATGGCCAGTATTTCACCCGTTTTGGGTTCGATGCAGATGATGGAACCCTTTTTATTGACCATCAGTTCCTCGCCGAATTTCTGCAATTCCAGGTCTACAGAAGTATACAGATTCTCACCCCGCACAGCCGCCGTATCGAAAATACCGTCCTTATAATGACCTTTCTGGATGCCGTTCACATCCACCATCATGAACTTTACCCCCCGTTTTCCGCGCAGCTGTTCTTCGTAAAAATTCTCCAGTCCGGAGATGCCGATGTAATCGCCGGAGCGGTAGTAGCTGTTTCCCTCTTTTTTCAGTTTTTCCAGCTTCCCGGCAGAAATTTCACCGATGTAACCCAGCACCACACCCATGGCTTTGTGGTCGTAGCCCCGTACCGTTCTGGGTGAAATAAAAAATCCCGGAAAATCAATCAGCTGGTCTTGAATCCGGGCAAATTCGGTATGGCTCAGCTGCTTGATGAATGCCGACGGCTTCACCCGGGAGTAGGTCCGGGCGGCCGTCATGGTTTCCGAAAACTCCTCCTTCGTTATACCGAAAAGCTGACAGAATCGCAGGGTGTCCATGTCTTTGCGTACTTCCTTGGGCAGCACCATCACATCGTACACCGGCACATTGTACACACAGATTCGTCCTTTGCGGTCGTAGATGATGCCGCGGTAAGGGTAATCCACAATGCGCTGCAGCGAAATATTGGCCGCTGCCTCCTTGTAGCTGTCGTCCACCACCTGCATGTAGAAAAGCCGCGCCAGAAAGGTGAAGGTCACCAGGACAAATACAAGCAAAATAATCCGCTGCCGGCTATCAAACATAGAACGGCAAAGTTAGGAAACGGCGGGGCTTGCAAAGGCAATTTGCAAAGAAGTTTTCAGGCCGCCCGGGCGGGCTTTCCGCGCCTGCTCCGCCGAAGGCGAGGGTCCGCTTGCGCTTCCGTCCCGCCGGGGCGTGACCAGGCCGCTCCAATCCCTGGCGGAGACTGGAACAAGTGGATTCTCATTCAGGATAATATTCCGGAAGAGATTTTCTGCAATTCCCGGTGGTTCGTGAGGACACGAACCAGAACGGGAAAGTGCTACCAGATCCGGATTCTGTCCTCCGGCTTCTTGTACAGTTTGTCGCCCGGCTTCACATCAAAGGCCTGGTACCAGGCATCCATGTTTACCGGTGCGCCGATGGTACGGTAAGGGCCGGGTGAATGGTTGTCTGTGATGATGAACTGGGCAGCTGTCTGCGGAAGAATATTGCCGCGCCATACCTGAGCCCAGCTCAGGAAGAAGCGCTGGTCGGGCGTGAAGCCATCAATCGGAGCACCGGATTTTCCCTGATCGGTCATTTTGAAGGCTTCGTATGCCACATTGAGTCCGCCCAGATCGCCGATGTTTTCGCCCATGGTGAGCTTGCCGTTTACATGGATGGTATCGAGCACGGTGTAGGCATCAAACTGCTTGCCCAGGTCCACGGTTTTGGCATCAAAGCGCTGCTTGTCTTCTTCGGTCCACCAGTTGTGCAGGCTTCCGTCGGCATCGTACTTGCAGCCGCTGTCGTCAAAGCCATGCGACATTTCATGGCCGATTACTGCCCCGATGCCGCCGTAATTGATGGCATCATCGGCGGCGGCGTCAAAGAATGGAAACTGCAGAATTCCGGCCGGGAAAACGATTTCGTTCAGAGTCGGATTGTAATAGGCATTTACTGTGGGTGGTGTCATTCCCCAGCGATCGCGGTCAACGGGCTTGCCAAGCTGACTCATCATGAATTCATAGTTCCAGCGGCCCACATTCACCACATTTTCAAAGTGTTTGCTGCGGTCAATCACCAGGCCCTCATACTGCTTCCACTTGTCGGGATAGCCTACCTTCGGGCGGAAGGCCTTCAGTTTAGCCAGAGCCTTTTCCTTGGTGGCGGCGCTCATCCAGTCCAGGTTTTTGATGCGGTTTCCGAAGGCAGTGCGCAGGTTTTCCACCAGCACATTCATACGGGCTTTGGCTTCTGGTTTGAAGTGTTCTTTCACATAAAGCTGACCCAGCAGTTCGCCGATGGAGCCGTCTGTGAGCTGCGACATGCGCTGCCAGCGGGGGGTCTGTACTTTCTGTCCGGATTGTGCCTGATTGAAGGCAAAGGCTGCATCCACAAAATCCTTGCTCAGATGGGGAGCAGCGGCTTTCATCAGGTTCCACTGCAGGTAAACCTTCAGGTTGGCAATGGGCTCCTGTTCCAGGATGGCGGCCACTTCTTTCATGAAAGGCGGATGTGCAACAAGCAGACTGTCTTCTCCCTTAGCCCCAAGCTGGGAAAGGATGCCGGCCCAGTCCATACCCGGCGTGGTCTGGCTGAAATCTTTGATCAGGAACTTATTGTAGGTTTTGTAAGGATCGCGCATTTCCACACGGCTCATCTGGGCCTGAGCCAGACGCTTTTCCAGGTCAAATACGATATCGGCCTTGGCGGCAGCTTTGCGGCTCTGGTCGCCGGCCAGCACAAAGAGCCTGGTGATGTAGGTTTTCAGCGCCTCCTGAAGTGCCGGATTTCTTCCATCGGTCTTGAGGTAATAATCGCGGTCGGGCAGGGTAATGCCACCCTGACCCAGCTGCACGGCCATGCGCTCCACACGCTTGCGGTCCTGCGCGATGTAGAAGGAATAAAAGGCCGAGGCCAGTCCTTCCTTGCGAAGGCGGTTGATTTCGTCTTTCAGCTGACTGCGGTCTGTGATGGCATTGATCCGGTTGAGATAAGGCATCAGCGGGGTGATGTTGCGGTCTTCAATGGTGGCAGAATCCATGCCGGCAGCATAAAAATCTCCGACCCTTTTTTCGATGGTGGGCGCCTTGATTTTTGCAGCGGCCGATTTTTCCAGAATGTCTCGAACGGCCTTGATGTTGAATTCTCGGAGTTCGTTGAAGCTTCCCCAGCGGGTTTCCTTGGCCGGCACGGGATTGTTTTTAACCCAGGTGCCGCTGGCATAGGTGTAAAAATCATCGCCGGGCTTAACGCTGAGGTCCATGTTGGCCGGATCGATGAATTTGCGGGCAGAAGGCGTTGATGCCGGCTGCGCAAGCAGGGAAGCGGCACTGCAGGCCATAAGAAAACCAAGGAAGTACTGTTTCATACGATTGAACATTAGAAGGGCGGCTAAAGTAGGCCTTTCGACGGAAGGGGAAAAATGAAAATTTCAGGCATGCGCATACCGCCTGCTGCCGGCAATATTTGGTCAGTTGAATTCGTTTTGATTTAGCAATGAAATGATATTCACATGCTGCTCAGGTTGGGCATAAATTTACCGCACCGGATGGAAAGGGCAGCGCCGAAGGTGCTGGTGTGGCGAAGCCATACGAAACCCTCGCCTTAGGCAGAGCAAGCCTGCACAGCCGGAAATGGCGGCCAAAAAAAAATCCTGCCCTACAGGACAGGATTCCGGATTTGATCAGTTCTTCATTAATCAGGCGGTAGCCGGCATGTTGTCGAGCACATCCATTACCTCGCGTACCTTGCCGCGGCTCACTTCGAGCAGGGCCTTTTCTTCGTCGTTGAGCTTAAGTTCAATGACTTTCTCCACGCCGTTTTTACCCAGCACTACCGGCACGCCAAGGAAGCAATCCTTGATGCCGTATTCGCCCTGCAGCTCGATGCAAACAGGAAAAATGCGCTTCTGGTCGCGGATGATGGCCTCCACCATCTGGGCCGCAGCCGAACCGGGTGCATACCAGGCAGATGTTCCCATGAGCTTAACCAGCTCACCGCCGCCGTTGATGGTGCGGTTTACGATGGCATCCAGCTTGTCTTTGTCGATGAGTTCAGTCACCGGAATTCCGCTCACGGTGGTGTAGCGAGGTAGCGGCACCATGGTATCGCCGTGACCGCCCAGCAGCATGGCCTGAATGTCCTTCGGAGAGCAGTTGAGGGCCTCGGCCAGAAAGGCACGGTAACGGGCAGTATCGAGAATGCCGGCCATACCCATCACACGCTGACGCGGGAACTTCGAGGTAATGGCAGCGCAGTAGGTCATCACATCAAGGGGATTGGATACCACCACAATGATGCAATCCGGAGAATGTTTGATGATGTTTTCGGTTACCGATTTTACGATGCCGGCGTTGATGCCGATGAGGTCGTCGCGGCTCATGCCGGGCTTGCGGGGAAGGCCGGAAGTAATGACCACCACATCGGAACCGGCGGTACGGCTGTAATCGTTGGTGACACCAACGGTGCGGCTGTCGTAGAGGTCAATGGGGGCTTTCTGCCAGATGTCGAGGGCTTTGCCTTCGGCTACGCCTTCCTTGATGTCGAGGAGGACGATTTCATTGGCTATTTCTTTGTAGGCCAGTACATCGGCGCAGGTGGCGCCCACATTTCCGGCGCCTACAACGGTAACTTTCATGGTGTATGTAGAATCTTTTTTAAAACTGCCGCAAAAGTAGTGTTTCGGTATGGAATTCGGGCTGTTGAATGCGGATTTTTTCACTGACGGCGGGCTGTATTCTGAAATGCGCAGCATCATGGCTACCTTGCCGGCATGGCAAAGGGAGGCAATCGCTTTCAGCGGATCAGGCGGCGGCATAAGCTGCTGGGCTTACTGCGGCTTTTCCGCCTGCCAAACCTGCTGATGATTTTCCTGGGTCAGCTGCTGGTGATCTGGAAGTTTTCTCCGGCCGGTGCCTTTTCTTGGCTGAGAGAGGATCCCGGAATCTGGCTGCTGCTGCTTGCCACGCAGGCATCGGCGGCAGGAGGCTACATCCTCAACGATTACCATGATGTGCGGATAGACCAGATAAACAAGCCGGGACGGGTGGTAGTTGGCAGGCTGGTAACCCGGCGAAAGGCACTTTTTTCGTATCTGTTGCTGACGGCTTTTGCCCTGTTGGCCGGAATATTGGCCGGAAAAAAAGAAGGACTTCTGGTACTGCTTTGCTGCTTCCTGCTCTGGTTGTATTCGGCCAGGCTGAAATGCCTGCCGCTGGCAGGAAATCTGCTGGTGGCCTTGCTGGTAGCGGTGTCGCTATTTTTACCATCATTGCGATTTGAGGCAGATTTGCGGATTCTTCTTCCCTTTTGCCAGTTTGCCTTTCTGAGCAATCTGATCCGGGAACTTGTAAAAGACATGGAAGACATGCGGGGGGATTCGCAGCATGCCTGCCGAACCTTTCCCATCGCCTTCGGATTACCGGCCAGCCGCCGGCTGATTAACCTGGCAGGCATCCTGATGCTGCTGAATTTTTTGTTGCTTATTCCTGAGTATTCAGGATTCGGGATGGCTCCAGTCCTGCTCTGCCTTTTTCCTTTCGGCCTTTTTTATCACGCTCTCCAAAAGGCAGACCGGAAAAGAGACTTCAGCAGACTGAGCCGGCTTCTGAAATGGGCTATGGTGGCGGGGATGGGCGGATTTGCTTTTTTTTGATGGTAAACAGCCTCAGAATTCAGGCGGCCGCATCTGAGTTGCCTCCGGGTAAATTACAGTTACGCAGGCATTAAACCGGTTCACCCAGTGGGTGCTACTGCGGCACTCATCAAGTCCATGAAAAAGTTTGCTACCCAATTCAGGAGACCATCGGCTCCGCACCGCCAGCATCGCTTATACCCCGGATTAATAGTTATGGAGCAGAGGTGAACGGCAAAAAAAACCCGCTCCGTAGTGGAGCGGGAAAAACAAAAAATACCTAGTCCGGTTATCCTGGTTAAAATGGTATAAAATCAGGTGGCTTAAACAGCTTTCCGAGTCGCAAAGGTAAGCAGCTCAGTCAGTATCTTGTTCAGTTCTATCGAAATTTCGATTCCCGCAAACAAGTTGGACTACCGCTTGTAAAAACCATAACAAAGCGCTTGCTTCTTTGCGAAATTGAAAAAATGATTCAGCGGATTTTAATACGGAAGGACTGCCTACCGGTTATTTTTCCGATGGGCGACAATTCATGCCCATACTGCGGGGCGAATTCTTCGAATGCAGCTTTATGCGCCTGATTTACTGCAATAAGCAAGCCACCACTGGTCTGAGGATCGGCCAGCCAGCGCCGCTGCTCTTCTGTTCCTCCCTCAATTCCTTCGCCATAGCTGGAAAGGTTGCGGTTGGTGCCACCGGGAATACAGCCTTTCGCCAGCAAATCTGCCGCTTCCGGAATAAGGGGTACTGATGAAAATTCAATTTCAGCCGACAGGGAGGCAGCATCGCAAATTTCACCCAGATGCCCGAGCAGGCCAAAACCGGTAACATCGGTAAGTGCCTTCACTTCGGAACGGCCTCCCAGCTTTTCTCCCAGCAGATTGAGCCGTGTCATGCTGTCAAGCGCCGCTTTGTCCGCAGCCGGGTTCGAAAGACCTTTTTTCTGAGCAGTTGACAGAATTCCCACGCCGATGGGCTTGGTGAGGTAAAGCAGATTTCCTTCCTCCGCACCTGCATTGCGCTTGATTCGGGATGGGTGTACCAGACCGGTAACTGCCAGTCCGAAAACCGGTTCCGGACAATCAATGCTGTGGCCGCCCGCCAGCGGAATGCTGGCTTCAGCGCAGATGGCACGGCTTCCTTCCAGCACTTTTGCCGCTACTTCCGCCGGAATCTTATCCACCGGCCAGCCCAGGATGGCAATGGCCATCAGGGGTTTTCCACCCATGGCATACACATCCGAAATGGCATTGGCCGAAGCTATCCTTCCGAAATCAAAGGGATCATCCACAATGGGCATGAAAAAATCGGTGGTGGAAATAACCGCCTGCTCTTCGTTGAGCTGATATACTGCGGCATCGTCTTTTCCTTCGTTACCAACCAGCAGAGCCGGAAAATGCTTTACGGCGTCGAAGCGCTGCACAATGGTTTCCAGTACCTTAGGAGATAATTTACATCCGCATCCGGCGCCATGGCTGTAGCGGGTGAGCGGGTATTCGCTGATCAGTTCCATACCTGAATTCTGTAACAGTTGTTTTTTTCTTTTTGATGAATGATGATCTGGTAAAGCCCGGAGGGAAGATTCTCAGGCATGCGGAAACTGCCGTCCC
>Ga0068872_10003372_pt1 | contig 12206 bp, 9 predicted proteins | sample NOAtaG_7_FD_66441 | JGI IMG/M metagenome (GOLD analysis project Ga0068872, IMG submission 66441) | Freshwater lake microbial communities from Lake Erie, under a cyanobacterial bloom - NOAA_Erie_Diel1S_2200h metaG | ecosystem: Environmental > Aquatic > Freshwater > Lake | place: USA: Ohio, Lake...
GTCGCAACTACATCACCAAGAAAAACAAGATCAACGATCGTGAGCGCATTGAGCTCATGAAGTACTGCAAGTGGGATCGTGTGCACACTGCGCACAAGGAGACCCGCTGAACGAGCACGCCGACGATCCGTCGTCGGCGGATTCGATGCAAGTTGTGTCAACGTCGGCGGTGGCCCCTGTGGCTGCCGCCGACGTGACGCGTCTGGGCTCGAATGAAATGGGAACACTTGTCGCCGAAGCGCGCGACGGTGATCGGAGCGCATTTGATGCGCTCGTTCGTCGCACGTGGGCCGACACCTATTCGCTGGCATTTCGGTTAACGGGCAACGCGGAAGATGCGCGCGACGTTTGCCAAGAAGCGTATTTGCGTGCCTATCGCGGCCTTCGTCGATTCCGCGGCGATGCGCGGTTTACGACATGGCTGTATCGAATTACTGCGAACTGTGCGTCGACGCAGTTAGGTCGTCGGCGTCGTCATCGTCACGAAGAGCTTGATGAAGATCTTGAACTCAGCGACCTTTCGCCGAGCGTCGATCCGGTCGGTCGTTCCGAATCCGCGAGTTTGCGTGATGCGGTGCAGAAGGCATTAGCTGCGCTTCCTCCGAAGCTGCGGACTGTTGTTGTACTGCGTGACATTTATGACCTCTCTCATGAGGTCATCGCTGCCGAACTCGGGATTTCCGTTTCGGCGGCCAAAGTTCGATTGCACCGGGCTCGTCACCGCTTGCGTGACGATGTTTTCTTGCGTTCCGAAGCTGAGGGGAGAACACATGACGATGTCGACCGTCCTGCCATGTGATCGGTTGGCCGAACTCATGCCCGACCTTCTCGACGATTCCGGGCTTCTCTCGGGCGAGGAAGCGGACCATGTCGCTCAATGTCTCCGATGTCAGGCCGAGATGGCTCGTTTCCGACGCCTTCGCCGGACCTTGGCCAGTCTTCGCCTTCGCCCAGTTCCGGCCGACCCTGGGGTCCTCATTGACCTCCTCGAGGGGCTTGACTCGGCGGCTGAACGCCGGGAACGCCACCGATTGGCCAGCCGAAGGGCTGCCTCCATCGTGGGGCTGGCCGCAGCCACTGCCGCCGGGGTCGGGGGCGTGCTGGTGCTCGCCACACGTCGCCGATCTGCCTGAGGTTTCGCTGGGGCAGAAAAATCCCGGTTCGCAACGGATGGGGGAGGAGGCCTAGTCTCTCCCATTCGGACCTGCAGGGGTCTGGCCGAACGCGTCGGCTGGTACCCTCACAGGCCCGGCGTAGTGCCCTAGGGCAGTAGCTCAATTGGTAGAGCACCGGTCTCCAACACCGACGGTTGGGGGTTCAAGTCCCTCCTGCCCTGCTCGAAAAGTCCGCGTCGATGTCGACGCGAAACGTAAGTGGAAGTGTTTCGATGGCTCTCAACAGAGAACAAAAACGAATGCTGCAGCGTCAGGGCGAACTTGGCCCCGATGGCGAACCCATTCGCGCCCGTCGCGGCACCCAGCAACGCGCGAAAGAACGTACCGGTCCAGTCGAGTTCGCTCGTGAGGTTCGGTCTGAACTGCGCAAGGTCGCGTGGCCCACTCGCTCCGAGACCATCAACTACTCCATCATCACCATCGTCACCCTCATCTTTTTCACCCTCTTGATCTTCGGTATCGATTGGGTGTTCTCCGAGGCCGTACTGAAACTGTTCAACGCCTGATGACCATGAATGACGACACCCAATTTTCAAACGACGCAGTAGATGCGTCTGCCTCCGACGTGATTGTTGAAGAAATCATTGAGGAAATCGACGTCATCGTCGATGAAGCAGGCGACATCGAAGTGATCGACACCGAGATCGAGGTCGACGTCATCGACACCGACGAACTGCTTGAGCAAGCGCGTCCGCGTGCGCAAAGCCCGTTCGATCGTCCCGGTCGTTGGTACGTCGTGCACACCCAGTCGGGTTACGAGAAGAAGGTCAAGCAAAACCTCGAAGCTCGTACGCAATCGATGAACATGGAAGACAGCATTCACGAATGCGTCATTCCTATGGAAGACGTCGTCGAATTCAAGAACGGTAAAAAGCAGATCGTTCAGAAGAAGGTCTTCCCGGGTTATCTCCTCGTTCGTTGCGATATGACCGACGATTCTTGGTACGTCATTCGCAACACGCCAGGTATCACCGGCTTCGTTGGTCAAGGTGCAAAGCCGTCGCCACTTCCGCGTCGCGATGTCGAGAACTTCCTCACCGTTCCCGACGAAACCGAAGAGGTCACAACAAAGCGCGGCAAGCCACGTCTCGAGTACGAGCAGGGCGAAACCGTTCGGGTCAAGGAAGGCCCCTTTGCCGACTTCTCCGGCGAGATCGTCGAGATCAACGAGGATCAGCTCAAGGTCAAGGTGTTGGTCAACATCTTCGGTCGTGAGACCCCCGTCGAACTCGAGTTCTCTCAGGTCGCAAAGCTCTAGGAAGTACCGGCTTCGGCCGGAGGAATTGTCAGAGACGGCTCTGAGCCGTCAGAATCTCCCGCCGCCCGATGGGCGCAGGAACACAAGAAAAGAAGCGAGTCGCAATCATGGCCAAGAAGAAGGTTTCGGCCGTCGTGAAAATCCAGATCCCCGCTGGTGGAGCCAACCCGGCCCCGCCCGTCGGTACCGCGCTCGGCCCGCACGGCGTCGCGATCATGGATTTCTGCAAGGAATACAACGCCAAGACTGAGGCGCAGAAGGGCACCATCGTGCCCGTCGAGATCACAATCTTCGAGGATCGCAGCTTCACGTTCATCCTGAAGACCCCGCCGACCTCGGTGCTCATCAAGCAGGCCGCTGGTCTGCCCAAGGGTTCACAGACTCCGTCGAAGGCCGTCGCCGGTTCCATCACCGACGCGCAGGTCACCGAGATCGCACAGGTCAAGATGCCTGATCTCAACGCCAATGATCTCGAGGCCGCTCGCCTTCAGGTTGCTGGTACCGCCCGTTCCATGGGCATCGAAATTCGCTGATCGCAGTACCGGTTCGCACCCGCGAACCCGCCATGCCGAGGACAACCTCGCCCGGCAGGTGAATCGTTTGCACCCACTGTGGTGCCCGACCCGAGGGAGCCGAAATGGCACAGCACGGTAAGAAGTACAACGCAGCAGCATCCAGCTTCGACAGCGCCACGCAGCATGGCTCGACCGAAGCAGTCACCAAGGTGAAGACGTTGGCATCGGCAAAGTTCGATGAAACCGTCGAACTTTCGGTGCGTCTGGGCGTTGACCCCCGCAAGGCCGACCAAATGGTTCGTGGCACCGTTGCCCTTCCGTCCGGTACCGGTACCGATGTTCGCATCGCAGTGTTTGCCGCCGGCGATGCCGCGCAGGCTGCTCGCGACGCAGGCGCTGAATTTGTTGGCGCCGACGATCTGCTCGCGCAGGTTGAAGGCGGAATGATGGATTTCGATCTCGTCATCGCCACCCCTGATCTCATGCCCCAGGTTGGCAAGCTCGGCCGTCAGCTCGGCCCGCGTGGTCTTATGCCCAACCCCAAGACCGGCACTGTTACTCCCGACGTTGGCAAGGCCGTTGCCGACTTCAAGGGCGGCAAGGTTGAGTACCGCACCGATCGCCAGGGCAACGTTCATGTCCCGATCGGCAAGGTCTCCTTCGAGGTTCCCGCTCTTGTGGCCAACCTCCGTGCCGTGCTTGAAGAGCTCGAAAAGGCCAAGCCTGCTTCTGCCAAGGGTCGCTATTTCAAGAAGGTCTCGCTGTCATCGACCATGGGCCCGGGCGTCAAGATTGACTCCCAGCGCATGCTCGTTGTCGAAGAGGTCTGAGTTTCTCGTTTTTTCGCTGTCGGGGCGGGCTGGCCTCTTGGTTGAGCCCGCCACTACAGTTCGCAGTCAATTGAATCCGCTCGCCGCAGACATCCGGTGCCCCTAGGGGTGTAACAGGTTCCCCGGAACCCACCTGACGAGGTGAACCTCCCAATTTCGGGGCGTTCTCGCGCTAAGCGGCGGACGCCCCGTTGTGTTTTTTCCAGCCCATTCGGCCGGTAATCACCAACGTGGCAACCCGGTGTCGAATCGTTCCTCGGAACAGTTCGGCACCAGCCCAGCGGTGATTTGGTGCAACGCACCAGAGAACCGGAAGAGACACACCAGATGAGAGGAGGTGCGATGGAAAACCCGAGACCGGAAAAGGTGGCTGTGGTTGCCGAGGTGCGTGAGCGCTTCAGCGATTCAGAAGCCGTCCTGCTCACCGAGTACCGCGGAATTGATGTCAGTGGACTGGCAGAACTTCGTGCGGCACTTCGTGCAGCCGGTGGTGACTACAAGGTCTACAAGAACACGCTCGTGCGTCGTGCGACAAACGAACTTGGACTTGATCTTGATTCACACCTGACTGGACCGACGGCCATCGCCTTCGTTCCCGCTGGCGGCACCGGAGACCCCGTTGCCGTCGCAAAGGCCCTGCGTGAATTCGCAAAGGGCAATCCCAACCTGGTGGTGAAGGGCGGCGTCCTTGGTGAGAAGTTGCTCACTGAGGCCGACGTCAAGGCACTCGCCGACGTGGCACCGCGTGAGGAATTGCTGGCTCAGCTGGCTGGCCTCATCGCTGCCCCGATGGTGCAGTTCGCTGGACTTCTGCAGGCGCTTCCTCGCGATTTTGCCTACGGACTGGCTGCACTTATCGAAAAGCAGGGTGGCGCGCCCGAGGTCATCGAGACCCCGGCCGAAGAACCTGCCGTCGAAGAAGCCGCTGCACCCGAAGCCGCTGCTGAGGCAGAGGCCGAGGCTCCTGCAGCCGAAGACACCACCGAAACACCCGAGGCCGTGGCCGATGCCGCCGCCGAATCCAACGACGCTGCCCCGGCTGAGGCCGAGGGTGACACCCAGGAGAGCTGAAAATGGCAACCAAGGAAGAAATCCTCGACGCGATCGCCGGTATGTCGGTCCTCGAACTCAGTGAACTACTCAAGGACTTCGAAGAGAAGTTCGGCGTTTCCGCAGCTGCTCCGGTAGCTGTTGCTGCAGCCCCGGCTGCAGGCGGCGGCGGTGGCGGCGAAGCTGCTGCCGAGAAGGACGAATTTGACGTCGTTCTGACCAGCGCTGGTGACAAGAAGATCCAGGTCATCAAGGAGGTGCGTGGACTTACGAATCTTGGCCTCAAGGAAGCCAAGGATCTGGTCGACGGCGCTCCCCAGACCGTCCTTGAGAATGCCTCGAAGGAAGACGCAGAGAAGGCAAAGGCCGCCCTTGAGGGTGCCGGCGCCACTGTCGAACTCAAGTAATTCGGTTCGACACTCGCCGTCAGGCTTGTGTGCTGGCCCGCCCTCCGGGGCGGGCCAGTGTCGTTTTCCGGGCGGGAGTTTGTGGCCTCATGGGGGAGTGATGCTTGACCCGGGGGAGTGGGGGGTCTAGGTTGCCGCCCAATTCAAACGGGGTAGAAGTGGATGATCCCCCGAGTGAGCGCCTGAATTCGCCAAATGGCCGGAATTCCAGGGTTGCTCTTCCTCGCGTCCTGCCCCTAGGATCCTCAGTCCGCCCTGCCGCGCCCCGGGCCGCTTCGAACCGTCTCTGACGTTGCGTCGCGCCTGAGGTGTCACTGCGTCGGTCCGGTTCATTTCGGTCTGTGCAGTTCGGTACGTGCGTCACGCCCTTCCTTTACCGAGGAGCTTTCCTTGTCTGCTCGTCCGACCGTCCGTGACCGTTATTCGTTCGCGAATCTTGACGAAGTTCTCGACCTACCCGATCTGATCGCGATTCAACGCGAATCATTCGAGTGGTTCCTTCACACGGGTCTCGCGGAAACATTCCGCGACATCAGCCCGATTAAGGACTTCACCGAAACACTTCAGCTCGAACTCGAATTCGATCCTGAAGACGAAGACCTTCGTCCGCCGCCCAAGTTCACGGTGGAGGAGTGCAAAGAGAAGGACATGACCTTCTCCGCGCCGATCTTCGTGCGTGCGCGTTTCATGAACGCGTCGACTGGCGAAATTAAAGAACAAACCGTCTTCATGGGCGACTTCCCGATGATGACTGAAAAGGGAACGTTTGTAATCAACGGCACTGAGCGCGTTGTTGTATCGCAGCTCGTTCGTTCCCCCGGTGTCATCTTCCAGCCGGGCGAGCGTTTCCGTCTTCGTAACTTGCAGAAGCATCAGCTCGTTACCGGCACCATCCACCCATACCGCGGTGAGTGGATCGAATTCGACGTTGAACAAAAGCCGGGCAAGGACGTCACCGCTGGTGCACGCGTTGCACGCAAGCGTCGTCTTAGCCTTTTCGTTCTTCTTCGTGCACTTGGTTACGACGAAGAAAACTTCCCGGGCTTCCTCGATCGTTTCGTGCGTCACTTCGACTTCCTCGAAGGTCAGTGGGAAAAAGATCGCGAACTTGCACCGACTCAAGACGAAGCACTTGTCGAGATCTACAAGCGTGCACGTCCGGGCGAACCGCCGTCAGTCGAATCGGCAAAGGCCTACTTCCGCAACGCGTTCTTCGAGAACCGTCGTTACGACCTCTCACGCGTTGGTCGTTACAAGCTCAACCGCAAGCTCGGACCAGAACTCGACAAGATCGAGAAACTGTTCAACATCAAGCTTGAGCGTCCCGAACTCGACCAGTCGGTGCTTACGCCGTCTGAAGTTCTTGCCGCAACCACCTACCTCCTGAACCTCGTCAACGCTGAGCCGGGCTACCGACTCGACGATCAGGACCACTTCGCCAACCGTCGTATTCGTTCCGTCGGCGAACTTATTCAGAACCAGGTCCGCATCGGTCTTTCGCGTATGGAACGCGTTGTGCGTGAGCGCATGACTACCCAAGATGTCGAAGCAATCACGCCGCAGACCCTCATCAACATTCGTCCTGTCGTTGCGTCGATCAAGGAGTTCTTCGGAACTTCGCAGTTGTCGCAGTTTATGGATCAGGTCAACCCGCTTTCGGGCCTTACCCACCGTCGTCGTCTTTCAGCGCTCGGCCCGGGTGGTTTGTCACGTGAGCGTGCTGGCTTCGAAGTCCGCGACGTTCACTTCAGTCATTACGGCCGTATGTGCCCGATTGAAACTCCTGAAGGCCCGAACATCGGTCTTATCGGTGCACTCGCAACCTTCGCTCGCGTGAATGCGTTTGGTTTCATCGAGTCGCCGTACCGCAAGGTTGTCAACGGTCGCGTAACCGACGAAATCGTCTACCTCGCAGCCGATGAGGAAGAGGAATACGTCGTTGCGCAGGCCAACGCGCCGCTCAACCCGGATGGCACCTTTAGGGCCGACCGCGTTCTCGTGCGTCGTTCACCACAGGCTGCAACGCTTGGCGAACTGAAGCTCATGCTCGAACGCGACGTCTTCTTCGGTGCAACCACCGAAATTTCAAACGTCGCTCCTGCTGAAGTTCAGCTCATGGACGTTTCGCCGAAGCAGATTGTTTCGGTCGCAACTGCACTCATTCCTTTCCTCGAGCACGACGATGCAAACCGTGCGCTCATGGGCGCCAACATGCAGCGTCAGGCTGTTCCGTTGCTGCGTGCTGAAGCTCCGTACATCGGTACCGGCATCGAATCACGCGCTGCTCGCGATGCTGCAGACATGATCCTCGCCGAGGAAGACGGCACCATCACCGAGGTCGATGGCAACTCCATCACTGTTCAGTACAAGAACAAGGGCCGCGTTGTTTACCGTCTCCTCAAGTTCGAACGTTCGAACCAGGACACCTGCATCAACCAGAAGCCCATCGTTGCGCAGGGTCAGACCATCAAGAAGGGCGACATCCTCGCTCACGGTCCGTCCACCGATAACGGCGAACTCGCACTTGGAAAGAACCTCGTCGTGGCCTTCATGCCATGGGAGGGCTACAACTTCGAGGACGCCATCATCCTGTCTGAGCGTCTTGTAAAGGACGACGTCCTTACGTCGATCCACATCAAGGAACACGAGATCGATGCTCGTGACACCAAGCTTGGTCCGGAAGAAATCACTCGAGACATTCCGAACCTTTCCGACGAAATTCTCGCCGACCTCGACGAGCGCGGCATCATCCGCGTTGGTGCCGAGGTTTCTGCTGGCGATGTGCTTGTTGGCAAGGTCACCCCGAAGGGTGAAACGGAACTCACGCCGGAAGAGCGCCTCCTTCGTGCAATCTTCGGTGAAAAGGCTCGCGAAGTTCGAGACACCTCGCTCAAGGTTCCGCACGGCGAAAAGGGCAAGGTCATCGACGTCAAGGTGTTCAGTCGTGACGACGGTCACGAACTTCCCCCTGGCGTCAACCAACTCGTTCGTGTGTATGTCGCACAGAAGCGAAAGATCAGCGTGGGCGACAAGCTCGCTGGTCGTCACGGCAACAAGGGTGTTATCTCTCGAATCCTTCCGATCGAAGACATGCCCTTCATGGCCGATGGCACTTCCGTCGACATCATCCTCAACCCGCTTGGTGTTCCTTCCCGAATGAACGTCGGTCAGGTTCTTGAAGCGCATCTCGGTTATGCCGCTCGTTACGGTTGGACCGTCGACGGTGAAACCATCGGTCAAGAACCCATCCGTGGCACGGAGAAGAAGACCCGTCCGGTCACTCCTCCTGCGACGCTCATCGCGACGCCCGTTTTCGACGGCGCTCACTGGGACGAACTTGAAGGTGCGGGTAAGCACCCAACCATCAAGAAGATTTTCCAGAACTTGCACCCTGAAGCAACCGATGCTCGCTACGGCGACAACGGTCGCATGATGCAGGACAACGGAAAGATCACTCTTTTCAACGGCCGCACCGGCGAGAAGTACGACAACCCGATCACCGTCGGTGTTGTGTACATCCTCAAGCTTGCGCATTTGGTTGACGACAAGATCCACGCTCGTTCAACCGGTCCGTACTCCATGATCACCCAGCAGCCGCTGGGCGGTAAGGCGCAGTTCGGTGGCCAGCGATTCGGTGAAATGGAGGTGTGGGCACTCGAGGCGTATGGCGCTGCGTACTGCCTGCAGGAACTCCTCACCATCAAGTCCGATGACGTTCTTGGCCGTGTGAAGGTCTACGAAGCCATCGTGAAGGGCGAGAACATTCCCGAGCCCGGCATTCCCGAGAGCTTCAAGGTTCTCATCAAGGAAATGCAGGCACTCTGTCTCAACGTCGAGGTGCTCAACACCTCAGGCGCTGAGATCGAAATGCGTGAGCTCGACGAAGACATCTTCCGTACCGCCGAAGAACTTGGCATCGATCTTTCACGCCCGGAACGTGGCAGTGATGAAGAAGACGCCCGCCGCCAGGCAGAGAGGGGCTGAAGTCATGGCAATGCTTGACGTCAACACTTTTGATCAACTTCGTATCGGACTTGCCACCGCGGATTCCATCCGCACGTGGTCGAACGGCGAAGTCAAGAAGCCAGAAACAATCAACTACCGCACGCTTAAGCCTGAAAAGGACGGCCTCTTCTGCGAGAAGATTTTCGGTCCGCAGAAGGACTGGGAGTGCTACTGCGGTAAGTACAAGCGTGTCCGCTTCAAGGGCATTATCTGTGAACGTTGTGGCGTCGAAGTCACCCGCTCGAAGGTTCGCCGCGAGCGCATGGGTCACATCGAACTTGCTGCACCCGTCGTTCACATTTGGTACCTGCGCGGCACTCGTTCATGGCTTGCGTACCTCCTCATGGGTACTGAAGCTCGTGAAGAGATCAAGGCAAAGCAACTCGAGAAGGTCATCTACTTCGCCGCCAACCTTGTTACTTGGGTTGACGACGAGCGTCGTCATGCCGACCTCGAAGCACTTGAGCAAGACATGCTCGCCGAGAAGGACCTCATCGAAAAGGACCTTCGTCTCGAACTCGATCGTCGCCACAAGGATCTCGAAGACGAGGTCAAGGGTCTTGAAAAGGAAGGCGCGAAAGACGCCGACATCAAGGCTCGTCAGCGCGCTGCCGATAAGGACCTCCAGTCCATTCGTGAGCGTTACGACATGGAACGCGATCTCGTCGAGCGTGCGTTCGACGAATTCAAGTCACTCTTTGCTCGCAAGATCATCGAAGACGAAATGCTCTGGCGTGAACTCGAAGATCGCTACGGCGAGTACTTCGAAGGCGGCATGGGTGCCGAAGCCATCGCCAATCTGATCGAGCGCATCGATCTTGATGGCGACGAGATTCGTTTGCGTGAGCAGATCGATCCGGCTGAAGGTCAGAAGCCGCTTTCCGCACAGCGGAAGCAAAAGGCCATCAAGCGCCTCAAGATCGTTACGGCGTTTAACCGTCGTGACGAAAACGGTCGTCGTATCAACGACCCGCGCGCAATGATCCTCGACGTCGTCCCGGTCATCCCACCGGAACTTCGTCCGATGGTGCAGCTCGATGGTGGCCGCTTTGCCACTTCAGATCTCAACGATCTCTACCGCCGTGTCATCAACCGCAACAACCGTCTGAAGCGTCTTCTTGATCTTGGTGCTCCCGAGATCATCGTGAACAACGAAAAGCGCATGCTTCAGGAAGCTGTCGACGCGTTGTTCGACAACGGTCGTCGTGGCCGTCCGGTTACCGGTCCTGGTAACCGTCCGCTCAAGTCACTCTCCGACATGCTTAAGGGTAAGCAGGGTCGCTTCCGTCAGAACCTTCTCGGTAAGCGCGTCGACTACTCCGGCCGTTCGGTCATCGTGGTTGGCCCGACCCTCAAGCTGCATCAATGCGGTTTGCCGAAGCTCATGGCGCTCGAATTGTTCAAGCCGTTCGTCATGAAGAAGCTTGTCGACGCCGAACTTGCGCAGAACATCAAGTCTGCAAAGCGCATGGTCGAACGTCGTCGCCCGCAGGTGTGGGACGTTCTCGAAGATGTCATCAAGGAACACCCGGTCATGCTGAACCGTGCTCCTACGTTGCATCGTCTTGGCATCCAGGCCTTCGAGCCAGTTCTTGTTGAAGGCAAGGCCATTCAGATTCATCCGCTCGTTTGCGCAGCGTTCAACGCTGACTTCGACGGCGATCAGATGGCTGTCCACCTTCCGCTGTCAGCAGAAGCGCAGGCCGAGGCCCGCGTGCTCATGCTTTCGGCGAACAACATCCTTTCGCCGGCCGATGGTCGTCCGCTCGTCACCCCGACACAGGACATGATCATTGGTGCGTACTACCTGACTGAAGAAGTCAACGGTGGTTCGGGCGAAGGCCGTGTGTTCCGCAACCTCGAAGAGATCGAGCGTGCCTACGAAGCCGGCGACATCGATCTGCATTCGCTGATCCAGTACCGCCATTCAGATCACATCGTTGGTGAAGAGGCTGGTCGCAAGACCTACCGCACCACGACCGCTGGTCGAATCTTCTTCAATACCGCGCTGCCGAAGGGCTTCGAGTTCCAGAACGCGCGTATCGACAAGAAGGCAATGGGTCGCATCGTCGACGAACTTGCGCACAACTACGACAAGGCAGATGTGGCCGGAAGTCTCGACCGCATCAAGGACCTTTGCTACCGCTACGCGACGAAGTCCGGACTCACCATCTCGATCGAGGACGTCAAGACTCCTGCGGTCAAGAAGGAAATTCTGGATCGTCACGAGAAGGAAGCAGAGAAGGTCGAGACCCAGTTCCGTCGCGGCATCATCACTGATGGTGAGCGTCGTCAGAAGGAAGTTGAGATCTGGACAACAGCAACCGACGAAGTTCGTGTTGCGATGGAAGCCAGCCTCAAGGAAGACAAGTTCAACCCGATCGACATGATGGTCGGTTCGGGTGCACGCGGAAACATGATGCAGGTTCGCCAGATCGCCGGTATGCGCGGTCTTGTGGCGAACCCTCGTGGCGACATGATTCCTCGTCCGATCAAGTCGAACTTCCGTGAAGGCCTCACGATGCTCGAGTACTTCATCTCGACGCCTGGTGCTCGTAAGGGTCTTGTCGATACTGCTCTCCGTACCGCCGACTCGGGTTACCTCACCCGTCGACTTGTCGACGTTGCTCAGGAACTCATCATCAACGATGAAGACCCCTTTGCTTCTGGTGGTCCGGTTCGTGGCATCTGGATCGAAGACATCGAAGCCGACCGTCCCGGCAAGCGTGCATGGCTTGAGACTCGTCTCTTCAGTCGCACACTCGCCGATGACGTCACGCTTTCCGATGGCACGGTCCTCGCAAAGGGCACCGTCCTCGGCGACGACGAAGTTGCACTTCTTCGCGACGATCAGCAAGTCACGCGAGTTCGTGTCCTCTCACCGCTTACCGATGATTCCGATCTCGGTGTGTCGGCTGCGTGTTACGGACTTTCGCTTGCAACCGGCAAGCTCATCGAAGTTGGCG
>Ga0068872_10003381_pt1 | contig 12184 bp, 6 predicted proteins | sample NOAtaG_7_FD_66441 | JGI IMG/M metagenome (GOLD analysis project Ga0068872, IMG submission 66441) | Freshwater lake microbial communities from Lake Erie, under a cyanobacterial bloom - NOAA_Erie_Diel1S_2200h metaG | ecosystem: Environmental > Aquatic > Freshwater > Lake | place: USA: Ohio, Lake...
CAGCGAGTTGAAGCCGCCGCTGCGGAAACCCACGCCGTAGCTGGCGTAGATGTTGAGGCCTTCGGCGGCATCCCAACGCCAGGTGACTTTGGGCTGGAACTGCTCGAAATCGTTGTCGCGGTCGGGGATGCCGCCGGGGTTGGCGACCAGTGCCGGGTTGATGGGACCGGGGTTGAAGGTGCCCGGCACCAGCAGGTTCACGTTGAGACCCGAGTTGTTGACGTTCGGCACCTTGCTGGAGACCTCGCGCTCTTCACGGTCAAAGCGAGCCGCAAAAGCAAGTTCCTGCGTGTCGCTCAAATCGAACTCGATCTGGCCGAAGACGGCGTAGACGCGCGTGTCGAAGTCGTCCCAGAACAGAAGGTCTGTAGGGTTCGGGCCGGTGGCGGGCACATAGGGCGAGCGATCGAAGCCAAGTCCCTGATCCGCACCGTAAGCGACGACGACTTCACGCTGGATGTCGGCCACGTACGCGCCCGCAATCCAGCGCAGCGACTGGTCCTGCGGCGAGGTGAAGCGCACTTCCGCGCTCAGGTCTTCCTGGTTGCGCTCCTGGTACTGGTAACCGTCGCAGGAGGTCGGGGTGTAAGGGCCGTAAACACCCGCGAAATCAGCACCTCCCGCGGACGCTGGCGGCAGCACGCCGAAGGGCTGGAAGAACCCGCCGAAGAGATCCGGCCGCGTGAAGCTGTTCAGCGCGGTGCGGTCGCTCTGGCACTTCGCCGTCAGTTCATAGCCGTAGAAGGTGGCGCTGGTGCCGTCAGAGAGGAGGTACTCCTCGAGGTTCGAGTAGGCGAGCGTGGTGCTCATATCGGCCCAGCCGAGGTCCCAGTCTGCCTTCACCGAGAGTTCGTCGGTCTCCTGCTCGTTCTCGCCGGGGACGTTGAAGGTGAAATTGAACTCGGTGTCGTTCACGTCGGCGAAGAAGGTCGGGCTGCCGAAGACCGCGCCGAAGGTCGGGATGGCAAAGACGGCGTTGAAGTTGATGGCGCCGCCCTCAGCCTCGGAGTGGCCAGCACGGAAGTCGAGCTTGAGGTCTTCGCTCACGTCCCAGATCAGGCGGCCGCGGACCGTTTTGTCTTCGCTGAAGTCGACGGTGTCGTCATCGCCGGTGAAGGAGTTGGAGTAGAAGCCGTCGGTCTTGCGGTAGCTCGCGGCGATACGACCGCGGACGTTCTCGGAGAGCGGGCCGCTCAGCACGGCGGAAGTGGTCTTGCTGGCGTTGTTGCCTGCGCCCACCTTCACCTTGCCCTCGAACTCTTCGCCAGGCTCCTTGGTGGTGACGAGGATCGCGCCGGCGGTGGCGTTGCGGCCGTAGAGCGCGCCCTGCGGGCCTTTGAGCACCTCGATCTGCTGCACGTCGAGGAGTTCTTCGTTGAAGCTGTTGGGGTTGGTGCTGAGCACACCGTCGACCACGTAGGCGAAGGTGGACTCGGCGTCACGGGTGGAGACCACGCCGCGGATGCTGACCTGGGTGTCACCGATGTTGGCCGTGTTGACCAAGGTGACGTTCGGCATCATCGCGAGGTAATCGGACTGGCGGGCGATGCCGGCCTGCTCGATCTGGCGCTCGGTGAAGGCCGTGACGGAAATGGGAACCTGCTGGAGGTTCTCGGAGCGTTTCCGGGCCGTGACCACGATCTCTTCCAGCGAGGACTGGGCGAACGCCGGGGTCGAGCCCAGGGTGGCCGCCGCGATTGCCAGCGCCAGGGTGCGCTTGTGGGTCTGTCTCATGTTGTCAGTCTCCAACTCGTTGTCGTGAAAAAAAGAACCAACCTTGGTTCACTTCCCGATGCCCTTTCCCCTCAGCCTGCGCCACAAGGTGGTCTGGCTGATCCCCAGGTACTCGGCCGCTCGGGCGCGGTCATTGCCAAATTTGCGTAGCGCATCGCGAATCAGCTGTTCTTCCTGTTCGCGTATGGCGCCTGTACCCACACCAGAGAATTCCGGGTGGTCGAACAACTCGGGAATCACTTGCGGCAGGGCCGCCAGCAGCGCGGCCCCGTCGCCAAGCCGAGCCGCGCTCACAACGGTACGCTCGACGAAGTTTTCCAGTTCTCTGACGTTTCCGGGAAAACGGTAGCCCGCGAAGGGCCCCTCCAGGGCAGCGGCGATGCGCCCGGCATCGAGCGCGAGTTCGTAACGCTGCAGGTAGTCTGCCACCAGATAGCGGGTGATAGGCGCAATATCCGCGGGCCTTTCCCGCAAAGGCAGCAGGCGCAGACGGAAGACATTCAGCCGGTAATACAGGTCCTCACGGAAGCTGCCCTCCCGCACGCGCTCCCACAGATCGGCGTTCGTGGCGGCCACGATCTTGATGTCGAGCGCAATCTCGCGGTTGGCGCCAAGCGCCCTCACCCGCCGCTCCTCGATCACCCGCAGCAGTTTGGCCTGCTGCCCGGCGGGCATCTCGCCGACCTCGTCCAGGAAGATCACGCCGCGGTGTGCGAGTTCCAGCAAGCCGCGCCGGCCGCCGCGGCGCGAACTGGTGAAGGCGCCCTCGGCATAGCCGAAGAGTTCGCTCTCGAAGAGTTCCTCGGGTATGGCGCCGCAGTTGACCGCCACGAACTCCCCCGAAGACCAGGGCCCCTCGCTGTGGATGCGCCGCGCCACCAACTCCTTGCCGGTGCCGCTCTCGCCCTGGATCAGCACCGTGGCGGGCACTTCGGCATAGGCCGGGATGAGGGCGTCGATGCGCTGCATTTCGGGGGAGGCGAAGACGAGATTTCGTCCTGGTGCCGACACGCGGCGCGGCGCGTTCGCCTCGCGCGGGGCACGCGTTCCTTCCAGCGCCCGGGCGATCGCGCGCTCGAGCAGGGCCCGGCAGGAGGCGCGGGTGTAGAGCATGATCGCGGGCACGCCTTCGCGCTCGGCGAACTCGCAGATGAGACTGGAACCGACCACCACCTCGAAACCGGAACGCCGCGCGCGCAGGAATTCCTCGCGCGCCTCATCGACGGTCATGTAGTTCTTCTGCTCGACCTCGAGGCCCGAGAGCTTGCGCAACGGCTCGAGGATGGGACGCGCACCACCGTAGGTGAGCAGCAGGATGCGCCGCGAAATCTCGCTCGCCCGCGCTATCGCCTCGACCACATCGGCATCCGTGATCTCGAGCGAGACCACCGGCACGCTCAGTGTGACGGCGAGCCAGGCTGCGTTGGCGCCGGCACTGATTACGACATCGGCGCCTTCCTGCCCCAGCACCGTGCCCGAAGGTTCGTCGCCGCCCATCAGGTGCTCGATCACGCGGATATCGGCGCGCTCGCGGAACTCATCCGCAACGGCGTTCATCAGCTGACCGAACTTGCGGTAGCCGACGATCAGTACCCGCGGCCGGGAGAGCGCTGCCGCGGAAACCATTTCAGGCGCCGCAGCCGAAGAAGGCGAGGACCTCGTCGACGGACATCACATCGGCATATTTGGCGTGCAGGTCGTGGAGATTGGCGGCGTGCGCGGGCGGGTCGCGATCGCCTACCGCTTCACGGGCCACGATCACCGGGTAATTGTGCTGCAGCGCATCGACAGCCGTGGCGCGCACGCAACCGCTGGTGGTGAGGCCCGTCACCACGACGGCATCCGCGCCTTGGGCACGGAGCCAGGCATCTAGCCCCGTGCGAAAGAATCCGCTGGCCCAGTGTTTCTCGAACACTGGCTCGCCGTCTTGGGGTGCGAGCCGCGGGTCGATGCCCACCCAGGGGCCATCGGCGGCGAGCACATTGAGCGCAGGCACGCGCGCACGGAACACGCTCGCCTCGGCGGGATCCCGGTAGAGAACCGTGGTGTAGCAGACGGGAAAGCCTTTCGAGCGAAAGGCATCCACCAGACGGCGCGCCTGTGTCACCACCTCATCGAAATTTCCGCCGAGCGGACAGGCAGGGCTGGTGAACCCGGTACTGAAATCCACCAGCACCAGCGCCGGGCGTTTGCCCTGCGGCAGGCTGCGCCGCTCGAGTTGCACCGTGGCGCCTCAGGTCGCGCCGACGCGCGTGAAGCGCGGTGGTTGGGGCGGCTCAAGGTGGGTCTCTTCACGGGCACGGGCAATGATGTCTGCCGCGCTGCCGCCACGGTCGAAGAGCGGCAGCGCGCCGCGGCCCGCCGACAGTTGCGCACGCAGCGCAGTGGTGGCTGACGCGTCCACCCGCGCGCCGTCTGCGATCACAACGCCGAAACGCCGTGCACCCTCCACGCTCACGAGGCCGCGGTCCACGTCCTGCGCCACCAGCGCCGGATCACGCGCCAGCGGGTCGCCCCAGCCGCCGCCGCCCCAGGTGTTGAAGTACAGCAGATCGCCCGCGCTCACCGGGATGCGCTCGCACTTGGCGGGCAGCCACTCTTCGCTGCCGTCCGCGCGTACGAGGCGCTTGGTGGAACGCATGCCGGGCTCGCCGCCGTTCACGCCCCAGGGGTACATGAGCCAGCGCTCGTCGTGCACGCCGATGGTGCCGTCGCAGAGGAAGCGGTACGCCACCGAGAGCCCGTTACCGCCGCGATGCTTGCCCGCGCCGCCCGAGTCGGTGATGGTTTCGTAGCGCTCGATGCGCAGGGGGAAATAGGCCTCGATGAATTCGTTCGGCACATTCGTGAAGCCCGGCCACAGCGAGTGCCCGTCCGGCCCGTCGCCCACGGGGCGGCCCGGAATACCGCCGAAACCGATCTGGAAGAGCTGGAACCACTCGCCCTTCTGGTCGTAGCCCGAGTAGAACAGGTGCGGGGAATCCGAGAAACCCGCCGCGTTCAGCACCTCGGGCGCGCCCTGCCCCAGCAAGGCACCCATCACATCGAAGATGCGCCCGAGCGCGTGCGTGCGGCCGCTCAAGGCGGCGGGGTACTGCGGCTTCAGCAGCGTGCCCGCAGGAATGCGCACATCGACCAGATCGTAGAAGCCGTCGTTGAAGAGGATCTGCGGGTCGAAGAGGTTGATGGTGAAGGAGCCGAAGAACATCTTGAACATGTCTTCGTTCAGGTAGAAGTTGATCGAGCTCGCGGCCTGCGGGTCGGTGCCCGCGAAATCGAAGATGCAGGTGGAGCCTTCACGCCACATGCGGCAGCGGATTTTGTAAGGGCCAAAGCCCACGCCGTCGTCGCAGAGGTAGTCCTCGAACTCGCGCGGCTCGGTGGGGATCAGCGTCTCGATGATGTGCTTCATCGCGTGGTAGTTGCGCTCGAGCATGATCTCCATGGTGCTGAAGAGCACGTCATCACCGAAGCGCTCGGCGAGTTCCACGCAGCGGCGTGCCGCGGTGTTGCAGGCCGCCACCAGTGCGTTCAGATCGAAGCGGTTCCACTGCGGCGTGCGCACGTTGTGCAGAATCAGTTCGAGCAGGTCGGACTGCAGCACGCCCTTCTTGTAGAGCTTGGTGGGCGGGATGCGGATGCCTTCCTCGAAGATCGTCTGCGCCGCCACCGGGATGCTTCCCGGCACCGAACCGCCGTTGTCGGACATGTGGCCGAACATCGCGGCCCAGGCGATGTGGCGCCCGTCCTTGAACACGGGTGTGAGCACGATCCAGTCGGGCAGGTGGCTCACGGCCGCGTTGCACATGTACGGGTCGTTGGTGAGGATGATGTCGCCTTCCTCGATCTCGCCGCCGTAGGCCTGCGTGAAACCGTGGATGAAGGAGCCGAACTGGCCCACCACCATCTTGCCGGCGCGGTTGGCGATCATCGGGAAACAGTCGCCCTGCTCGCGGATGCCGGGGCTCATGGCGGTGCGAAAGAGCACCGCGTCCATCTCGACGCGGGCGTTGCGCAGCGCGTTCTCGATGATGTCGACGGTGACGGAATCCACCTCCACGCGGGCGAGCGGGGTGGCGTTGGTCTCGAGGATACGTGCGCTCATCTCAGTTCCTCCCGGCAGGTGCGATCAGCAGGTTGCCCACGGCGTCGACGCGCGCGACGTGACCGGGCAGCAACAGCGTGGTGGAGTCCATTTCCTGAACGATGGCGGGACCGGGGACCTCCAGACCTTCGTGCAGGATGTTGCGGTCGTAGATGGGTGCCGCGTGCCACTCGCCACCGTGATAGATGCGGGTGTCGTGGATCTTCGCATCGGCCAGCGTGGTGCCTTCGCGACCGAGCTTCAGCACCGGCAGCGCACGTGCGCGCTGCTTCACCACGGCGCGCAACATCACGATCTCATGGCCCTCGCCCAGCGCGAAGGTGAAGAGCTGCTCGTGCTCACGATCGAAGCGATTGCTGAGCAGCGCAGTGCCGCCGGCGGAGAGTTCGTCTGCCGAGAAGCGAAGCGTCAGCTGGAAGGCCTGACCGGTGTAGCGCACATCGGCCTCGAACTCGACTTCCTGATCGGCAGTGGGGATGCCGTCGGCGTCCAGCGACTCCGCAGCGCGCGCGCGGAGTTTGGCCAGATCCGAAAGCAGTTCATCCACCGAGAGTCCGTCGAGGCGGCGCAGGTAGCTCAGCGAGGCCTCGTCACGCACCTGCGTGGTGGCATCGCCGTAAGCGCAGAGCACGCCCGGGCCCGGCGGGATGATCACGGGCCAGGCTTGCGTCAGCACGCCGAGTGCGTTGGCGTGCAGCGGGCCAGCACCGCCAAAGCCCACCAGCGCGAAATCGCGCGGATCGTAGCCCTGCTCCACCGACACCAGACGCAGCGCGCCGAACATCGATTCGTTCACGATCTTCACGATGCCTTCGGCGGCCTCGAGCATGCCGATGCCCAGCGCGTCTGCCACTTTCTTTACCGCCGCTTCGGCGGCGGCCTTGTCGATGACCATGCGCCCGCCAAGACGCACGTCCGAAGGCAGATAACCGAGCACCACGTTGGCATCGCACACCGTGGGCTCCGTACCGCCCTTGCAGTAAGCCGCGGGGCCGGGCACAGCGCCCGCCGACATCGGGCCCACGCGCAGGGCGCGCGTGAGCGCAGGCACGAAGGCGATGGAGCCGCCGCCCGCACCGACGGTGCGCACATCGACCGAGGGCGCACGCACACGCACATCGCCAACGATGGTTTCGCGGCGCACGCGCGCGCGGCCGTTCTGGATCAGCGCCACGTCAGTGGAGGTGCCGCCCATGTCGAAGGTGAGGATGTCGTTGTGGCCCGCTTTGGAGGCGAAGAACACCGCGCCCGCCACGCCGCCCGCAGGGCCGGAGAGCAGCAGGTTCACCGGTGAATCGGCCGCGGCACGCGCCGAGGCAAGACCGCCATCGGAGCGCAGGATCGCGAGCTGTACGTCTTCACCCATGCGATCGAAGAGCGCGTTCTGCAGGTTGGTGACGTACTTGGCGACCTCGGGGCGAACATAGGAGTTCACCACCGTGGTTTCGGTGCGCTCGTATTCCTGCATCTCGGGTACGACTTCGCTCGAGATCGAGATGGACATATCGGGGAAAACTTCGCGCGCCACGTCACGCGCGGCGCGCTCGTTCGCGCCATTCTGGTAGGCGTTGATGAAGCAGATCGTGAGGGCCTGCACCGTGCCACGCGCCTTGAGGCCTTCGAGTTGGGTGCGCAGTTGCGCGCGGTCGAGTTCGCGGAGCACCTTGCCTTGCGCGTCGACGCGCTCGTCGGCTTCGACGGTGAGCTCCAGCGGCGCGAGCAGCGGCTTCTTCACGAAGCTCACCCAGCCGCCCAAGCCGCCGGGGCAGAAGGAGCGAGCGACTTGCAGCACCTGCCGGAATCCGTCGGTGGTGACGAGACCCACGCGCGCGCCGCGGCCCGTGAGCACCGCGTTGGTGGCGACGGTGGTGCCGTGCATCACGCGCGCGATGCTGCGCGGCGGGATGCCGGATTCCTCGCAGATCGCGGCGATGCCGTTCAGCACGCCGATGGAGGAATCCTCCGGGGTGGAGGGCACCTTGGCGGTAAAGGTGGCTCCGGTGTCATCGTCGAGGAGGAGCAGGTCGGTGAAGGTGCCGCCTACGTCCACGCCCAATCTGTAGCTCATCGTTCAGTCTCCCGTCTGCTGCATTGTCGCGGGCATGGCCCGCTCCCACATCCGATCACTTGTCGCGGGCATGGCACGCGCGAAGCCGCTACCGCATCACGCCGCATACCGCTTGCGGAACCACCCCTGCGCCCGCGGGCCCGGTGCGCTGCCGCTGAGTTCCTGCGCAAGCTTTGAAGCCGCGAGCAGAGCCGGCATATCCACGCCCGTATCCATGCCACACGCCTCGAGCATCAGCACCACATCCTCGGTGGCCACATTGCCCGACGCGCCCGGCGCGAAGGGGCAACCACCCAGCCCGGCAATCGAGCTGTCGAATTTGCGGATGCCGGCATCGAGCGCCGCGTAGCAATTGGCAACGGCCATGGCGCGGGTGTCGTGGAAATGGCCTGAGAGCGCCGCCGCACCGTGCTGCGCCACGAGCCGGCGCATCAGCGCATGCACCGCCGCCGGACTCGCCGCGCCGATGGTATCTGCGATGGCCACCTCGTGGGCACCCGCCACCAGCAAGGCATCCGTAAGGCGCTCCGTGACTGCCGGGTCCACCGCGCCCTCGAAGGGGCACTCGAAGGCCACCGAGATATAGCCCTGAACGATCACGTCTTCGTCGCGCGCTCGGGCAATGATGCCGCGCGCCACGTCCAGCACTTTCGCCGCGTCCATGCCGATGTTTTTCAGGCTCATGGTGTCGGTGGCAGAGAGCACCAGCGCCACGCGCGTGGCACCGGCGGCACGCGCCAGTGCATAGCCCTTCTCGTTCGGCACCAGCACGCTCAGTTGCGCGCGCTCCTCCGGCGTGAAACCCGCCAGCACCTGATCGGCGCCCGCCATCTGCGGCACGGCCTTGGGCGAGACGAAGCTGCCCGCTTCGATATGTGTGAGGCCCGCCGCAAAGAGCGCGCGGATCAGGCGGATACGCTCCTCGGGAGAGAGGCTGCGCGCCTGGTTCTGCAGCCCGTCACGCGGGCCTACTTCGTTGACAACGACGGTTTCGCGGCTCATGCAATCACTCCGTTCGAGGCAAGCCGGTCGAGCTCTTCGGCCGGCATGTCCAGCAGGCTGCCCAGCACCTGCCGCGTGTGTTGCCCCAGCAAGGGTGGGGCGCTGAAGTCCTCGCCGGGCGTACGCGAGAGCTTGATCGGGTTGCCGGGGCCGCGCGTGCTCTCTCCGTTCGGGTGCCGCAGTTCCACCACCATGTTGCGGTGCAGCACCTGCGAGTCCGAGAGCGCCTGGCTGAAACGGTTGACCGGCGCACAGGGTATGCGAGCACGCTCCAGCGCCGCCAGCCAGTGGGCCGAGGTGTTGGTGGCGAAAACCGCGTTCAGGCGTTCCTCGATGAAAGCCTTGGCCGCGAGACGCCCGGGCTGGCCGCGGAACTCCTCGCGCTGCAGTTCCGGGTCACCAAGCATCTCGGAGAGGTTGTCCCAGAACTGGTCGAATATCACGGCGATCACGATGAAGCCGTCGGCCGTCTTGAAGGTGTTGTAGGGCACATGCACGAAGTGGGCATTCCCGATCGGGTGCGGGTCCTCGCCCGAGAGGAAATGCATGGTCGCCATGTAGTTCAGCATCGAGATCTGGCAATCGAGCATGGAGATATCGACGTGCTGGCCACGGCCGCTCACGTTGCGCTCGACCAAGGCGGCAAGAATCCCCATCACCGCGAACATGCCACCGCCCAGATCCCCGATCGGGATCCCGGCGCGCGTCGGGTGCTCCGGATCGGCACCCGTGATAGACATCCCGCCGCCGATCGCCTGCACCACCTGATCGAAGGCCGGGCGCTGGTAACGCGGGCCGTCGCTGCCGAAGCCCGAGATCGTCGCCGTGATGATGCGCGGATTGCGCGCCGCCAGCCGCGGGTAGTCGACGCCGAGCTTCTGGGTGACGCCGGCGCTGAAGTTGTCGACCACGACGTCAGCCGTTTCGGCGAGCTGGTAAAAGAGCTCTAGGCCCTCGGTGGACTTGAGGTCAACGCAGACGCTCTGCTTGTTGCGGTTAAGGGTGAGGAAATAAGCGCCCATCCCGCCCAGCGAATTTTTCGGGTCCTTGGCCAGCAGGGCACGGGTGCCCTCCCCGGTCAGTGGCTCCACCTTGATTGTCTCGGCGCCCAGGTCGGCGAGGATCATGGTGCCGTAGGGGCCGGAGAGCATATGGGTGAGGTCGAGGACGCGGATCCCGGACAGGGGTTTGCTGTTCATGACTCTCTCCTGAAATGGGATGCGAGAGCTCTTTAGCAGGCGGCGTGCCAGCCCTTCGGCCAAGCACGCAACTGCCGACCATCACTTTCTGGACCCAAGAAAATCAGTGCGTTGCAAACCATGTTGAGAGCTGCGGGCGTCGGAACATAGCTGCTTTGCAATGGTGCCGCTCACCCTGTATTTCAATATGGAATTCATTTTTTCATTAAGAAACATTACGCTTTCATCACACCCTTGTCAGTGACCGTTGGAGCTCTGTTATAACTCGAGCCATCCGCAACACCCGCAGGGAGTTTCCCCTTGAACAGCCGCGCCCCCATCATCAAAGCAACATCCGGCATCACTCCTGCAGCCCTTCAGACCGGAACCGCTGGCAACGAGGAGATTCGTGGCGGCGCGGATGCAGATGCGATCAACGGCGCGGGCGGCAACGACACCCTGCTGGGTTTCGACGGAGACGACACGCTGGAGGGCGATATCGGAAACGACCGCCTCTTCGGCGACTTCGGCAACGATGTCGTATCGGGGGGTGAAGGGATCGACGGTGCGGGATTCGGCTTCCGTTTCGTGAGCACCCTCTCGGCAGGCGTGAGCTTAGACGCCTCGGCGACCGGCGATGGGGGCGTCCTCACCCTGAACGCAGGCGTCTTCGGTACCGACACGCTCGACAGCATCGAGTACGTGGTTGTCCTTGGCACCAATTTCAACGACTCCTTCACCGGGGGCCTGGGCGGCGACTTCCTCATCGGCGACGGAGGCTCGGACACGCTGGTGGGTGGGGAAGGCAACGACTTCCTGTCCGGGCTCACGGACTTCGGCTCGGGCCTCGATGCGGGCGGGATCGATGGCGCCGATTCGCTGAGCGGCGGTAACGGCAACGACACGCTGCGCGGCGCGAGCGGCAATGATGTGCTGAACGGCGGCGCAGGTGATGACAACCTGCGCGGGGATGCCGGCAACGACACGCTGCTGGGTGGCATAGGCAAGGACTTCGCCAGCTACCGCTTCGACGAACTCACGCTCAGTGCCGGGGTGCTCTTCAGTCTCGCCAGCGTCACCGGGGTTGCCGGCGTACTCGTCAACGACGGACAGGGCGGGCAGGATTCCATCAGCGGAATCGAAACCTTCGGGATCAGCGGTTCAGCCTTCAACGATACCCTCACCGGCAGCGGCCTTGACGACCAGATCGCAGGCGGTGGAGGGGATGACCAGATTCTGGGCGGTACCGGAAACGACTACAGCCTCGCAGGCGATGCCGGCAACGACACCGTGCAGGGTGGAGCGGGTAATGACACCGTGCGCGGCGGCATTGGCAACGACAGGCTGGACGGCGGACTCGGCCTCGACACCGCCGTGTACAGCCTTGCCACGGGCGCCGTGATCGTGAACCTCTCGACAGGTGCCGCGAGCGGCTCCGATGGCACTGATGTACTCGTCAGCATCGAAAACGTGGGGGGCAGCGCCTTCGCTGATACCCTCACAGGAAACGTCTCGGCCAATACCCTGGACGGGCTTGCGGGCAACGACACCCTGAACGGCGGTGGCGGTAACGATACCCTCATCGGTGGTGACGGCGCCGACTCGCTCGGAGGCGGCGCAGGCAATGACAGCCTGTCGGGCGGAACCGGGGACGATGTCCTCGCCGGCGGCACCGGCATCGACACGCTGGATGGTGGCGATGGCGCACGCGACGCGGCCAATTTCGCCGGCACGGGCGCCGGCGTCAGCGCGAGCCTTCTCACCGGCACGGCCACCAGCGGCACGAGCAGCACGACACTCATCGGGATCGAAGAGCTGCAAGGGGCTACCTTTGCCGACGCTCTGACGGGCAACGACGGCGACAACACCCTCCTCGGCAACGGCGGCAACGACACTCTGCAGGGTCTGCTGGGCAACGATTTCCTCGACGGATCCACCGGCAACGACAGCATCGATGGCGGCGGCGGCAACGACAACCTCTGGGGTGGGCTCGGCAACGACGCCGTATCGGCAGGCGCAGGCGACGACTACGTCGACGGCTTCCAGGGCAGCGACACGCTCGACGGCGGGCTCGGCATCGACATGGTGAGCTTCGTC
>Ga0068872_10003386_pt1 | contig 12182 bp, 7 predicted proteins | sample NOAtaG_7_FD_66441 | JGI IMG/M metagenome (GOLD analysis project Ga0068872, IMG submission 66441) | Freshwater lake microbial communities from Lake Erie, under a cyanobacterial bloom - NOAA_Erie_Diel1S_2200h metaG | ecosystem: Environmental > Aquatic > Freshwater > Lake | place: USA: Ohio, Lake...
TTGTAGATGCTGCGCAGCAGCACCGCCACCGCCCCGAACTCGGCCGCGCGCGCGTGTCCGGAGATGCGGAAGTGGCGCAGGGCGAGGTAGTTCTCCCACGACTCGTCGTGCGGGAACTGACGCCACACCGGGCTGAACACGACGATCTTGCCCGGCACCTCGGCACGGCGCGCCTCGAGCTCCTCGAAGCTGCGCACCACGATGGCATCGGCGACGATGCCTTCCGGTCCCGTGCCGACGCTGTTGCCGTATCCCACCATCACGAGGTCGCGCGGGTAGGGATCGAGCAGCGTGACCCGCTCGGCGCCCCGGATCCACTTCGGCACCTTCGCAGACTCCGGCCGCACGTTCTCCAGGCCGTCGGCGCGCATCTGCGCGAGGGCCCAGTCGATGGACAGCTGCTGCCCCGGCGTGCCGTTCATCCGGTGCCCGAAAGCGTCGCCGAGATAGGCAAGACGGTCCCAGGCGAACCGGTCGACCAAGGCTTCGCCGATCAATCGGCTCGCCGGCTCACGGTATGTCCACGGGTCTACCAAGGCGCCCGGCGGAACCCGGCCTGTATCGGAACGTCCCTCACCCATCATCGGATCCTCACGCATGTCCGCTCATCCTCAGTCGAGATTGACGCCGACGCGCACGCCGTAGCTGCGCGGTGCCATCGCCCACGCGGTCGAACGCACGCCGACGAAGCCGATGAGGAAGCGCCACGCGGCGACCGCCTCGTCGGTGGCGTTGTTCACGTACGCCTGGCCGTAGTACCGCTTGGACGGCGACTCCCAGAGCGCCGTGACGTCGAGGACGCCATAGGAATCCTGCGTGTTGTAGCGGTTGTTGTTGACCGAGAGGAACACCTTGCTCTGCCAGTTGTAGTTGGCGCTGAGGCCGAACTGCCCGAGCGACTCACTGGCGGGCAGCATGTAGCGGGCAGCGGCGGTGAACCGCTCCTTGGGGGCGCTTGAGGCCTGGTTGCCGTTGTAGAGATAGACGACGCCGGTCTGCGGGTCGGCTTCGCCGCTGTTCTGGGTGGAGCTGATCTCGGTGTCCATCAGTGTCACGCCGAGCGAGAGTTGGAGCCGCTCGACGGGCAGGAGCACCGTCTCGAACTCGAGACCCTGCGCGTCCATCTCACCGACGTTGCGCAGACGGTTGAACTGCACCCCGGTGGTCGGGTTCACCTCCGAGCCGGTGGCCTGGAAGTCCTTGTAGTTGCTGTCGAACAGGGCCGCCGTGAACTGGCCGCGACCGCTCCAGAACTGCGACTTCAGGCCGATCTCGGCGGTCGTCGCCTCCTCGGGCTTGACGGCATCGACACCGCGCACGGCGTTGAGCGACTGCGCGAAGGCGCCGCTCTTGAAGCCGGTCGCATAGCTCAGGTAGCCCATGAGGCCTTCGCGGGGACGCCATTCGAGCGCGACGCGCCCGGTGACCTTGCTGTCGTCGACCTTCTCGTTGTCGCGGACGGTGTTCGCGGGGTTGTTGAGCGCCGGCGTCAACACCTGCAGGATCTCGCGCGATTCGTCGGTCCAACGCAGTCCGCCGACGAGGGTCCATCGCTCGGCCACGCGGTAGTCGACCTGGCCGAAGGCGGCGATCGAGGTTGTGTCGAGATCCGAGTCCGTGCGGTTGCCCGCGAAGACCTGCGGAAACCCGGTCACGAACTTGCGGTTGTCCGTGTAGTAGTAGGCACCGACGATCCAGTCGGCGGCGTCGGTCGTGCCGCTGAAGCGGAATTCCTGCGAGAACTGCCAGGCATCGGTGGAGCGCACCGTGCGGAAACGGATCGCACCGCCGGCGAATGCCTGCGGCGTACCGTCACCGTCCGCGATCCAGCCGCGGTCGAGGTCGCGCCAGCCGGTGATCGAGGTGAAGTCGAACCCCTCGCCCTTGTAGATGGCGCGCACCGTGGCGGCCTTGGACTTGAGGTCGTTGAGCGGCGGATCGTCCGTCGCGACGCGTTCCGGCGTCAGCGGATCCATGCGGAAGCCGTTCGTGCCGGCGCACTGCTGCGCGTTCACCTGCTCGGGCGAACACGCGGTGTTGAGCGCGGTCGGGTTGCGCAGACCGGAGAAGCCGTAGCGCAGGCCGGTGCTGTCCTGTTCGGAGTATTCGAGCTTCAGGCCGACCTCGAGCCGCTCGGTCGCGTCGAAGTCGATCTGCGCACGCAGACCGGTGAGGTCGGCTTGCGAGAAGCGTTGGCCGGTGATGATGTCCTTCTGCCAGCCGTCGTCGGTCGAGTACCGGCCGGACAGGCGGTAACGGACACGCTCGCTGAGCGGACCGCCGATCGCCGCTTCGACGACCTTGGCGCCGAAAGATCCGCCGCCGATCTGGGCGTAGCCGTCACGCTCGGCCGTGGGGCGTTCCGTGACGTAATGGATGACGCCCGCGGAGGTGTTGCGGCCGAAGAGCGTGCCCTGCGGACCCCGCAGTACCTCGAGGCGCGCCACGTCGAACAGCTGCCCACGCGATAGGCTGGGCGCGCCGAGGTATACCTCGTCGATGTAGTTGCCGACCGGCTGGTCGTTCAAGTCGTTCGACTCGGTCACCACGCCGACGCCGCGGATGAAGAACGCGGGGAAGAGGTCGTATTCCTGCACCTGCAGGCCGGGGATCTGCCGTGCGAGGTTGGAGATGTCGGTGACGCCGAGTTCGCGGATCTTGTCGCCGGTCACGGCGGATACGGAAGCGGACACATCCAATATCTTCTGCTCGCGCTTCGCGGCGGTGACCACGACCTCTTCGAGCGCCGGTTCGGCGGCAAGCGCGGTGGAAGATCCGAGGATGGCGGCAGCACTACATGCGGCTGCGAGGATGATACGAGGGCTCGATTTCATCGATGTTTTCCTCCGACAAACGGGTGATGGCGTGTGGGTCCGCCTCAAGTAGACCTGTGGCCCGATCATAATTCGATCATAAAGTGCAAAGTCAATCATTTTTGGACATTTGCATCTAAATCCTGATGCCGCCACCACCCGACACTTCCCAGACGCCGCGCGCAAATGCATGATTTCGGTATGAAAAGTCGGCGCCCCCCTCCGCGAACCCCCGTCGCCAGCCCATCGACCCCGATCGTCGATGGTTCGCCGACCGCACAGCAGACGGCCTATCTGACGCTGCGGGATGCCGTGCTGTGCGGGCTCTTCCTGCCCGGCGAGCCCGTGACCCTCCGGTCGCTCACCGAACGCCTGAACCTCGGCGCCATGCCGGTGCGCGAGGCGCTGACCCGCCTGATCGCGGAGGGCGCGTTCGAGGCGCTGCCGAACCACTCCGCGCGCGTACCCCTGATCTCGGCGGAGGAGGTCCGGCAGATCATGGTGCTCCGGCTGCAGCTCGAATCGCAGGCGTTGCGGTCAGCAGCGGACCATCTGTCGAAGCACCGCCTGGACGAGCTCGAGCTGATGGCCGAACGCATGCGGCGACTGGATTTCCCACGTGAAGTCACCGAGTTCGCCCGGCTGAACAAACAATTCCACTTCGGCCTCTATGTCGAAGCCCGGAACGAGCCCCTGCTGAAGCTCATCGAATATCTCTGGCTGCGCATGGCCTCCACGGTGTACGCCGTGGGCGTGTTCGCCTCGTTGGGCGCCCAACGTTCCCGGAACGCGGCGAACCAGCTGCAGGCGAGCCACAACCACCAACGCATCATCAGCGCGCTGCGCGCGCACGATGTGGACGCGGCGGTGGCCGCATTGGCGGACGACCTCTCGGTGCTGCGCGGAGCGCCCGACATCGACAATGTCCTCGAAGCGCGCCGGCAGGAAGTGCTCGCGAAACAGACCCGCAAGAGACGCGCGCCGCGCGCCGTCGCCGCCCCCTCCGCCCGGACGACCCGCAAACGCTGAGGCTCAGCCCCCGACCCCGCTCTTGCCCCGCTTCCGCAGCCGCAGGTCGTAACGTTCCTCCCAGAGCGGCGTCGGCTCGAAGTGATCGAGGTCGAGCGCCTTGGCCTCGCCCTGGCGCGAGAACTGCACCGCGCGAGCCTCGGCGAACAGCGTCGAGATGCGGGTCTTGCGGGGCAAGCGCTCGAGCACCTTGTGCCCGAGCAGGGTCGCGACCTCGATGGTGGCAGGCAGTACATGCTCCGCCTCGTCCTTGAAACCCGTCATGAGCTCGGCGCCGAACTTCTCTTCGTCCCAGTGCGAGAGCTCCGTGCCCGGTCCGTAGTCGGTCTCGACCAGCATCTTGGCGAGCGAAGGCACCTTCGCGATCGGCTTGTCCTTGAAGACACCGGTCTCGTGGTGGAACAGCGTCATCCACTTCGACCAACCGTAGCCGAGGATATGACCGATCTCGTGCGCAGCCGTGCCCGCTGCCTCGTCGTCGGTCAGAAGGTGCAGATAGCGGGCGTTGAACTCCACCACGCCGTAGACCACCCCGGCGCGCGTGTACGGCTGGTACGCCCGGGCGATGACCGCGCTGACGCTTCGGAAGCTGCCGATACGCACCACCACCGACGCCCGCGGCTGCAGGAAGCGGTTCCAAAAATTGCAGGCCGTGCGAGCCGAGGCTTTCAGGCGGCCGTCGATGTCGGAGACGATCTTGTAGGTGATGAGACGGGACATGGCGGTACCTCCTCCCGGAAGATACGGAAGCGGTGCAGGGAATCGGACACCCTGTCCCATCCCGGACTCCCACCCCGTATTATGTGGAAGAGGCCCGTCGGTCTCAGGGGAAAGACATGTACTTTTGGGACAGCCGCCGGCTCGCCGTGGACCTGCGCAACGACGCGGTGTCGCCGGCGCAGCTCAAGAACTACCTGATCGGCCTCGCCATCATCGGGATGCCGACGGCTTTCTTCAGCGAAATCCCCCCAGAGGGGAAGCGCCTCTGGTGGGGGCTCTACTTCGCCGTCGCGATCGCCGCGACCGTCATCGGACTGAACCGTGCGTATAAAGCCAATGGCGGCGATCAAGGCCTGCGGTTCACCGAGAAGGTCGTGGCGCTGCTGCTGCCGCTGACCCTCCAGACCTTCGTGCTGATGATCGTCGCCGAACTCGGCGTGCATTCCCTCCAAGGCTTGATGCGCTCCTCGATGTTCGGCGGGACCGGAGCAATCGACTTCGCGGACCGGGTGCTTGACGTGGTGGCGCTCGGCTGGGTCCCGTGGATCATGTACCGGCTCGTGGCCCACATCCCCGACACCATCTACTACGGGCCGGATGCAGCGGCCGCCACGGAAGGGGCGGCCCCGGCGGCTCCACCCGCTGACGGCGCGCCGCCGACCGCCGCCTGACCCCTCTCAGCGCCCCCGCTCGAGCGGCGGCGCGCCGCCGCTGACGATCTCGCGCAGCACGAAGCTCGACTCGACGCGCGCGACGCCCGGGAGCTTTGTCAGCACCGAGCTGTGGACGCGCTCGATGTCGGCCGCGTCGCGGGCAAGCACCCGCAGGATGTAGTCCGCCTCGCCGGTGGTCAGGAAACACTCGGTGATCTCGGGGACGGCGCTCACCGCACGCTCGAAGGCGCGCAGTTCACGGTCGGCCTGGGATTTGAGGGTGATGCGCACCATCACGCTCATGCCCCAGCCGAGCTTGGGCAGCGAGAGCTTCGCGGTATAGCGCTCGATGTAGCCCTGCTCCTCGAGGCGCCGCACGCGCCGCAGGCAAGCGGACTCCGACAGGCCGACACGCGCCGCAAGGTCGGCGTTGGCGATGCGGCCCTCGAGCCGCAGCTCGTGGAGGATGCGCAGGTCGAGCTTGTCGAGTTTGTCGGACGGCAGATTCATGCGTGAAACCGTCTATTTGCCGCAGGATGTTGCGGATTCAACCACTTGTGAGCCGCCATCTGCAAGTCTCTGCGAGGCCGGGCGGCGCATGCTCATTGTCATGAAAATCGGCGTCCCCAAAGAGATCAAGGTGCACGAGTACCGCGTGGGGCTCGTCCCCGGCTCGGTCCGTGAGCTCGTCCACTCCGGCCACGAGGTGCTCGTCGAGACCGGCGCCGGCCTCGGCATCGGCTGCCCCGATGACGAATACCGCGCCGCGGGCGCGCAGATCCTGCCGACCGCCGCCGCCGTGTTCGCGGCCGCCGACATGATCGTGAAGGTCAAAGAGCCGCAGTTGCCCGAGTGCGCGATGCTGCGCCCCGGACAGGTGCTCTTCACCTACCTGCACCTCGCCGCCGACAAGCCGCAGGCCGAGGCGCTCATGAAATCCGGCGCCCACGCCATCGCCTACGAGACCGTGGTCGGTCGCGACGGCAGCCTGCCGTTGCTCACGCCGATGAGCGAGGTCGCGGGCCGCATGGCGCCGCAGGTCGCGGCGAGCCTCTTGCAGAAGAACGCCGGCGGCGCCGGCATCCTGATGGGCGGCGTGCCGGGCACCCCGCCCGCCCGCGTGCTCGTCATCGGCGGCGGCGTCTCGGGCGCGGCGGCGGCCGAGATCGCGCACGGCATGCGTGCCGCAGTCACCATCCTCGACAAGTCGCTGCCGCGGCTGCGCGAACTCGACGCCCGTTTCGGCGGCCAGGTCCGCACGCTCGCCTCCTCCACCGACACCCTCGAGCGCGAGGTGGCCGCAGCCGATGTCGTCATCGGCGCGGTGCTGATCCCGGGCGCCGCGGCACCGAAACTCGTCAGCGACAAGATGGTCGCCTCGATGCGCCCAGGCTCGGTGCTCATCGACATCGCCATCGACCAGGGCGGCTGCTTCGCCACGAGCCGCCCGACCACGCACAGCGATCCGACCTACATCGTGCATGGCGTGACGCACTACTGCGTGACCAACATGCCGGGCGCCGTGCCGCGCACCTCCGCGTTCGCGCTCAACGCCGCGACCCTGCCCTACGTGAAGGCGCTCGCCGACCGCGGCGTGCAGGCTGCGCTCGCGGCGGATGCCGGCCTCGCGGCCGGGCTCAACGTGAGCGCGGGCAAGATCACCTCGACGGCCGTGGCGGAGGCGCTCGGGCTCTAAGCGCCGGCGCCCGAGGGCGGAAACGCTGCCTCGATGAGCTCCGGCAACCCGCTCTCGCGGCGCACCTGGCGTGCGAGCGCGGTGCGCAGCTCGTCAATGTCGCCGAGCCAGCTCAGTCTTTGCTTGGCGCGCGTCACGCCGGTGTAGACGAGCTCGCGGGTCTGGATGGGCGAATCGCGGCCCGCCAGTACCAGCGCGACATGCTCGAACTGCGAGCCCTGCGACTTGTGCACCGTCATCGCGAGCGCGCCCTCGTGCGGCGGCAACCGCGACAGCGCGACCACGCGCACCGAGTCCGGGTCCTCGTGCGGGAACACCGCTGCGGGACCATCGGCCAGATCCAGCACGATGCCGACGTCGCCGTTCATCAGACCGACGTCGTAGGCGTTCTCGGTGATGAGGATCGGACGACCGATCCAGTGGCCCTCGCCGAGGTCGATGCCGCGCCGGCCCGTGCGCTCACCACGGCCCACTTCGAGGGCGGCACGGACGCGCTGCGCCAACGCCTGCTCCAACTGCTGCACGCCGAGCGGGCCGCGCCGGTGCACGGCGAGAACGCGGTAACGATCAAAGGCCGCCAGCAGGCGGCGCTGCCATCGGGGATCCTCGAGTGGCGTCGCGTCACCGAGCGCCGCGACCAGCATCGCCGCATAGCCGCCGAGATACGGTCCTGCAAGCTGTGCGAGTTGGGTCTCGGTGGGCCGCGTCAGGACACCCGCTCGCGCAGGTCTACCGAGCCGTTCGATGCGCAGGTCGGGCTCCGTCTCCTGGCTCGCATGGCGCGTCCCCGCGAACACCTCCAACGCCCGCTCGAGGGCCGCGTGCGGATCATCGGGCGGCAGGTCCGGATGGCGCGTGGCGTAGCTCTGCAGGCAGGCGGCGATGAGCGCGATGTCGGGGGCGCTCTCGAAACGGCGTGACCGCGTGAAGGTCTGGGTGTTCCCGGCGAGCGGCCCTGCGGCGGCGGCGACCGCGTCGCCGGTCGTACCGCCGTCCCTGTGGTCCGACGACGGCACGAGATCGGCGAGCACGCAGCCCGCCTCGACGCTCGCGAGCTGGTCACGATCGCCGAGCAGCACGAGCCGCGCCTCCGGATGCACGGCCTCGAGCAGGCGGCGCATCATCGTCAGATCGACCATCGACACTTCGTCGACGATCACGAGCTGCGCAGGGATCGGGTTGTCGACGGTGTGGCGGGCGCTGCCGTCCGGACGCATACCGACCAAGCGGTGCAGCGTGGTCGCGGGCAAAGCCTGCAGACGCGCGCGGACCTCATCAGGGACATCCAGCAGAGGCTGCGCCTTCGTATCGGTTGCTTCGCGGATCGCTTCGCGCATGCGGGCTGCCGCCTTGCCGGTCGGCGCGGCGAGCGCGATGGAGAGCGGCGGACTGGCCCCGTCGGCGTTGCGGCCATCGCCCGACAGCGCCGCCAGCAACCGCGTCACCGAGAAGGTCTTGCCGGTGCCGGGGCCACCGACGATCAGCGCGAGCCGTTTCGTCGCCGCCAACCGTACCGCACGCGCGGCTTCGCCGTCCGGACCGTCGGTGCCTTGTCCGCTCGTGGGGAAGAGCCGCGCCAGCGTCGCGTCGAGATCGGCGATGCGGGCCGACTCGGGCACCTCACGGCCCGCACGCGCCATGAGCGCGGTCGCGACGCGCCGTTGCTCGACGAACATGCGGCGCGTCAGCAGCAGCGGTGCGTCGGGTGCGCTGCTGCGCGGCTGCCGCACGAACGGCTTCAGATCATCATCCGGACCACCGACCATGGGCGAGGCGAGCGTGCGTGCAGCCCAAGCGGCCATGTCGTCGGGCCACGGCAGGTGGTCGCCCTCGTCGACATCGATATGCCGCTGGACCGACGCCAGATCGACACCCGGATGGCTGACACGCGGCGCACGCGCGGCGAACGCCAACCCCAGCATGCGCTCGACATCGTCCTCGCCGAAACGCGGCGCAGTGAGCGCGATGGCATGCACATCGGCGGAGGCAAGCACGCCCGCATCGATGAAGGGCTGCGCGCGGACGAAGAACGCCGCGCGGACGGCGGCGGGCGTGTCAGGCGTGGCATGCGCTGCGGTGGTCATCCGCCGCTCCCGGACGCATCGATGCCCGCCGCATCGCCGCCCAGCGCCGCATCCATCAGCTCGATGGTCTGCTTGCTCCAGCGGTGTGCGAATACGCCGAGGCAGCGGCCGGTCTCGGCGCAGCGCGGGGTGTCGGGACCGGCCATGCCGCGCACGAACAGATAGAGATAGCCACCGATGTGGCGGTCGTAGTCATAGCGATCGCCCATGCGCAGCCGCAGGTGACGGTGCAGCGCGACCGTGTAGAGCAGCGCCTGCAGCGGATAGCCCGTGGTCGCCATCTTCCAGGCGAGCCAGGGCCCGGTGAAGTGTCCGGGCGTCGAGGTCTCGACGACATTGGTCTTGTAGTCCGCGATGAACCAGCGCGGATCGTTCGCGCCTGCGGCGCGCTGCACCGCATCCGGATGCGCACGGAACACGAGGTCGATGGAGCCGGTGAGGATGCCGGCGATAGCCTCGAACATCTGCACGCCCTCATGGCGGGCGCGGTCCAGATGATGAGCGAGCCACTCGCGGACGGGCTGGATCTCCGGCGGCGCAAGCCGGGTCTCATCAAGAGCCGACGCCAACGCCGCCTCGACCCGCGCGGGGTCGATGACCACCGGCTGCGTCCGAGCATAGCGCGCGCCTGCGCCGAGCCGCAGGTTGAACTCGAGTTCGTCGAGACGGTCACGCGCCCCGATGTGCGCGAGCGTGAAGCCCGACGGCAGACCGCGGAGCGCGTCTTCGCGCTGCGCGCAATCGAGCGGCGTCGCGAGCAGGCCCGGCAGACGATCTGCGAGCTCGTCGGCGATCTGCGGGTCAGCGGCGAGCCCGTTGCGCTCCGCGCTACGTTGCACGAGGTCGCGGAGTCCCTCGCCGTCCTTGCCGCGCGCAGTGGTGAGATCGAGGCCCTCGAACACCTCGTGCACGAAGGTGCCATAGCCCGTGCCGCGGCCCTGCTTGAGCCGGTCACCATCGCCGCGCGGCATCACGATGTCGACGAGCGGCGGCATCGACGACGACGCGACGACACCCGGTCGCTCGTCGCGTCCGGCGCGCAGATCATCGCGCTCGAGCTCGCCGTCAGTGGTGGCGTTGCCCTCACCGTCGACAGACGCGACGGCGCTGCGCGCGGCGAGGCCGGTGTAGCTCGTCACTCTCCACGCGCCGCGCAAGGACGGGCGGTCCGTAGGCCAATTGGCCACCTGCGGCGCGACCGGTGCGGGTGGCTGGACGGGGCGCCAGACGACTCCGCTCCGCACCGCTTCCACCGGCGACCAGACCGCGGCGCCGCCGCTGCGCACGGTCAAAGACTCAAGGCGCGCGCGGGCGACGGCCCACGGACCGGGGGCCGCGGGGTCGGGCTTGGGCACCCCCTTCGACTTCCCGGGCTTCTTGAAATCAGGCAACGCGCCGTCCACATGTCCGCGTGTGTCCGGATCGCGGAACAGCAGTCTCCCCATCGCGGTCGCTGCGGCGGCCTGGCCGTCCCGGCCCATCGGGCCATACCACGCCACGTTGCGGTGTTCGGCACGGGTCAGCGCGACATAGAGCTTGCGCAATTCCTCCCGACGTCGTTCGTCGGCTGCGGCGCCGCGCGCGGCGATGCGCACCGGCGATGACTCCGGCGTCAGATCGACACGTGTCACGCCGCCTTCGCGGATCACGATGGGACCAGCATCGGCGGCGGGCTGGCGGACATCCCACGTGTAGGGAAGCAGCACATGGCCGTATTCAAGGCCTTTGCTCGCATGGATGGTCTCGATCCGGACGGCCTCGGCGTCGCTCTCGAGGCGCTGCGCCCGGGCCTGGTCCTCCACTTCGGCCTCTGCGCGGATCCAAGTCGCCAAGGCGGACGGTCCCTTTCGCGACGAACGCTCTTCGGCGTGCACGAGCTCGAAGAGATGTCGCAGATCGGTCGCGAGGCGTTCGCCGTCGGGCATCGCGAGCAGTCGCGGCATGACTTCGAGGTCGACGACCTCGCGATCGAACACACGGGCGAAACCCCAACGTGGCCACGTCGACGCCGCATCGTGCAACCTCGCGGCCCACCTCTGCCAGGGTCGCCCGCCCTCGTCAGCGGAGACGAGCGCCCACGCGAGGTCGGCCGCGGTCCAGCCGAAGAGCGGCGTCACGACGGCCGCCCTCGCCTCGCGGTCGCGTCCGGCTGCCGCGACGGCATCGAGCCATGTCGCAAGCCACTGCGCGACCTCGGTGGCGAAGACCGTCGAGCGTGTCGCCGCGACGGCGGGGACCTTGGCATCGCGCAACGCCCGCTGCACGGCCGAGGCCTGCGCATGGCTGTTGACCAGCACCGCCAGACCGCTGGCCTCGTCGACGCGGGGCGGGTCGCGGCCGTCGGTCGACGAGAGCGAGGCGACGACCTCGGCCGCGGCCAGACGGGCGAGATCCGCCGATCGCTTCTTGGAGACGGGTTCGTCGAGTGCGCCCCCGAACGCACGCGCGTCCAACCACCGGATCTCGAGCCCTGGCGGGGCGTCCGGGTCTGCGGATGCGGCCGTATCGGGCGGCGACACCTTCACATAGTCGAAGCCGGCCGCACCGAACGCGTCGGAGCCGGGCCGCCAAAGCGTATTGAGCGCATCGAGCACCCTCTGGTCGGAGCGGTAGTTGATGCTCATCGTCCGACGCCGATCGCCGTCCACCGCGCCCGCGGCCTGCGTGTAGACATGCACATCCGCGCCGCGGAAAGCATAGATCGCCTGCTTGGGGTCACCGATGAGCATCAAGCGCCGGTGCCCGAGGAACGCCGCTTGCAGCACGGACCACTGCGCGGCATCGGTGTCCTGGAACTCGTCGACAAGCACGGCGTCGTAGCGTTCGCGCACGCGACGTGCGACGGCGCTGTCGGCACCGCCCTCTTCCATCACGCGATCGGCGAGCCGCGACAGCATGGTGTCGAAGGTCAGCACACGGCGGCGTCGGAGGGCAGCGTCGAAACGCCCCCGCACCTCCGCGGCGAAATCCGCCAACGGTGCGAAATCGCTCCAGAACGCGCCAGCGGCATCGACGAACACATCCAGCGCGAGGATCAGCGGCCAATACGGTTCACGCGTGAGCGCGTCCTTGTCGCCGCCCTTGCGCAGTTTCTGCTCGAACGCCGCGCGCAGCCCTGACCCGCTCAGCGCGTCGATCGCTTTGCAGGTCGTATCGTCGGTAGGCAGCCTCGCGTCCGCATCCAGCC
>Ga0068872_10003390_pt1 | contig 12179 bp, 7 predicted proteins | sample NOAtaG_7_FD_66441 | JGI IMG/M metagenome (GOLD analysis project Ga0068872, IMG submission 66441) | Freshwater lake microbial communities from Lake Erie, under a cyanobacterial bloom - NOAA_Erie_Diel1S_2200h metaG | ecosystem: Environmental > Aquatic > Freshwater > Lake | place: USA: Ohio, Lake...
CCCGGTCCTCCGCCTGTACCGCAATGCGGGTGGACGTTTCACTGATGTGTCGGCCTCTGTTGGCCTCACGGTAGACGCCGGTGCGGTCCGCCAGCCCGTGTGGGTGGACTTTGATGGGGACGGTGATCTCGACCTGTTCGTTGCCTTCCGCGACCGCCCCAACATGCTCTTCCGGCAGGATGGCGGGCGCTTCACCGATGTCGCGTCATCGGTTGGCGTGGCTGACGCGCGTCGCAGCGTGGGGGCGGTCTGGTTCGACTACGAGCAGGACGGGGACTTCGACCTGTATGTGGCCAATCAGGATGGCGATGCCAACGGCCTTTTCCGCAATGACAGGGGACGCTTCACCGATGTGGCGTTGGCCGTGGGCGCGGCGTGGGGTGGTCGCGCGCCCGGCGTGACCACGCAGGGGAGTGTGCGCCCCTGCGTCGCCGACGTGAACAGCGATGGGCTCGCCGACCTCGTGCTGGCGAACTACGGACCAGTCGGGGTCCTCCTTGGCCAACGCGACGGCCGGTTTCGTGATGTGGGTGTGGAGCTCGGGGTGGCGATTGACAGCCGCTACGACAGCTGTGCGCTGGCCGACGTGGACCACGATGGGGCACTCGACCTGTACGTGAATGGCACCGTCTCGGCCACGGAGAGCTTTCGCGACCATCTGTTCACGCAGCGGGATGGGCGCTTCGTGGAGGTCACGCCGCCGGCCATCGGGGCGCTGCACGCCAGTCATGGCGTCCAGTGGGGCGATATCGATGGTGACGGAGCACTGGATCTTGCTTTGGCCGGGTCACGCCCTGATGCCCCGCACGCGCTCTTCCGCCGCGTGATGCCGGACGCGCTGGCCCGTCGGTCGCTCCAGCTACGAGTGGTCGATGGGCAGGGGCGTGCCACGCGGGCCGGCGCCGAGCTCCGGGTGTATGCGGCGGGGACGCGTCGGCTGCTCGCCACGCGCTGGGTGGATGCCGGGTCGGGATGCAACGCTCAGGCCGACCTGCCGGTGCACGTGGGGTTGCCGAGCACAGCGCCTGTGGACGTGGAGGTGGTCATGCCACTTGGCGGGCGGCGACTGCGCCACTGGGAACGCGGGATCGATCCGCGGCGGACGCGGCGCCTGACGATTCGCGTGGGGTAAGCGCGATGGGGTCTCGGCCCGGATGCCGGGCACGGCGCCCCCTTTCCTGGTCCCGGCCGACGGTGTTACACTGCGCACTGAAGTGTAACAAGTTATTGAATCGCAATGAGTTGTGACACAGTTGATACGGTTTTGTAACTGGAATGTCACAGAAATCCTGACCGTTCCGTTACAAACTGCCGCTACAGCGCAGCGCCAGACCGGCACAACGTCCGCGTCATGGTTCGCATGCCTGTTTTCTCGTGCATTCGCGGTCGCCTGACGGCGGCCACCGGCGCTCTGCTGCTGCTTGGCGCGGCCTCTGCTGGCGCGCAGGCCGCGGCGCCGCGCCCGGCGGCGTGGTACGAGAAGGTCCGCATCCGCGGGTACGGGCAGATCCGCTACAACCGGCTGTTCGAGTCCAACGACCAGCTCGCGTGCGAGCAGTGCGACCGGAGCTGGGGGGCCAATGGTGGCTTCTTCATCCGGCGGGCTCGGCTCATCGTGCAGGGGCAGGTGCACCCGCGGCTGTTCATCTATCTGCAGCCCGACTTTGCCAGCTCGGCGGGCACCACTGGCCACGTGGCCCAGCTGCGTGACTGGTACACCGATGTGGGGCTCACGGCCGACAACACGTGGCGGGTCCGGATCGGCCAGAGCAAGGTGCCGTACAGCTTCGAGAACATGCAGAGCAGTCAGAACCGGCTCCCCCTCGACCGTGCGGATGCGACGAACAGTGCCAGTGCCAACGAGCGCGACCTTGGCGCCTTCGTGATGTGGGCTCCCAAGAAGATCCGCGAGCGCTTCTCGAGTCTCGTGAACGACGGGTACAAGGGCAGTGGGGATTACGGCGTCTTTGCCCTTGGGGCGTTCAACGGCCAGACGGCCAATCGGCCGGAGGCGAACAATTCGCCGCACGTGGTGGCTCGCGTCACGTATCCCTTCGCCGTTCGCTCGCAGATCATCGAACCATCGATTGCGGCGTATACGGGACGGTATGTGGTCACTTCTGATCAGCGGACGACCGGCGTGAAGGGGACCCGCGACTGGAACTACGACGATCAGCGGGTGCTGGCCACGTTGGCCATCGCGCCCAAACCGTTCGGGCTTCTGGCGGAGTACAACGTGGGGCGTGGACCGGAGTACAACCCGCGACGGGACAGTATTGAAACGCGGCGGCTCTCCGGCGGATTCGTCACGGCGACGTATGCCGTCCGGCGCGGCGTCCAGTGGTTCCTGCCCTTCGTGCGCTGGCAGGCTTACGACGGCGGCAAGAAGCATGAGCGCGATGCACGCAGTCATCGCGTGCGGGACGTTGAGGCTGGCATCGAGTGGCAACCCACGCCCGCCTTCGAGCTGGTGGCCGAGTGGTACGTGGGGAACCGGCGGTTCGAGGACAAGCTGCTCCCCCGGAACACGCAGCAGGGGCACCTGCTGCGGATCCAGGCGCAGTTCAACTACTGAGTGGCGGGGTTCCCCGTCCGCCGATAGACTCGCGGCATGGGACAGAACGCCCGGCTTGCTCATCCCGCGTGTGGTGCCGTTGGTCGGTACCGGTTGCTGTGGGCCGTCCTCGGTGCCCTGTCGGGTGAGCCGCTCTCCGCACAGGCTGCGCCTCCCCCGACGGCCCAGAATCCCTCCCCCATGGTGGAGCGCACGCGGCAGCATGAACGGCTGATGCCGATCGTGCTGGCTGGCACGACACGCGCGCTGGTCGGTCCCTTGGGCAAACCAGTCGAGCTGTGGGTGCCGCCGAAAGCCGGACGAAGCGGGACGGTTGATCTGGTGATCCACTTCCACGGGGCCGCTTGGTTGCCGCAGCAGGCGGTGGCCGGACTCAAGGCGCCGACGGTGGCGGCCGTCCTCAACCTGGGGGCGGGTTCCGGCGTGTACGACCGGAGCTATCGGGACCCCGCGGCGTACGACTCGCTGGTGGCCGGCATCCAGGCGGCGGTCCGTGAGGTGCTCGGTACGTCCGCGACCATCCGGCGCATCACGCTGTCAGGATTCTCGGCCGGCCATGGTGCCATCCGACAGATCCTCCGTCATCACGCGGAGCGCATCGATGCGGTGCTTCTGTTGGACGGTATGCACACGTCCTATGTGCCAGAGGGACAGCCACTGGCCTCAGGGAGCACGCTCGATACCACCAATCTCACGGCGTTCGCGGATTACGCACGCGAGGCCGTCGCCGGGCGTCGTCGGTTTCTCGTCACGCACTCGGAGATCTTCCCGGGGACCTTTGCGAGTACCACCGAGACGGCGGACTGGCTGGTGGTGGCCGTCGGGGTACCGCGCACCCCGGTGCTGCGCTGGGGACCACGGGGGTTGCAGCAGCTGAGCGTAGCACAGCGCGGCCGCTTCACGGTGCAGGGGTACGCCGGCAACTCGGCCCCCGATCACATCGACCAGTTCCACGCCATGCCGGAGCTGCTCCGCCAGCTCTGGAAGTAGCTATATGCGCGGTCAGGAGGGCTTGGGGAGCGGATCAGGCCAGGCGAGGCGGATGCCGGACTGCTCCAGCTGCCGCTGATACTCACCGAGAAGCGCCGGCTTCTGCCGCACGGCCCGCAGCGGCACGCGGCGCGCCTTCGCGAAGGCCGCCAACTCGCCGACCGCCTCGCCGATGTTCCACTCAATGGGGTGGAGCCGGAAGCAGCCGTTGGTCATGTGCGTGACGCCGAGATTCTTGCAGGCGGGGAGCAGATTCTCCATGCGCTGCGGCAGGAGACTCCCCAGCGGAATCTGGAACGGGAGGGTGTCGCCGTACTGCGGCCGATCACCACGCGTGGTGCGGTGCAGGTCCATACTGTAGTGCCCAATCCCCACGCTGTCCCTCACGTCCAGCGCACGCACGGTCTCACGCGAGCGGCCGGTCGCCTGCATGCGGAGTGCCGCCACCACATCCTGCTGGCGCACGGTGTACTCGGCCCGGATGCGTCGACTCTCACGGATGTAGGGGTACTTGGCCATGCCGTCAGTGGTGCCCACGATGTCCGGGCGTAGGCGGAGTCCCTTCCATCCGATCCCGCCATCCTTCCGTGGCATCTCCGTCTGCAGCCAGTAGAGCAGTGACCGACTGAGTGAGGCGGCGCGTGCCACGTGTCCGGCTCGCTCGGCGGGTGACCCCTCGAGCAGCGAGCCGAACGAGTAATCGTGGTGCGCCCAGTTCACGATGGTGATATCGCTCGCGTAACTCCCCGGCGTGAAGAGCGTGTGATCGATGATGCGGCGATAGGACCAGTAGCCGGTGCGCGCCACCGGATCGAACCCGATGCGTTGCGAGTCCGGGTCGTCGAAGGAGAGCAGGCGATGCGCGGGGTGCACCGGATCGGTGATCACGAGGTCGCGCCAGTGCGCATAGTCGGCGGGCCGGTCGATCGCATGATCTTCACCGGGGCGATAGTCCATGGCAAAGCAGACGGTGAAGCTCTGCACGTTGTCGGGCTGCGCGGACTCCGGTGCGTCGGGCTCTTCGGTCTCCCGACGCGATTCCGCCCCGATGACGAACTCGGTGCCGGTGAGTGGCAGGAGCTCCCCCAGTTCCGTGGCATCGGCGAAGACCGGCGCGTGGAGTACGCGCTGGCGCCCACTGGGGAGGTGGCGTACGCTGATGGCCCGCACGCGATCACCCGACACATCAGCCGACTCGGCGACATGCTCAAGGAGGAGCTCGAGCTGGCCCGTGGCCTCGTACGGGGCCAGGAGTCCCTGCAACACCGCCAGCGCCACCTTCGGCTCACAGCCGATCCGCGACACCCAGCAGTTCCCCGGGTTGAGCCGCGCGGTGGCGCGCGCCTTCTCGGTGAGTGGGTAGTGGGCGCGGTAGTAGTCGCGCATCCGGACGCGGAGGTCGCGATAGGAGGCCGTCCCGCCGATCGTTTCGATCCACGCGTTCTCATCGGGCGGGACCGCCTGCTGCGTCAGCTGACCGCCGATCCAGTTGGTCTCCTCCGTCATGATCACGCGGAGGCCGCGGCGAAGGGCCCCCAAGGCCGCGGCGCAGCCCCCGAATCCACCCCCGATGATCACGAGATCGGCCGCCGCTTCCTGCCATGGCACGAGCGACCGCAGGGCTGGCGCGGCGAGCGCTGTCTGCCAGAGAAAGTCCCGACGGGTAAGGAAGTGCGTCATGCCGTAAGTGCCCCGTGCGTCATCGCGTCCAGAATACCAGGGAGCCGCAGCCGGACATCCCAGGGGAAAACTGGGGAGGCACCGTGCTTTCCGTGTAGACCTCCACTCCAAGCAACTCCTCGGGGTGGATGAAGGTGTCGAGGGCCTGTGCGTCAAACCCCTGCATCTGGAAGCCGTTCACGAAGATCGCCGGTACGCAGCGGTCCGCGAAGAGTCCGCGCATGAGGAGGACCGGCATCCCGGTGCTGTCCCGTTCGACGTACACCCCCGGCATGACCGTGAAGAGATCGGAGACCACGAGCACCTGGCGGCCGGCGATCTGGTTGGCCGTGAGGTAGCGCCCCACCCCCGATCGGCGTCGCTCCGTGAACTCGGTGGCTATCCGGTAGCGATCATAGCGCGCCATGACCTTCACCGTATCGAGGACGGCCTTCATGGAGGTCAGCGCCGTCCGGATGGGTGCCGTCACGTCCGGCGCTTCGGGGGCCATGGCAATCGGCTGCTGCACGGGGTAGAACCCGACCGCCTTGATCTCGAGGGTGCGAGAACCGAGGGCGCCCGTGGTGAGTCGCCAACGGCCGTCGGCATCGCTGCGCGTGGTTGACGGAGTGACGCTACCGGTGGCGCCCACCTGAATCAGCGCTCCGCTGATCGGGCGACCGTCTCCGGCCCGCTGCACCAGTCCTTGTATCAGGAGACGGGTGGTGTCTCCCGGACTCGGAAGAAAGAGGTCCTGGCGCAGGAGTCCATCGAGCGGCATGGCATGTTCCACCCGCTCCGTGCTGTCGGTTCCGCCAGTGGCCGAGAGGAGCACCGCCCCCGCTCGCGGGAGACCGCACGCGACATACCAGCCGCCGGCTTCCACGGGGTGCAGCCGGCGTTGCGGACGACGGGTCAGGCCACGGGGAGAGAGGGTGACCTCCAGCCACTCCGTGATCACGGTGCCGCCGTCGCGTGCGGTCCCGTGCGCCGCATGGCGCATGCGCCCCATGGCCGTCCCACCCGAGGTGTCGGCGCAGAGCGCCCGCCGCATGGTGGCCGCGGACGGGCTGGCCAGCACGAGCGGATCCCCTCGGGGGAGGTCACGGGGGATCTCGAGCAATTGCACAACCGGTGCGATGCCGGTCCCGTCGAGGAGGTCGTGAAAGAAGCCGAGGCGGTAGCGGCCGGTGGGAATGGAATCGAAGTGAAAACGGCCGAGGGAATCCGAAAGGACTGCGCGAACGGCGGCGGGCGTAGCCTCGGCGCTCGTGTCGACGACGAGCTGGACCAGGGCTTCGCGGAGGGGGGCCCCGGTGAGGCTGTCGTGGACGACACCGCGGAGGGCGTGAAATCCCGGCGATGGCGGTTGGGCCGGGAGGCTGGCCGTCACCACCGCGAGCAGCGCGGCGATGGAGAATCGGGCGAGCACCAGCGGAGTCAGGAGGCGGAGCACCAGGGAGCCGGAAGCGGGTTCAGTCCTCTGGAAGATGCACGACGGGCCGAGGTGCGTGCGCGCCCCGGCCCGTCCGTTGCTTCACCCCAGTGGGTCAATCGCCGAAGACGATGTTGTCCGCGGTGGGCTTTTCGCTGCCGTAGGTGACCGAGGCGGGGGGCGCCGTGTGACCGAAGCGGGTGCCGATGGCGTACCCGCCGAAGGCGACAAACACCACCGCGATGCCGACGACGACGCGGTGGATGTACTGCAGCGAATGCGCCTCGTGGGCGTCATCGCAGAGGTCGTTCCAGATGGACATGGGGAGAGCCGAAGGAGTGGGGCATCAGGAATAGGGACTGCTTCCTTCGAATATCGGCAGGTGCAGGCGCCACGGGCAGTCCAGGCGGAACCGGGACCGTTACAAAAAACCAACAAAACTTGGTTTGCAGGTTACCAACGAAACAGCTTGGTGAGCTTGACGATCACCGACCGCGTTTCGAGCGCGGGGATCCGGTTCTGCGGGTCGATGGTGCTCCGCCCATCGCTGTAGACGATGAACAGCTCGCTCCCCGGCTGGTACTCCCAGCGGAGGCGGGCGTTGGTGGCCACGCTGCTGGTCCGCGACTGGTACTGGGTCAGCGCCGCCACGAAGAGCCGGGGGGTGATGGTATAGGTGAGGCGGGAGCCGATCACGTTGGCGTCCCCTGAGCCGAAGGGGCCGGCGACGCGATTGTAGGAGATGCTGGGTTCGGCGAAGAGCTGCGGGGTGAAGGCCACGCGCCCTCGCCAGCTGGCTTCCGTCAGGGTGCCGTCGTAGAACGCGCCCCGTGTAAGGGTCACCGTGCCATTCACGCGTCGCTGTGGCGCCACCTGATAGGACAGCCGCCCCTGCGCGAAATGGTAGCCGCCACGCGGGACGCGGACGTTGCGGGCCACTTCGAACGGGATGGTGATCTGCTCGAAGTTCTTCGTGACTTCGGCGGCGAGGAAGTCCCCCGTGTTGAACTCGGTAACGAAGGCGCCGCGGAACTCTTCCGTCTGCAGGCCACCGCGCGCGCCGGTGATATGGTCGGCGCTGGCTTGCCAGGAGAACTTCCGCACGCCGGGGACGTGGCGGGGGCGCGGGCTGAAACGCGCCATGGCGTACGCGCGGCGGAAGGCCGAGCGGCGCATGAAGCCGACCTCCGGATTGAAGTCCTCTCCCACGAAGCTCTGCTCGAGGTTGATGGCGTAGCGGTCGCCGTTCCAGTCGAAACGCGCCCGGTGGCTCGACTGGTTGCCGGTCCGTCCGGCGGTATTGGTGCGCGCGACGTACGTGGTGATCTGGACGTCGTCCGTCAGGTTGATCTGGGCGTCGGCGCCCACGGTGAGATTGTCGGACGCGCGCTGGCCGTTGGCGGGGTCACGCCGCGTGGCAATCATGCCGATCCGGCTGCGCGAAAAGACATCCCGATTGACGCGAAGCACCGAGAAGTTGGTGGATGGCGTACTGCCATCGGTGGTGGCCTGCGTCTGCATGCTGAGCGTCCCCACCTGCCACGGGCCGCTGCGGCCCAGCATGCGTGCCCCGCCAATGATGGGCACCGGGCCGCTGTTGGTCAGCCCGATGCGTCGGCTGTAGAACAGGATGGGGGAGAGGTTGTCATTGGGGTTCTGTCCGGGTGCCCCGAAGGAGCTGGTCCCCCCGCCGCCCCCGGCGCCGCCGCCGCCACCACCCACCCCGGCAAAGCCGAAGGCCTCCTGGCCCTCGAGGAAGAACTCGCGGCGCTCGGGGAAAAACAGGGAGAAGCGCGTGAGGTTCACCTGCGCCTGGTCATCCTCCACCTGGGCGAAGTCGGTGTTCCAGGTGAAGTCGGTGACCAGCTGGTCTCCCAGCGCCCACTTGGCGTCGGCGCCGCGGTTGCCGGCAAGGCGGTTCTGCACGACGGGTTTCGCGGCGAGGTTCGTAACCGACGAGCCCAGTGCGTAGGGCTTCACATCGAGATTGAGCCCGCGCGGTGGCGCGGCGATCCCTTCGAGCCGCGCTGCGTCGGAGATCTTGTTGAGCGCCCGACGTCCCCACGAACGCGGAACCACCGTGAGGAAGTCCATCTCGTTCTTCCAGCGGACCATGCGCCGGATATTCACGCCCCACTCGCCGGTACCGGCGCGATAGCGGATGGAGCGGAAGGGGATCTTCATCTCGAGCGTCCATCCGCCCGGAAAATCCTTCGCCTTGGCCTGCCAGAGTCCGTTCCAGTTCGAGCTGGGCTGCTCGTTGGTGGCGGTCCAGTCGAACATCCCGCCGAGGCGGTTGGAAGAGAAGCCGAACCCGTTCCGATGATCGCCGAAGGTGTCGAAGATCACGGCGAGGTGATCGTTGTTGTACATGTTCATCGCGTCGCGCTGCATGTCGGTGGCGACGCGGCGCTCCGGCTCCGATTCGTGGATGCGGGCAGCGACGTACAGGTTTCCCTGGTCGTAGAAGATCCAGACCTCGGTTTTCTCGGTGGCCGGCGCCCCCTCGTTGGGCTCCTGCTGGACGAAGTCGGTGTAGGGGGGCGTGTCGCGGTAGACCGCGTCGTCGAGCGCGCCGTCGAAGGCGACCGCCGACACGCGCACGGCGCGAACGGCCAGGCGCCCGGACGGGTCCGCACGGACCACGACCTCCCGGTCCTGCGCCTTGGCCACCATCGGGAGCACCGTCAGGGCAGCCAGGAGGCGCACGCCGACGGCTAGGAGTCTCGAATGCATCTCGCGTAAGGTACGCCGACCGGGGGGGATCCGCTGGAATCGGGGCTTCCCTCGGGGCGTCCCCCACCGCGAGCGGCCCGAACCTGCAATCGTCGGGCGGCGACGCTACGATTGGGGCATCCGGATTCGGCCGTTTTCCCGTTGGTCCGCCCGCCTCTTTCCCACCCACTCCCGCCCGTCGTGTCCTTCCGCCCCGTCCTCCGGTTCCTGCCCCTGCTGGGCCTCCCGGTGCTCGCCGACGCGGCACCGGCGCAACGCGCGCCGGCCGCCCCCGTTTCCGTGGTGGAGACCGGGATTCCGGCGCTCCGGGCGGCGCTCGAGAGCCGCCGGGTAACGTCACGCCAGCTCGTGGAGCAGTACCTCATCCGGATCGCCCTCTACGAAGACCGGCTGAACGCCATCATCACCGTCAATCCACGGGCGCTCGCCGAAGCCGATTCGCTTGACCGCGAGCGCGCGGCCGGACGCGTGCGGGGACCGCTGCACGGCATCCCGATCGCGCTCAAGGACAACATTCACACCGTGGGGCTGCGCACCACGGGTGGGGCGCTGGCCTTCAGCGACCTCGTGCCCCCATATGACGCCACCCTGACCGCCAACCTGAAGGCCGCGGGGGCGATCATCCTCGCCAAGACGCAGCTCACCGAGCTGGCCAACTGGATGGCGACCGGCATGCCGGGGAACTACACCGGCCTCACCGGCTTTGCGATGAATCCGTGGGATCCGCGGCGCGATCCGCGCGACGGGATGGACGATGGGCGTCCCGTCCTCGGAACGGGGGGGTCTTCATCCGGCGTGGGGACATCGGTCTCCTTCTGGGCGGCCAACGTGGGCACGGAGACGTCGGGGTCGGTGCTGTCGCCGTCACAGCAGAACTTCCTGGTGGGGATCAAGCCTACGGTGGGGCGCATCAGCCGCTACGGCGTGATCCCGATTACCGCCGATCAGGACACACCGGGGCCCATGGCCCGCACCGTGACCGATGCAGCCATCCTCCTGGGCGTGCTCGAGGGCGCGACCCCAGACCCCAACGACGAAGCCACCCGCGCCTGCACGCCGCCCACCGGACGCGACTATACCCCCTTCCTGGATGCGAAGGGGCTGGCCGGTGCACGGATCGGCATTCCGCGGGCCTTCTTCTACGATACGATCACCTCCGGAGGGAGCCGCACGCCACGTGGCGGGCTCCCACCGGTCCAGCGTGAGGCCATGGAGGCCGTGATCGCGGCCCTCAAGGCGCAGGGGGCCGTGATCGTGGAACCGGCCGATATCCCGAGTGTTCGCGCGGCGGCGGCGGGTGACAACTTCCTCGACTGGAATCCCTGTGCGGGGCTCGATCAGGCGAAGGGGCGCGACGCCACCTGTTCGATTGCCTTCAAATACGGCATGAAGCGGGACTTCAATGCGTGGCTGGCCACGCTCGGTGATCGGGCCCCGGTGCGTTCGCTCACGGCCCTGCGCGAGTGGAATGTCGCGCACCAGCGCGGTGGGGCGATGCGCTTCGGTCAGGCCAATCTGGATGCGGCCGATGAAATGGAGCTGCGCGCCGATCGCGAGCGTTACGAGGCGGACCGCCGAAAGGACCTCCGCCTTTCGGCCACCGAGGGGCTCGATGCCGCGCTCACCACGCACCGCCTCGATGCGCTGCTCTTTCCCGGCGTCTCGAGCGCCAACATCGCGGCACGCACCGGCTACCCCAGCGTGACGGTGCCGTGGGCGCTGCTGCCGGTTCCATTGGGTACCGGCGCCATGGCGTTCCCCGCCGGATTCACCCCGAAGCCGGCCCCGTTCAACATCACCTTTACCGGTACGCGCTGCAGCGAGCCGGTCCTGATCCGTCTGGCCTATGCCTTCGAACAGGCCACCCGGAAGCGTCAGTCACCCCCGGAGTTCCCCTGATGCCTCAGTCACTCGTCCGTTCCGTTTCCACGCTGCTGCTGCTCAGCGCATTCGCGGCCCATGGTCGGGCCCAGGCGCCGGCTGCGGCGCCGCCCAGCCGTACCTACGCTCAGCTGCTCGCGCTTTTCACCGAATGGCGCACGTTCGAAGAGGCGCCGCGCGTGGCCGGGGTCCCCGATTATTCGCCGGCTACCAATGCGCGGCGATTGGCCGGGCTCCGCCGGTTGCAGCAGAAGCTGCGCGCCATCGATACCACGGGGTGGCGTGTTCCCGAGCAGGTCGACTGGCATCTGGTGCGCGCCGAGATGAACGGCATGCAGTATCACCTGACGGTGCTCACGCCCTGGTCGCGCGATCCGGCGTATTACGTATGGCTGCGGACGGAGCAGAGCGATACACCGGCTGAGGAGGGGCCGGTCATTCACGGCGCCATCCGGCTCTGGCAGTATCCGGTGTGGCCACGCACGGTGCTGGATACGTCCAAGGCCCTGACGCCGACGCAGTCGACCGAGTTGACCGCACGGCTGCAGGTGGTTCCCCGCCTGCTCCGGCAGGCGCGCGTGAATCTCCGGGGCAGCAACACCCGGGACCTCTGGGTGGGAGGCGCCCGGGCCTTCGAGGAGCAGCATGAGGCGCTCGAGCGGCTGCAGACGCTGGTGGGGACCGCCGATGCGGCGCTCGTACGCGCCATTCGCGACGCGGACACGGCGACCGTGTCGTTCATGCAGTGGGTGGAAAAGGAAGCGGCCACGAAAACGGGGCCGTCCGGGATCGGCACCGCCCAGTACACGTGGTTCCTGCGCAACGTGCTGCTGATGCCGCTGAGCTGGGAGGAGGAGGTCACGATCACGCGGCGCGAGCTGGCGCGGTCGCACGCCTCACTCC
>Ga0068872_10003395_pt1 | contig 12171 bp, 5 predicted proteins | sample NOAtaG_7_FD_66441 | JGI IMG/M metagenome (GOLD analysis project Ga0068872, IMG submission 66441) | Freshwater lake microbial communities from Lake Erie, under a cyanobacterial bloom - NOAA_Erie_Diel1S_2200h metaG | ecosystem: Environmental > Aquatic > Freshwater > Lake | place: USA: Ohio, Lake...
GTTGGATTCCGAACGCTCCACGTCCAGCGAAGGGTCTCGCGACAGGCCCAGCGAGCGCGCCATGCGCGCCGAGCAGTATCTCGCGCCCGAGACGCTCGGACAGCTCGCGCCGTTCGAGCTTCGCGCGCGGATGATCGTCGAAGGCGTGATGAGCGGCATGCACCGCTCGCCGTACCAGAGCCTTGCGGTCGAGTTCGCCGAGCACCGGCAGTACGCGCCCGGAGACAGCATCCGGCAGATCGACTGGAAGGTCTTCGCGCGCACCGACAAGATGTACGTCAAGCGCTACGTGCAGGAGACGAACCTCGACGTGATGGTGCTCGTCGACCGCTCGAGCTCGATGCGCTTCGGCACGCTTCCGGTGAAAGGTGGCTGGGGCGGCACCGATGCAAGCCGCGTGCGCGGACTGTGGACGAAGTTCGACCATGCGACCGCGACCGCAGCGGCGCTGGCGTACATATGCCTCCACCAAGGCGACCGGGTTGGACTCGCGCTGTTCGACGAGGAGATCCGGACGCAGGTCCGCCGATCGAGCCAGCGCGACCAGTGGCGCGCGATCGTCGGCGCGCTGAGCGGCGAGCCGGTGAAGGGCCGCGCGCAGATCGGCCGCTCGGTCGACCAGATGGTGACGCGCGTCACGAACCGCGCGCTGTTCGTGATCATCTCCGACTTCCTCGTGCCGCTCGACGAGCTGCGCGGCGCGCTGGCGCGGCTCTCGCACCGCGGCCACGATGCCATGCTCGTCCAGGTGCTCGACCGACGCGAGCTTCGCTTCGACATCGAGACGCCGGCCCTGTTCGAAGGGCTCGAGGGCGAGGCCGGCGTCGAGGCCGATCCGCGCGCGGTGCGCGCCGAGTATCTCGAGCTGCTGCGCGAGCACGTCGAGGGCGTCGATCGCATCGCGCGCGCATTCGCGGCCGATGCGGTCGTCTGCGACTCGCACGAATCCGTTGGTCCGGTGCTGGCGGCGCTGCTTGACCGCCGCATGGCGTTCGCCGGGAGGCGCGGCGGATGAACGTGCTGCATCCAGGCATCGCGCTGGCTGGCGTCGCCGCCGTCGCGCTTCCGATCATCATCCACCTGCTGTTCCGGCGCAGGCGCATTCCGCTCGACTGGGCGGCGATGGACTTGCTGCGCGAAGCCGTGCGACGCACGAACCGGCGGCTGAAGCTCGAGCAATGGACGGTGCTCGCGCTGCGTGCGCTCGCGGTGCTGCTGGCCGGACTCGGGCTCTCGGTGCCCTTCATCGGCGATGCGGGCCTGCTTGCCGATGTCTCCCGCACCTGGATCGTCGTGGTCGACGATGGCGCGACGAGCGGGCTTCGCGCGGGATCCGAGCCCGAACTCGAGCGTCTCAAGGACGAGGCGGCGCGTCTCGTCGCCGAGCGTGGACCGCGCGATCGCGTGGGGATCATCCTCGCATCGACGCCGCCGCGGCTCGTGCTCGCGCCGACAGGCGACGCGGCGCAGTTCGAACGAGAGCTCGAGCAGTTGACTCCAAGCGAGGCGCCCAGCGATCTGCGGGGCGCGATGTCGCTTGCGCGCGGCGCGATCGCGGGCGATGGCCCGGGCGGCGCAGCGGCAGACGGGATGATCGTGATCGCGAGCGCGTTCCGGACCGGATCGCTCGACGCAGCGACGGCGCAGCCGACGGCGGATGGAGGCGGCACGGGAGATCGGAGCGTTCCCACCGACGCGACGAAGGTCCTCGCGCCCCTGCCGGCGCGCGATGCGCCGGTCGACGTCCGCGTGTCGCGCGTCGAGGCGCGGCCGGCCCCGGTGGGCGGAACGGTGTCCGTGCGCGCGACGCTCGCACGGCAAGGTGGATCGCTCGAGGAGCAGTCGACGGAAGTGCGCGCTGCAGGCGATGGATTCGCCGCGGCGTCCCCGAGGCGCGTGTCGTGGGAGCGCGGGCAATCGGAGGCGTTCGTCGAGTTCCAGCTCGTTCCGGTCGCGGCCGGCGCCTCGGATGCGCGTCGCTCGTCGATCGAGGTGAGCGTTGCGGACGACGCGCTTCCTGTCGGAAACTCGGCCTGGACCGTCATCGATGTCCGGAGCGATGTCGATGTCGGCGTGATCGGCCGGCGCGGCACGCTCGACGTGTCGGATCTCGAGAAGGTTCCCGCATCGCTCTGGGTGTCGCGTGCGCTGTCGCCTTCAGCGGGGTCGGGAATGCTCGTGCGCGACATCGATCCATCGACATGCGATGCGCGTTCGCTCATCGGCCTCGATGCGGTCGTGGTCACGCGCCCGGATCTCCTGTCGCAGCAATCGTGCGATGCGCTCGGCGCGTTCGTGCGCGGCGGCGGCATCGCGATCGTGATTCCAGCCGGAGAGTCGCGCGTGCAGGCGTGGGCGACCATGCTGCTTCCGAGGCTCGGCGTCTCGATGATGGTCGATCCCGAGGCGAACACCCTCGCGACCCCCGCGACGCTGGCGGAGGAGCAGCCGGCCGCGCGGATCCTCGCGTCGATCCGGCCCGAGCTTCCGGCGCTCGTCGCGCCGATCGGCGCGACGAAGGTGGCTGCGATCCGGCAGTACGACGCGGCCGACGTGGTGCTTGCGTTCTCCGATGGTTCGCCCTTCGTCGCGGCGCAGGTGCCGCGCCTCGAGGATTCTCCTTCCGGGCAAGGCGCATCGAAGGCCGAAGCGCCGACCGGTCCGTCGGACCGTGGACAGGGACTTGTCGTTCTGTTCGCTGCAGCGCCGGAACTCGGTTGGACGAACCTCCCCGTGAAGCCGCTGATGGTGCCGCTCTTCCAGGAGATCGTGCGCACGGCGATTCAGTTGTCGGCGAGCCGCGAGGAAGTCGTGGTCGGCGAGCGGGTCCGGGCGAATCCCGGCCTTCGCATGCGCGGGCCCGCCGGATCGACCATCGTGATCGAGCAGGATGGCATGTCGGCGGACGCGGTGCGCGCATCGGGAATGCTGCGTGGCGAGGACGGCACGTTGATCGCGGTAAACGTGCGCGAGTCGAGCCTCGGGCTCCTGCCTGTCACGGAGGACGCCGTGCGCGCCGCGCTGCGGGGAACAGGGACGATCGCGTTCCGCTCGCTCGAGAAGCCGGCGACTGATGGCGGTGCGACGGGCACCGGAGAGACGCGCGGCGACACGCGGGAGGCGCAGCGGTCGCGGATCGCGTTCCTCGTCCTCGTCCTTGCGCTTGCCGCGCTCCTGTTCGAGGGCTTCCTGAGCCGCGTGTTCTCGCATGCCTCGCTCGCGCGGTCTGGATCGAACACCGAGCTCGTCAGCACCATTGGCCGCGTGCGTCCGCGTGGCTCGGGTGCCGCGCGCGCGGCGGCCGCTCAGGCCGAGCCGGCGGGAGGCAGGCGATGATGTCCGACCTCCTGCGCATCGTGGTCGAATGGATGCTCGGCGAGCGGATTCCTCCCGATGCGCAGGGCATGTCGTTCGTCTTCGAGCGAAGTGTCCCGACGTGGGTCTGGTTCCTCGTGGTCGTCGGCGCGTGCATGATCGCCTTCTGGAGCTACCGGCGCATCTCCGCTGGCACAGCCGTGATCTCGCGCGCGATGCGTGCGCTGCTCGCGTTGCTCCGGGCGTCGACCATCGTGCTGCTTGCGTTGCTGATCGCCGGACCTTCCGTCCGCTTCGAGCGCACGCGGACCGAGCGCGACCGGCTCATCGTGCTGGTCGACCGCAGCCAGTCGCTGTTGATCGAGGATGGGCCAGCCGGCGCCAGCCGCGCCGCGCAGCTTGTGTCGTTCCTCGAGGCGTCGGAACCGACGCTGGCCGAGATCGCGCGCGAGAAGGACATCGACTTCGTCGGATTTGCGGGAGGCGCGTTCTCGCTGAAGGAGCGCGCCGTGGACGAGGGCACGCGCGATGGATTCGCGTTGCCGGAACTCGGGGATCCTGCCGGCGATCGGACGGATCTCGATGCCGCGATCCGGCAGGGACTTTCGCGCGCGGCAGGACGACCTGTCAGCGCCGTGCTCGTTCTGTCCGATGGGCGCTCGATCGTCCCGGTTTCCACCGACACGACCCGTCGTCTCGAGCGTGATTCGATCAAGGTGTTCTCGGTGGCCCTTGGAGCGCGCGACCCGGTCGGCGATGCCGCCATCCTGGCGGTGAACGCGCCTCCGCGCGCATTTGCCCGGGATCGCATTCCGGTCGAGGTTCGTGTCGATCGAGGCGGACTGCAGGGCGATCTCTCGGTGCGGCTCGTCGATGCGGTCACGGGAGCGGAGATCGACTCGAAGCCGATCGAGGCCGAGGCGGCAGCAAGCGAGTCGGTCGTGACGCTCGATCTCGTCGCTGATCGCGCCGGGACGCGGAACGTGCGCGTCGAGATCGTCTCCCAGCGGTCGGATCTGGTGCGCGAGAACAACGTTCGGTCCGTCGCCATCGAGGTGATCGACCGGCCGATCCGCGTGCTCTACGTCGAAGGCACGTCGCGGTGGGAGTACCGCTATCTCAAGAACCTGCTCCTGCGCGAGAAGGACATCGAGAGTTCGGTCATGCTGCTGTCTGCGGATCGCGACTTCGCTCAGGAGGGCAACCTGCCGATCGCACGCTTGCCGCGGACGAAGGAGGAGTTCGGACGGTATGACCTCTTCGTGATAGGCGACGTGCCGAGCGGGTTCTTTTCGCCGGAGCAGCTGACGATCATGCGCGGCGAGGTGAGCGAGCGCGGCGCTGGTCTGCTTTGGATCGGCGGCGATCGTTCGATGCCGGCAAGCTGGGAGGGCACCGTGCTCGCCGATCTCATGCCGTTCCGCCCCCCGCTTTCGGTCGAGGCGCGCGTGGGCGCGAGCCTGCTGCAGCCGACCGATGTCGCCGAGCGGCTCGGCGTGCTGCGCCTTTCGGACGACGAGTCCGGTTGGCCGGAGGCGCTGGGCGATCGGACCTTGTCGTGGCCAAGGCTGCGATACGTGCAGTCGGTTCCGAAGAGCCGGCTGAAGCCCACGGCGGAGACGTTGGCGGAGGCGGTGGCCGTCGGAGCGACGGGTCAGGAGCCGAGCCCGGCGGTCGTCCGGATGCGATTCGGTGCGGGCGAGATCATGTATGTCGCCACCGACGAGATCTGGCGGTGGCGGTACGGCCAGGGCGAGCGGTATCCCGAGCGCTTCTGGATTCCGTTGGTCCGGCTGCTCGCGCGCGAGTCGCTTGCGCAGGAGGGTGCGCGCGCCGTGCTCTCGGTGACGCCGTCGCGCGTGGCGCCCGGCGAGTCGGTGCTTCTGACGCTCCGGCTTACGGACGAGTCGACGGCCGCGGATGCTCCGGCGACCGTTCCGATCGAGGTACGCGATGCCGCCGGCGCGGCGATCGCGGTGGTGGATCTTGTCCGGCAAGGGGCGGAGGCCACGACGATGCTTCCCATGGATCGCATCGGGTCCTTCCGTGCGGTTCTTGCCGATCAATCGCTCGGAACCGGCGAGGTTGCATTCGAGGTCGTGCGGTCGGACGACGAGCTCCGCAGAGGCGATGCGGATCATGCGGCGCTCGAGGGGCTCTCCCAGCGTTCCGGCGGAACGATGCTCGCGGGGAGCGATCTTCGCGAACTTCCACCGCTTTTGCCCGCGAGGGCGCGCGAGATCGACGAGAGCACGACGCGTTCGCTGTGGGACACTTCCGTCGCGTTTGCGATGCTCCTGACGCTGCTGGCGATCGAATGGACAGGAAGGAGGCTGCTGCGGCTGGTGTAGGTCGATGCACCACGGCTGCGCGCGCCCACCGGACCAGCGAAGTTCGCGTGGGTGCACCGAGATCATGGCTACCGAGCACACACCATCTTCCGAAGGGCAGGCGACGCGTTCGGGCGCAGTGCGTTCGATCGAGCGGCTCGCGCTGAAGGCGCGGATGCTGCGCATCGCCGCGGCGGTGGCGTCGCTGGTGATCCTTGTCGTGGTCGGATTCGCGATCATTGCATCGCTCGATGCGCTCATTCGCTTCCCGGCGCTCCTCCGTGCGCTCATGCTGAGCGTGCTTCTGGCGCTGGTCGCGGTCGACGTGCGGAAGTTCCTCGTTCCCGCCCTCCGCTTCCGGCCCAGGCCGATCGAGATCGCGCAGCGGGTCGAGAAGCAGAGGCCGGAACTTGCGGGGCATCTCGCGTCGGCGGTCGATTTCGAGCTCAGCGGGCTTTCGAAGACCAATCAGCTGGCCGCCTACGCGGTCCGGAACCTCGAGGAGTTGGCGCGGGGCGTCGAGTTTGGCGCGGTGCTGCGCCTGCGGCCTGCGCTGACGAAGATCACGGGCATGGCGCTGTGCATGGCCGCGACCGGATGGGTTGCGATCGCGCATCCGACGACGGCTTCGATCGCGGCACGGCGCGTGCTGCTTCCCTGGACCGAGGCGGCGTGGCCCGCGCGCACCGCGATCGAGAGTCTTGTCCGAGACGGCCTCGTCGCGCCGAAGGGCGCACCAGTCTCGCTTCGAGCACGATTGACGATGGGCGATGCCGCCAACGAACGCGTGTTCGTCCGGTATCGCATGCTCGACGGCGCGGGAGCAGAGCTCGCGCCGTGGACGGAAGCGGCGCTTTCGCGCCAGCCGAGCGGTGAGTTCGAGCGACTTGTCGACGGAAACGGCGACCGCATCGAGTATGCGTTCCTGACACGGGATGCCGAGACCGATGTCCGTGCGATCCGGCTGGTGGAGCCACCGAGGGTCGTCGCGTCCCGCGCCACGGTGCGCGCGCCAGGCTATGCCGCGCGGCAGATCGCGGAACGCACCGAGGATCTCGGAACGGGCACCGATGCCCGCTCGCTGCTTCGCGAACCGGTGCTTGCAGGAAGCACTGTCAGGCTTGAACTGGAGCTATCGAGGCCGCTCGAAGTGGATCCCGATCGCAACGGCCTGTGGGCGGTGCGTACGGGAGATCTCGCGGAAGCCGATCAGACGAAGCAGCCTGGGGTGATCGAGCAAGGCGTTGGCGCGCCCGGGGGCGCGGACGCGGGTGTGGGGTCGACAGACGCTGGCCGGCGGAGACTGACCGTGTCCGCGGTCGGTGGCGATCCAACGCGATGGGCCGTCGACTTCGTGGCGATCGACCCGATGCGGATCGAGACGCAGCTCGTCGATGCCGACGGAATCAAGCAGGCGGTCGAGTGCGCCTTCGTGTTCGATGTCACGGAGGACCGCCCGTCCACGGCCGCGATCATCGAGCCGATGCAGGATGAGTCCGTCGTCGTCGATGCACGCGTCCTCATGCGCGCGGAGTTTCGCGACGACATCGAGCTGCGCGTTGCAGGCATGGAGATCGCGACGCGCATCGGAGGTTCCGAAAGCGACAGCCTCGTGCTCGAGGAGGTTGCGACGATCGGAGCACAGTCGAAGTCGGGAACCCTCGAGCGGACACTCGAGATCGGCAAGCTCGGAGTCGGTCCGGGCGATCTCGTCGTGCTGCGCGCATTCTCGGAGGATCTCTTCGATGGCGCGGGCATCCCTTCCGCGAGTTCGCACGGACGATCGAGAAGCGCTTCGCGCACGCTTCGCATCGTCGCCGAAGACGAGTTCGAGCGGCAGATCCGGTCGATCCTTTCGGGCGTCCGGCGCGAGGCAATGCGGATCGATGAGCGACAGGCGGATGCTCGCGAGACGCTGGCGTCTCGGCCAGATGGACAGAACGCCGATCAGGCTGCCGAGCAGACCGTCGATCAGGCCCAGCGCGCGGTCACCGATGGACTTGGCCGCATGCGCGATTCACTTCGGAATCTGCTTGACCGGATCGAGCGGAATCGGCGGGAGAGCGATTCGCTCGCCGATGTGGCGCGACAGGCAGAGGAGATTGCGGCGACATCGGAGGTGCGCAGTGCAGAGGTGATGGAGTCCCTGCGTCGAGCTCGTGGCGCGATGGACGAACCTGGGTCCGAGCAGGAACGACAGGCGAATCGCGAGAAGGCGAGGGAGGATGCCGAGCGACAGCAGGACGAGGTCCGAGCTGAACTCGAGGATCTCGTCGCCCTGCTCGATCGCGACGAGGATGCATGGGTGGTGCGCAGGAAGCTCGAGGGACTGACGAACCGCATTCGCCAACTTGCCCGGGAGACCGATCAGGCTGCCCAGCGCTCCGCAGGCGAGTCGCGGGATGATCTTCCGCCTGAAGCGAAGGCGGAACTCGATGCCCTGGCCGAGCGGCAGACGAAGGCCGCGGAGGAAGCGGAGCGGACCTTTGCCGAGATGAAGGATCGATCTCGCGCGCTTGCCGAAGCGGATCCGGAGCAGGCGAAGGCCCTCGAGGCCGCTGCAAAGGAGGCCGAGGACGGGCAAGTGCGCGACGAGATGCAGCAAGCGGCGCGTCAGACCTCCGAGAATCAGCTCGAGCAGTCGAAGGATGCGCAGGACCGTGCGCTCGAGGCGCTTGGGCGTGCGGCGCAGGCGCTTGAGGCTGACGACAAGGCGCGGGCACAGGAGCTTGCGCGCTTGCTCGAGGATCTTGTGGCATCGATCAAGCGCTTGATCGCGCAGACCGAGTCCTCGCGGGCGGCGGTCGCTTCCGTATCCGATGCCGCCGATGAAATCGGCCTTCAGGCTCGGGAACCCGTTGCCGCCGGCTTCGGACAGCTTTCGCAGAACACCCGTGGTGTTGCGGCAGACGCACGCAAGCGGAGCCGTGAGGCCACGCGTTCCGCACGGTTCCTCGATTCAGCCGCAGCTTCCATGGCGGCCGCAGCCGGAGGACTCAGGAGTGAGCTCTTCAGGCGCGCGGACGTCGACTCTGCGACGGAAGCGGCGCTTGCACGGCTCGACGAGGCGTTGAAGGAGGCGGAAGAAGCGGCAGAACAGGCGGAAGACCGCGCTGCGGATGAAAGGCGCGATGAGTTGATCGCCAGGTATCGCGATCTGCTCGAGAAGCAGATCGGTGTCCGCGATGCCGCCGTCAAGATCGCTCCCGCCGGCGGCGAGGCTCTTGGTCGTCGGGAAGTGGTCGAGAGCCGGCGCCTCGGCGCCGCACAGGGCGAGGTCCGCGAGGCGCTTGCGCGTGTGCTCGAACAGGACGAGGACGTCCGCGGCTCCGAACTTCTTGTCGAGATACACGGAGAGATCGACGAGTTTACCGCGAGTGCGCGGGCGCGATTCCTCGAGGCGAAGCCCGGACAAGCGATCGCACCTGCGGAAGCCGCCATCGAGATGCTGTCCTCGATCATTCAGTCGCTCGACGAAGAGGCTGCGGGCGGCGACGAGGACATGTTCGCGGAGCAGCGGCAGGAGGATGCGAATCAACCAGGCGGGGCGGGTGGTGCGGGACAAGGTCAGGCGATTCCATCCTCCGCCGAGGTCAAGATGCTCCGATCGATGCAGGCGTCTCTCATGAGACGTACGCGGGCGCTGGACGAATCCGGACTTGAGGCACAGTCGGCGGCACGCGCCGAGGAACTCGCGGCAATCGCTGCCCGGCAGACCCGGATACTCGAGCTTGGTTCGAGGCTCGCGGAGAGGATCCGTGGCCGGAATGCACCTCCCACGATCATCCCACCGGAATCTGGTTCGGAGAGTCAATCCGACGATGCCAAGCCGCAGGGAGATGATGGAGGAAATCAGCCATGACTCATGATCAGCTTGCATGGAGCAGTGCGGGGCAATGCGCCGTCAGAGGATCAAGAAGTTGGGTCGGAGCATTGGTCGCTCTGGTGGCTTTCGGGTTCTGCCCGACGACGGTCGTCGGCATGAGTGAGACGTCCGGGGGCGATGGCGGGGTCGTGGAGCGCTCTCGGCAGAACCAGGGCGGCTCCTCGGGATCCTCATCAGGGGGCGTGGTCCAAAGCGCGGTACCGGCAAAGCCTGACAGTGGGAAACCTGCGAGCGAGGAACAGCCGCCTGCTCCGAAGTCGCTCGATGACTTGCTTGGTGTGCCGCAGGACAAGCCGACCGCGGCAGAACCGGCCGCCGACGCCGCGCTCGACGAACAGGCGAAACGCCTCAAGAAGTCGTTGGAAGAGGCCTCGATGGATGATCTCGTCACGCGTGCGCTCGAAGGAATGAAGTCGGCGTCGGAACGCCTGTCTTCTGCGAAGGACGCCGGTATCGGGACACAACGCATTCAAGAGGATGTCGTTCGGACGCTGGATCGCCTGCTTGAGGAAGCGGAGCGTCAGCAGCAACAGCGTTCCTCAAGCCGTAGTTCGAGCCGAAGTCAGAGTTCTGGACAGAAGCAACGCGAGGGCGATCCACAGGAGCAGAACGGACAGCAGCGCGGCGCGCCGCGAAGCGCGCGCGGGAATCAGGACTCCCAAGGTGCAGCGCAGTCGGCTGGCGAAACCGCCGCCGAGCGCGAACGCGAAGACGCTGCAGGGACTCCCGGTGAGCTTGACGAGGCACGCATTGAGTGGGGTCGCTTGCCCGAGCGCGTGCGCGAACTTGTCCTTCAGGGCCGACGCGACAGGGTTTCCTCCATGTACGAGAGGCTGACGCGGGAGTACTACCGGCGCCTCGCCGAGGAGGCATCCAAGTGATGAGCGCACGCGACATTCACAGTTCACGCTTGATGTTGTCTCTGGCGGCGCTCTCGCTTGTTGGAACGGAACCGTTGCTCTCGACGACCGCTTCGGCGGCCTCGATGGCCGCAGGCAGCCGGAGGTCCTCGGGTCATTCGGCCGGAGTAGCTCGGGACGTCATCCTTGGAGAGTTTGCTCACGCCCCGATTCGTGGCGAGATGGACGTCGGGACAGCGTTGCATCCCGTCGGCGGTCCCGATGTCCCTTCGCTTGAGGCTTTGCGCCTTGCGCCGGGTATGGCGATCGGTTGGCCTGGGGTACTCGCCGTCGACGCGGCGACCACCAGTCCGGCGAGCTTCCCTCGCATCGCGATTGGTCGAGTTTCGCAGGATGTCGGCGGCGCGGCGCCCAGCGGCGCTGCTCCGGCTCCGAGCACCGCGCCGCCAGTGACCTCGGACCCAGTGAAGTCCGACGCCGCTGCGCCGTCCGAGATCACTGGAGGCGCGGAGAACCGTCCCATGGCGGAGGAGATGACTCCTCGGCTTGAGGAGGCGGTGCGCAAGGGATTCGAGTATCTGCGCCGCAGCCAGAAGAGCGATGGCTCTTTCGGCCAAGGCCGATTCGGGCAGCATGTCGGCGTGACCAGCCTCGGCGCGATCGCCTTCATGGCGGATGGCAATGTTCCAGGTCGAGGCGAGCATGCCGATGCTGTGCAGAAGGCACTCGGTTTCGTACTGGCGCACTCGACGGAAACGGGCCTTCTCGTCTCTGATGAGACGCATGGCCCGATGTATGGCCATGGATTTGCAACGCTCTTTCTTGGCGAGATCTACGGGATGAACCAGGACGACGACCGGGTCCGCGATGCACTTGTGCGCGCGGTGCAGTTGATCGTCGGGAGCCAGAACGACGAGGGCGGCTGGCGCTACAACCCGGTCCCGGACGACGCCGACGTCTCCGTCACGATCTGTCAGGTGATGGCGCTTCGCAGCGCGCGCAACGCCGGCATCAAGGTGCCGAAGACGACGATCGACGATGCGATTCGCTATGTGCGTGCGTGCCAGAACTCGGACGGTGGCTTCCGCTACATGAAGGATCTTGGCGGCTCGGCGTGGCCCCGTACGGCCGCGGGAGTCGCAAGCCTCTTCTATGCGGGTGTCTACGAAGGCGCCGCCCTTGATCGTGGCCTCGACTACCTCAAGCAGAACGCGTTCCCGCGCGGTGGCGGCGGATTTGCGGGCGGGTTCTCCCAGCCCCACTACTTCTACGGTCACTACTACGCGGTGCAGGCGATGTACCTGTCGGGCGGAGATCGTTGGCGCGCCTGGTGGCCCGCCATCAGGGAGGAACTCCTTGCCAAGCAGAATCCCGATGGATCGTGGACCGACCCCCAGGGCGATGCGTACGGCACGGCGATGGCGTTGATCATTCTCCAGATGCCGAAGCGTTACCTGCCGATCTTCCAGCGCTGAATACCCATGCCAACCTGCCGACCCAACCAGGCTTCCGGTTTCAATCAAGCACGGCTGCGGCTCCTGACGGCTCGGTGCGCGGCTTGCCTTCTTCTCCCGCTCGCGACGCTGTGCGCGTCGCCTTCGGCTGTCGCCGCCGGAGTCGATCGATCCGACGCCGGGAGATCCGTTTCTCTCCTTCTCCGCGATGGGAGATGGATCTCGACCCGACTCGATCGGCTCTCCGATGACACGCTCGAGTTCAGCACGGCGGTTGCGGCCGGAGAGACAGGTTCCGCTGCAGCGGCCGCCCGGTCCGACATCCT
>Ga0068872_10003398_pt1 | contig 12168 bp, 8 predicted proteins | sample NOAtaG_7_FD_66441 | JGI IMG/M metagenome (GOLD analysis project Ga0068872, IMG submission 66441) | Freshwater lake microbial communities from Lake Erie, under a cyanobacterial bloom - NOAA_Erie_Diel1S_2200h metaG | ecosystem: Environmental > Aquatic > Freshwater > Lake | place: USA: Ohio, Lake...
AGGGAAGGGGAGAGGGGTGAGGGCCGAGTGGGAGGGGTAGGTGGGGTTGGAGGCCGAGGGATCGTTGGCTGGGACTTGATCGGCAATCGGCGTGCCTGGGTCGTGAGGCAAAGGCCGGTGTTCTTGGAGGGTTGTGCGCTGTTTGCCCTGCCAAAGGGGCAGGTTCGAGGGTTGGTGTTGCCTGTTTGTCGGGCTTCCCTTAGGGTGTGGTCTGTCGGCTGAAGTTGCGCTGATGTGAAAATAGAAGAGCTCCGCGGCGGGTGCGGAGGGTGGGGCAGGGACGCGTTGTGGGGTGGGTGAGTGGTGGTTGGTCGGTGGTTCTCGGCCGTGGGCCGGGTTGCGAACTACTCCATCTGGCGGTGGGCAACCGCTACCGTTGAGTGCATGGGTGCCGAGCCGTTCCTTGTTGTTGACCATGTTACCAAGCGTTTTGGGCAGACGGTTGCGCTGCGTGATGTTTCTCTCTCGATGCACGCCGGGGAGGTGCATGCATTGATGGGTGAGAACGGAGCGGGCAAGTCCACACTCGGCAAGGCGATCGCCGGGCTGCACAAGCCCGACAGCGGGTCGATCAGTATCGGCGGGCGACAGTTGGTGCTCGGCTCGGTCAAGGACGCGGCGGAGGGGGGGATACGCATCGTCCACCAGGAACTTGCCCAGTGCCCAAACCTTTCGGTGGCCGAGAACCTGTGTTTGCACGAGATGCCGACGCGGCTGGGTTGTGTGGATTATCGGGGGATGTTCGACCGTGCCGAGCGCTTGCTCAAGCACCTTGCGCCGGAGATCGACGTGCAAGGGCCCCTCGGGCAACTCGCGCCGGGGCGTCGGCAGATCGTGCAGATCGCCAGCTCGCTCGACGACGGCAGCGACGCGGGGCGCGGCGAGCCTGGCAGCCGCAAGGCGCGGGTGATCATCTTCGATGAGCCGACGAGCTCGCTCTCGGTTGCCGAGGCCGACCGGCTGATGACGATCGTGCGCGGCTTGGCCTCGCAGGGGCTGCTGGCGATCTACGTCTCGCACCGGATGAACGAGATTTTCCTGTGTTGCGACCGCGTCAGCGTGCTGCGGGATGGGAAGTTTGTGGCCACGAGCGTGATCAGCAAGATCGACGAGAACGTGCTGGTCAGCCAGATGATCGGGCGGACGATCGACCCGGCATCGCGCCTGGCCCGGCAGCACCGCGTCAAGCCCGAGGCATTGCCCGTGCTGGAGGTGCAGCACCTGAGCAGCCCTGGGAAGGTGCACGACGCGACGCTGAGCATCCGTGCCGGGGAGGTCGTGGGCGTCGGCGGGCTGGTTGGCGCAGGCCGCAGCGAGCTGCTCGACGCGATCTTCGGGCTGGACCGGCGGGCACGCGGTGAGGTGCGCGTCGCGGGCCGGCCGATGCAGGCCGGCAACGCGCGCAAGGCGATCGCGCTGGGGGTGGGGTATGTGCCCGAGGACCGCCGGCTGCAGGGCCTCTTCTTCCAGCTGGGCATCGATGAGAACATCCTGATGCCCACCATGCCCCTGCTGGCACGCCTGGGTGTGCGCAGCCCGATCGCAGAGTCGCGGTTTGTGCGCCAGCAGATGCAGCGCCTGCACGTCAAGTCGGCGTCGGCGCGGAGCCTGCCCGGCGAGCTCTCGGGTGGTAACCAGCAGAAGGTGCTCATCGCCCGCTGGCTTGCCAGCCGGACCAAGGTTCTGCTCTTGGACGAACCGACGCGCGGGATCGACGTGGGGACCAAGCACGAGATTTACAAACTCATCCGCAGCGCGGCAGACGCGGGGCTTGCCGTGCTGCTGGTCAGTTCTGAGATGCCCGAGCTGCTGGCCCTCTCTGACCGGGTGGTGGTCATGTGCCAGGGCCGCCTGACGGGTGAACTGGCCGGGGCGGAGATGACGCAAGAGAACATCCTGCGTCTGGCGACGCTGGACCACGCCGTGGGCGCGCACGAGGCGCAGCCTGCGAACGCGATGGCCGGGGCGAGCGCGGGGCTGCGCCGGTAAACGGTCGTAGCGGTGTGGGTTGCGTCTACGGATTCACCTTTTGTCATATGCATAACCCCTCCCCCGAGGGGAGGGGCAGGGGTGGGGTTGGTCAACGCTGTTGGTGACCAATAGACCAAGACGCCCGGCTCGGAGATCCGGGGTACCCAGAACCCCTGCCCCAGATCGTTCTGGCCGGGAGGGGCAGGTGTGGGGTTCGCCACTTGGTACCCGTAACTTTCTTTAGCGATCTGTATCAGCCTCCGTTGTTCATCGCCAGCACGATCATCAGCAGCACCCCCGCGATGAACACGCACATGATGGTAAAGAGCGTGATCTTCCACGCCGAGTAGGGCCGCTGGCCGATGACCTCGCCGGTGCGTGCGTTGACGAGCACGTTGTAGACCCTGTTCATATAGCGATAAGCGGTGATCCAGACCGGGGCAAGCAGGAGCTTGAAGGTGATGTTGCTGTAGGCGGTGTCGATGTTGTCGATCTGCTGCTCGTCGCCGCCGATGTCTGCACACACGACGGCCTCGATCCGCTCTTGCATGATCTGCCGGGCGTGCTCGAAACCCTCGGGGAGCGTTATCTGGTAACTCTCGGCAACCATCCCGGGCAGGTAATCATCGCTGTACGGCACCGCGGCCTTGAGGTCCCACGGCTCTAGCCCCCGGGCCTGGTCCGCCGTCAGCGACCGGCTGGCGCACACAAGCACGTCATCAAACTTGTTGTTCACAACGCCGCTGACGCGGGTCCAGCGGACCTTGCGCACCTGCGTGGTCGTCTTGCCGGTCTTGACCGTTACGTAGTAGGCGTCGCCGCGTGAGCCGGTGTATCGCGAGTGTGTTGATGCGTCGTACGTCCAGTGTGGCACGTAGAGGCCCGTCAGCGCGGCGTCGAGCTTGCCCTGCTTCTTGAGCGCATTTGGCGCAAACCACCGGCTCGCCAGCCACGCGCGGAAGGAGGTGATCACCCGCTCGCGCGTGAGCACAAAGGGCAGCACCGCGTTGGGCTTGATCAACCGCTCGCTTGCCCCGGTCGAGACGATGTTGCTGCCGCAGTAGGGGCACGAGAGGCTGGTGATGTGCGCCGGCTGCTGCACGGTGGCGGCGCACGTGTTGCAGTGGATCGTCGCGACGGCCTCGGCCGCCGACTCATCCTGGCGGGCCTGGGCGTAGGTCTTGTAGTCGAGCTCCTCGACCAGCTCGGGGCGAGCGCCAGCGATCTCGTTGACCTGCCCGCAATACCGGCAGACCAGCGACATCGTGCCGGGGGCAAACTCGAGCTTGGCCCCGCAACGCGCGCACGGGTACCGGCTGACGGTCTGCTTGCCCTTGGCGGGGCCGGTCGCGTTCTGGTCGCGCGCCGGCTGTATTTCGCCGGTGCTCGCCGATGGATCAGGTGCCATGTGAGAGGCTCACGGCTTGGGTGCGTCGCTGCCGCCGGCGCTGCTGCCGGGCATTGGCGGTGGGCCGAACATCACCGCCACATCGGCCAGGGTCGAGGCCGGCATCCACGCCGGTGCGCCTTCTTTCCACACCAGCGTTTCGCGCGTTACCGCGCCCGAGGCGATCTGCGCCCGCAACGAGAGTGCATCAAACGGCCCGGCGGGCTGCCCGTCGCGGGCGAAGTAGTACCGCACCTGCCCCGGGATCGCCGGCGGCACCGATGATGCCTGCTGCCCCGCGGCCATCGCACCGCCCATCAGCCCGCCCAGGTTCTGCCCCAGCCCGATGCCGACGAACTGCCCGGCGGTGCCTGGGTTCTTGGCCGCGTCGCGGATCGCCTCGGCCGTCTGAAACTGCGTGTAGCGGTTCAGATCCCCGATGACGCCCATGCTCGTCCGCTTGTCCAGCGCCTGCTCGACCTCGGGCGGCAGCGAGAGATTCTCGATGAGCAGGTTGACGACCTCGATGCCGAAGTCGGAAAACTCACCTTTCATCTTCCCGGCCATGAACGCGCCCATCTCGTCATACTTGCTGGCCAAGTCCAGCACAGGGATCTTGCTCTCGCCCAAGATGTCCGTAAAGCGCGAAACGATCAGGTTGCGCAGCTGGGCTGTGATCTCCTCGGTGGTCAAGCGTCCGTCGGTGCCGACGATTTTCTTCAGGAACGTCCCCGGGTCGGCCACGCGCAGGGCGTAGGTGCCAAAGGCCCGCAGGCGCACGGGCCCAAACTCCGGGTCGCGCATCATCACCGGGTTCATCGTGCCCCATTTCTGATCGGTGAAGGTGCGCGTGCTGACGAAGTAAACCTCGGCCTTGAAGGGGCTTTCAAGGCCGTACTTCCAGCCGAGCAGCGTGCCGAGGATCGGCAGGTTTTTGGTATCCAGCGTGTGCGTGCCCGGCCCGAGCACGTCGGCCAGTTGCCCCTCGCGCACAAAGCACGCAGCCTGCCCCTCGCGCACGATCAACTTCGCCCCGTTCTTGATCTCGTTGCGGTAGCGGTCGAATCGATAGACCAGCGTGTTGTTCGTGTCGTCGATGAACTCGACGATGTCGATAAACTCGTTGCTCAGGCGGTTCTTGAGGTTCTCCCACATGCTCATCGCAGGCTCCTTGTGCAAGGCCTTGGTGCGTCGTCGGCAACAAACTATAGAGAACCCCGGCACCTCGGTGGAGAAAACCAACAGCAACGTCAAGTCGGCTGCCCAACGCAGCAACCACTTCATCACCCGGTGGCACGGGCTTCCAGTGTGTGGTTATTGGATTTCTGAAACATCCTCTTATCGCGCCGGCTCGGGTGCCTCACCTACCGCCGAGAGTTCGACCGCCTCGGGCAGCCCCAGGCCCTGCATCTGTTTGAGGATCACCCAATTGTCCCCGACGAGCACCAGCACGCCGGCGTCGAGGGGGAAGGCCCTCTTGGCCAGCGTGTTGAGCGCAGCTCCATCGAGCCGCATCGTCGCCGAGAGGTCTGCCTGCACGGCCTCAAAGGCGATGCCCCCCAGCCCCAGGATCACCTCGGTCCGTACGGTCTGCGTCGCCTTGCCGCCTCAGCGGCCTTGATATCCCCGGTGCGGATGCGGTTGATCTCGGCGAGGAACTCCTTGAGTGCGGGCCCGGTTACATCGGCCTTCACGGCCGTGCGCGCGATGAACATCTGGTGCTCAAAGAGGTGCGCAAACCCCGACCGCCCAGCCTGCTCTTCCTTCGCACCGACGCGTTACCAGAGGTTCACCGTCGCCACCGGCAGGGTGTGGTCCTCGTGCAGGATGACTGTCAGCCCGTTGCCGAGCGTTTATTTCTCGTATACCACGCCCTGGGCCAGGCAGACCAACGCCGACAGGGTGCTGGCCAAGAGCAAACCAACGCCCACACAGGTTCGTGCAAAGATGGTTCCAAGGCTCCTGCAGGGATCGTGATTTCTGCGCTTTGTCCTGCCCGCTTTCCTATCATCGTCACCGGATACAACACCCCTCATCCACCCCGGATCACCCGGCCAAAATCCCCGCACGGAGGCGCACGAAGATGCCCGACCAACCCCCGTCAGAGAACCCCCAAGGCGGCACCCCAACGCTCCCGGACGACCTGTCCAAAGCGATCGTTCCCGTGCCTTGGCACGGCGGGAACATCGTCGAGACGCAGATCGAGCGCGAGCTGCAAGACTCTTACCTCACCTACGCCATGAGCACCATCATGGACCGGGCCTTGCCCGATGTCCGCGACGGCCTCAAGCCCAGCCAGCGACGCATCCTCGTGGCGATGAACGACCTCAAGCTCTACCCGGGCAAAAAGCACTACAAGTGCGCCAAAATCGTCGGCGACACCACCGGCAACTACCACCCCCACGGCGACCAGTCCGTCTACTCCGCACTCGTCAACATGGGCCAGGACTGGCGCATGCGCACCACGCTCATCGACCCGCAAGGTAACTTCGGCTCTATTGACCCCGACCCACCCGCCGCCGCGCGGTATACCGAGGCCCGCCTGACGCAGGCGGCCGTTGATCTGCTCGAAGACATGCACCTGGACACCGTCGACATGGTCCGCAACTACGACGACCGCCTCGATGAACCGACCGTGCTGCCAGGCCGATTCCCCAACCTCCTGGTCAACGGCGGCGTCGGCATCGCCGTGGGCATGGCCACCAGCCTTGCGCCCAACAACCCCGTCGAGGTCCTCGACTCGATCATCCGCACCATCGACAACCCCGCCATCACACTTGCCGAGCTCATGCAGGATGTCGTCGAACCAGGCCCCGACGGCACGCCCATCATCAAGCACCGCGGCATCAAAGGGCCGGACTTCCCCACCGGCGGCATCATCCTCGGCCGCCGCGGCCTCATCGACGGGTACGAGTCCGGGCGGGGCCGCGTCGTCATGCGTGGCATCGTCCACGTCGAGAACGTCCCCGGCAGCAAGGACCGCCAGCAACTGGTCATCAAGGCCATCCCCTTCAACCTCGCCCTCAAAACCCTCACCGAGCGCATCGTCGAGGCCGTCAAGGAGGACATCCTCACCGATATCTCCGACGTCCGCAACGAGTCCGGCCGGGAAGAGTCCGTCCGCATCGTCATCGAACTCAAGCGCGGTGCCGACCCCGGCGTCGTCGAAAAACAGCTCTACGCCCAGACCCCGCTGCAGCAGAGTTTCAGCATGTACTCCATCGCCCTGGTCAACCGCCAGCCGCGGACGCTGAGCCTGCGTGAACTCATCGGCCACTACATCGACCACCGCGGCGATGTGATCCGCCGGCGTACGCAGCACCTGCTCAACGAGGCCCGCCGCAAGGCCCACGTGCTCGAAGGGATGATCTTGGCCGTCTGCGACATCGACGAGGTCATCGCCCTCATCCGCGCCAGCCGGACGCGCCAGGAGGCGATCGAGAAACTCACCGACCGCCGCTTCCATATCGCCGGCGACCACAGATTCGCCCCGATCATCCCCGCCCGCCTGCTCGACCACGTCCGCGCCTTTGACGCGCTGGGGGGCGTGGTCCTCTCGCGCATCCAGGCCGAGACGATCGGGAACATGCGCCTGATCCAACTCGTGGGCCTGGAGATCGAGAAACTCGTGGGCGACTATCGCGCCCTCGCCGAGCAGATCGAGCACTATGAAAAAATCCTTGCCACGCCGCAGATCGTCCTCGACATGATCAAGCACGACTGCCGGCTCATGCGCGAGCGCTACAACCGCCCGCGCCTGACGGAGGTGCAGGAGGCCTCGGGCGACGACCTGAGCATGGGCGCACTGATCCCCGTGCAGGACATGGCTGTAACCATCAGCCGCGCCGGCTACGCCAAGCGCGTGCCACTGGAAACCTACCGCCAGCAGGCCCGAGGCGGCAAGGGGATCATCGGCGGCACGGCCAAGGACGACGACTTCGTCGAGCACCTCTTCGTCGCCAGCACGCACGACGACATGCTCTGCTTCACCGACACCGGCCGCGTCTTCCGCCTGAAGGTCTACGAACTGCCCGAGATGGACCGCACCGCCAAGGGCCGCCCGATCGTCAACCTCCTCGAACTCCGCACCGGCGAGCACACCCGCGCTTTCCTGGCCGTCAAAAACTTCGAGGCCGGCAGCAACTACCTCACCTTCGTTACCGCCAAGGGCGTCATCAAACGCACCGCCCTCAAGGCCTTCATGAACGTGCACAAGGGTGGCCTCATCGCCATCGACATCCGCCCCGGCGACCACCTCCTTGACGTGCAACTAACCAGCGGCAGCGACGACGTGCTCATCGCCACCGCCAATGGCCTGGCCATCCGCTTTACCGAGACCGACGCCCGCGACATGGGCCGACAGGCCGGGGGCGTGAAGGCGATCGACCTGGCCGACGACGACGAGGCCATCGGCCTCATCAACATCCCCATGGCCCCCGACGCCGACGGGCACCCCATGACCGTCAACCCCGAGCAGGCACTGCTGACAATCACCCAGCGCGGCTACGGCAAACGCACCCCCGTCGATGAATACCGCGTCCAGCCCGAACTCGGCAAGCCCCGCAGCCAGAGCCGAGGGGGCAAGGGCCGCGTCGATATCGAGACCGATGCGCGTAACGGGCGATCCGTCGCCGCGCTGCACGTCGGCGACAAAGACGGCATCGTCGTCATGACCAAGCACGGCCAGATCGTCCGCATGGGCGCAGCCGAGATCCGCCAGACCTCACGAGGCACCAAGGGCGTCCGCGTCGTCTCCCTCAACGAAGGAGACGAAGTCATGGCCGCCAGCCGAGTGCCAGCAGAGTAACTCCTCCCCCGAGGGGAGGGGCAGGGATGGGGTTGACCACTTTGTACGCCAACATGCACTGCGATCCAGATGAGAGGCTCTTGGCACAGTTTGCAATCCTGAGCCCGCGCCCATGGTTGGCGGTGCCTCACCGCCCCGGCGCGACGCTCGGCCTCCACTCCGGCTCAACAAACTTGAACCCCGTGTTCACGCCGCGAAGCACCACAAAGACCACACGCTCGGGCTGCCTCTTGGTAACCTCCTCGATCGCCTTGCGATAGGTGCCGATGTCGGTGATGTCCGTCTGGTCGATGCGGATGATCAGGTCCCCCGGCGCCAGGCCACCCTGCCCGGCCCACCCCGCCGCCTCGGCGCTCTCGACGAGCACGCCGGTGATCGACTCATCCCAGTTGTTGTCGTCGCGGTCAAAGAACGTGAGCTCGCGCACGGAGAGCTCGAAGTCCTTGTTCTCATCCTTCCGTGCCTCGTCGGGGCCGATGCGTGTGCGCTCTAAGGGAACCTTCAGTTCCAGCGGCTTGCCGTCGCGTAGCACCGTCAGCGTCGGCTGATCCTCGATCTTCATCTGGCGGATCTTGCGTGAGAACTGCCCGGCGTCCTGCAGCGTGCGCGGCGAGAGGCTCTCGCCGTTGATGGCCGTGATCACGTCGCCGACGCGCAGGTCAGTCCCCGCCGCGAGCGTGCGCGGGTAGACGCGCGTGATGCGAAAGCCCGTCGTCCCCTCAAAGCCAAGCCCTTTGGCCAGCTCGCGCAGCACCGGCTGCACGGCCACGCCGAGCCACGCCTTGGGCACCTCGCGCGGCGGGTCCTCCTTGGCCCTCGGGCGGGGCTTGAGGATCGTTACGTTGTTCTTCCCCCGGCGGTCAAACTGCACGAGCATCGTCTCGGGTATCTGCTCGGCACCATTGTCCATCATCCCCTTATACCGCTGGATGATCGCCGGCAGGTCCTTGACGGGCTGCCCGTCGATGCTGGTGATGATGTCCCCCCAGGTGATGGGCGGCTCGGCCGTCGCGGCTGGTGAGCCGCCCCGCACGCCCGAGACGACCACGCCCTCGCGGCTCGGCAGCCTGCGTTCGCGTGCCATTCGTTCGGTGATCTGGGCGACGCTGATGCCCCATGCGCGCAGGGCGGTCTCGTCGCCACGCTCGCGGAGGAGGCGCTCGGTGGTAACCATCGCCGTGCCGGCCTGGCCGTTGCGTGTGTAGTTGACCGTCAGCGTGGTGCCGACGGGCTTGTCGGCGATCATCCGCAGCAGGGGCGGGACCTCCTCGACGAAGCGGACGGTTACGGGCTGCCCGTCGATGGCCGTGATGACGTCCCCGGCCTGGATACCCGCGCTGGCGGCGGGGCCGGGTGGGGTCTGGGCGACGGAGTTGACCAGGACGCCTGCGGTCAAGCCGGTCTTTTCGATCGGCTTGAGCGACAGGCCGATGTCCGAGCGGACGACCTGACCTTTTTCGATGAGTTGATTGGCAACGTCGCGAGCCAGTGAGGAAGGCGTGGCAAAGCCCATCCCCGCGCCGCCGCGGGTGTTGATCCCGATGATCTGGCCCTGGAGGTTGACCAGCGGGCCGCCGGAGTTGCCGGGGTTGATGAGCGCGTCGTGCTGAATCCAGCGTGTGAAGATGCCGGTGGTCTGCCCGTCGATCTCGTCGGGCTGCATCTCGCGGTCGTTGGTCCAGGTGTTGTAGAAGACCCGCTCGACGTTGGAGACGATGCCCAGCGTTACGCTCCGGCTTAAGGAGAACGGCGAGCCCATCGCTAACACGGTGTCGCCCACGGCCAGTTGCGTGCTGTCGCCCCACTGCGCAATGGGCAGTATCTGCCCCTTGGGCAACAGGTCGGTGCGGATCTTGATGACGGCCAGGTCCGTCAGCGGGTCTTCGCCGACGAGGTCGGCGTCGATCTCGGTCTTGTCGGCGAGCGTTACCTTGAACTTGACGCCACGGTCGACGACGTGGTGGTTGGTGATGATGTGCCCCTGCTCGGTGATGATGGTGCCCGAGCCGTTGGAGCCATCTTTTTGCTCCTTGCCACCCCAATAACTGACGGTGGTTACGCGTATGTTCGCCAGCGCGGGGAAGACGCGGTCGCGTGCGGCAAAGACCTGGAGTTTGACGGCGTCCGCGGCGTGGATGCTGGCTTCGGGCGCGGCCTGGGGCTTGGGGGCGGCGCAGGAGGCCAGCACCGACAAGGCCGCGAGGGTTGCCAACAGCAGGGGTGAAGTCGAGCGTCGGTTCATTCGGCAGGTCCTTTGTAGACAGGTGCAAACGATCGGGGTCAGCCGACCGGGTGCAACGGTATCGGCACAACGAGGGTAAGGGCGGGAGGGTGTGAGTCTATCGCTGTCGTGGTCTATCTGGGGGGCAGGGGGCGCGATCGTGCGCAACCGGGCGGAGTTTGTGCATGAGAGAACGCGTTCTTTTTGCTTCGATCTCCGTGTATTTGTGCGACAAGAAGTGGGCCAACCCCACCCCTGCCCCTCCCCTCGGGAGAGCGGTTCTGATATGTCACTGGCCTTGTTGCGAGTCGGGCAATGCGAGTTCCTGGCCTGCGTCGAGCAATATCCACGCGCTTCGGCGGTCGGCTCGGCCGAGGATTACCTGGCAGTTGTGCAGCAGCGTCTCGGCGTAGAGCCTTGCGTCCTGGCCAACCTGGGGGGAGGTTGCCAGCATCACATGCACGCCCCAGGGGTAGTTGGTGGCGTTGTCGGGTTGAAGATTTTCAACAATCCAGGCGCAGGATTGCGCACATCGGCGGGGATACTCGGGGTTCCCGGTTACGCGCCCCAGGCGCCAGAGGGCGTGCAGGGCGCATAGGAGGCGTTCGGTGTAGACCTCGATGGCCATCTCCTGGCCGGGGGTCTGGGTGAGCAGGGGATGGGCCGTGGTGGGCATGGGGCCGAGGAGTTGGGCCAGTGGGGGTGCGAGGTGGCCAAAGCCCCCGGCGTGGAGCCAGAGGTGCTCGTCGGTGCCGAGGGATCGGTGGGTGTCCAGCAACGGCGCGCGATTGGCGAGGGTGGCGAAAAAGGGTTCGTCGATGGGCAGGCGGTTGCCCATGTCATCGACGAAGTTGCCCGGCTGGGGGTGGGCCGGTGCGCTGCCGAGGGTTTGCTGGGCGACGGCCAATAGGCGGTTGGACCATGTTGACCGGTCGTGCATGGGTGAGGGTATGGGGTGATGGGGAGGAACTTTGGTGGATAATGTGGGGAGAATATGGGTAGGTCGGCTCTCCGAGCCGACAGTCTTGGTCTGTGCATGGGCGATTGAGTAAGCGAACCCCACCCCTGCCCCTCCCCTCGGGGGAGGGGTTCAGAAGAGACAACCCCATCGCTGCCGAGCCGATCGGGGGAGGGGTTTGGATGCAGAGGTTTTATGGTTGACCGGTGTATTTGTTTTGCCGTGCCGTTTGTTGAGATTGCCCGGCGGGCGAAGTTGGGGGAGTCGTTCGAGGTGATCTCGGCGGATACGGGTTGCTGCCGGGGGTGCGGGATGTGCGAGCCGTATGTGAAAGTGGTCGTGGCGACGGGGCGGACGAGTCTGCCTGTGTTGACGCGTGCGCAGTCGGAGGCGATCGTCGCGCAGGCAGCGGCGTGGAAGATGCGGGGTGGTGGTGGGGGGCGTTAGCGGAGGCGTTCGACGGTCATGGAGGTGGTGCTGGTGGCGTCGCCGGCCTGGCCTGGGGCTTGCTGGACGACTTTTTGGTCCATGTTCAGTGAGACGAGTTGGCCCTTGGCGGTGTCCCAGGTGTAGCGGCCGGAGTGGGAGGAGGCTTTGATCTGGGCCTGGGCGTTGGATGCGGCGCTTGCGGGGTCGATGCGGCCTGTGAAGAGGACCTCGGCGGTGCCTGCCGAGGCGGAGCGGAGGGTGTGCTCGGTGATCATCTTGATGGCCCCGAGTGGGCCGACGGCGAGTGCATCGGCGTGGGACCACTTTTGGCCCACGCGGACAAGGCCGGAGTAGTTGCCGTTGGCCGGGGGGAGTGGGCCAAAGAGTGAGCCGCC
>Ga0068872_10003402_pt1 | contig 12149 bp, 9 predicted proteins | sample NOAtaG_7_FD_66441 | JGI IMG/M metagenome (GOLD analysis project Ga0068872, IMG submission 66441) | Freshwater lake microbial communities from Lake Erie, under a cyanobacterial bloom - NOAA_Erie_Diel1S_2200h metaG | ecosystem: Environmental > Aquatic > Freshwater > Lake | place: USA: Ohio, Lake...
CTGCAGAGCAAACGCTGGATGAGCTACTTGGTATCTGTGAAGCCTGATGGCGGTATCCTTCTTATCAAAACTGATTGATCCGATGCATGCCTATGGCATCATCCTATTAAGCATTGCCGGATTTCTACTTTGCCGCATTCCATTTGCCGGAAAATGGTTCCGCGGTTTTGATACCCTCTTTCATGAGACCGGTCATGCACTTGTAGCACTCTTGGTAGGTGGTGATACACATGCCATCGATCTTTATGCAGACACCTCCGGAAAAACCATCTTTTCTGCCAAAGGAAAAATCAGGAATCTGCTGATTTACCTCGCAGGCTATCCATTTTCTGCATTGTGTGGAATGATTATTTATGTTTCCATTTGGTTGCAACAACAACAATTTGCATTGCTTTTTCTGGTATCAGTAATCCTACTGAACATGGCTCTTTGGATTAGAAATACCTACGGATGGGCATGGACACTGATAAACCTTGCAGGCCTTTTCTCATTACTTTATCTGAATGTATTGATTTGGGACCAGGTATTTTTGGTACTGATTGCTTCCTGGGTTTCCATCGATGCACTTTATTCCTCCTGGGTATTGCTCATGCTCAACTTCAAAAAGCCTGCAGGTGATGCAGGAGAACTTCAAAAAATTACACACATCCCCGCCCCGATAATCGCATTCCTCTTTTTGCTGTTCAACTTACTCTGTTTTGTAATTTCATTTCTGCTTGTCTCCGGAAATGCGGATATCATCAAGCAATGCTGGAATGGTCTCTGACTATGCGCTGAAAAAGGAATGTGAATGTATATTTCAGGAAAGAAACAGCATCTTTTCAAGCGGCAGGTTCCTTTGCCATGGTCTGTTGAAAATCACAAAAAATTGCATCTTTAATAGTTGGAGAATCCTGTTTGGGAAGAAAAGCTCCTCCGGGGCAATTACACTTTTTCTTATGAGATTTTCGCTTTCCATGAACACCCTTACCTGTAGTGCACGCTTGAAACAGAAGCCCCACAATGATTGTGAAGAAACAAAAAAGAAGCAGTTTATACATGGGCTTGTCAGAGTGTTCCCCTGAGTGCCTGCTCGCGTTCAATGGATTCAAACAAGGCTTTAAAATTTCCTTTCCCAAAGGATTGAGCACCCTTTCTTTGAATAATTTCATAAAAGAGAGTGGGACGATCTTCCACCGGTTTTGTAAAAATCTGAAGGAGGTATCCTTCTTCATCACGATCAACGAGGATATTCAGGCTTTTGAGCACTTCGATATCCTCATCAATTTCGCCAACCCTTGCTTTTAAATCTGCATAATAGGAATCGGGAACATGTAGAAATTCCACGCCGTTTTTCCTCAATACAGAAACTGTGTGCACAATATCGCCTGTTGCAAGGGCCACATGCTGTACACCCGGTCCTTTGTAGAATTCGAGAAACTCCTCAATCTGAGATTTCTTTTTACCCTCTGCAGGTTCATTGATGGGGAATTTGATGTACCCGTTGCCATTGCTTACAACTTTACTCATCAGGGCACTGTATTCGGTGGAGATATCCTTGTCATCAAAAGTTAGCAACAAGCGGAAGCCCATCACATTTTCATAGAAGGCAACCCATTTATTCATATCTCCCAAGCCAACATTACCCACGCAATGATCAATATGCAGAAGTCCGATGGAGGCCGTTTTGTAGGATTTATTGACCGCACGAAATCCGGGAAGAAAAACACCGCTGTAATTTTTGCGTTCAACGAAAGTATGAATGGTGTCTCCATAGGTACAGATGGAGGCCGTTTTAACCTCACCAAACTCATCCTTGTGTGATTGCAGAGGGATTGCTTCTACTGCACCCCGAGAACAAGTTGCTTCGAGTGAATACGAAGCATCGTCAACCCAAAGAGCAAGAACTTTTACACCATCACCATGTTCTTTCACATGCTTTGATATGGCTGATTCAGGATCAAAAGAGGTAGTAAGTACAAATCGCACTTTCCCTTGCTGTAATACATAGGATGCACGGTCTTTAATTCCGGTTTCAAGTCCTGCATAAGCCACAAGTTCAAATCCAAATGCTGTCTGATAAAAATATGCTGCCTGTTTGGCATTACCCACATAAAATTCAACATAATCGGTACCATTTATAGGAAGAAAATCATTTTTCCCGACTTCCTTTAATTCCTCAAGGGAGATGCCTTTTGATAGAGTTGACATAAGAATTGAATTGAATATTCAAATGTACTGATAATTTTTTGTTCCTGTGTGTGCGCGAATGCAGATATTTGCAGGCAAACACATGCATGCCATTCATAACATAAACGATGTGATCGGGCTTCCGGGAAGCCGGATGGCAAATCCATGGATGGAACCCGGATTGCTTCTTACTGACAGCAGGCAATTGCGAAATCCGTCACAAACATTGTTTTTCTGCATGGTAAGTCAGCGAAACAATGGCCACCATTTTATTCCTGAACTCTATGAGAAAGGTGTAAGAAATTTTGTGGTGGAGAACTTGCCTTCGGAGGAAAAATATCCTGAGTCTAATTTTATTCTAGTAAAGAACAGCAGCGAAGCATTACAAACGCTAGCCGCATGGCACCGCAGCCAATTTCAATTTCCTGTGATTGGAATCACCGGAAGCAATGGAAAAACCATTATTAAAGAATGGCTGGCAATGTTGCTCGGAAATCGATTTAATATTGTAAGGAGTCCGGGAAGTTACAATTCTCAGATTGGGGTTCCGCTCTCTGTATGGCAAATGCGAAAAGAACACACGCTTGGTATTTTCGAAGCAGGTATCTCAAGAGTTTCAGAAATGGAAAAGCTTGCAAAGGTGATAAAGCCTGATATTACATTAATCAGCAATATTGGCAAGGCGCATCTTGAAAATTTCAGCAACACGATGGTGCTTGCATCAGAAAAAGCAAAACTTGCCGGAGATGAAAGTACATTAGTCTACTGTCGCGATTATACAGAATTGCATCATTTATTTTCCCAGCGAGAAAAGACATTTACATGGTCTAAAAAGGGAAATGCGGATTTGATCATCAGCAAAATTGACAGAAAAGAAAACTTTACTCAAATACAGGGAATCTACCATAATCAATTTTCAGAAATTAGTATTCCTTTCAGTGATGAAGCATCCGTTGAAAATGCCATTCATTGCTGGTGTGTAGCGCTGCTCTTAGGAATAGAGCAGGAAGATATTGCTACGGGGATGAAAGACTTGCAGCCTGTAGCTATGCGCATGCAAATGAAGGAAGGACTTAACGGATGCCTGCTGATACAGGATTATTATAATTCAGATCCACATGCCCTGCATCTGGCACTTCAGTTTATGTCGCAGCAAAAAAGTCACCGAAAGCGTACCCTCATCCTATCGGATGTATTACAGAGTGGTTTACAAGGTGAAATGCTGTATGCGGGTATATCGAAACAACTAGACGAGGCCGGAATCGAAAAATTGGTAGGCATCGGAAATGAGATTTTTGCTCATCAGCATGTATTCCATCAGAAAGAGATATACTTCTACAAGGATACCCAGGAATTTTTGGATGCATTTAAGCCGGAACATTTTTGGGAAGAGGTCATCCTCATCAAAGGTGCAAGGCCATTTACTTTCGAGAAAATTGCTCTCCTACTTCAAAAAAAATCGCATGAAACCGTGCTTGAGATTTCCATCCCTTCGATTATACACAATGTAAATTATTTCAGGTCGCTGTTGCCTAAAGGAACCAAAATGATGGGCATGGTAAAAGCATTTTCGTATGGAACAGGAAGCTATGAAATTGCCTCTGCATTGCAGTTCAACCAGATGGAATATCTAGCAGTAGCTTACGCAGATGAAGGCGTTGAATTGAGACGAAAGGGAATACACATACCAATTATGGTTATGAATCCCGGTGCAGAAAGTCTGGAAAGCCTCATCAGATGGAAGTTGGAGCCGGAAGTATATAGTAGGCGTGTGTTGGGATGGATGATTAAAACTGCCAGGCAGCATTTACCACTCGACAGAAAACTTACCATCCATTTAAAAATAAATACCGGCATGAACAGGCTGGGATTTCAACCGGATGAAATGGAAGGTATTCTTGCCGAAATAAAAGAATCTAGGCAACTTCAGGTTGGGAGTATTTTCTCTCATCTTGCCGCCAGTGAAGATGCCGCATATGATGTATTTACCAACAAACAGATTGACCTGTTGGAAAATGCCTCTGTACAGGTAAAAGAGATTTTAGGATATGATGTATTAAGACATATCCTGAATACAGGTGGAATAGAATCTCATCCAAGAGGAATTTTTGAGATGGTAAGATTAGGCATTGGCATGTATGGAGTAGGGTTTGATGAGGCATCCAAAAAAAATCTCATGCATGTAGCCTCCTTAAAAAGTGTCATCTCACAGATTCGAGATATTCTGCCGGATGAAACAGTTGGATACGGTTGCAAAGGCAGGCTTCCCAAGGGAGGTAAAATTGCTGTTATCCCTTTGGGATATGCAGATGGTTTCGCCAGAAGATTGGGCAACGGCAAAGGATATGTAATGATACATGGAAAAAAGGCCCATACAGTCGGAAATATTTGCATGGATATGTTTATGGCAGATGTCACTGAGATTGCATGCACAGAGGGAGACGAAGTGATGATTATCGGCCCGGAAATAACCCTCGAATCGATAGCAGAAATGTTACAAACCATTCCTTACGAGGTGTTAACTTCATTATCCCAAAGAGTGAAACGCGTTTTTATTCACGAAACATGATTTTAAAATTGTTTCCTGAAAATCCGGATGAGAGAATCTTGCGCAAAATAGTTGAGGCACTTCAAAGAGGAGAAGTCATCATCGTTCCTACAGATACTATTTATGCATTTTGTTGCGACATCAAACAAGCCAGGGCCTTTGAAAAAATCTGCAGGATAAAAAAAATGGATCCTGAAAAAGCTAATTTTTCAGTGGTATGCGCAAGTCTCAGCAATTTATCAGAATACACCGTTCAGATACCGAACCATATCTTTAAAATCATTCGGAAAGCATTACCCGGTCCCTATACATTTATTTTGGAAGCGAATAAAAACATTCCAAAAATATTTCAGAGCAAGAAGAGAACAGTTGGCATCAGGGTAACTTCAGACCGCATTACACAAACGATTGTAGAATATCTAGGGAATCCAATTGTGGTATCGTCAGTTCATGAAAAAGATGGCGAAGAAGAGTATTACACGCATCCCGAATTGATACATGAAAAATATGAAAGGCAAATCACCTATTTGATTGATGGTGGCATTGGGCATACCACACCTTCTACCGTTGTTGATTTTTCAGGAGGAGAAGTAGAGATTATCCGCGAAGGTGCAGGAGACATCAATATCTTGTAGGAGATACTTAAATTGAATGGAGGAATACATCTGAATCAGGCAAATTAAAATTTATACAGTTGCGGCCTCCGCAAGCGATGCATGGTATTTGTTAGCTGTTATATACTGCCTTATACTTTTTCACCACTTCATCAGGACTGTATAAGGCAAGCGCATTTTTTCGAATTTCTTCTCGGCTAAACTTTTTGCGGTCTTGAATAAACAAGTCACATGCCTGATGAATGCCATGGGTGCTCAGCTCTGAGGAGAGATAACCATTGTTTCCATCAGAAATCATTTCTGCTACACCGCCAATCCTAAATCCAAGAACAGGCGTGCCGCAATACAATGATTCCACAATTACATTCGGCAAATTATCTTCAATTGAAGGAGTGATAAATGCATCTGCAGCGGAATAAGCTAAATTTAGCGAGTAGCTGTCATTTAAAAAACCTAGAGAAATAACATTCGGAATTTGCTTGTTGGGTGGGTTTCCCAAAACAAGAAACTGCACATTGGCATTGGCATATAACTGAGCCAATTCAAAAATATGAGAAATTCCTTTTCGGGGATTTGAGGTATCACCGGCCACAAAAAGGAAAACAATGGCATCCGGAGAAAGCTGTAAGATTTGTCGTGCACATGTCTTGTCAATAATTTGAAACTCCTTGGCATCAATACAATTACGGATATGATGATGAGGATAATCTTTACATAGATAACTTTTCTTCGAAAGATTTCCTAACCATGCTGAGGGAGTTACAATAGAAAGATTCCTGCATCCTTTGAGCCATTCATTTTTATATGCATAAAATGCATCGGAATAGGTTTCTTCATTAAGCATGGGACAGGGATGACAATTCGCTGTATAATTGTTACAACCTAGTGAATAATGGCAGCCTGCAGTAAAGGGATTCATGTCATGCAGGGTCCATACAAATCTTTTATCAGGGAATTTTTTTATCAGAGATATGTCAGCAAAGCCGGATATCCAATGAAAATGAACGACATCTGCTTGTAAGAAATCATCATTGAACTGAAGAGGTTGCAATGTCCATGGCATGCTATAGAGTTCGCTCACCTTTGAACGGGGAGTAATATATTGCAAACTATATTTCTTAAGCCAGAATGGTGTAATCAGTTCTGATACTATCCGGTTCAACTTAAAACTAATCTTAGGCCAGAAACCCTTGACCAAAGGGTTGAATCTCTTCACCTTTTTCCGACCATAAGTCCTGCTGTTCATCACAAGTATTTGTGAATCTAATCCTGCGGATAGCATGGCTTCGTGCAGTCTTAACGCAGCTGTGCCTGCTCCCCCTGAATCAAAAGTGCTTATGTGCAGAATCCTCATTGGTGCTTGTTTAACAAATCCTCCAGCACCTTGTCCATGCTTGAGGAGAATGAATATTGATCAAACGCATGATATGCGTTTTGAGACAAAACAGCATGGTTTTTCATGCTAAGTGAAATAGCATGTGGAAGCTCATCCATGGATTTGATTACATAACCCAGATTTCCCGGAACGATCATTTCTGCCATTCCTTCTATATTGTTTGCTACAACAGGTCTGCCTGTCATTAATGCATCATAAAACTTACCGGATGATCCTGCCGCTGAGGAATGATTCTCATCAGTTGAATGATAAAAAACCAACACCAATTGAACAGAGCGAAATAATTTTAATTTATGCTCGAAGTCAATAAAATTATGTGAAAGAAACAGCTTGTCCGGAAACTCATTCCTGTACTTTTCAATCTCGTCTCTGAGCGACTGATGAGGGCACCAGCCATGCATGATTAAAACAGCATTCGGAGGCCACTTGGATAAAGTTTCTAAAGTTTCCATCACGCAAGTTTCCGGAATAATAGATCCATTCATGAGGACAAGAAACTTTGATTGATCAAGATGGAACAGGTCATTAAAATAATGCTCCGAACGATTGTCTTTCTCAAGATAACTTGAATTGTAGAGGACTTTAAAATTTTCGACTGCGCATTGATTGATCCGAGCCAAAATTTTCGCTCTCAAATCAGATTGAGTAAGAATACAAGATATATTATTACAGATTTTAATCTCTGCCTTTTTAAGCCGGTCATCAGATTCATGAAACTCAAGATTGTGATAAATCAGTGTAGATTTCCAGAAATGATTGGCAAGATAAGCGTGTTCGATTCCTGAAGCATCATATCCAATACTGATATCATATCTTTTTTTCCTGAAAGTAAACGCAAACTCTATTGCATCGGAAGAGTGTATTCCCTTAAAAAAATGATAGATTCTCAGCAGTGTGGACCAAGGTTTCTTGTAGCGATTGCTTGAAGTGTAGGGGATGACCTGCAGGTTTAGATCCGAGAGAAGAAATGCAGGCAAAGCATACTCTTTAAGCATTTTTGATGGACTCACATATAAATCTACTTTGCATCCCTGGAGCAGAAAGTATTTTGTTGTTGAAATAACGGGGGTAGACACGCTTACCCATGGAAAGAGGGCAACAAGAGAAACCTTCATTTCTTTTCCTGTATTCATCAACTGTGCCATTTAACGAACTTCTTTTCTGTTTCTGCAAACATATACTTTTCGAACGATAATTAAATGGCAGGCACTGCCTAAATGATTGCAAAAAATGGCTATCATAAAAGCTTTCTACTAATATACATAAGCATCAAACAGGAGTAAATTTTACCATAGAGCAAAGGGTTAATAGTTTTTTTCCTTTTACGCATTCGTTCAGCCAGAACCGTATTATTAATGTACCTGATGGCATAGTAATAATACTTATCAGGATAGGGTCTTCTGATGCGTATTTCCCTATCAGTTGTTTCTGACCATGAAGCCGGCTCGTCGATAATAGATGAATTTTCAGTGTATAGTTCTGTTCCCCTTATCGGATACGCTGTGGTAATGGTAAAATAATCCGGCAGTGAATCCTTCAGGTGCTGAGCAGTTTCATGTATGTCTTGGTCAGTTTCTCCCGGATAACCCAACATGATAAAAGTCCCTGCTTCCATACCAGAGGCTTTCGTCTGGCGAATCATCTCTCTTACCTTGGAGGTTTCCACCCTTCTATCCATTAAATCAATCACTCTTTGAGAGCCACTTTCGGCTCCAATCCATACCCGGAAACATCCACTTTCTCTTAGGTACTCAATTACCTCTGAATTCATGCGGTCTGCCCGTGTGATGCATTCATACCTGATGTCCATTTTCCTTGATGCAATTTGCTCGGCAAAGGCTTTCATCCATTTATGGCTGACGGTAAACACATCATCTACAAACCAGAAGGAAGAAACTCCGTAGGTGCGAATCAGAGAAGCCAATTCATCGACAACTTTTTCAGGTGAGCGACGCCTGTATGATTGTCCATATACAGCCCTGCTACACCATTTGCAGGTATATGGACAACCGCGCATGGTGCTTACAGAAATAGTTGCATATCCGTGATGTTTTCGCCATACATCAAGGTAGTTGACTAGGTTAATTTTATGCCTTGCCGGAACTGGAAGTTCATCCATTGGCAAAAAAGCGGCAGCAGATGTATCAATAAGTTTGCCTTCATGAAGGTAGGACAAGGAGGGAACTTTAGATAAAGGAGTATTCACTAGTAAAGCGCTAACAAGAGCAAAAAAAGCTTCTTCACCTTCACCTGACAAAACAAAATGTGCTCCTACATCCAGCCAGCGTTTTCTATTATAGCGTGCATCGGGTCCTCCTATAACAATGCGCGTGGATTTTAGCCGGGCTTCTCCAAGAACCCATCTGATCAATCCAACGATTTGTTTTTTGGTCATCAGATTGGCGTAAATACCAAGCACTGCAGGTTTTTTATCAAGAATAAAATTCCTTTGCTCCTCGACACATGAAAAAGTTGAATCAAATACAGCATTTTCAATTCCTTTTCCATCGAGAAATGCTGCTAAGTATAAAATTCCCAGTGGAGGGTATGGTTTCATGACTTGGCTTTCTTTGGCATCGTCATGAATAAAATATGCATGTGTAAGAAGAACAGGAATCATCATGATCTTTTCTTAAAATGAATCAGGTAATGGTCGGATGCATTTGCCAGAAAGGGAAATTTAGAAACCCATTCTTCCCCTTTTAAAAGTGATTTTCCGAATTTTTTGTATTTCTCAATGCGTGTAGATAAAAAGCCCGGGGGGATGAAAAAACCAATGGGTCGTATGTGCACAACATTGAAATCATTTTGACAGATGCTCTTCATATAACTTGGAGAATAGTAATAGACAGGAAATTTGTCTTCAGACGATGAACCTGATTCCAGATATGTTTTCCTCCGTCTGTAAAAACCTTTTATGTTAAATGTAAAAGCAAAAAAAAGTCTTTCAATCATCGGATTGGTGCCAAAAACTACGGCAATAAATTCACCATCAGGATTAAGTTGCTGATGCACCCATTTAAAAAGAAAGGATAGTTGATCCGGAGAAATACAATTCAGTCCTGAGAAATTAGAGAAAACTAGGTCATACTTATTTTCTTGTACAGGAAGATCATTGAGATTGATCACAGCAGAATCTATCAAAGCATTGTTTATTGTAAATTTTTGTCCTGCAGCAGCGACCATTTCAGGTGAGCCATCAGAATATAAAACATGGCAGCCCAATGAATGTAGAAATAATGCATCCGTGCCGGTACCACCATTCAATTCAAGAATGCGTGGATTACTCTTGGATTTCTTTTTCTGAAAAACCCATTTTAAAAGATATCTGTGAATGCAATTACGCTGTTCCGTGCCGCAGAAACCATCGGAGAATTCCTTGTCATATCCGCCGGACATCTTACCAAAAAAAACCGTAGAATTATCTGCTTGCATACCACCTTAATTTGTAATATGGCACAACCATGCAATAATAAACTGTTCGTGTCATTGCTTTCAACAACAAAAAAAAATCAAATTTACTTCTTAATATATTATTGGTTTGTTGAAGGGTCTGAGACAAACGAAATTTCTTGTGAAGATAGCGGTGCAAGGTCTTGTAAAAACTCCCCGTATAGGTATTAGAGAACATCAATGACAAATCATCGGAGTCGGTCCAATTTGCTTTGTTTTTCAATTCTGATTTTACCTTGTCATAAAAAGATGTTCCCGGAAGAGGATATGAAACAGATACACCAATGTCATCAGGTTTATTTTTTTCGACCATTCGAAGAGTGAGTTTAATATCTGAAATATCTTCACCGGGATAACCAAACTGCAAAAAATAACCCACCTTAATGCCCGCTCTGCGCAGTTGGTAAGTAGCTTCTGCTATTTGCTCAACAAGGGTTCCTTTGTCCATGGCATCAAGAATCTTTTGCGAGCCGCTTTCTGCACCAACCCATACTGTTTCACAACCGGCGCGCGCGAGGTGATGAACAGCATTTTCATTCAAGAGAAGGTCAACCCTACTTTGAATTTTAAACGGAATACGGATATTTTCCTTTTCAAGTAAATCAGCGAACTCCTTGACCCATCCGGGTTTTAAGCCAAATATATCATCAGCAAACCAAATGTGATCCGGATGACAATCTGTAATCAATTTTTTTATTTGGGTAACAACCCATTCAGGAGAATGGGCGTGATAGCGATTACCATAAATTGGCTTGGCACACCAGTTGCACGAAAATGGACATCCTCTGGTTGTAACCAAATTGATAGAGAAAAATCCATGCTTGTTTAACCATTGGTTTCTGTAGGAATCAATATCTATCAGGTGATAATCCGGATGTGGCAACTCATCGAGTGTTTTGATAACAGGCCTCTTTGGATTTCGGCCTCCGGCATGCACAATTCCCGGTGTGTTGAGATAATTAGGATAAGAAGTAAGAAGATCACGGAGCGTGGCCTCTCCTTCGCCTGTAATTACGAGTTGCGCGCCTGCCTGTAGGTATAACTCAGGATGGTCGGAAGAATCAGAGCTACAAATCCAAATCGGCACAGATTTCATGTCCCCCATTTGCAATACATGAAGAATAAAATCACGCATATTGCTTAGACACATCTTGGTAAGATAATTGAACCCATCATCCCAAAAAATGAGGAGATCAGGATTAAAATTTCTGACACTTGCTATCAGCTTTGTTTCACTGGTATCGAATTGAACATCGTGCACTTTTACCTCATGCCCAAGGCTTTTGGCAAGACTTGCAGCATAAAGAGTGGCAAGAGGTGGATAGGGCTGCATGGCTCTCACCTGCTTAGGATCGAATGTCAAGACATAGGAATGAGAAAATAAGATTTTCATGGAAGTGCAACTTGTTTGTAAATTTCCTCCATGCGTTGTAAAACCTTGTACTGAAAACCACGGGGATGATGCTTTGAAACTGACTTCAAGGTTCTAAGATTCAGGTTAAACTGCTCTTTGTCCATATTATTAAATTTTCTTTTTCGAAAGCTATGACTCAGCCTGAGAAGGAGATCATCTGTTTTGCCAAGGAGTCCATCAGGTTTCAACTGCTCCAGCCATCGAAAAACAAAATATTTTTTTGGATCGGGACATACACTGATTACCGGGCCTTTGTGATTAGGGAGATATTGACGGTACCAACTGTTGGCTTTTTCAAAATCAGAAAAGATTTCTTTTCCGGTGATGTTTACTAGGGTAGCAAGTTCAATTGCAGTAAATAAATTTTTATCAGGTATCTCCCTCGCGTCAGATGCGATTAGGTAATTGATACAAAAAAAACGGTGACTGTTTGCCCTGAATATTTTTTTATAGAGAACCAGCAATGTTCTACAGAGCCAAAGTTTTCCGGGCTGGGTGATGATAAAAAAATCCACATCAGCATCTTTGGGAAACACTCCCTTGGCGCATGAACCT
>Ga0068872_10003407_pt1 | contig 12139 bp, 10 predicted proteins | sample NOAtaG_7_FD_66441 | JGI IMG/M metagenome (GOLD analysis project Ga0068872, IMG submission 66441) | Freshwater lake microbial communities from Lake Erie, under a cyanobacterial bloom - NOAA_Erie_Diel1S_2200h metaG | ecosystem: Environmental > Aquatic > Freshwater > Lake | place: USA: Ohio, Lake...
AAATAGGCCCTCACATGCAACGGGGTTTCCACTTCCTCCACCGTGTTGAAATGCATGCCATATCCCATCATTCCGGTGCCTTTGTGAAAGGCCGTGATGTCTTTGATTGCCGCTCCTACCTCAAACATGCTTTGATTGTCCCGATTTGATGATGATCTCGTCTAGCGATTCCTTGAAATTACACCATTTTGACCTGCAAAATGCCTCAACGTTCATTTTTTCCTGATTGCGTCAAGCACAACGGTGACGAACGGCCAAGAACACCTTTTGATTTACATGGAGAGTTGGGTAAATTGGACACAAATTCACAATGCCCATGCGCCTGTTGGTTTTTGCGGTCATCCTTTTGTTCAGTTGCCCATTGGTCTACGGTCAATCCGTCACCCCGCAAGTCGTGGCTTCAGGCGGAGGTTACTGGGTCAATACACAGGCCAATCTCAGCATTTCCTTCACGGTAGGGGAGATGAGTCAGGTGGAAACATTCTCCGCCCAAGGTTACCACCTCACACAAGGTTTCCAACAGCCGAATTTTGACTTGGTAGGGCTTCAGGAACAAGATTTCGTGAACCTATTCGAAGTTTTCCCAAATCCTGCTGATGCGTATTTAAACGTTCGCTACGATTTACGACATCCAGGAATGCTATCCATGCACCTTTTTGATTTGAACGGAGTAGAAGTCGTAGAAGCATTCCAAGACAATTATTCGGGCGGGCTTGAAGAATTCTCTTTCCCATTGGATGGTTTGGCTCACGGGATGTATTTTCTTCAGGTACGTTACCAAGTTCCCTCCAAGGCCATCGAGCACTTGAGTCATTTCAAAATCAACGTCATCCACCCCTAATGGAAATTCAAATGAGGCGTTTTTGGGTCCTTTGTTTCGGAGTATTTTGGGCTTTCACCTGTTTGCAGGCCCAATTCGTGCCTCAAGGCATCAATTACCAAGCAGTGGCAAGGAATGCCTCAGGCGCGGTTTTACCCAACACGACCATCGGAGTTAAAATCTCCCTCAGGAAAGGAAGCGCTTTAGGTCCGGTCGAATATTCTGAAAAACATACGGTCAATACCAATGCCTTCGGTCTGTTCACCTTGCAAGTCGGAAGGGGATTGCCCATCACAGGGACATTTTCCACCATCGATTGGACAGACGCAGACCAATGGATGCAAGTCGACATGGATCCTGCCGGTGGAAGCAATTATTTCATGATGGGGACCACTGAACTCATTTCGGTTCCTTTTGCGCTTTATGCGGAGCGCGTGGGCATCGTGGAGATTGCTTTGGATGACCTGACCGATGTGAACACACTGGGTGTGCAGCCTGGACAAGTTTTGGAATGGAATGGCACAAACTGGGTACCCTCCCAAGACGATAACACCACCTATTCAGCCGGAACAGGATTGCAATTGTCTGGCACCACATTCGAACATGCTCCGCATACAGGTGATGCCATTGGGCAGACCAACCTGACCGTGGTGGGATTGCAAGGGCGTGCCGTGAGTGCTTCCGCCCCTTCATCCGGGTCGGTTTTGAGTTACAACACCCAGACCAACCAATGGGAGCCACGAACGCTATCCGGCGGTCAGCTGCTGTTTGCTGGCAATGGGATCGCAATTGTTCAGGATACGGTCATCAACACTACTTGGTGGGAAAACGGGCAGGACATCTACCGCGATACCGGAAGTGTTGCCATAGGGGCCACAGCGCCACATGCTTCGGCCATTTTGGACCTTTCAGCGACCGACAGGGGTTTTTTGCCCCCACGGATGACCACCCAACAACGTGACCTGATTGCCAATCCGGCCCAAGGCCTGTTGATTTTCAACACAACGGACAGCATTGTCCAAATCTACAATGGCAGCTGTTGGATCGCCACCTTTCAAGAAAGTTGCGATGATTGCTTGTTTGACATCAGCATCAGCGACACTGCTGGAGTAATCAACCGTACCACCACCGACACCACCGGCACCAACATCGTCCTCAATCAAACAGGCGGAACTCCCAACGGTATAGCCCTGTTTTTGTTGCACAACCTGCCCCAAGGAGCTACGGCTACGCTCACCAATTACTCCGTTTTCGCATCCGGAACCAGCCGATTGACTGTGGAAGCGGATGTTTTTGCACAACATGGAACCTACCCGGTTGCCATCCAGGCAGTTTGTGGCGACCGCATCAAAATCCAAATTTTCGAAGTCACCATCGACTCCTGCATCCAGGTTACTTTGTTGCAAAATCAGACCCAATACGACCTTCAGGCAGCAAACAACCTGCCCACGGGTACCCCAATTTGCGTGGTGCTGGACATCATGCCTGGGATTGAAGTGATTTCAACCAACACGGCGGCGCCCGCATTGAAAACAGGCACCTTACACCCTCAAAGTCAGGTTGGTATCAGAAATCGAGGTGCTGTTTTGGCACAAGGTGGAGACGGCGGCAGCGGTGGCACATTCGGCACTTTTGGTGATCCCGGCGCAGATGGGGGAGACGCCATGCATTTGTCAGTCCGAACCAACCTCGACAACGCAAACGGATACATTTTCGGCGGCGGCGGCGGCGGCGGTTCAGTAGCATTGGAGGTTGTGAGCATCCCCGGCTTGGGCACCATCACATTTGGAGCTGGCGGTGGGGGAGGTGCTTCATCCGGAGCGGGAGGCAACAGCCTGCTGCCGATTTTGTATGATGCAGGACAAAATGGAACTGGCGGTGTGAGCGGACAAGGAGGGCAGGGAGGCGTGCTCAACCAACCCATCGCAATCAACATCACGGGATTCACCATCACGCTCACGCCAACAATTGTGGGAGGAGACGGAGGCGACTATGGCCAACCCGGACAGGTCGGCGTCCTGTTCGTTAACATCGACGTGGCCGTGCCTTTCTTTGGAAGTGTGTACAACCAGAATTTCCCAGATCCGCCTCCTTCGGTGCTTCCAGCTGCGGGTCAGCCCGGAATGGCCATTAAGCGCTTTGGCAATCCGCTGATACCTGTGATTGACGCCAACTACCAGACATTGAACATCAAAGGCAGGGTAGGGCCTTGAAGAAAATGTTCCGGAGCATGACTCAGTGGGTCAACCCGGACAATCAAGCCCGCGTTTCCATTTTGAATTCCGAAATGGTATGGAACACGATGTCGGGGTTGTTTTGCTTCTCCATGTTCAGTGTCCATTCAGAACCAGCCAAAAACACCGGATTTTCGTCCTTATCGTAGCAAATGTAGCGGGCTTTGAGCAACACGAACTTGGCCAATGCGTCAGCATTTGTGCTTGTAAGCCAGCAAGCCTTGTAATAGGGCAGGGAGACGAAATGGCATTCCGCCCCATATTCTTGCAGCAAACGGTATTGGATGACCTCGAATTGAAGATCGCCCACGGTGCCCACGATACGTCTGTTGCCGGGCTGTTGCGTGAACAATTGAGCCACACCCTCGTCCGTTAATTGGGTGATGCCCTTTTCCAGTTGCTTGCTTTTCATCGGGTTGTCGTTCAACAACTCTTTGAAAATCTCCGGCGAAAAAGCAGGAATGCCTTTGAACATATAATCGCTGCCTTCGGTCAACGTGTCGCCAATTTTGAAATTACCGGTATCGTATAGACCGATGACATCACCCGGGTAGGCTTCCTCCACGATGCTTTTTCGTTGGGCCATGAAGGTCGCCGGACTGCTGAAACGTACGTCCTTGTCTAGACGAACGTGGTGGTAGAATTTATTGCGCTCGAATTTTCCGGAGCACACCCTTAAAAATGCGATTCGGTCGCGGTGACGTGGGTCTAGGTTGGCGTGAATCTTGAATACAAACCCGCTGAATTCATCGTCAACGGGATTCACCGTGCCTTTGTCGGTAGGTCTGGGCACAGGGAATGGAGCTATTTGGATGAAACGTTCCAACAATTCACGGATTCCGAAATTGTAAAGGGCTGATCCGAAAAACACGGGAGCCAGCTTGCCGGAATGGTAAGCATCAACGTCGAATTCTTCATAGACACCCTGAACGAGTTCGACTTCCTCGCGGAGCTTGGCGGCTTGCTTACCCAATTCACGGTCCAAAACAGGGTCAGCCAAGTCCGAAACTTCGATGACGTCGTCTTGGATTTTCTGGATATTGGGATCGAAGAGTTTCAGGTTTTGTTTTTCTAGGTCATACACGCCCTTGAAATCCGAACCGATGCCAACGGGCCACGACAGCGGCCGCACCTTGATGTTAAGTTTTTGTTCCAACTCATCCAAAAGATCGAAAACATCCCGTCCTGGGCGGTCCAATTTGTTGATGAAAATGATGACTGGCGTGTCGCGCATCCGGCAGACTTCCATGAGTCGCTCAGTTTGTTCTTCTACGCCTTTCACGCAGTCGATTACCAGGATGACCGAATCCACTGCTGTGAGTGTCCTGTATGTGTCTTCGGCAAAGTCTTTGTGACCTGGAGTGTCGAGCAGGTTGATGAATGCGCCTTGGTACTCGAATGCCATCACGGATGTCGCCACGGAGATTCCACGTTGGCGTTCTATTTCCATGAAGTCTGAAGCTGCTGTTTTACCGATTTTGTTGTTTTTGACTGCACCCGCGGTTTGGATGGCTCCACCAAACAAAAGGAGTTTTTCCGTCAAGGTTGTTTTACCTGCGTCAGGGTGTGAAATGATGGCGAAAGTCCGCCTTTTTTGTATTTCTTCTTGGATGGTGGACATGGACTTGGTAGGCTGTAAAGAAGCCGGCGCGAAGTTAAAGAATTTCGCCTCCCTACACCAATTTACGGCCCGGATATTATTCCTATAATTTATGTTATGTTAAATAGAAACAATGAAACAACCCCTCAAGGATTCCAGCGAACCTCCCCTCGTTTGCGCAATCAAAAAGAATCAATCAAGTTTGTATCCTCTCACAATCTCAATCTGAAATGATTGCAAGTACCAACGTCAAAGAAGATTTCATCCTTGAACAAACCGATGAGTGCATCAAGGCCTTTACAACGGTCAGGATCTTTGAGTTGAAAATGGACGTCAATTTCATTTCAGGCATTTCATGTCTTTGCCAATTCGAAATCCATCCCGAAAGCACAAGACATTGGGTCGATTTGTTTTTTTTGATCGGCGAGGATCGGACGTTTGCTGAACGAATTCAAAATGAACTTGATGTCAATTTAGACCAGGCCTACGGAACACTGAGGCTAAAAATCAAAGCCCAAAAATTTGGATTGGGTTGAGTTTCGGCAAAGCCCCACGACTAGACTCTTCTCCCTAAACTGTTTAGGTAAGCATCCGCCAGTACGACTGCAGACATAGCTTCCACGATGGGAACCGCTCTCGGCACAACACATGGGTCATGTCGGCCCTTCATTTCCAATTCAACAACATTGCCTTCGACATCAACGGTTTGTTGTTTCTGTTGAATGGTTGAAGTGGGCTTGAATGCCACCCTGAAAAGGATGTCTTCTCCATTGCTGATACCGCCTTGAATCCCCCCACTCATGTTGGTTTGAGTCCGAATCGTCCCATCAGAATCACTGTAGAACCTATCATTGTGTTCGGAACCTTGCAATTTGGTCCCTTCAAAACCTGAACCAACCTCAAATCCCTTCACCGCATTGATTCCCATCATCGCATGGGCCAATTCCGACTCCAATTTTCCATAGATGGGTTCACCCCAACCTGCCGGCACTCCTGACAACCTGCAGGCAATGACACCCCCCAAGGAATCTCCTGCATCCCTCGCCGTCTCAATGGCTGCAACCATCATTTCCGCTCGCCGAGGATCCGGACAGCGAACCATCTGACAGGCTTCCGTCTCAAAAACATCCTTGATTTTTGATCCTTTCCATTCAACCGTTCCGATTGACTGCACCCAAGCGAAAATGTCGATGCCATGAACCGAATGCAAAAACTGTTTGGCGACTGCTCCTGCGATCACCCTAGCCAGCGTTTCCCGAGCACTGGAGCGTCCCCCACCCCGATGGTCACGAATCCCAAACTTCACATGGTAAGTGAAGTCTGCATGGCTGGGACGAAATTGCAAGGCTGTTGTATCATAATCCTGTGGCCGTGTGTCTTCATTTTTGACCCAGAAGGCAATCGGTGCCCCTGTCGTGACTTGGTCGAACAATCCGGAAAGCACCTCGAATTCGTCGGATTCCTTCCTTTGGGTCGTGATGCTGCTTTGTCCGGGTCTCCTTCGGTCCAACTCCTGCTGGATGTGTTCAAAATCCAATTTCAAACCTGCAGGACAACCGTCTATCACAACCCCAATGCCTGGTCCATGGGACTCTCCGAAAGAGGTGAAACGAAACCGTTTTCCGAACGAATTCATGGCTTTTTTACCTTTTGGCCGTTGACTTCAACAGGTTCTTCGCTGAATACTTTTTGTTGTTTGCTCAAGGTCATGGTCACGAATATCTTCTTGGTCCGAATATGCTCCAGGGTCAGATTCAAATTGTCGAGTGTTTCATCCAGCTGTCTGTACATTTCCGGATCTTGAAGCAGCTTACCCGCAACGGTGTTCGGATCTTTCAATTGCTTGATTAGCCCTTGCAGATCATTCACCATAGCTTCAGAGTCCACAAGCATTCGATTTACTTGTGTCAAGGCCGATTCTGTGACAGGCAAGGTGGAATTTTGAAGCCTGCGAGTCAGTGAATCCACATTTTTCATGGTATTACCGGCCTGTTGTGCCAATCCATCCACTTGGCTTAGGGTTTGATCCAAGGATGCAACCAGTCCCCGTTTTTCGGCATCATCGAGAATTTGCCTCAAGGATCCCGATGCAGATTCCATGTTTGAAAACAATACCCCTGTGTCCACACTGTCCATCTCGTCTCCTAGGCGGGCCACTACTGCAGCAACCGAAGAAATGTTCCGAAGAAAGGAATCAATCTCATGCGCCTCAAACCGAGCCATGAACTCCCCAGCTTTGGACATAGCGGATGCAAAATCAAGCGATGTGGACCCTTTGATGATTTTGTCACCCAGCAATTCAGATGCATTTCCAGGCACGATCCACACTTGTTTGGAGCCCATCAATTCTTTGACCCTGATGTCGGCAGTCGCATCGGAATAAAGTTGCACCTTGTTATCGATGCTTACGGTCACGATGGCGCCTGTCCGTGACAATTCGATTCGTTCCACGTTCCCACAAGGGTATCCGAACACTGCAACGGGGTCTCCCTCCTTCAATCCTGCCAAATCATCGAATCGGATCTGGACCTGTGAGCGGTTAACGGCAAACAAATGCAGGCTTTTGACCCATGTGACGCACACATACAGCAAAACAATGCCGATGATGACCGTTAATCCGATTTTGATTTCTTTTTTCAATGCCTCAGCGCTTGGCGAGCTCGCCTTTCAGGAAATCGATGACTTTGACCGGATCGGGATCTTCTCCGTTTTTTTCGGCCAAATAAAGGCTGACCCAATCACCCAAATGAAGGAGGTAAAACAACTCACCCAAACGTGTTTTTCCTTCGGCATGTACTTCAATCACGCTGTCGGCATATTCGCCCATGATTTCACGGGATATTTCCATCCGGATCGTATTGCGGACATGGTCGAATTTGGATTTGAACATTAGGGCCACACAGTCCTCCAATAAAGCTTCAGGATTCTTCCATCCCACGAGTTCATTGTGGTTCATTTCCGGAATCACGCTGTGGAAAGCGATATGCTTGCCGTTTTCTTCAATTTGTTGCATCCAACGGATCGCGGCTGATTCTGTACTCGGAGTGCTATAAAGGAGAGGAATACGGCGATGGATCTGGTCTGCAATCAACCGGGCATCTTCGTGATCTTCGAATTGATCGAGCACATGGAGGGCATCTTCCAAATCGGATTGAAAATCACCGATCAATCCGAGCTTGTGGAGGATGTGGATCTGCTGAAAAATGGAAAAACCTGCAGCACTTCTTGGTGGATACCCCCCCGGCACTTCGATGTGGTCAAACCCCTTTTCGCGGGCAATTTCCAACATCCTTCCTCCTGAGCTCACCACGACGACCTTGGGGTTCCGGCTCATCGCTTGGTGCAAGGCCGAAAGGGTTTCTTCAGTGTTGCCAGAGTACGAACTAGCAATCAGAAGCGTGCTCGAGCTCACCCAACCCGGAATTTGGTAGTCCCTGCAAATGCTGTAGGGTACTTTGCAAAATGGTTCGATGTAATTGCGCACCACCTCAGCTCCAAATGCAGAACCGCCCAAGCCAATCACCAAGATGTTTTTGATTTCCTCGCTATGAGGGTTGATTTTGGCTTTTGAGCCAATTTCGCAAGCTTGTCTGATTTGAGACGGAAATGCTTCGATGAGTGCTTTCATGTGAATCTTGCCAAATGATGTGTTGGTTGCAACCCGCACTGCAGACTGCTTGTTTCAATAGTCGCACAAATCTCTGAAAACGGCAAGGAAATTGGAAATCCCAGAATCAGTTTGAAATCCATTGGCGGAAAGGCATTGTTTTGATTTCTATCAAAGTTGTTAAAGTTATCAAAAATCAACAATGAGGCGCAGCATGAAAGAATCAGCCTCCTATATTCGCATCGTCTTCTCAGGGATAAAACCTGAACGACCTTTTTTTAAGTTTAGAAATTCAAGCATTTAACTGGATATGAAAAAAAGTTTGATTTTGACTCTCGGCCTGTTTTTCGGCATGATCGGCATGATGTCCTGCAACGGTGGCAAAGATGCTGAGCGCGAAAAAGCTGTTAAAGATTCTCTCTACCAAGATTCCGTGATGAAGGCTCAAGCAGCTTCTGCTGACTCTGCCCGCATCGCTGACTCCACTGCTCAAGCTGCTGCAGCTCAAGCTTTGGCTGACTCGCTCCGCCAAGACTCGATTGCCAAAGCTGGCAAAGGTAAGAAGAAGTAATTCGCCTTACGGCAGGCCAAACCTAGTTTGGTCTACAAACAAGGGCTCGACATTCGTCGGGCCTTTGTTTTTACTTTCAACCCAGCCAAAGCCAGGAATTCCTGCCAAAGTTGTTAAACTTTTTATTTGTGCGAGCCCTGAAGCACCAACATCAAGGATGCGGGATTATTTTTACATCGTGGTTTTAGGCCACAATCGTTCTTCGACCTCTTTTAAACCTCAATTAACGGATAATACCATGAAAAAAAGTTTGATTTTGACGCTTGGTTTGTTCTTCGCCTTGGTGGGCATGATGTCCTGTGGCGATGGCAAAGATGCTGCTCGTGAGCAAGCCATCCGCGATTCACTTCAAAAAGACTCTTTGGCTAAAGTTGCCTTGGCTGACTCCCTCCGCAACGATTCGATCCTTCAGGCTCAAGCAGCCCAAGCTTTGCTTGATTCGCTTCGTCAGGACTCCATCAACCAAGCTAACAAAAAAGGTGGTGGAAAGAAGAACACTCCTAAAGTGACCCCTACCCCAACTCCTACCCCTACCCCGACTCCAACCCCAGATCCTAAGACTGGAAAAGATGCCATCAAAGGCACCACGACCACGGGTAGCGGCAAAGATGCTGTTAAAGGCACATCAACCACAACCGGTAGCGGTAAAGACGCCATCAAAGGCAAATAAGAATACCGAAATCAATAGAAGGGTGAACTCAAAAGGTTCACCTTTTTTGTTCCCCTTTGAATCAAGAAACTTTTCATGGGCGAATTGAATAGGGACAGTTTCCTGCGACTTCTTTTACCTTTCTCAAGGAGGGCCTAAAAAAGTCGAGGCCATGGTGAATTCCATGGCCTCGACTTTTTTAGGATGTCAATTCCACCTGACAGCCCAGGTCAAAGGTGATTCAAAACAAAATCAGTCATCTTGGTATACAGGTGCAACCTCGTGGTGCCTCCGTAGATTCCATGATTCTTGTTGGGGTAATAGGCCATTTCAAATTGTTTGTTGGCCCTGACAAGGGCGTCGGTCATTTCCAACGCGTTTTGATAATGAACATTATCGTCAGCAGTGCCGTGCACCAAGAGATATTTGCCGCTTAATCCGGAAGCAAATTGAATCGGGCTGTTGTCGTCATATCCCGATGGATTCAAGGCAGGGGTTTTCAAATACCTTTCGGTGTAGATGGTGTCATAAAAGCGCCAAGAGGTCACCGGAGCCACGGCAATACCCATTTTGAATACGCCATTTCCTTTGGTGAGACAAAGGCTGGTCATGTAGCCGCCAAAACTCCATCCCCAAATGCCAATTCGAGACGCATCGACATATGGAAGGGTCCCGAGGTATTTCGCTGCCGAAATCTGGTCATCAGCCTCAGTCCTTCCCAATTGTCCATACGTACATTTTTTGAAGGCCTCGCCCCTTCCACCGGTCCCTCTGTTGTCAACCGAAACCACGATATACCCTTTTTGGGCCAACATCTGATGCCAAATGTAATTGGAGCCTCCCCACGCGTTTTTGACGGTCTGGCTTCCCGGCCCTCCGTAAACATGCATCAAAACCGGATATTTTTTCTTGACATCAAAGTCGGGAGGTGTGATCATCCAAGCATTGAGTTTGGTATCGTCTGCATCCTGCAAAGGCACCTGCAAAAAGTTGAGATTGCCCCATTCATAGGATTGGAGGACCTGTGCCAATTTGGAATTGTCCTGCAACATCACCATTTGCTTGCCTTTTTTTACCTCATAAAGAGCGGTTTTGCCGGGAGTAGACACATTTGAATAGCTGTCCAAATAATAATGGTTACCGCTACTGAATGAGACATCATGCCATCCGGCCTCTTTTGTGATGCGTTTTTTCTTGCTTCCGTCCAGTTGCACCTGATACAGATGCCGTTCCATCGGGCTGTCTTCGGTCGAAATGTAGAACAAGGTCCCCGTTTTTTCATCCACAGCACTGATGTCGGCCACGTCAAATTTCCCGTCCGTGATTTGTCGAATCAATTTTCCGTCCAAGGCATATAAATAGACATGATTGTAGCCGGATCTTTCGCTTTGCCACAGAAACTCCTTCCCATTCTCCAAGAAATGCCAGGTTTTATCCGAAGGCTGTTCCACATATTCTGATTCGGTTTCCACCAATACCACGTTCGAAGAGCCCGTTTTTGCATCAACCATCAACAATTCGAGGGTATTTTGGAGTCTGTTCATCCGCATCACTGCCAGTTGCGTCGGCGAGCGGGTCCATGAAATCCGCGGAATGTACTGATCCTTTTCAGGACCAATGTCTACACGCACCTTGCCACCTGAGCCCAAGTCATGAATGAAGAGCTCAACTGTGGCGTTTTCTTCACCGGCCTTGGGGTATTTGAATTTAAAAGGCTCGGGATACAAAGAGCCATACATGTCCATGGAAAACTCCCTGACTTTGGTTTCATCGAACCTATAAAAAGCCAGTTTGGTCCCGTCAGCGTTCCAGAAAAATGCCCTCGTGAAAGCAAATTCCTCCTCATGTACCCAATCCGTGCCACCGTTGATGATGGAATTCAATGCGCCATCTTGAGTGACTCTGGTGGGTTTGCCTGTGCTGAAATCGTGGAAATACAGATCGTTTTGGAACATGTAAGCGATTTTGGAGCCATCAGGACTGAATGTGGCAAATGCAATCTTGGCACCATGTTGAATCGTCTGAATCTGTTTTGTTTGCAGGTCGTAGACAAAGCATTTCTCTTTGCTGGAATGGCGGTAAATCGGTTCGATTTCCATCATCAAAAGGACCTTTTTTTCATCCGGTGAAAACGAATACTGTTCAGGCTTGATGACCTCTCCCTCTGCACTTTCCAAGTTCCTCATATCTAAAATTGTGCCGGTGGATTTTTGGCTTTCGATGCTGTATTTCTCGATTTTGCCCTCTTCCAAAACCGAATAAAATCGGTCGTCCTTCATCCAATTGAAATCGGAAGCTCCGGCTGCCGAAAAACGGTATCGGGCCCAGATGTCTTCCAATTCAACTTTATTTTTACTGACTTGGCCTTGCGTATGTAACGCAAAGAACGCCCAATGAAAGGCAATTATGCCCAAAATCTGGAGTTGTTTTTTTAGATGTGTATACATGATCAACGGAACTGCTTGAAACAATGGTTGTGCAAAATACGGCAATTGAACAAATACCCAAATTTGAAAAAAGACCATTGGGTCAAACAAAAAAGCCAACTAATCAGGTTGGCTTTGTGACCCTCCGCTCTTTAAGCAAAGGACGTGGTGTTCAGAAATTAAGTCTGACCCTTGTGCCTTGAGTGTTTCAAGGTTGCGTGGAAAAGGGAGG